>OBLR010000117.1_pt1 | contig 14999 bp, 15 predicted proteins | sample 1519891 | NCBI WGS metagenome assembly OBLR01 (sample SAMEA3113583, study PRJEB22503) | soil metagenome | reverse complement strand
TGCCTGTGAAAATGTTTGTCCGCCTCAGGCAGTCAAGATATTTACAAAAGGTTAGCATTCTGTTGTAAGTATCTATAAATATACAGAGAGATATCACTTCCAAGAGCTAATACTATGTACGGCTTGGGCGCATTTCTTTACGTTATATTCTTAGCCATTGGTTGGATCTTGATGATATATACGCTCAATTTTTACTACCTAGCATACTATTCTCGCAATAACTTTCGTCATGAAAGGAAGCGCCGCCAAAAGGTAGAACTTCCAACAAATCTGCCAATAGTGACGATACAACTTCCGCTCTATAACGAAAAGTACGTTGTAAAACGCCTGATAGATGCTGTCTGCAAGATGGATTACCCAAAAGATAGACTCCAGGTCCAGGTATTGGATGATTCAGATGATGATACAGTTGACTTGATAAAATCAATTGTCGACGAGTATAGGTTCAAAGGATTCGATATAATCCATGTCCGCCGAAAGGATAGAACAGGATACAAGGCAGGAGCACTAAAAGAAGGCATAAAAGATGCCAAGGGAGAGTTTGTTGCAATATTTGACGCCGATTTTATCCCTCCGACATGGTTTCTAAAAAGTGCTATCGGACACTTCTACGCAGACCCCAAACTTGGTCTGGTGCAATGCAAGTGGGGCCACGTTAATGAAAACTACTCTTCGCTTACGGGAGCTCAGGCTGTGATGCTTGATCTACACTTCCTAATTGAGCAGAAGGCTAAGAGCCTCACTCATCTTTATATGAACTTTAATGGGACCGCTGGCATTTGGAGAACTTCGTGTATTGAAGAGGCAGGAGGATGGCATACTAGCACGCTTGTAGAAGATCTTGATCTTAGCTACAGGGTTCAAATGAAAGGGTGGAGGTGTCTGTTTTTAGAAGATGTTGTCGTTGACGCTGAATTGCCAGTACAGATGAATGCTGCAAAGCGTCAGCAATTCAGATGGGCTAAGGGATCAATACAGGTCGCAGTTAAACTTCTAAGCGATTTATTGTTCTGCCGTAACATCCCAATTGAAACAAAGACTCAAGCATTCATACAGCTTACACGGCATGCTATAAATCCTCTATTCCTTACTCAATTCCTCATATTTCCAATGCTCCTTGCCATGGACTACGAGCTTTATTCCGTATACTGGGCTCCGTTGATCTCCATATTGATGTATATTATGATGGGGCCGGGTGGCTACTTAATTATCATCAATAAGACATGGAGTGGAGAAAAGTGGCGAGGAAAGGCACAGCAGTTTTTCTTCCTGATGTTCTATTCAACGGGATTATCCGTCAACAATACCGTCGCAGTTTTTGATGCGGTTTTTGGCAGGAAGAATGAGTTTCTGCGCACTCCCAAATTTGGAATTGTCAACAGCAGTGATGACTGGAAAAACAAAGAGTATGTACTTCCATTCACGAAGACCACACTTTTGGAAATCTTCTTTGCGATCTATGGATGTATGGCAATTTTCATTTCGATATTCACAGGAAATTACCTATATGCTCCTATGATAGCGATCCCAACAATTGGGTTCATTTACGTGGCTTATCTTAGCATCATGCACTCATCCTTTAGGAAGCAAAAGCAAATTGCACATCGAGGCTATACTCCTACAATGACTACGCGGAAACACACCTCTATTGGCGGAGCTGCAACTATGACCGCTTCTGCAGACGGCATAGACAGAGCTATTTCTGATAATAACAGGACCACAAGAGCATTAAGCCAGAGACTAGTGCTGTTAGGTATGATTGCTTTTCTGACAGTGGGCGGGGCTGCTGCTTATTTTGGGTATCAGAATAGCATGTATCTGCTTGACAGAGCCGTTGGGTTCGTTGCACGAGCAGAGACTGCTCAAACTCCAGAGCAGCTGGCGGAATACATCAAACTGACGCAAGAAATGATACCTGCAGATGGTAACCCTGTGTGGCTCTTTCCTACCTCTAAGACTGACTTTGCGCTGATCCAAGCCAATCTTGACAGCATAGTGCTTCGAGCAAATATCGCCTCAGGCATGGATCCCCTCAGTGAGAGCTACAATATAGCAATAATCGACCTGCATATGTCCGCTGGATATCTCAGGACAAACCTCTTAGAAATAATTCCATACACATACATCACTCTAGGCAATATTGTGTTAGCAGCCTTATGGGTAGCTACAATAATAGCGATATTTGCACTACTTAAGAAGATCAGAAAAGCAAAAGCAGCGATTCCCTATAGAACTATTTAAGGTCAGATACCCTAGTGCTTTCATCATAATGCAGATAGAATAATCATCATCCCGTGACACCCATCGCAGGGACTAGTATTAATCCTTTCGAATATTTCTTATGTATAAATTTGTTGACTAGAATTGCTTTTATCTATTACATTGGCGTTTATATCAAAATGTAGAACTTCTACCTCATGTCCTCAGAGGAAAAACTGGTCGCCAAGATCCTTTCTGCTGGATCGGGGGGCATAAAGAAAACCGATCTACGGAGAGAATTCGGAGACATTGACGCTGACCTAGATAATCTGATAAGCAGGGGTGATGTTTTCGTGGACAAGCGAGCGACTGCCTATTTTTGCTTCCACAAGAGTCACTATATCCAAAGCCTCCTCAATTCAGATGCTCGGTTCAAGTTAACTTATGAAATGATAAAAACAGTCAATCAGGCGATCAATAGCTCGAGTAAGGACCTACTGGATGCTGTTGAAAGCCTTGCAAACAACATCTCAAACCTTGCGAGCGTTGTTTTGGAGATGAAGAACCACCAGCAGTTATGGCGCACGCAAAAGATGCTTGATCATGATGATCTTATGAGAGACGATCAAAATGAAACATTGAGTGTTAATGATTTCAAAGAACAATTTGATATTGCATTGTCCAGCTCCTCATCCTCAATAGGGTGGATTGAATTAGCAGATATACGCAACAAAGTCTGCAGTAGTTGCAACATTTCCTCTGATGAGTTCTATAGGCTTGTGAGCGAGTTGACCAGCATGGACCAGGATAGATACGAACTTTCGACGGGCGGTCGGGAAGGGGTAATGGTCAGAGGACTATTGCATGGATTTGTGAGGTGTATTTGTTAATTGTATCCCTACGGACTTGACCGCAATCCATATCCAAGTAGCCCTACTCCAACGCCAAGTGATGCGCTCATTCTGGGTGGAAAGCGGCACAAAGACGCCAAGGCTGCCTTGGTTTCTTGCGTTTCTGATCTTCGTTCTAAGATGAGCGCTGGAATTGCCAAGGACAAGGATTTCAGACTTGTTACTATGATTCAAGATGTCGGTTCAGGAAAAACTCACTTAGCGCTGCACACTAAAGGAGTTAAGGAAGTTTCAGATAGTGCGATTGTATCATACACTGACCTTTCTCAGATATCACCGCGTAGCATGCATAGTATCTACGGTGCAATGCTTGCAGGATTTACCGATGAATATGTTACTGCGTTAAGAGAAATTGTTGTCAATTACCTTCTGGAGTTGGCTGAGCAGAATGTACAAAGTGCAAGAAGAATTTTTAATTATAGCTTCATTGACTTCCTAAAGGGCAAGAGTTTGGCAGATAAGGCAGCTGATCTCCTGCACAATGAAATTGTGCCTAATCATGATGCAATCGGTGACACGCTTCATAAAGACTTTTCATCGGCTGAAATCGCAATATTAAAGCGTATTATCGAAGGGAAATTTAGAACCGATCCACATAATGTTGTAACACTTGAAGACATTATAGACAGCTTGAGAGCTCTGGCAAAACTCAATCTCAAGTTCTTCAATAAGATCACCCTATTCCAGATAGACGAATTTGACTCTGATAAACAGTCGGTGGAGTTAGTAAAGGCGATAATCAACGCACATCTACCAACCACAGTCCTTGTGCTTATATTCACACCAGCCTCATACGATGAGATACGTAGAATGTCCATTTCAGTTTTTGACAGGTTGGAGAAGGCAAATTACAAAATAGATATTGCTGGTTCCAACACGCTTGACGAGATAATAGACATCGTACTTGAATACATAAGGCATCATGATATGAAAAAGAGCCTTACTGATGAACATGAACGTGACCTAGCTGCAAAAATCAGAGTTATCTATGATGAATTTCCGGATTTTCGCAATGTGCGTTCTATGCTCAACATAATGTACCATGCTACTGAGAGCGCAGCAGAACGCGGTCTTGACACAATAGACGAGCAATCTATAGACGAGACTATAAAGAGCGTGTACCCTGGTCTTAGAATAAGGGGTAGTTTGATGTATGTACCCATTTCCGACTTTATCAAGATTAAGCGCAACTGCAATGACATTAATACCCTTGAGACCTGCATTAGAAACGCAGTCAAAGATCTTGTCAGCTATGCGCACGAAGTAGGTGTGGTAGCAAGACCCCATCCAGGCAACGGCGAAGGGAACGGAATCGATGTAACCTACAGCGATTTATACGGGACCAAAGTTGCAGTAGCTGTAGTTATTAACAAAGACCACACGAAGAGCTTCGAGCAGATATCCAACACACTGAAGTCGACAAGCTTTGTGGACAGGCTGGTAATACTAACCAATGCCAACACAACAAGCGATACCAAACGAAATTTAATGGTCAACATCGATAGATCTAAGATGATAGACCTCATTTACTTCAGCAACAAGTATAACAACAAAGATATCCATCAAGATGACTCACAGCGCGCGATTCTGCTTGCAAAGTCTATTAGCCTTTGCTAGCTCGATTTGTTCTGCTCTTGATTCTGGCATTTTTTTTGCTGTTCCCTGAGTTATCCATTAATTTCCACAACATCACTCATTGATGTCATGCAACCACCATTACTATTTTCTATAATGCCGCATCTATCGAAACGATCATGCGCTTTGTTACAAACTCTTTTATGAATGATCAAACATTGATCGCGAAGAGTGCGAATGAATGATGAACCTAACTTTAGATGCAATATATGCGGCACCAGGGCTGAGTTCCTCGTTCAGCTCGAGCTTGTCAAGCAAAAAAGGGGATATGATGCCCTGCAGTCTTCGGAGATGCCTTTCTATCTCTGCAAGGAACATGAATATGTATACAAGAAGATGCAACATAATATAGACCTCAAGGATTATTTTCCTGAAACTATAAGAGAAAATCAGTAGAGATGCCTAAAAGAAACTTTAGTACATTGGAGGAGTTTAAAGCTCATCTCCACACAGAGGGAGCCACACTGGTTGAGTTCTCTGGCAGTAATGTCCCCTGTATTCTGATGAATTCGAAAAAATATGAACAAGTACTTTATCATACTCGTGAAAGAAAAGTACGTGTTGATACTGTACTAGACATATTTTATGACGGACAGGATGTATTTGTAGATGTCCAAGTAAAGCTGCTCGGTACTGAATTCGATCTAAATTTTTTGCTATACGCAAACGACATGGTTGAATTCTTTGAGGCTCTTGCAGAAAGCGGATTGATCTCAATTGCACCAGACTCACAGCACCACCTTAATTCACAAAACCTTTTTATGATCCAGCTACCGAAAAAAGATGCCGCAGAGCGAGCACTTGAGATAATCAAAGCTAATTTGAAAAAGCATAGTTAATAATGTGTGCTAGATAAATTAAAGTATGTCTCATTCTTCTCGTGAAAAACCTAAGGATGATCAAGGGGTCCCTATTGAGATTGACATCCATTATCAGTTATATGGCAAACACGCATGGGAAATTGAATATGGCGAGCCCTGCCCGACGTGTAACAGGCGAATAGACGAGTTTGGATTTTGTGCGTGCGGGAGTGCTCAGTAAAATCAAGCTATGACGAAAACGTGCGATATAGAGGATTATTGTATTGTCCTTATAAGAAATGTTAAACAACAACGAATAGCATGACTTCAATGATTTGGACCATTATCATGGTCGTACTGGGCATAATAGTGCTGATAATCCTACTAAGATTCCTCTTTGGGTTGATCTAGATGCTGGACAGATGGATGGAGAAGATGATCGAAAGCGCCACATCGGCCTACCTGCCTAAGGTGGAAGAGAAAGCCAAGGTGAGAAAAGCAGAATTAGAGGAAATGAAGGCCAAGGTGAGAACCGATCCTGAACAGGTGGAGGAGTGGTTTAACAAGGAAATAGATAAGCTACAGAATATAGACATAAAGGAAATTATGAAAAATGCGACGGCCGGGATTTGAACCCGGGTTACCAGATTGGCAATCTGATGTCCTAGACCAAACTGGACGACCGTCGCACGGACACTATCGAGACTCTAAGGTTATTTAAAGCGTACGTGTCTACAAGAGCAATATTATTGTGGTGTATCCTCTGCTCTCAGCAACATGATCACCCTCAACCTCCTCCACTACTGAGGTAAGGGAAATAAGATCATGCCTATGACAGCCATTTGCATCTATTATGATGTAATCATCTAAAATGTCGACTCCTTTCATGCTCTCATTACTGACGGTGAATTCAACCGGTGAACTTGAATTTATCAGTAACAGCTGATCTTTTTGGTAGTTGCCAATCCTTACTTGTCTGCCTGGTCTTGGAGTTGCCTTTATGTTGATCTTTATTTCGCCTAGAGGATGAATTGTAAAGCGCCTCATGCTGTTTACCAGAACTTCCAACTGGAAAGGGTACCCTGCTGTGTTCTCTGCCATTTTATTAACACCGTCATTCATCACAATGTCAACCTTTTTGATGGTATTACCATATTTTACAATCCATTCGTTCGTGGTTTTAACGATGTTGTTTATTGTTGCCTTTCTTCTCGCAGTTTCCTGCTCACCCAACTGATAGCGCTCAATCCAGTCCATATAGTCACGACTAATATCTGCAATAAACTCAGTACATGTATTTTGGTAGTCCTCTATACTAGTGGCCCGTTCCGATCCTGAGTCAGTCGCGAACATCTTAATGAGTTAATGCTTTACGACAATTTAAAAAGATGCAAGATATGACGCTATTTATTGAGTATCTGTGCCATCTTTTTTGCCTGATACGTGATTATCATGTCAGCTCCTGCTCGTTTTATAGATGTCAGGAATTCGGTCATAACTGCGTTTTCATCAATCCAGCCGTTCATAGCAGCCGCCTTGATGAGTGCATACTCTCCAGAGACGCTATAGGCGCATATGGGAACATGCGTGTTCTGTCTAGCAGCATATACAAGATCTAGGTATGGTATGGCTGGCTTAACCATAACAATATCAACTCCTTCTGCAATATCTGTCTCAATCTCACGCATAGCCTCCCTCGCATTTGTAAAAGGCATTTGATACGTACGCCTATCTCCAAATTCTGGGGCGGAATGAGCAGCGTCTCGAAATGGCGCGTAAAGTGGGGATGCCTGCTTTGCCGAATACCCCATAATAGCCACATCTGCAAAACCTGCATCGTCCAGGCCAGTCCGCAATGCTTTCACCTGGCCATCCATCATTGCAGAAGGCGCCACAATGTCTGCACCCGCCCTGGCATGGCTGACAGCCACCCTTGCCAAAACCTCAAGGGTTTTATCATTGTCAATAGTTTCATTTATCACTAGGCCACAGTGACCATGAGAAGTATATTGGCACAGACATACATCAGTAATTATCGCTAATTTGGTACTAAACTGCTTGCGTAAGAGCTCAATTGATTTCTGCACAATACCTCTATCATCAAACGCCGACTTTGCATTTGCATTTTTCTGCAAAGGTAAACCAAACAAGATGATCGCACTGATACCAATTTTCATCATTCTATCAACCTCGAAAACAAGTTTGGATAGTGGAATTCGTTGAATATCTGGCATCGTGGCTATCTGCTGCGGTTTGTTTATCCCCTCTTGGACAAATACAGGAGCTATCAGATCCTTAGACGAAAGTCGTGTCTCCTGAAGAAGATCTCTCATTGCAGGTGTTGTCCTGAGTCGCCTGAGTCGCACTAGCGGAAATGAGTGAATGCTACTACTGCCGCTGCTGCTGCTGCCGATATTGATTTTATTCATACTTGAACAACTTGGCTACCATTTTCATTAAATCTTCATTATCGCTTTCTTCTATTTGTTTTCTCAGATTGTTCATGGGGGTTGAAAGGATGCCCTCTACAATTGCATAGGACAGTTGTTCTATCACCCTGGTTTCCTCCGGCGGCAGCTTTTTTCCAATCATGGTTAGAGCTTTTTCTACTTCCCTGTCCCTTATCCTATCGACATTTCTAAATACTGTCATTACAACTGGCTCCGCCTTCATTCTCTTCACGATTGTATCATATGATTTCATTTCATCGTTAATCAGTTTCTCTGCAGAATTGACCTCTTTCACTCGGAAACGCATGTTCTTGGCAACTAGCTCAGCTATCTGATCCATGTTTATCAGTTTGACACCACGGATAGTTGCGACTCTTTCGTCGACTGTCCTCGGGTTAGAGAGGTCAAAGACCATCATGCTGTTGCTACCCTTCTTGCTCGTCATTGCATTTTCTATCCTTTCATAAGTGATCAGGCGGTATGGAGCCACAGTTGCGGTAAATATCAGATCAACCGTTGGCATAATTTCTAGAGCTGCATCAAAAGCGATTGGAACTCCCGCGACAGTTTCTGCAAATGCGTGTGCCCTTTCAGGAACCCTACTCGCTATCATAAAGTTGACACCACGCCTCTTGAGGACCTTTGCTACGAGACTTGCAGCCTCGCCAGTACCTATCAGCAAGATAGTCTTATTCTTCAAGTCATCAAAGTACTCTTCAGCAAGATTCACAGCGACCGATGCGATGGAGACATTGCCTTTGTTTATGCCTGTGGCTGTCCTAATCCTGCTCCCTGCCTTCAGAGCCCTGTCAAATACCACCGACAGGTTCATGCTTGCATAGCGGTGAGCACGAGAATATTCAAAGGCGCGCCTGACTTGGCCCAAAATCTGGTCTTCGCCTATAACAAGAGATTCAAGACCTGAGGCAAGCCTCATTAAATGCACAATTGCTTCTTTGCCTCTGTCGATTTCTATGCTGTCGAGGTCTTTTTGAGACAGTCCCGAAGCACAAACCCATTCTTCGAGCAGCTTATGCTCTTGGATGCCTTTAGCCGCGCCAAAAATTTCAACCCTGTTACATGTCTGTAAAATTACGCATTCCTCAAAGCCTGCCTTTTCAAGAAAATTCCTATGTGCTTTATCTATATCTTTGAATGTGAACTTTTCTAGCAGATGCATGGGAGCATTGCGATAGGTAACCCTGGCATTGATTATCTCATTCTGACCTGTAGGTGTTTCTGATGTAGCTTTGACAATCGTTGTCATGCCCTGCCTTTTCTCTCCCATTTATGTAACAGCTCTAATGTCGCGCTTTTAGCATCTTCAATCCTGTCTTCCTTAATAAGGTTCTGAATTTGTCTGTTTTTTACCACTGAATAGAGAAATTCTTTGCGTTCGTCAACCGTTCTGATGTGGGGCCGTGCTGCTTGTCTAGCGAATTCCTGAAGCTTGGCGTTTTCAATGTCGGCCTTCTTGATTATCCTCCGCAATACACGCTCTGCTTTTATCCTTATTTTGCGGGCCATTAGAGGACTTTTGCCAGAAGTTGAAATAGCTACTTGCACTATCCCCTCAATATTTATGATAGAGGCATAGGAAAAGTCGCTTACCGGTGGATCGTCTGCTGCATAAACAAATGCCTTAAGCGATCGGCCCCTTTCTATTATCTTCCGATTTAGCTCTCTGTCATTGGTCGCCGCCAACACGAGGAAAGCATCATTGTAATTATCGAGTATATTGGCATCTTTTAGGCGTGCCTTAACGAGCTCGATCTTGCCCGAATCAGCCTGTTCAATCAGAAACCGATTAAACCTGTTACTTATCACCGTTATTTTGCAATCCTGGCCTAATAGCGCACGAACCTTTCTAATACCCTCGGTCCCCCCTCCTACAACTATTGCACGTTTGCCCTTTATATTGAGGTCGACAATCAATTATAACACCAAAAAGCTAAACAATAAGTTTGGCTACATTTCTTTATTTATTCGTTCAGTTCCGCATATCATTTTCCCTAATGAGCTACCCTCTTAAGGTAGTTTGCGTCAACAGTTACCGGTATCTGGTACGGCGAATCAAGCAAAACCACTGTAGCTTCCTGCTTTTCATAGTCTACGCGGGTTATCTTGGCCTTCATTGCTTTAAACGGCCCCGCAATTACTTCGACGGTATCATTTGTACTAAGCTCAGATACTATAGGCTTTTTGACCAAGTACCCTTCGATATCTTTGAAGGGCAAATCGCCTCTAATCTGACCGCGAACATGCCTTATGCCTGCAAGTGCCTCATACGCAGCGTTTGAATCCGGAGCCTCCACAATGATATAACCCTTAAAGCCTTCAAGCACGATGATTGAACGAATTTGTAATTTTTTGGTATTAGCCCTAGTCTGCAGTAGGTTTGCGACTACACGCTCCTGACCGCCTGTCGTGCGAATAGCAAAGAACTTTGAGTCGCTTAAAGGTTGAACGTTCTGGTTTGGTTGTGTTGACACTGATGAAGGTGAACCGGTAGGTGATTTTGCAGTTGCATCGATATCGGAGACGATCTCTTCGTCGCCAACATCTTTTCTTTCAATTTGATAGTCTTCTGAGCTACTATCTTCAGTCTGTTCAGACGGCACATCTAATTCTGTGTGGATGGAATTTTCATTAGTGTGATCTTCAAATTCAATCTCATCCTGACCCTTGCCACCCCCCTGGACCTCCTCTATTATGTTGTTCATCCTATTTGGTATCCAAAGCTCCTATGCATTTAATAAATTTACTCGAGCAGAATAATAATGAAATTGTAATTCTTACATAGACATTCTAGAGTTTTATTAAAGATATTGCAAACTCAATGCTGTTACTATGCCCCATTAATCTTAAGATTCCTACGGACTTCTTTCCTCTAAGACCTAAAAAAGATGCCGTTTTTTGAGGGTTATTTTTTTATTCTGCATTCCTCTGAATCTTCCGAGGATCTATTCGCCATCCAAACGTTCTCTACGATGTAAGGGGTCTTTATTTTAAATGATATTCTTGCTCTATGACAATGCTAAAATAAGTAGTGTCTTTAACTTCGGCAAGTTGGGCGATCGCTATGCGTTAGTAACCTCTAATCAGGACTTGGCTGGCAAGACAATAAGCCAATATTTGATCAGAAGCGCTGGATTTGAAAGTCCAAGTACAGTCGACCCCTACGGGGAGTCATACTTGTCCGCTCATCATAGGAATATGCAGCTGTATATTTTCTATGGCAATTTGCTAACATTCGAGAATATTTCTAGATTGATTCCACAAGCCGATGTGTTCATCTTCCTTTCAAAGCATAAGTCAGATAGTTCTATTCCGACGCTGACATGTCACTTCACCGGCAATTTTTCTACTGATAGCACTCATGGAGGTTACCCCAGGCAGATAGCAATCGCCTACCCCAGTCTGCTAAAGGGCTATTTGAAGGCCATAACCGCCTCGAGACAAAAGCTTCCTGGGTATGAGGTTATTATAGAAGCAACGCATCATGGACCGACATCAATCGACAAGCCTGTATTGTTTATAGAATTAGGATCATCGGAAAAGCAATGGAAAGATGCAAATGCGGCCGCCGTAATGTGTGAAACACTCCTTATGGTACTTGACAACGGGTTTGAGCGCTGCGACAAGGTAGGCATAGCGCTTGGAGGGACACATTATCCACAAAAGTTCAATAGACTCTTACTTGAGTCAAAATTTGGTCTTGCAGCAGTGGCGTCAAAGCACAATCTTGAAGCGATTGATCGGGAAATGTTAGACCAAATGGCTGAAAAGAGTACAGAGAAGGTGACACATGTTGTACTAGACAGCAAAGGTTTAGGACGGCGAAAGGATATGATACTCAAAATCCTCAGTGACAGCCCTCTTGAAGTTTACAGAGTCTGAATAGGTATTTTAAAATCCCCTCCCATCAGATAGGTGGTGAAATTACACCAGCTTAAGGCAAGTGATGTCTATGATATAGTTGCTCAGATCCCTGAGGGCAAAGTCACAACCTATGGTGATATTGCAAGAGCACTAGGCCATCCTGGTGCGTCCCGTGCAATCGGAAGAATTCTAAACAGAAACCCAAATCCGATCACGACTCCCTGCCATAGAGTCATTAAGTCAGATGGAAAAATAGGCGGCTATGCTTTTGGCAAAATAAGGAAAAAAGAATTGCTAAGAAAGGAGGGCTTGTGCTTTATTGGAGACAGCGCAGCTGAATTTGGAAACTACAGAATCTCATACACTAGGTTGCACTACGAGGACTTCGCCTCTTTCGCAAGCTCACGCAGATGTGCAAGCGATCTAACCTGACCTCCGTTGACCTTCTTGTAGAGTTGCCAGTATACATCGTTGCTAATGTCCTTTCTTTCTTTAATCACCTTTAGATGATGTCGCATCGACCTTGTCCTTATAACATAGACCGCTTTTTTTCCAACCCTGGCGGTCTTCTTACCCTTCTTTGACCCTGGACCTTTGCCGTGAACTTTCCAGACCGCCCGTTTCTTTATTGCTCTGCCTCGGGAGGTACCCCTAGGCTGGACCGTCCATATAGCGCCGCTTTTAACAAGTGAGCGTATATTATCTCTCGTGATCGAGTCGGCGATGTCTTCAAGTCTATCTGGCTCAAACCTAACTCTATTAGCTCCCACTCTCAGAATCCGTGCAACCAGCTCTCTCTTTTTTGCAATGTTGACTACCATGCTAATCACCCGTCTTCTCCTTTTCTTTTTGTACTTTGGACATTAAATTACCTGGATTAAGGACCTTAATGCCAAGTTCAATAGCCTTATTAATTATCTCAATACGCTTCTTCTTGCCCACAGTATGGGCTATCCTCGCTGCATCTCTTCTCGGATCAAGCCTGACTAGCTCATTGGTGTTATGGATAATATTATCGCGATATCCTGATGGATGAAGACCTCTCGCTGCTTTTGGACTCCGATACCCTACCTTGACAAGGGCTGGCATCCCTGACTTTTGCTTCCTCATCTTGTTGTCCTTGCCCTTTGGCTTCCTCCAGTTTTCGGCAAGTCGATCATACCTCCAGCTCTCTTGCCTTATGAACCTGGGTCTGGTTTGTGCAACCTTTTTCCTGGCTGCGAGCAGCTCTTCGTTAATGACCATAGTCTTACTTAAAACACTCTTATCCAATTACAATAAATATGTTACTCGATTACAAATTTTCGATAATAAAGAAGAATAACTTGCCAACACTTTACGTTGATAATAAGTACTTTAATGCATTTTAGATTCAAAAATACACCCGTCTTCTCCTCGAGGTTCACTATTACAAATATTTTTCATTTTGCAAAAATTCTATCCAATGTAGCACTATATAGCGCTAATAATTCACGTTAAGGTTTACTATCGTTATTAGTATTTACCTATTCTTTTGGAAGTGTCAGCTTTCTCTCAGTTTGTTTGGCATCATTGTCTGCTTCCTTGGATTGTCTTTCGGGAAAAATAATCGCATGCAGCGCAATCAAAAGTCATTGAGGCATTTTATTTGATTTAGAGTTTGAGGATAACACTATAATCTATATTGTTATTGGATCTGGGTTCTGGCAGAGAGATGCTCAATCCTTAATAGGATTGATAATTCACTAACATTAATTCGTATCAAAGGGGGCTTGAAAGAAAACGATTGGAGTGGATAATTTATGGCAGAACCCGATGTAGGCATTAAGAATAAGCGTAATCATGCCTTCCCTCGTATACCAGAGGACCTGTTGCAGTTTATACGACGCGACACATATTCTCTTTTGGTAAAGGGATTCGCTGGAACAGGCAAGACCACGCTTGCATTAACGATCTTAAACGTATTGGGAATAAAGAATAATTTCTTCTATATCTCGACAAGATTATCGCCAAAACAGCTCTTTCAATATTATCCGTGGCTGAAAGACTTTATTCAGCAATCTATGGCTCATGACACAAACTTGCCTCGGGATCGTGAAATGATGTCAACATTTGAAGACGCGAGGCTGGATGAACCCGAGTCGCTCTTTGAGCGCATTACAAACCAACTAATGGATATCAAATCTCCAATAATCATAATTGACAGCTGGGAGGCGATTGCATCATTCATGGATAGAGAGGCACGCCTTAACAATGAAAGAGTGCTTCAGACATGGAGAGAAAGGGCAGGTGCTAAACTCATATTTATAAGCGAGCAACCTGCTGACACCACACTTGACTTTCTAGTTGATGGCATAGTCGAGCTGAGGCAAAGTTACTATAATAATCTAAGATTGAGACAAATCTTTCTTCAAAAGCTGCGTGGCACTCGAATAGATCGTCCATGTTACCTCTATACACTCGAAAATAGCATTTTCCATAGTTTTACTCCATACCAGAGAATCAATTTTGAAACACACAAAAGAAATTCCGCAGATCTCTTTGACGTTCCAACGCGTGACAATATCAAGACTGGCTATCCTGTTCTGGATGCTTCACTTGGCAGGGGCTTTCCAAGAAAAGGCATGGTTTTGCTTGAGTTGGATTCTCATGTAAACATGACAATCGCATTAATATTTCTTCACCGAATCGTATCAAATCATGTTTTGAGCGGAAACCCTGTGGTGCTGCAGCCTGTTAGTTGGATGGAACCGTCTTCAATATTACACTTTTTCGAGACATCTCTTCCCCCGATCAAAAAGAGCCTTTTCAAGATCTTGTGGACCAGCAAAAATCCAAGCGCCGACCAACTGCTTGGGTCTCTTGTCAAAATGAAACAAAAGTACCGCAACAGGGTTCTTCTAAGTATCATGTCGGCTGAATCTTTACAAAATCTCGACATAGCAAAAAACCTAAGAGGCGTACTGATGAACAAGTTAACTAGCATATTAACCCATGCAGACCTTTCAATAGTTCTTCTCGCCCCTTCACAGGCTGACATACTCGACTCTGTTTCAGAAGTATCAAACATCCATCTTCGATTAACGATGATAGATGACACACTATTTCTGCAGTCACTTACACCGTCATCTAATTTGTACTCT
>OBLR010000116.1_pt1 | contig 14999 bp, 14 predicted proteins | sample 1519891 | NCBI WGS metagenome assembly OBLR01 (sample SAMEA3113583, study PRJEB22503) | soil metagenome | reverse complement strand
TATGGTCTGGCGGCTCATTCATCTATGTTCCACGAAATGTCAAGGTTGAGCTTCCGCTACAGGCATATTTCAGAATTAATGCAGAGAACATTGGCCAGTTTGAGAGAACGCTTATCATAGCAGACGAGGGCGCCGAAGTGCATTACATTGAAGGATGCACTGCACCTGTCTACACCACAGAGTCGCTCCACTCTGCAGTTGTTGAGTTAATTGCCAAGAAAGGTGCGAAGATCCGCTACACTACAATCCAGAACTGGAGCAAGGATGTATACAACCTTGTTACAAAGAGGGCCTATGCTTATGAAGGTGCGAAGGTCGAATGGATTGACGGTAATCTAGGCAGCAAGCTAACCATGAAGTATCCCGGTGTTTACATGCTTGGCAAGAACGCACATGCTGAGGTCATATCAGTAGCATTTGCAGGAAAGGACCAACATCAAGATGCAGGAGCAAAAGCAGTACACCTCGCCCCAAACACTACTTCAAGAATTACAAGCAAATCAGTGAGCAAGGATTCTGGCAGAACAACATATAGGGGATTGCTGCATGTTGCAAAGGGTGCAACAGGTGTCAAGTCAAACGTAAGATGCGATGCACTACTGTTGGACGAGCACTCTAGAACCGACACTTACCCATACATTGAGGTTAATGAAGATGACGCGACTATTACTCACGAAGCAACAGTAGGCAAGATAGGCGAGGACCAAATAATCTACTTGATGAGTAGAGGATATTCAGAGTCAGACGCGCTCTCACTGATCATCGGTGGATTCATGGAGCCATTCACAAAGGAGCTTCCAATGGAGTACGCGGTAGAGCTTAACAGGCTAGTCAAGATGGAAATGGAAGGCTCAGTGGGTTAAGAAAGCCTATGAGCCGTATATTTTTTGTACAGTTTGAGCGACATAAACCCCAACTTTAGAACACCTCCAGAGGACTTTTCTGCTGTCGAAAAAGCCAAGCTTAGCACGCAAGGGTTTACTATTGCTGTTAAAGACGTAAACAGCCCGTCAAGTCTCTTCCATCAGTCAAGAGATACAACTTCTGACGACCTTGCGGAGGTTGCCGAGACTCTTGCAAAATCCTATGGGATATATCTAGAGTTTAACCGAGCAAAAACAGGTAGCAAAAAGGATTGGATGTATATGTTGCGAATTACCATTCCGGGCGGTGGCCCAATAACCCGCCAGCAGTGGGCCATCCTAGATGACATATCTGAAAAGTATACCTTATCTGATTCGTATACTGGTACGCCGCGTCCTTCTCTGAGAGTGACGACTCGCCAGAATATCCAGCTTCACTGGATCAAAAAAAAGTATTTGGTTGATGCCGTTCGCGAGATAGCTAAATCAGGATTCTACACCATAAACGGCTGTGGAGACAATACAAGGAATGTGATGGGGTGTCCGCTGTCACAGCACTCACCAATTTATGATGCTAACGCATGGGCACAAAAGACCGGCAAGTATTTTCGCCTTCCAACCTCTGCATACATCGAGATCTTTGAAATTGACCGCACATATTTGAGAGAAGCCGAGGAAAGGTTGCCTGAAGAAAGGTTCCAGTATGGCCCCAACCTGCTGAACAGAAAATTCAAGATCGCATTCTCTGCAATCCATTTTGATGAAGAAAAAGGTTTGTGTGTACCTGATAACTGCGTTGAGCTGCGCACAAACGACATAGGTATTGCACCCATTCCTGATCACGATAGCAGCGGCAAGGTTAGCAGGTTCCAGGTGTACATAGGCGGAAGCCAGGGTGAAAGAATTGGGTATCCAACATTCTCAGCTCTAGGCGAGCCCTTTGGCATATTTACCGAAGACCAGCTTTTGAAAGGTCTAGATGGAATAGTTCGTGTTCATCAAGAATGGGGAGATCGTCAGAACAGGCACTGGGCTAGGATGAAGTATGTCCTGTATAAAATGGGAATTGAATGGTATCGCAAGCAAGTTAGCGATAGGGGAGTCAGCTTTGATCCACCTGATTTCAATTTTGAATATGGCGCTAGAGATCTCCATCATGGTTGGATAAGACAACAAAAAAAGCAATCAAATAACGGCTTGCTGTGCTATGGAGCATTTATAGAAAATGGAAGAATAATAGACTACAGCCCAAACGGACAATTAAAGAAAATGGTTCGCTACCTTATGGACAACTATCCAGTGTATCTTTTCACTACACCCAACCAGGATCTCTTATTTACAAACATCCCTGAGAATGACAAGGAGAGATTTGAAAAAGATATGAGAAGTTTTGGATATGGCCTTAGAAATGGAAGGATGTACTCCCAGCTGAGAGTCCTTTCAGGGGCGTGTGTTGGAAGAGATACATGCAGACTGACTTATACAGATTCGGAAAAGTTTGAACCATACCTCATAGACGAGCTAGAATCCAAATGGGGCGATATGGCAGAATCAATTGGTGTAACAGGATGTGAAAAGCAGTGTTTCAGGCCAGCTACCAAGACTATTGGCTGGGTTGGAACAGGCCTAAACATGTACATGCTAAAACTAGGAGGTACCGAAGATGGAAGATATCAAGGAGCATCTCTAATTGACCCAGACATACCTGACAAGATATATCTTAGGAATGTCCCGAGGATGGATGTCGCCACAGTTACAGATGCTCTCTTTGAATTTTATGCTTCTAACAGGTTACCTGAAGAGGCAAGACCAGGTGGAATGGGTTACTTCTTTAGAAGAGTTGGTGTCAAATCGATCATAGATTGGTTGAAAAGTGATCCTAGAACAGTGGGTTTGATCGCAAGGCCCTCGAGAAACCCTATTCCATCGCAAACAGCGAGCTCATCAAGCCATAAATAGTATTCTAGTAACTGTAAGCTGGATCTTCTGAGTAACCGAAATGGCATAGGAAAATTCTGCTCTCAGACAAGCCGAGATATGATGTATATCTGTACCTTATTTTGAAAAATAGTGACCAGTAAAGTTGCGACAAAAGCATGAATTTAGATAGAGCAAGATAAACAATTTCACATATACAGCATTATCCTTTCATCATGTAGTTCATTGTCGCGTTTTTTAGCTCTGCCGCATATACATGACACGGAAAATCTGCTCCAGGATTGTGACATATCTTTAGTCACTTCTTACGATCCCTTAACTTAACTCTGAAAAAAAAGATGATGTCAGTATCTTCGTCTGACGACCCTGTTGTGCGAAGTTGAGCAATAGCCACAGTAATCGGTGTTAGGTCTAGCATGACAGATACTTTGAATACTCTAGACAAGTGGGTGGCTACTTGAGATACACAGCCCTTAGCAAAAATAGAGGCTGACAATCAGATGTTTCATGAAGAATAGAAAAATTACCAACCGCTAAGCATATGCTCAAGGTGTGGAAGGACGACAAGGTTTGGCGGAAGATGTGAATGTGAAAAGATATTGTGGTAAACTTGAATTCCGTCACTTACAATAACAAGCCGCTAAGGTAATGGGTCAAGCTAGTGGATGGTAGAAATAGCTAGTAGCCTATCAGAGCATATATTCTGTCAAGAACGACTTGGCAATAATCCAACTGGATTTTATCTATTGTTTAAGATGAATTAACTTAAATCTTACTTTGACGCAATGATATTGTTCCTGTAAGAAATAGCATTTGACTAGCAGGCAATCTGATGCAATGTATATATGCTGTCACGGCCTCATTGTCAGGGATAACGTAAACAATGGAGTGCCATTTTTGAGCCACCTAAAAAACGATCATGGCATTTTTGCACAGTACAGCAAATGGCAGAAACAAAAAAGAAAATTGCTGATCAAACACGTAAATATTTAGATGAGCAAAATAAGGTCTATAGTACTGAAACCTTTATGCCAATTTTTAAATATTTACGAAAGCATATGCCCTAGAAGATACCACTGGTAATTTAAAAGGACAGGAACCCTCGGCCCCGCACGAATTAATTGTCAAGAAGTTTGTGTCTAATCGCTTATTCTGGACAGTAGATAAACTACTTGACAGAGGAAATCAACTACAAACTGGATATAAAGCCGACCTGATAATTTTGCTTTTCAGAAGATGTTTTGGGTTGCAAAAAATGCATCATATTAGTTGTTAAATGACGTAGATTGCAATGATGATCGTGCATAACCTTTAAAGCTTGAGCAATCGAACCCCTTTACATGCGGGGAACTAATCCCACCGAATCCGCCTACCAATAAAGTCTCAATTTTGAAGGTTTTTCTCTCAGAATCCTCTGCGCACGTCTAGAATAAAAAATCGTCCAAACAATCTACAGACTGGCTCAAAAAGAACCACTAGGAGGAGCAAGAACTTATGGCTGCATGTCGTTTTCTAAAATGCTTGTAATGTAAGAAAAGTACGCGGGCTCGCTGACTAGATATTCGGTTACATTTACCTTATGTTTCTTTGTGTCGCGGTGCTGCTTTGCAAGGACTGAGTTGCCGAATACTGCATTACATTCTTCACACCATGCAGTGATTTTGCTAATTCTCACCTCTACTGCCCAAAGGAAATTACACCAGTCTTAGCCAGCAAATCCCGTGTATCAAATATCTCCCATTGCTCTGCAACTATTCCATCTTCAATCCTGAAGATATGAGCAGTTTTCATGGTTATTGGGTTGTTAGTTGCGGGCATACCTTGGAACTCTCCCATGTGTGTACTATTCTAACTAAGTAACACTGAAACAGGATCATCTTCAGCCACCATTTTGTCGATAGATGCATGAAGGTCAGAAAAAGCATCGAATAGCATTCCAAAGTATTGATTACGAGCTTCTCGTCCTTCTGGGAAGCAGGTATTGTTCTGTATTAGATCCTCTTTGATGTATTTGTCTACAGCCGTGATATTGTGCTCGTTAAAGATTTCTTCGATAGCTGACCTAACTAATACTTTATTATCTTCTTCTACTAATGAATTGAGTGGCACTTCTGTCTGTTCTTGTGCTGAAGCGGAAGGTATGATTTGGCTGATGAATATTGCAGCAGTGGTTGTCACCATGGCTGCTATTACTGCTAGTGTCAATATGGAAAAGGAAATGATTTTTTTTTCATTTCAGTAGTGTACCATTCTTTTGATCCATCCCGAAGCGTCAACTAGCTTGCCATCGCTCATCTTGAGAGTTACTTCTTCTGTCGTCGCATAGTTATGGTATTTGTGAACCTCGGCGTGCCAGTAAAGAGTCGTAGTCTTGCTACAGTTTGGACATTTATAGTCTCGTTCAATCCAATCAAATTTCCAGACTGATACAGAGAAGAGAACTTGTGGACATCATCAGGAGGATTAGCATCAAAAGGATTTCCGCACGCTTTGCAAGAGTACATGCTTGTATACTTGTATTTTCCTAGCTATACTGTACTGTTTCTGATTCTTGTTTCATTCTTGTCTGTCTGATTTTCTTCTGTCAATCATTGATCACGACCAATTATTATATGGTTCCAAGTTTATGCATGATCGTGCTTCAAGTCTATACATTACCCAGATCTAAAATTAGTAGTCCATTATTGGTATTTATTGTCCATACTACGCCCATCTTTAAGAAGTTGCTTCTAATAATAATCGATCTCTCTGGCGAGAATCATGGAAACACTGCCTGCTGATGTTTGGCTTTGAACTATTCATTTAGGACATTTGATGAATTGTATAGCTGATGTGTGGAGTAGAGTTATGATCAATTATTTATGAGATTATTTGGAAATGACCTTCGACATACAATGATCTTAAAAGTTATAATAATTGTCGTAACTATAGTAGCAATCGTACTGGCATCAGTCGTGGTTGGTAGTGCTATCATCGTCGGACAGATTTTAGAAAACGACCCAAACATACGCAATGAAATACGTCAATGGTTAGAAGCAGGAGAAGAATCTGGACAAGATCCGCAAGAAGAAACTTCGTCGTTGCCTGTAACAGAAGAAGGAAAGGTCATTAGCATAGTCGGAAATTCAGGAGGTAATTCGTACAATCCAAACCCGATTGAAGTCAAGGTTGGTGAGACAGTAACTTGGATAAATAATGATTCATCACCACATACAGTAACCTCATCATCAAATGATAACAGCAGCACTTTTGACTCTGATATTTTGATGCAGGGTGAGACATTCACCTTTACATTTGATAAAGAAGGACAATATCCATACTTTTGCACTCTCCATCCCAATATGGTAGGATCAGTGGTAGTGCTTCTTCCATCAACATGACGATGAGTCATTCTATCTAAAGTAAGAAGCAAAGAGCATGGTGATCATCATTTATAATGCTATTATACTTCTCATTGACAATATTCAGCAGCGTTTGCAAAAGTACAGTCTGGATGGCACAGATTTAAAGATTCTTAACTTACTTGCAGCGAATGGTAGGCTATCTTACAGAAGTATCGGCCTTACCATCGGCCTGACAACAAAGAGCGTCAAGTCAAGGGTAGATAGGATGCTTGCAGCAAGAGTAATCGAGAGATTTCTTACACGCGTAAATCCTTCAGTTTTAGGGTATAATCGGATATCCGCTTTTGCTCTTAGAAAGAACAAGCTAACTCAAGAGCTTCTTGACCGAATTAACCTAATTGGCGACATTCAATACCAATTTGAAGTGATGGGCGGTGCTGTGGGGTTTGATATAGCAATAAAAGAAGGAACTGAAGACAAGATTGAACTGCTGTTAAATTCGTTAAGACCTGCACTACTGGGCCAAATTCAAAGTCGAAATCGCGAAGTATCTTACAAGCTTACGCAAACTGACTATATTATAATGAAACAATTAATAAAAAATCCTAGGTTGGAAATAGGAGATATCGCAGCTGCAACTGCAATTTCTCCAAAAACTGTTCGTAGAAGACTTGACAAAATGACAAGAAATCATGTCCTCGAATTTTCTATCCTACCCAATCCTGATGCAATGAAAGGTTACGTGATGTTCTTTTTAGATGTCAAGATAAAGAATAGAAGCTATCATCAAGACGTGTTACAGAGAATCTATGAGGAATTGCATGAGCATTTCACGCCATTATCATCTGATATGTCAAATCAAGAAGATAGCATAGGATTATTACTTGGCAGCGAAGATGCAATCGGAATTGAATCGATACGGTCGAAGATCGAATCCTTAGACGGAGTGGAGCAGGCCAACGCGTTTTTGCCTATCAAGCTTGCTTGCCCTCAAGAATGGGTCCTTAAGGCTATAGATAAAAAATTGCCGTCATCAAATGAGAGAAGGGAATCCTCGGAAAATATTGCATCTAAAATGCATTAAGCTATAGCTTTTTGTCAATTTTTCATACCATCTGTCCCTTCTAACAATATTGTTAATGGGGCATATTTTGTGCGGGTGTTGTTATATGCACTCAAATAATACAAAACTAGGCGACTCTACATTTTCTTCTTGCCCTTACACTGTTCAGCCTGTATGATAGCACCACACTTAGCATAATTTATTGTGCTGTTATGAACAACTAAGAATCGTCCCAATGTACTCTACCAATAACAATTTATGACTTATAGAAAGATGTTACAAGAACTGCATAACACTCAGTACGCACTACTTTTGTTCCTTGAATCCAAATTTTGAAGGTTTTTCTCTCAGAACCCTCTGGGCCCGCCTAAAATAAAAAATCGTCCAAACAATCGACAGACTGGCTCAAAAAGAACCACTAGGAGGAGCAAGAACTTATGGCTGCATGATAGATCAAGCAGAAGTTACTCGATAGAGAGCATCATACAGTATTTTTTATTGATTCAAAGTGAATTTGCCACTGCTTGATAGAATATATATAAGGAAATGGATGAGCCTTCGCAGAAACTAAAGGAATGCAGCACCTAAGAAATATATCTGCTGAACTTGGGGACCTTCAATTCTTTCATCTTTTCCTATCTCTAAAGTAAAGGATGTTTTTGATTATAAAGAAGCGCTGAACAAGAATATGACAAGAGGATGGCAGTAAGATTCCTAGATGAATTTGAAGATACATTTATGCGTTTAAAAACAAAGGCAAGAAGGACCCGTGGTATATTGAAAAACTGAAAATCACCCATCCTTGTGTTGCATATATTCTATCACTTGTAATTTTCCTTTAATCGTTCGAGGATATGCATTTTAGGTTGAGATATAAAAATATGTTGCTGCAAAGGATTTTTGGTCCTTAGCTCGCCCTGGAGTACCCGTCGGAGGGAGAAACGCTCTCCCTCCATCAAATCTTTATGTAATGCGGAAATGTGGTGGATCAAGGTTGTGTCGATGTTATTTGCAACCAATGCCTAAAGCACAAAATTGTCATCATACTAAGTGCTGCCAGATATAGTTGGCGATGTGGTGAAAGATCAGTCTTGTGCACTACCGGTGCCTAAATTATAGCAACCATGCAGAACTATAATTTTCTGCTAAAGTTTAGTTTTTCTGTCTTTATCAATGCCTACATTGTAGTCTGTTGTTGTTGTTATTATGCAGCTTTTAGTAAGCCTGTTGCTAACTGAATAAAGTGCCCATACCAACAGTCCTAAAGCTATCAATCTGATTGGAGTCTGATAGTTAGACATTATTGTCGAAGCTAAGAGCCCTGCACTTCCAAATGTCGAGAAGAGTAAGAATGCAAATGAAGAGCAGCTTGCGCAGGCGCTGGATACAACACTTATTGATGAACCTGAAAAAAAGGAAGCGCGGCTTAGCTTAAGGCTGGAGTTTCTGAAGACATACACATTCATGGCTACAACGGCACCCAGAAGTGGCGCTGTTATGCTAGATAGGATAAAGCTACCAATGGCATCATCCGGAAGATAAAAGGTAAAGACAGGTGAGAAGAAAAGCAACTCGTCTAAAGTATTAAAGATAATCCAGAATACTATACTTGTGAAACCTGCTATTGCTATGTAAGCCGGTTTTGAGAACACTAATTGAAAAGCTGTTAAAAATGAATAAAATAGGCTCTTTAATTGCAGCATAATCTCGGTTAGTAGTAAAAATTCAAGCATAAAGGAGTTATCCCCAACACCGAAAGAGAATCTTTAACCGTTGTAAGGCGTATGCCATTTGACAAACACTTAGGCTCTCTGGAACATCAGTTCCACTATCTGACAGTTAAACTTAAAATTGAACAGTTGGACTGTATACTTATTATTCACTAAAGTGGCTTAAAATTAATGGCACAACTGAAAACATTGCAGATATCAACTTTTGGTATGGACATGCAGGAAGGAATTGCTGCTGGTATTCGAAACTTTCCTGTTCACAAGCTTGTCCTCATCTGCTATAGCATTGACAATCAGAAGGCAGAGGAATTTGCTCGAAGGATTAGATCCGTGCTGGGTATTCCAGTGACAATTACACTAGTAAGTAAAGAAAATGTTATACGAGATGTGTTGGAAAGAATAGGCGATATAATTGAAATTGAAGGCAAGAATTTCCAACAAATTCTAATGAACGTGAGCTGTGGAGACAAATTAATAGGATGCGCGGCTCTTTCAGCTGCATTTATCAACGGCATCAAGGCGTTTGGAATGGATCCAACAGGTGCCCCACTTGCTATGCCAGTTTTGAAATTGAGCTACAGTGAAATAATATCTGAGCCAAAAATAAATATCCTCAAGGCCATGAACAGAGCAGGTGGCGCTGTAGAAAGTCTTGAACAGCTGGAACAGGTATCGGGTTATGGGAAGCCACTACTCAGCTACCACATAATGGGAGGCAAGGAAGCAAGAGGTCTTGCAGAATTAGGCTTGGTAGAGGTAGAGAAAGGTGAAAGAGGCAAGCTTCTTACCAAGCTTACCACTTTAGGTAAGCTTCTTGTAGTAAGCAACAAGAATGTCAGTGCAACACCACAAGTCTAGCTAGGCGCATTTGCGTAGCAGTTGAGACAATAGAACCATGAAATTTGTGTTTAATGCAACATGTGAGTGACATATTGCCAAAGTCGGACAAACTTTTAATAATTTCCTATGGCTCATACTATAATAGGTATGAGTGGGCCGGACGCATCTGTGACATTTGCTTTAGGCATGTCTCTTGATATGATGATTGGCATGATTCTGGGAATGGTAGCTAGTCCTTTAATGATGAAAGGTATAAAGATCATACGTCATAGAAGAAAATTGAATAGATTATTCCACGAGATAGCTCAAGTTCGACAAAGCAAAGGAGAGGATGATCCTCTTCCAACTACCGGTCAAGGAAGAAATAATATTCTTTGAGTGAAGGCTTACCCTAACCTACACAGATTTGGTCAAAATATTGCAAAGTTACCTTCAACCCTTTAAGAGAAAAGATAAAAGAGTAATGGTGATGAAATTTCCCTAACAAGCATGTTTGGACCTGAGTTTTACATAGGCTTTGGCATAGGCATGGTGATATCTGCAGGAGTTGCTACATGGTATGCTTTTGGCTATGAGCTGAAACAAGCTGTGAAGAGCTGGTTGCATGGTTCACAAGATGGCAGAGAGTATCACTAATAGATGTGCTATTGAATGATTAAAGGCATGATCTATTGCTTTCTTATCCTTCACGATCTTGATTTCAATGGTCCATTTTCCTAATGACGGCTCTTATATCATAATATGAGTGTGCAGCTTCTTTGAGCTGTATTATTGATTATGTAGAGAAGTTTCTGGATGGAATGCTACCCATGTGAACCAGAAGCCCGCGTCAAAAGGAAGACGAACCAGCTGCTTGCCTTTCATCTCTCCCTCTATTGCTTCACCTTCGAAGTTCCATATGCTTGATGTCTGCGTATCGATGACCTTGCCACCATCGTACTGGAAATCAAGAACTAGACCATCTACAGATCTGTCATAGGCTCTGACCATAAATGGGTAAAACGACATTAAAGCAATTTTTCTGTCTCCGATTTCATCATTGATTATATGGTTATCTTCTATTTGCTGAATAGGGTAAGCGCAATAAATGCCTTCATTTTCAAGGCCTACAACTATCTCTTTTGGACCTAACCTGTCGTCGCGGTGAGAGACTGGGAAAAGGATGTTAGGATCAGTATAATAGCTTCCATATGGATCTACACTATAAGGCCTACCAAAGCCTGTATCTTGCGACAGAACCTTTGATTCAGGATACAGGGCTTTCCATTCGCGCCAGAATGCAACATCAAAGGGAATGCGCTCTAGCTCCTTGCCTGCATGCTCTCCAACGATGGCCTGACCAAGGGCCTGGCTCCATAATGATTCACTTGTCCTATCATACATGACAAGATTACTGTTGTACAACTTGCCAGATGTCCCAAATTCTACAGTCTGGTTATCAATTGTACGATGGAATACCTGATTGGTAAAGCACAAGGGACAATAAGTTACCGCAACAGGCGTTCCTCCGACCTCGTCATTGACTATTTCATGCCATACTAAAATGTTGAGAGGATATGCTCGGATGTCGCCATTGATATTGAGCCCAAGAACAAGATCCGAATCTTGCAAGCCAGCATCTTCAGCCGAAATAAACTTTGGGCTATCAATTGAAGGAATACCATCGCGTGGAGGACCTCCACTAACTATTTGATCCAAAGGAACGATAGCCTTTGTCCCTGCATCGTCACTAGAAGAAATGATCTGATTGTCACTTGTTTCTGATGAACCTGCAAAACGCAAAAAATCGCCATTCAAAGCTAAAAGACCTACAATGACAAGTAACATTCCAGCAACTCCGGAGATAGCGATTAATACACTCTTCCTAGGCTTGTTTTGTTTAGGCATAGGGTTGTAAGACAAATGTGCTCACCTATTGTACCCCTTGAACTTTGAAACAGCTCTCTGTCTAAGTTTCATCTCTTTTCGCAGCTTTACTGCTGTCAAGCTAGTAAAGCCAACAACTATAGCAAGTCCAGCATAAGAAAGTGGTACAGAATACTGTATCAGAGCAGCAGATACAGAAGTACCAACAAATGAGGGAAGCATCGACAATATCAAAAGCCAGCTTCCACAGCAACCAAGTGGCACCAGAGAGAAGAATGAGAGAAAGGAGCTAAATGCAGTTCCGCCTGAACCTGCACTTACTAGGCCCTTTCTTCCTCTCAATGAGCATCCTAGGCTTTTGCTATAGCTTGTCATGGCTACCTGTGCGCCGACGGCTATGGCAGTTACGCCAATTATGAGTGGATTTATTGTAAACGCAGTAGTAATTGCAGTAGCCGGAGGAAGATTTGGCGTCGTAACAACTACTATTGTAATATATACTGTCATTACGATAAGGCCCACAATGGTTCCCTTGAGCAGCGCTCTCTTTGTGTGAAAAGAAAGCTGCTTGCGCAATATAGACATCAATAGATTATTTCACCACTAGATAGCTTGCTGTTATAGTTATTATCTAGACACTTTAACAGTTAAGAAAAAAGTTTAACAGAGAAACATGCTTCATTATGTTGTTTATTGCAACGGTTAAAGAATTATCTTGTAGGCTGCAAGGATTTTCCTTAAACAAGAAACTATAATAAAAAGAGCAGTCGATCTTGACTCAAAAATATAGAAAGGACCATGAAAGGGAAAAAGGAGGAATACAGGATGATACTAAACCTTTCAGTATTTCCAAGGTTTAAGCGAGCCTCTATTGCTCTGGAGTATATCTATATCTGTTGCTCGCTCTGGACGCGCATGTTCTTCTTCACTGCAGAGAATTGCATAAAAGACACAGTGAGCAGACTGGCGAATATTCCAGCGGAAATAATCAACATAAATTCAGAAAATGAACTCATTCTTCATCCTTAGATGTTTTGCTCATGAAGACTTCGTTTCTTGTTTGATGGTTGGTTATCATAACCCGTACTGCCTTTAATGACACAGAATTTGGTATCAGGTGTGTGGTTATTCTCTATGTAGTTGCTATCATGTACGCGTTACTCCAAAGCATCAAGTTTATCATCTCGAAAAATGCTGAGTCTTGTTACATCTCCCATAAAGAGAAGATTGATTGCCCCATCTACGATAACTCAATCTTTTTTCTCAATGGTTAGAGGATTAGCAAGATGATAAAATCTCAAGTCTACTAGCTGCAAACCCTTGGACCCTAATTCCCAGAATTTCGCCTACTACTGTCCTCTTGCCAATTTCCGAGATAATGCTTAGTTTTATAATTGAACTTTCTCATTCCGTTATTATCTTCTGCAGCTTCTCTATGCGCTTTCTCATTTCTGTTAAGAAAGATTAGGCTGTTGACAGCTACCTTCGCTTCTTTTATCACATGTTGTTGCGCAGTAGAAGGATAATAAGACTTACGGTACGAGGGTCAGTTATAGATGCACAGTCCCCAAGAGCAAAGATCTCATGATAGTTATGAATTTGTAGGGAATTATTTACCCGTATTCTGCCACTCTCCTGGTCGTATAGCGATCTTCGATGAGTTTATGAGGCTTTACGCGTCCTGCCCTAACCAATGTTCGAGTGGAAGCGGATATGCAATCGTCTAGTTTTCTGCTATACGGCATTCATATACGTCCAGCGAGTCGCCATCCTGTAATATCAAGACTATTTCATACTGTAATTTTGATAGATCCGTTATTTCTGAGACTGCATGTTCTTCAACTTCTATTCAAAGCTACTTGAGAACCACACCTAGCCATTTTACTATGGACTTAAAGAGTTGGCAATTTTGTTTAACTTTCAAAGGATAATCTAATACTCTAGAACGTCTACTTCAACATCGCTATTTGCAAAGCCTTTGAAGACACCACAGCCAAAGGCTCCAAGTGAACCCCCTCCTTGAAATATGAGAACATTTTCGATATTGTCATAATTCTTACTGCTATCACGCATATACGATCATGGTTATCAGTTAACGAAAAAAGAATTTACTTTAAAAATACAAATTCATCTTAAATCATTCAAAACATTCTTGTCATGAAAGGTCTAATTTGCAATAGAATGCACTACTATTACCTTGGCAATATCCAATCTTTCCATGTATTCCAAGGAATAAAATCTGTCGGCTAGTCTCTCTATATGTATTGTGGTGAAGAATACAGTAAGAAGAGTTGAAGAGCATGTGAGCTTTGGAAATGTTTTACCCTTAGGCTTATTTGAAAGGCATCTCTGTAGTAAAACTACAATCAGTTGCACAAGTAACCTGAACTATTATTCTAAATTTAACCGTTCAATCATTTTTCCCTCCGTTGTAGGGATACAATAAATAGAATAGTTTCTTGATTTTGCTGATGCACCAACAAGACATCTACATAAGAGCAGCTATAGTTGCATTAGCAATAGGTACACTTGTGTTTCAACCAGCATTGACATCCGCACAAATTGTTCTTGATGATAGCAGTAGTACTTCAGATAACCCATTCTCTCTAAGATCCCTTTCAGGCGCCAATAGTAGTGGTGGCTCTCCAGTTCTTGGTAGTTTAAACGCTTCAGTTACAGTAGTTGACTTTAGTGATTTTCAATGTCCTAATTGTGCAAGATATGTAAAATCAACTGAACCAGAAATAAAAAGTGAATATATCGATACAGGAAATGTGGCATATGTTTTCAAACATTTCCCATGGCGTGGCACAGATTCACTTTCAGCTGCACTTGCATCTGAATGTGCAAATGAGCAAGGCAAATTCTGGGAATATCATGATATACTATTTCAAAACCAGCAAGGCGTAGACTCTGGCTGGGCAAGCAAGGAGAAATTAAAAGAATTTGCATCAGAGACAGGACTTGACCGTACACAATTTGATTCATGCCTTGACAGTGAGAAATACAAATCAAATATAGATGAGGACCTTGCTTTAGCCGAAGAGCTTGATCTTGATACTACGCCTTCATTTTTGATCCTCAAAAGCGACGGTACAGAAATGGAAGTATTGGAAGGTGCGCATCCATTTCCATCCTTCGAGGCTCTCATAGATGAAAGACTCCCCTAGCTGAATTTCTATTCCTTTATCTTCATTCCTCCCAATTATTTTCATTTCTGTACACTTCTGCATCAGCATGGAAAGCGACCCAACTGGACCAAAACCTTGTGTCTAATGGTAGACGCGTTAACGATTTGTACTTCATTCTCTCCATCTATAGCTTTGGCATCGAAATTCCATTTGTTCCCCGTCTC
>OBLR010000115.1_pt1 | contig 15028 bp, 13 predicted proteins | sample 1519891 | NCBI WGS metagenome assembly OBLR01 (sample SAMEA3113583, study PRJEB22503) | soil metagenome | reverse complement strand
CGCGTCGGCTCGTCGGGGGCGCGCAGCACGGGGCAGTTCTCGTAGAACGTGGTGAACGCGTCGGCCAGCGCATAAAGGTACGCGCAGAGCTTGTGCGGGGTGACGTCCGCGATGAGCGCGTCGACCGCACTGCCGAACCCGAGCAGCCGCAGGGCCAGTGCCCGTTCGGCCGGGTCCTCGATGATGATCGGCCCCAACCCCTCAGGAGCGGCCCGTTCCGCGTCGGCGAGCCCGGCGCGGCGGAAGATCGACCGAATCCTGGCCACCGCGTACTGCAGGTAGGGGCCGGTGTTGCCCTGCAGGGCCAGCATCCGGTCCCAGTCGAAGACGTACTCGCTGTCGCGGGCCACCGACAGGTCGGCGTATTTCAACGCGCCGATGCCCACCGCCTGGGCGATCTCCTTGCGGGTGGCCTCGTCGTAGTCGCGGTCGGCGATGACCTTTTCGGCCCGTTCGATCGCCTCGTCGACCAGCGCGCGTAGCTTGACCGACGCGCCGGACCGGGTGCGAAGCATCTTGCCGTCGGCGCCAAGCACGTTGCCGATCGCCGCATGGAACGGCTCGGTGCCGCCGGCCAGCCACCCGGCCTTGCGCGCGGTCTCGAACACCATGCGCAGGTGCAGAGCCTGCGCCGCCCCGATCACGTAGATGGCGCGGTCGGCGTGCAGGGTCAGCGCCCGGTAGCGGATCGCGGCGAGGTCGGTGGTGGCATAGCCGTAGCCGCCGTCGCTCTTGCGGATGATCAGCGGCACCGGCTTGTCCTCGCGGCCGGTGAACCCCTCGAGGAACACGCACAGCGCGCCCTCGCTCATCGTCGCGATGCCCTTGCGCTCGAGCTCGGCGAAGACGTCGTCGAGCATGTCCTTGTACATGCTCTCGCCGGCGAGGTCGGCCTCGGTCAGCGTGATCCCGAGCCGCCGGTAGACCCGGTCGAAGTACGACGTGGACAGCTCGATCAGCTCTCGCCAGAGCCGCAGCGTGTCGGGGTCGCCGCTTTGCAGCAGCACCACCCGCCGCCGGGCGCGCTCGGCGAAGTCCGGATCGGCGTCGTACTTGGCCCTGGCGGCCTGGTAGAACACGTTGGGCTCGGTCTCGGACCGTTCGGCCTCCGGCGAGTGTTCGCCGACGTCGAGCAGGTGCTCGATGAGCATGCCGAACTGGGTGCCCCAGTCGCCGACATGGTTTTGCCGGATGATCGTATGGCCGCGGAACTCGGCCGTACGGCAGAACGCGTCGCCGACCACGGTCGTCCGCAGGTGGCCGACGTGCATCTCCTTGGCGACGTTGGGCGCCGAGTAGTCGACTGGCATGATCAGCGGCTGGTCGACCCGCGGCACGCCCAGCCGCTCGTCGGCGAGCATCGCGTCGGTCTCGGCGGCGATCCAGGTATCGCGGAGCGTCAGGTTGATGAACCCGGGGCCGCTGACCTCAACGCTTTCGCAGACGTCGGCGACGTCGAGCCGCCGGGCGAGCTCGCCGGCCACGTCGCGCGGCTTGCGGCCGAGGCGCTTGGCCAGGGGCAGCGCCACGTTGGCCTGGAAGTCGGCGAACTGCGACGGCCGGATCACCGGGTCTTCGCCGCTGTAGTCCTGGCCGAACGCGGCGCCCAGCGCGGCTTGGACGCGGGCGGCGAGAACGAGCTGCGGATCGGGCATGCCTCAAGGCTATCGGCGCCGCGCCGCGGCCCGCGCCACTTATTCGCGCCACCTCCCCACGTGGTCCGCTCCCGGGCGGCCCGCTCCGCGTGGCTAGTCGCGGCGGCCGAAGCGGGGCAACCGGGTGGCCAGGACGCGTTCCTTGATGCGTTCGACGATGTCGCCGGCGCACAGATCGCGGGCCAGCGCGCACGCCGAGGTGATGGCCTTGGCGTTCGAGCCGCCGTGCGCGATGACCACGGTGCCGTTCAGCCCGAGCAGCACCCCGCCGCCGTACGTCGCCGAGTCGAGCCGATGGGTCAGCTCCCGGAGCCGCCGGCGATGCGGCAGGGCGGCCAGCTTCGCGACTCGGGTCGCGGTCAGCGCGGCCTGCACCTCGGCGACGGCGAGCCGCGCCGCGCCCTCCACCGACTTGAGCGCCACGTTGCCGGTGAAGCCGTCGGAGACGATCACATCGGCCCTGCCGGTCAGCAGTTCGTCGCCCTCCATGTTCCCCACGAAGTCGACCGGAATAGCCGTGAGCAGCTCATAGGCCCGGCGGGTCAGCTTGTTGCCCTTGCCGGGCTCGACGCCGATCGTGAGCAGCCCGACCCGAGGCTCGGGCACGCCGAGCGCCACCTGGGCATAGGCGGTACCGAGCGCGGCGAACTGGGCCAGCATTTCCGGCTTGGCGTCCGTCGTGGCCCCGGCGTCGAGGAGCACCGTGGGGCGCGGCCTGGTGGGCAGCGTGACCGCGATGGCCGGGCGCATGACCCCGTGCTGGGCGCGCAGCCGCAGCCGGGCCGTCGACACGACGCCGGCCGTGGTGCCGGCCGACACCATGGCGGACGCCTGGCCGCTGCGGATCAGTCGGCAGCAGATGGCGATCGATGAGCGCGGCTTGCGCCGGCTGGCGAGCGCGCCCTCCTCCATGGACAGGATCTCGCCCGCGTGCGCGATCGGCACCTCGCCGGCGGCGCCGTGCTCGGTCAGCAGGTCGTAGATCGTCGGCCCATCGCCCACCAGGATGAGCCTGGTGCCGTTCGTCCGCACCGCCGCGATCGCGCCGGCGACGATCGCCGCGGGCCCGTGATCGCCTCCCATGGTGTCCACGGCCACCGGCCCGGGCGAAGTGTCGGGCATGGTGGGGCTCCTCGGGACCGTGCGGGCATGGCGCTGACGATGACGATAACGCCCCTTTATCGCATCGTAGACCCCGGCGGATCAGTCCTCGCGGCGACAGTCGGCGCCCATGCAGTCGGCGTTCTGCACGACCGGCCGGCCGCCGACGAGGATGGTGAAGTAGTGATCCTGCGTCTTGGTCTCGCCCGTTGCCACGACCTGAACGACCTTGCGTCCCTGGGCCATGCCGGTGCAGGCGACCCGCAACTTCACCTTGGTCGCCTCGGGCATCGACGTGCACGCCAGTGGTGCCGTCAGCCTAACGCCGCGGGCCCGCAGCTCATCGGCCGCCGTGACCGGGACGGCCTGCAGCAGCGCGGCCTGCGTACGGTACCTGAGCTGCTTGTGCGAGCCGAACAACAAGAAGCCGAGGCCGACGGCGAGGACCGCGGCGACGGCGACGGCGGGAATGCCGACTCGGATGAGCATCTTCTTGTTCACGTGCGTAGCGTCCCCATTTCGCCACGCTTAGTGACTATATCTGCGATGGCTTTGCCGAAATTTTGCGGGACGCCGCGCTGCGGCAACTGGCGCCGAGGCAGTGTTTTCGCATGACCTCCTGGCCTGCCACGTCGATCACGAATTCCTGTCGCGGGTGACTGGTGTCGGCGTCGTAGGCGACCGCGTCGACCCGCACCGGCCGGCCGTCGTCCGTCTGCCCGACGCACCGGACCCGGACGACGGCGAGCGTGCCGCCCGGCGGGATTCGGCAGTCGAGCTGGTCCTCCAGCCGGTAGCCGAGCCCGGCGAGTTCGGCGGCCGCTCCGTTCGCCGTCGCGTTGCGCAGCGCCCCCTCCGAGACCTGGCGCTCGAGATCTCGGCAACCCGTGACCAGCGGTCCGATGCCGATGAGCAAGAGCGTCGCGAGCAGCGCGAACGATGACCGGTTGCTCATCGGCGTGGCCCCATCTCGGTGATCGCTTCGGCCACGGCGTCCGGCCGGTCGGTCTGCAACAGGTGGCGGCCGCCGGCGATGGTGACCTGCCGGCCGTACGGGCTCATCCAGGCCAGCCGCCGGTGGCACTCGACCCAGGGGTGCCCGTGGTCCGGCGAACGCATGTCGCCGACGGCCGTCAGCACGGTCAGCGGGATCTCGGGGAAGGGGCGAGACCGGCGCAACCGGATCAGGTCGCCGGCCATCTCGCGATACGCCACGTTCTCCACCAGCGCCGCGCCCACGACGGACCCCCGCCCGTACACCGCGCGGACGAAGGCCGGCGGGACCGGGTCGTGGTGGCTGATCCGCCGCATGAACTGGGTGCGAGACCATGGCCCGAGCAACCGGGCGGCACCACTGGCCCCGGCCAGCCGGCCCACGGCGCGTAGCACGGGGCAGACCACCCGGGACAAGTGGGGCCGCGGCCGCGCCGCGCTTTCACAGCTCGGGTCGACCAGGATCAGCCCGGCCACGAGATCTGGGCAGGTCCGGGCCAGCGCTTCGGCGTGAAAAGCGGCATAGGAGTGCGCGGCCACGATGACCGGCCGGCCCGCCCAGCGGGCCAGCGCGGCCAGGCGCGCGGCCTCGGCCCGCAGGGTTGGCGCGGACCGCAGCGGTGGGCTGGCGCCGAGCCCCGGGCGATCGAAGTTGATGACGCGGTGCCGGCCGCGCAACAGGTCGACCGTGGGCAGCCAGTCGAACCAGGCGCCGCCGAGACCGCTGCTCAGCAGGACGGGCGGGGCGTCGGTGCGGCCGTCGACGACCAGGTGCAGCCGGTCGCCCGCCACCGAGATCAGTTCGCCGGGCGGCGTCACCTGTGCGGGCACGGGTCACTCCACGCCGCGGTCGGCGCCGAGGAGGGCGGCGCGCGGTCGCGCGGGGGCGGGTACGGGTGCGGGCCGGGTGCCGGAAGATCTGGGCCGCCGCGCGTCGGTGAGCAGCGCCCACGCGATGACGAACAGGGCCAGGGCCAAGACGCTGATCTGGACGCGCTGCACCAGCCCAAGCCACCGACCGGCCAGCATGAGGGCGAGCGTGGCGACGGCGAGCGCGGCCTCCGTGACCGCCAGCGGCCGCCCCCACCGCGCCAGCGCGGGCCACCAGCCGTAGCGGCGGGCGGCGATCGACAGCACGAGAATGGCGGCGATCCCGGAGAAGATCACCATGCTGCTCGTCACCTCGTGGAACTGATGCGAGAACGACAGCGCGCCGGCGCGCTCGCGCAGCGCACAGGTGGTGTCGATGCTCGGCGCGCAGTCCATCGAAAAGACCGAGTCGCCGATGACCCACCCGCCGAACGACAACAGGAGGATCCAGCCGGTGACGGCCAGCGGGCGACGGCGCAGCCGGGCCAGCGCGGTGGCGGCGATCAGCATCGTGAGCACGCCCGTGATGAAGTCTCCGGCGCTGAAGACCAGGTGATAGGGCTGGTCACGCGCGGAGAGTTCGCTCACGTAGCCGTCGAGCACGTCGAGGTGCGGGTTGAGGAAGACTTCGAGGACCCACGACGAGTAGCTGACGGCGGCGACCATGCCCAGTGCCCCGATGGCGAACGGCATGGTCCCCGGTTCGCGGCGGGTCTGTGGTTCGCGGCCGCCGTGGCCTGGGTGCATGTATCCTCCCCGCTGCGCCGGCGAAAGCGGCGACGACAGGAGCAGACCTGGACCGCTGCCCGTTACTGAGAACAAACAATAGGGCCCATGTTCCGCGCGCCGGTGTGGGTCGGAGCAGGGACACGTCGCGCGGGGAGCCGTCCGGCGTCGGCTCGGGCGCAAGTGGAGGCAAAGAGATCCCTGTGGCTGTCGTGGATTCATCGGTGAGGGCGCGTCACACGTGCGTGTCGTGCGACCATCGAGACCAGAATGCATCGTATCGACGCATACCGGAGCTACCGGAGCGGGTATGTCATCCGGGAGAACAGGGATCTAACGGATTCATGGGACCGGGGGAGCGTGAGAGCGCCAACGTGGAGTCTGCCGTCGCACCCCCATCTGCGGTGAGGAGGAGTGACCTCCGGGAGCAAGCGCATATCTTAGGCGAGTGATCACGGTACGTCAGGCTGACGCACACGGACGCGCGCTTCTACCGACCTCAAGGAGTAAAGCCAACGTGACTTTGGTCAATGACGCGGCGCCGGCCCCCGTGCAGTCCGCCGGCCGCAAGTTCCGCGCCTTCACGGTGAAGCATCTGGACGAGCTCACCGCTCGCGCCGGGCTCTCGCCTGACCAGCGACTCGCCATCAAGGCGGTGGCGACGGTCCTGCCGTTTCGGACCAACAGCTACGTGGTGGACGAGCTGATCGATTGGTCCGCCGTCCCCGACGACCCGATCTATCGTCTGGTCTTCCCCCAGGAGGACATGCTTCCGCGGGAAGACGTGGCCCGCATCGTCGACCTGTTGCGCCGCGAGGCGCCGAAGGCCGAGATCGACGCGGTCGCGCACGACGTGCGCATGAAACTGAATCCTCATCCTGCCGGCCAGCTTCAGCTCAACGTGCCGAGACTCCACAGTGAGCAGTTGCCGGGAGTTCAACATAAGTACCACGAGACGGTGCTGTTCTTTCCCAAGCAGGGACAGACGTGCCACGCCTACTGCACGTACTGCTTCCGCTGGGCGCAGTTCGTCGGCGAGCCCGACCTGAAGATGGCCGCCAGCGACATCGAGCGGCTGCGGACGTACCTGCTCGAGCACCCCGAAGTGACCAGCGTGCTGTTCACCGGCGGCGACCCGATGATCATGGGCGAGCCGGTCATGCGCCGCTACATCGAGCCGCTGCTCGATCTCGATCAGCTCGAGTCCATCCGCATCGGCACCAAGTCGCTGGCCTACTGGCCGCAGAAGTTCGTGAGCGACCCCGACGCCGACGACATGCTGCGGCTGTTCGCCGAGGTCGCCGCGGCCGGCAAGAATCTCGCCTTCATGGCGCACTTCACGCACCCGAACGAGCTTGATCCGATCGTGGTGCACGAGGCGGTCCGCCGTATCAGGGACACCGGCGCCGTCATCAGGACGCAGGCTCCGCTGATCCGGTCGATCAACGACTCACCCGAGATATGGCAGCGGATGTGGCGCGAGCAGCAGCGGCTCGGCATGGTCCCGTACTACATGTTCGTCGAGCGCGACACCGGTCCGCAGGACTACTTCGCCGTTCCGCTGGCGCAGGCGTACGAGATCTTCCGCAGCGCATACAAGGACGTCTCCGGGCTGTGCCGGACCGTCCGCGGACCGTCCATGTCGGCCACCCCGGGCAAGGTGTGCGTCGACGGGATCGCCGAGCTGTACGGCGAGAAGGTGTTCGTGCTGCACTTCATCCAGTGCCGCGACCCCGAGCTGGTGAACCGGCCCTTCTTCGCCAAGTTCGACCCGGACGCGAAATGGCTGACCGATCTGCGGCCCGCCTTCGCCGATCGCTTCCCGTTCGAGGGGACGACGCCGTCGCTCGGCGGCGGTACGTCCGCGCCCGACCTCGTGGCCAGCGGCCCAGCGGCGAGCGGAGCGGGTAGCGGACCGATAGCGACTCGATAGCGAGACCGCACATAGTAGGAGCACTCGGGTCCGGGGGGACACCAGTGCGGCTGCGACGCCTCGGGGGCCGAGCGCAGCGTGGCGAGCGGGTCGCGGCCCCGGGGGAACGGGGAACCAACGGGCCGAGGCCGGATCCGCCGCCACGATGTCCCCGCAGGGTGCGCTGTGGGGGCTGTTCCGGGGCCGCGTCGAGGGGCGCGGCCCCGGTCGCTTTCGCGTGTTAGTCGCTTTGCGTGTTAGTCGCTTTCGCGTATTGGTGGCCCGCGCAGTGGCCCCTGCGTACTAGTGGCCGTAGACGGGGACGATGAGCGCCCGGGCGAGGGTGTGCTGGGTGACGTTGAAGCCGACCACGGCCGGGCTGGCATCGGAGTCGAGCCCGAGCTTGTCGACGTCCAGGGCATGGACGGCGAACGCGTAGCGGTGCGGGGTGCCGGGCGGCGGCGCGGCCCCGCCGAAAGCCTTGACGCCGTAGTCGTTGCGCGCGTGCGTGCCCACCCCGCTGTCGGGCGCTCCCGCGCCGCCGGGCAGTTCGGTCACGTCGGCGGGGACGTCGAACAGCACCCAGTGCCAAAACCCGCTGCCGGTGGGCGCGTCCGGGTCGAAGCAGGTGACGGCGAAGCTCCGCGTCTCCGGCGGAAAACCCGACCAGTTCAGGTGCGGAGATCGGTTCTGCCCGGAAAATCCCCAGTCGTTGAAGACGTGCGCCTGGCTCATCTGCTCGCCGTCGGCGACGTCGTCGCTGGTTACGGTGAACGTTGGGACCGTTGGCAGGAACTCATATGGAAGCGGTGGCTGACCGGCCATGGCTACCTCCTTAGGCTGCCGTGCCCGTGGCTACGTGCCAGTGGGCTAGGTGTGGCTGTTTGCCTCTTGCCTGCTCGTGTAACTGGGCCGCTCGCGTAGGGCTATTTGTCCGTCGCCTCGGTGTAGGCCGCGATGACGGTTTTCGGGTCGCCGTCCATGCGCATCACGCCCTCTTCGACCCAGATGACCCGGTTGCAGGTCTCTTCGATGACCTCGAGGTTGTGCGCGACCAGGAACACCGCGCCCGCGTCCTTACGCAGCTCCTCGATCTTGGCCTTGCTCTTGCGCTTGAACCTGGCGTCACCGGTGGCCAGCGCCTCGTCGACGAGGAGCACGTCGTGGGTCTTTGCCGCGGCGATGGCGAACCGCAGCCGCGCCCCCATGCCGGAGGAGTACGTCCGCATCGGCAGCTGGATGAACTCCGGCTTCAGACCGGAAAAGTCCACTATTTCCTGATACTTGGCCTTGGTCTCCTCGAGGGAGAGGCCCTGCGCGAGGCAACCGAGGACGATGTTGCGTTCGCCCGTCAGATCCCGCATCAACGCGGCGTTCACGCCCAGCAGCGACGGCTGCCCGTCGGTGTAGACGGCACCGCGCTCGGGCGGGAGCAGCCCGGCGATCGCGCGCAGCAGGGTCGACTTGCCCGAGCCGTTGCTGCCGATGATGCCGACCGCGTCGCCACGGTAGACGACGAAGGAGACGCCCTTGATGGCGTGCACCGTCTTCATCTGGGGGCGGTTTCGTCGGCGCACCATGCGCAGCAGCGCGGTCGCCGCCGTACCCTTGTCGCCGCCGGCGCCATAGATCCGGTAGACGACGTGCAGGCCGTCCACGACGACGATCGGCTCCCTGGTGGGATCGATGACGATCTGCGGACTGGCTTCGGCGGGCACGGACTCGGTCTTCTCCTTGACGTCAACCACGGCCGTACCTCTCCTCTGCCCGGTAGAAGTACAGGAATCCCCCGACGAACATCAGCACCGCCCAAAAGAGGGCGTACCACCACAGATGCCCGATCGGGTGGTGCAAGTCTTCGACATAATTGCGATATTTCGCCAGCAGCGCGTGCCGGCACAGTTCGACGTAGACGTACCCGGGGTTGAACTCCAGCAACTTCACCAGCCAGGGCTGATCTTGGAACCGGTTCTGCACGTGGGCGAGGCTGTAGATGATCCCAGACGCGTAGAACCAGGTGCGGAGCATGAACGGCAGCAGCTGGGTGATGTCCCGTGCGAACGCGCCCAGCCGGGCCACCACCAGGCTGATCCCGATGTTGAAGGCCAGCTGCAGCAAGATCACCGGGACCAGCAACAGCCAATGCGCGGTCAGCGGCTCGCCCATCGCCAGCACGATGGCGAACAGCACGATCAGCGACATCATCAGCTGCTGCAGCTCGAGGATCACATAGGCGAAGGGCAGCGACGCGCGCGGGAAGTGCAGCGCGCGGATCAGCGAGAGGTTGTCGCCGACCGACTTTGCCCCGGTATTGACCGAACGCTGGGTGAAGGTGAAGACGAAGACTCCGGTCACCAGGAACGGGATGTAGTCGGGGATGCCGCGGCTCATCTGCAGCAGCACGCCGAAGATCAGATAGTAGACGGCGGCGTTGAGCAGCGGCGTCAACACCTGCCACAGCTGCCCGAGCCGGGCCGTCGTGTACAGCGAGATGCTCTTGGACGAGGCGAACGTCCAGACGAAATGGCGCCGCTGCCACAGCTGCGCGATGTATTGACGCAGCGGTGGCCGGGCGGCGCTTTGACTGAGCCCGCGCCTCGTGGCGAACTCGGCCAGCGACATGCCGGACTGCCCTGACTGGCCGTCACCATTCCCGTTGATGCGTGGGGGCTTGGATGCCGTGCTGGCCGACCCGCCACCCGCCGGGCTGAGCCGTTCCGGGTGACTCATGCCAGAGAGCCTATTGCAGACGACGCCGCGTCAGGAACGTTCCGCCACATGTGCCTCGCCTTACTCGATCTTCTCAACAGTCATGGCCTGCCGGCCCCCATCCGCGCACCGACCCATGCTGGATCAAGGCTATCGAGAGCGCTCGTCGGCGCGGTCATATGGGTGATGACACCGTGTGCCGCCGCTTCGACGGTGAGCGCAACTTGTCGACGAAAGCCCAGCTCATGGCCATGATCTGAGCTTGGCCCGGTCGCGCATGCCGATCATCGGCGGGCGCAAATCGGGACGAGCCGCAGCCGCGTGCCCAGTGGGGCAACGGTGTCGTCACCGGGGTGGCCGGGTAAGGCCCCTGACACGGCTGGGCGGTGCGAGCGGAGACGAGCGGAACGGACGTGACGAGCGGAACGGACGCGACGAGCGGAACGGGCGCGACGAGCGGAGGGACGATGCACCACGACAGCTCCAAGCACGGACGCCACCTCGACGAGGCGATGCGACGCGAGACGCTGGGCTTCATCCGCGGCGGGGTTCCCGGCGTTCGTGCTGAGTGGCTGTCCGAGCAAGAAGACGGCCGGGACCCGGACCGTCCCGACCGCGGCGGCCGCCTGGACGAGCACCCTCCGGGACGTGCGCCCGGCTGCCCGCCCGGAATGACCCCGCGTGAGGTGGCCTGGCGCGGCGAGCTGGCCCGCGCCCTCACTCCGGCGGACTTCCCGGCGGACCGCAAGCGGCTCCTGGCCCGCCTCGGGCGGACCGACGCCCCGGACGAGATCGTGGCGAGGGTCGCCACGCTGCCGGCCGGCCACGAGTTCGCCACTTTGGGCGATGTCGCGCGCGCCCTGGGCATCCATACGGAGCAGCGACCAGCTTGATCTGACTTGAGCGACTTGAGCGGTCTGGAGGGGTTATGCGCGCGGGAACATACAGACTCGGCCCGGCAAACGGCCAACTCATTATCAAAACCGGCCGAACCGGGCTAGGTCGGCGAGCAGGGCATGACTTGACCATTGAGGTCACTCAATGGGAGGCCACGGCCACGGTGGATCCGGCCGATCCGGCCGCCTCGTCCGTCACGGTGACGATCGACGTCGACTCCTTCGCCGTACGCGAGGGCGCCGGCGGCGTCAAGCCGCTGACCGACGGCGACCGCGCCGAGATCAAACGGACGTTCCAGCGCGAGATCCTGCACACCGACCGGTACCCGTCGATCACCTTCCAGTCGGCCCGGGTTACCGGCACGCCCGAGGCGTTCACGATCGAAGGAGAGCTCACCATCCTCGACCAGACCCGGCCGGTCACGGTGCGCGGCTCGGCGCCCGACGGCGATCGGCTGCGCGGCGGGGCCACCGTCGTGCAATCACAGTTCGGCATCAAACCCTATTCGGCGTTCTTCGGCGCCCTCAAGCTGGCCGATGAAGTCGAGATCTCCTTCGAGCTCGGGGTACCCTCGCCTGCGTGAGTCGGGAAGGTGTAACGCCGCAGAGCGAAGATTTCTCCGCCTGGTACAACGAGGTCGTCATCAAGGCCGAGCTCGTCGACCGAGGGCCGGTGCGGGGCACGATGGTCATCCGGCCGTACGGCTACCGGATGTGGGAGCTCATCCAGGCCGACCTGGACGGGCGCATCAAGGAGGCAGGGCACCAAAACGCCTGCTTCCCCCTGCTCATCCCGGAGTCGTACCTCAAGCGTGAGGCAGAGCACGTCGAGGGCTTCTCGCCCGAGCTCGCGGTGGTGACCATCGCCGGCGGCAAGGAGCTGGAGGAGCCGCTGATCATACGGCCCACCTCCGAGACCGTCATCGGCGAGTACATGGCCAGATGGATCGACTCGCACCGCGACCTGCCGCTGCTGCTCAATCAATGGGCCAACGTGGTGCGCTGGGAGATGCGGCCGCGCGTGTTCCTGCGCACGACCGAGTTCTTCTGGCAGGAGGGCCACACCGCGCACGTCGACGAGGCCGACGCGATGCGCGAGACGATGTGGGCGCTCGGGGCGTACGCGGGCCTCGCCCGAGAGTTCGGCGCGATTCCCGTGGTCGAAGGGGAGAAGACGGCGAGCGAGCGGTTCGCCGGCGCGGTGCGGACGTACACCATCGAGGCCATGATGCGAGACGGCCGGGCGCTGCAGAGCGGCACCTCGCACTACCTCGGCACCAACTTCGCCAAGGCCTTTGAGATCCAATATCAGGACGAGGCGGGCCGGCTCACGCATGCCCACACCACGTCCTGGGGCCTGAGCACGCGGCTCGTCGGCGCCGTCATCATGACCCACGGCGATGACAAGGGCCTCGTCCTGCCGCCGCGGGTCGCGCCGTACCAGGTCGTGATCGTCCCGATCGGGCGCGGCGAGCAGGGGGAGCGTACCGGCGTGGCCGCCCGCGAGCTCGGCGCGTCGCTCAAGGCGGCGGGCATCCGGGTGCACGTGGACGACAACCGCCCGCAGCTGTCGCCGGGGTTCAAATTCAACGACTGGGAGATGCGGGGCGTGCCGATCCGGCTGGAGCTCGGCCCACGCGACCTCGAGGCCGACGTGGCGACGCTGGCCAGGCGGCTGCCCACGGCAGCGGGACAAGGCAAGGAGCCGATCCCGCTGGCGCGCGCCGCGGAGCTGCTGCCGGCGCTGCTTGATGACTTCCAGGCGTTCCTGTACAAGCGCGCCGAGGCGTTCCGCGACGAGCACACGGCCGTCGTCGACACCTGGGACGACTTCGCCGCGCAGGTGGCCGGCGGGTGGGCGGTCGCCTTCCACTGCGGGCGCCCGGAGTGCGAGGACGACATCAAGGCCGACACCGTCGCGACTCCACGATGCATCCCATCCGACGGACCCGCGGAGACCGGCGCCTGTGTCCGCTGCGACCGGCCGAGCGCCTACGGCAAACGCCTCGTCTTCGGGCGGTCTTACTAGTCGACCTAGTTGACGAGTCGACGTCAGCGTCGGCTGAAGGCTGCGGCCGAAGGCGTCCGGCGTTCAACGTCCTGCGACGGGGCGAGCGACGTCCGCCGGAATGCGTCCCGGCGGAAGGCGCCCCGGCGAAAGGGGTCAGGCCGGCGACGCGAGCAGTTCCTCGATGTCGGTCGGCTCCGGCTCGCCGCGGCCGTCGGCGGGCGGAGTGTCGGTCACCCGATCGAACACGCGCAGCGTCTCGCGGCAGATGCGATCCCACGAGTAGCGCGACCGTGCGCGATCGGCGGCGGCGATGCCGTACGCCGTGCGCAACGTCGAGTCGCCGAGCAGATCCCGGACTCTGCGGGCCATGTCGGCCGGCCGGCCGGGTGAGACGTGCACGCCGGTCACCTTGTCGATGACCATCTCGGCCTGGCCGCTGCTTGGCGTGGTCACCACCGGTACGCCACAGGCCATGGCCTCGAGCGGCGCGCGGTCGGCTGCCCCGTCGGGCGGCGCGCACACCACGAGGTCGGCGGAGCGCAGCAGCCGCGGCAGGTCCTTGCGAACGACGCGGCCGAGGAACGTGACGCGATCGTGCACGCCCGCCTGCTTGGCGAGGCGCCGCAGCCGGTCAACGTCGGGATCGGTCTCGATGTCCTCGCGTGCCGGCCCGCCGGCCACGACGAACTCGGCGCCCGGAATCCAGGCGAGCGCCGCGGTGGTGGCCGCGACCGCGGGCGGCGAAAGGCTGGGGGCGAGCAGCCGCGGTGCCTCGCTGCGGGCATAGGCGGGCCCTTCAGGGGTGAACCTCTCCACATCCACGCCGTCGGGCACGATGTGAATGGCCCGGCGCGGCACGCCGTTTTGGATGAGGACGTCCGCCTCCGGAGTGCCGCCCGTCGTCACCGCGTTGGCCGAACGGGCGAGCGCGGTCTCCAGCCGCCGGTGGGCGCCGGCCTTGCGAGCGAGGCCGTACAGGCTCTGGACGAGGGGAATGTCGCGCGTTTCGCGCTCCGCCCGCTGGGCGGCGGTCACGGCGAGGCCGCTCACCCACGAGTGCGCGTGGATCACGTCGGGTCGCTCATCGGCCAGCCTGGCGGCCAGCCGGCGGCCGAACTCCAGCGTGTGCACGGCCAGTTGCTGCACCGGCAGCGGCTCGGTGGGGCCCGCTTGAATATGTTCGACGGCGACGCCGGGGCTCATGCGGACGCGGTCGCGCAGGCCGGGAGCGCTCTTGTGGGTATAGATGGTCACGTGGTGACCCTGCGCGCCCAGTTCACGAGCGAGTTCGGCGACATGCACGTCCTGCCCGCCGTCAATGCCGGTCGGGGCGGCGAGGGGGCTGGCGTTGACCGAGACCATGGCTATGTTCATCGGGGCTCCTTCAGAACGCCCGGGCACGGAACCGTGATGAGCTCGAAACGATCCCGCGGGTGTCTTCCGCGCGATCCCGCGATCCCATGGGTTCCGGTGCCGGACGGTCTAGCGGTCCGAATTGGAGCCCGGCCGGGGAGCGGGTAAGCCCGCGAGGCGCGTCCGCGCCCGGCCGGTGTCGTATTTAGAGGGAGTTCGCGGAGCTGCGATGAGTACCGAGGCCGGTCCGGCCGGGCGGTCCACGACCGCCGGAATATCGCCGGGACCTGGGTACGCACGCACAACTCCGGGGGGCTCAGACAGGCTGGACCTGTCGTTCGAAGCTGTGCCTGCGTCGTAGGCACGGTTACTAGTTCGCTTATCCGGTGAATCGGACATCCAAACACCTGCGGTCAAAAAAGCTTCTGACCAGCGGGTCCCTACGGACGTCCGCTGCGCTCAGTTGAGCGACTCGGGCAGCACGCGCAGCGCGAGGATGGAGATGTCGTCGCCCACGTCGCCCTCGCAGAAGTCCATCAGCGCCTGTTCGACCGCGATCAAGATCTCGTTCAGCGGCCTGGTGCTGTGCTGGGCGAGCACCTCGATCAACCGCTCGTGACCGAACCGCTCCCGGCCGACGTCACAGGCGTCGAGCACTCCGTCGGAATGCAGGATGAGCGTGTCGCCCTCGTCCAAGTCGAGCGACTCGATCGCCGGCTCGAAGTCGTCGAACAGGCCCAGCGGCAGCCCGCCGCCGCTCATCGTCCTGATGACGCCGTCGCGGCGGATCAAAATGGCGGGC
>OBLR010000114.1_pt1 | contig 15029 bp, 10 predicted proteins | sample 1519891 | NCBI WGS metagenome assembly OBLR01 (sample SAMEA3113583, study PRJEB22503) | soil metagenome | reverse complement strand
GAAACCAGTCCGCCGTTCGATCTCCTCGGCCGGGGCCTGAGGGTGCCCGAGGCGCATCACGGCGCGGGCGTAGTCGGTGGTCTGCAACAGCTCAGGGATGAATTGGACGGCATAGGTGCGAATGCGGGAGGCCGCCGCCTCCAGCCCGAGGTAGGTCTCGAACCAGTCCGGCAGGATCGAGTCGAAAGTGTGCCACCAGCCGGGTGTGTTGGCCTGGTGCACCAGCGACAGCAGGGCCGCGCGCTCGCCCTCGCCGGTGACACCGTAGACGGTCAGCAGCGCGGCCACCTCGGCCTCGTGAAACGTCACCCGGCCGCTTTCCATCTGGCCGATCCTGGCGGGGGAAACCCCGATCGCCCGGCCTGCGTCCTTGTGGGTGATGCATCGTTCTTCGCGGAGCCGATGAAGCCTGGTGCCCAGCATCTTTTGCACCACCAGCGGCCCGCCCCGCGTGGTCGAGGCGGCGCGTGGCTGCGGCGCCGCGCCGCTCGGCACCGCGACGGCCCCGACCACCACCGGTCGCCGGGCACCGGTGGCCGCGGGTGACCGGCGCCGCGACCGCGGGCCGAGCACGGTGGCCTGCGCGGCCACGGCGGCGGTCTCGGCGGGCTTATCGTGCTTACCAGACTTATCAGGCTTATCGGGACCGCGATAGCGGTTGCGGGCCGCAACGAACCGCGACCGCCACTCCCTGAGATCGCCGAGCCCGGCGCCGTCGACTCCGGCGGTGTTCTCGGCGAAGGCGAGGCAGGCGGCGACGAATGCCGCGACCCATTCCCACTCCGGCCACCGCTTGCGCTTGTGGCTGAGGATCTCGTGAGTGGTGCTCACGGCCAGCACCCGTGGTCCCGGTCCTCTTCCGGCCTCGGCGCGGGCGTGCTCGGACAGCCGCTGCAAGGTGGCGAGCGAGGGGCCCCCGGCGTCCTCCCGCAGCCGGGCCAACTGCTCGACGAAGTCGCGCAGGGCCTGACGATCCAGATCAGGCATGAGCCACCACCAGAAGATCGTTTGCTACGAGCGACAGCACAAGGTCAGATAATGGCGGACCAAGCCTGGCACCACGACCCCCATATCGGAGCAGTTTTCACATCTCGCGCCATTTGGTTTCATCATCGCCATATGAGACTTAACCCGAACCGGGGCCGAGGACAAGCCCGAAAAAGCCCGAATTTCGAGAAACAACGCGGCGGCCGGTCCGTGCGCCACCGTGATCGTACTTGGGTGAGCCCTTCGATCGAGAGGCCTTCTGATGGCGCCACCGACCCCAGCTCAGCGGCGCTAAACGCGAGCCGGCATGTCCGTCGACTCGCACTTCGACGACGCGTCGCTCGCCTGCGTCTTGATCTCCACTTGGGTGTTGCACACCGGACGCGCCCTGCGCCGCGACGTTCCGCCGGGTGACCTGCCCGCCGAAGAGCTCATCGACTTTTGGGCCGATCCGCTGCTCGACGACCCGCGACCGGACGATGAGCGGCCATAACCGGCGTGGTCAGCGCCGGCGCAGGTTCAGGCCGAGCGCGCGCAGTTGCTCGACCGGGCGATGGTAGCCGCGCTCGATGTGGTGCACGCCGCGCAGCACCGATATTCCATCGGAAACCGCGGCGGCCAGCACGGCGGAAAAACCGGCCCGGATGTCGGGCATGGTCACATCACCGCCGCGCAGCTTCGACACGCCGCGGACCACGGCGGAATGCACGGCGTTGGTGTCATGGAACTGGCAGGCCGGGCCGCCGAGGCAGACGTCGAACACCTCGATCTCACAGCCCATCCCCTTCAGCGCCGGCACGTACACGAGCCGGTTTTCGAAGACGGTCTCGTGCAGCACGGACATGCCGTCGGCCTGGGTGAACAGCACCATCAGCGGGGTCTGCCAGTCGGTGGCGAACCCCGGATGGGTGTCGGTCTGCACGGCCGCCGGCCGCAGCCCGTCAGGCGCCGACGCCATGATCCACTCGTCGGTGATCTCGAACCGCGCGCCCATCCTGGCCAGCGTGGTGATGGCCGTCACGAGCCGGTCCTGCGAGCAGCCGTGCACGCGCACCTCTCCGCCGGTGACGAGCCCGGCCACCAGGTAAGAGAACGCCTCGAGCCGGTCGCCGCCCAGCCGGGTCTGCGCGCCGCTCAGCTCGCGCACGCCCTCGACCACGATCCTGCGGTCGGGGCTGAACGCGATCCTGGCGCCCATGCGCTGCAGGAACAGCGCCAGCTCGATGATCTCCGGCTCGGTGGCGGCATTGCGGATCACGGTTTTGCCGTCGGCGAGCACGGCGGTGAGCAGCACCGTCTCGGTGGCGCCCACACTGGGGTACGGCAGGTCGATGCGGGTGCCGGTGAGGCGGGCCGCGCGGGCGTGGATGCCGTCGGCGGCCACCTCGACCTCGGCGCCGAACGCCCGCAACGCCGCGACGTGGAAGTTCACCGGCCGGTGCCCGATGGGATCGCCGCCCACCAGGGGAACGAAGGCCTCCCCCGCCCGATGCAGGAGCGGCCCGAGCATGAGGATGGGGATCCGGTTGAGCCCGGTGAACGCCTTGGGCACGTCGGGGTCGGCGACGGCGCCGGGCACGACGGTGATCTCCCCGTCGCGGCGTTCCACCGCCGTCCCGAGGTGGTCGAGCATCGCCGCCGTGATCGCGACCTCGCCGACCTCGGGCGCGTTCGCGATCGTGCTCGGCTCGCGGCCCAGCATGGCGGCCACCATATGCTTGCTGACGGCGTTCTTCGCGCCGCGCACGCTGATGTCGCCGCGCAGCGGGCCGGACGGTTCGATCTCCCACGCCTGATCGCTCATCATCGTCGTCAGCTTAGAGCCAGTCCGCTACCCCGGGGGATCAGGGGAGGTCGGCGACGTCGGCCTGATACTCGCGGTATTCGCGCTGGCGCCGAAATCCGAGCTCCTCGTTGACCGCGAGCATGTGGCTGTTGTCGTCGGCGTTGTCGGTCTCGATCTCGCGGATGTCCGGCCGTTCCGCCCGCAGCCACTGGAGCATCTCCGCCTTGACCAAGATGCCGAGCCGTTTGCCCCGGTGTTCGGGGACGACGGCCGTGTCGTACTGCGCGGCCCTGGCCGGGGCGGCGCCCGGCACGACGACCTCGGTGAAGCCGGCGATCTGCTCGTCGGGGGGTGTGCCACACACGGCGGCCACGGTGTAGAGATCGTCGCCGCGCTTGGCGACCACCTCGGCCATCTCCCTGACCCGGTCGGCGTCCCAGGCGCCCGGCTCGAAGGCCCGGTTGCCGACAGGCAGCTCGGACATGGCCGTCTTGGCGCGGGCGAAGGTGTCCGCGAGCTCCGCCGGCACGGTGCCGGTCCAGCGCACCACACGGTAGCCGGGCGGCCCGGCCCCGACGAGGCCGGCCAGCCAGTCGCCATCGATTTGGTCGATGCGCAGCAGCAGCCCGGTCATCACCAAGACACAGTGGAAACCGCGCGCCTCGAGGAACTCGATGGCCGGCGTGCCGGCGACGGCCTGGGTGACGACCGCCCCGCCGCCGTCGGCGCGGACGGCCTCGGCGGCCGCGCGCAGCAGCCGCGAGCCGGCCCCGCGCCGGCGATGCGCGGGGTGGACGCGGATCTCGATCTCGCAGGGCCGGCGGCTGCCGCGGTCGGCCGGCAACCGGAGGCAGGCGACGCCCACGATGGTGCCGCCGGTCTCCGCCGCCACCCACAGCAGCCGCCGTGAGGTCAGCGGAGTGTTGGTGAGGAAGGACTTCGTCTGCCCAAGCGTGGGCAACGGTTCCTCCGGCTGATCGTGCGACAACGCGCTGGTCACCACGGCATGCCAGGACCTGATCTGCGCGTCGGCCGGATGGTCTACCGCGATGATGTCCATCCCGCTGTTCTACCTGATTCGCGCCGTCGCTACGACGAAATAGCACAGAGGCCCAGCTCAGCGCATACGCAACCGGCCGGCTGGGAAGATCATCGCGGGGCGAGCGACGATCTTGCTTGTTATGGGACGGGCGAAAGTGCATCGGCGGCGGCCGCTGGGCGTGCGGGCGGGTCAGCGCGGCCCGGTCACCTGTTCACGGGCGGCTGATCGGCGCGGGTATGGCAAGGGCGACGGCGTCCCGGCCGTTCCTTCGATCAGCCGGAGGGGGGCGACGGCGCCGCGGGACCGGGCGGCGGCGTGGAGGTCCCCTGGGCCGGTGCCGACGGTGCGCCCGGCGCACCCGTCGTGCCGGGCGACGCGGTCTGTTTCGCCGTGCTCGGCGCCGTGCTGACCGCCCTGTCGAGCGCGCTGCCCTTCACCCATGACTTCCATGGCAGCTCCCAGTAGCTCCACCCGTTGAAGGGGTCGAGGCCGCGTCCGCTGCCCGTCACCACCACGACGTCGCCGATGTAGGACCAGCCGAAGAACCATTTGGCGAAGGCGGGCGGAGAGTTGATACAGCCGTGGCTGACGTTCCGGCGGCCCTGCGCCCACACCGTGGAGGCCATCGAATGGATGTACTCGCCGCTGTTGGAGATCCGCACCGCGTAGGGGATCTTCTCGTCGTAGAAGCGGGGGTCCTTTTTGTCGGTGACCCCCATCCACTCCGAGGTCATCCGCTCCACTCGGCTCTTGGACATCGTCAGATGGATGCCGCTGGTGGTCTTGTAGACGTCGACCCCGCCGCGGATGAACCCGCCGCGCCCGGCGCTGATGCCGACGTTCTTGACCACTTTGCCGTTGCTTTTGACGGTCAGGCGGTGGGTCTTGGTGTTGACCGTGACCAGGTGGGCGTCGCCGATTCGGAACCGGCGGACGACGTTGGCGACGCCGTAGGTGTCCTTCGCCGACTTGACCCCGGCGAGGCGGGCGGTGAACGAGACCTGTTGGTTCGCCTTCCAGTACTTCTTGGTCCGGAACACCGCCGTCGAGTCGTTGACCCAGTACCAAGCGCCCAGGTTGGCGTACCGGGACGTCACCTGAAGGGACTTTTCGACGGCTTCGCGGTCTCCCACCGGCCGGTTGAAGGAGACCGTTATCGGCATGCCGACGCCGACCTTGGCCCCCGTGCCCGGGGTCACGTTGAGGATCGACAAGACGTTGGCCGCCTTCAGCGTCTTGAACTTGCTGGTGACGCTGGTGGTCTTGCCCGCCGGGTTGCCGGCGGTGGCGGAGACGGTATAGGAGGTGCCCGGCGTCAGCGTCCACCGAGAGCGCCACCTCGTCTTGTCGGCGGACAGCACCCCCGGCACCCGGGCGCCCTTGGCGACGACGCTGACCGCGGTGAGCGCGCCGTTCGACACCTTGACCGTGATGCCCTTTTCCGGCTTGGCCTTCCCGGTGCCGTTCTTCGGAGTGATCACGACCTGCGGGGCGCTCGGCTCGGCCTTGGCGCCGGACTGGGCCCGGTCGTCGCCACCGGAACAGGCGGCGGTCAGCAGCAGGACCACTCCGGCCAGGGCGGCGGCCACCCGGGCCCGCGCCGTACCAGCCCCCTGACCGGGAATCTGACCCGGCAGGCCCCGTGCGGTGGACCTCCGCTGCACCGTCGACCTCCAAGCTCCTGTGCGCCCAGGCTCACGTGACATTAGCGATTAATGGTGCCGATGGGGTAACACGGCCTGGGATTGGCCGGCATTGACACCGAAGTGTTGCGGAAGATCGTCGACCGCGTCCCGGCATTCGCGAGGATGCCGCGCGGCGTCCCCAGGGATGACCCGGCGAGGTTACTACTAGTGGCTAGAGGTGACTACGAGTGCGCGGCAGGCTGCGGCGCGGCGGCCGGCAACGCGTGGGACGGCTGCGTGCGTTCGGCGTTCACCCGTCGCAGCAGGCGGCGGAAGCTGACGATCGACACGGCGATGGCGGCCGCACCCAGCGCCGCCACCACGCTCGTGCGCACCCACAGGAACACGCCGATCGACTGGCTGAGCAGCAACCACAGGGTGATCGCCACATTGGCGAGCAGCACCAGGGACCATAGCAGGGAGATGCGCAGGAAGAACTGGCGCACCCGCTCGTGCGCCAAAAACGCGTCGGGCAACGGCACCATGTCGACGGCCAGCTTCTGCGCGAGCGGCTTGCCCAGTGGCACGGAGGCGAGGAACGCGATGCTGATGAGGAGGGTGCCGAACGTCGGCTGCAGGAAGTAGACGACCACACTGCCGGTCGCGGCGGACACCACGGCGCGGGCGGTCACGCCTATCGCGGCCAGCAGCAGCGTGCCGGGGACGGGCCGGCGCCGAACGAGCCGCCACAGCACCCCGAGATAGACCCACCCCACGGCGGCGATCAGCGCACCGTGGAGGCCGAGCACGACCAGCGCCGCATAAAAGACCGCGACGGGCGCGAGCACACCTTCGACGAATCGCGGAAGCGCGTGGCGCAGCAAGATCGTCAGTCGGGGCATCTCGAACACCCGGCCCACGGTACGGGAAGATCGCTGGTGGCTCTGGCGGTTTGCGGATCCACCTCTACGAATCGGACTAAGTTTCACAATTCGGTTGATCGTTCTCATCTGGCCACCCCCTGGCCGCGCCGCACCGGCTTCAGGTGCAGGCGGCCGGCGTCGTCGACCCAGCCGGCGTCGCCGGTGCGCACGAAACCGTCCTTGGTGATCGTCCGCGCGGTGGCGGCGGAGTCGTTCCAGTAGCCGCTCATCACCGCTCCCGACCGCAGCAGCACCTCGCCGGTGTCGCCGCCTCCGACCGCCCGGCCGGCGGCGTCGCGGATCGCCACCGTGACGCCGGGCGCCGGGCGCCCGACGGTGGTCTCGGCGTCTTCAGGCGGGCCGTCCCTGCTGGTGGCGAGCCCGAGCCCGGCCTCAACGGGCCGATATTCCGTACGGACCGGCACCGCGAAGCGCTCGCGCAGCGCCTGGACCAGCGCGGGCTCGGAGGGTGGACCGACCATGACGACCTCGCGGAGGGCGGCGAAGTCGAGCTCGGCCGGCAGCGGACGATCGAGCGCCGTGACCAGCAGGGCCGGTGTGCCGGCCAGCGTGGACAGCCCGAGCTCGGCGGTGGCCCGCAGCCGGACGGCCACGACGTCATCGTCAGGCCGGCTCATCTCGCCGGCCGGCCCGGCCCCGGGCGAGGCGAGCGCATAGACGGTCGTGCCGCTTTGCAGCACGCTGGGCAGCCGCGTCAAGAACTCCAAGTGGCCTTCGCCGAGCAGCCTGGGCTCTCCGCCGCCCCACCTGGTGCCCGCCTCGGCCTGGCGGATCGCGTCCAGTTGGCGGCCGCCGAAGATGGCGCCGCGCGGGGCGTCCGCCGGTCCAGCGGTGATGATCATGATGGGTCGGTGGGGATCGGGCGGCAATGGCGGCGGAGGCGGCTCGGCCCTGGCCAGCCGGCCGAGGGCCTGGACCGTGCCGCGCCCGCCGGCGGGCTCGACCGTGACCAGCTCACCGCTCAGCCACAGTTGGGGCGCCGCGATGGTCAGGCACGGCTCGATCACCTCGTGCAGCCGGGCCAGCGCCTCGGCCGGGAGGCTGGAGTCATAGCCGGCGATGACCGCCGACAGTTTGGCCACAGCGAGTGCGCAGACGGCGTACTCCGGGATGGGGGGCAGCGCGATCGCGACGACGTCGCCGGGCAGGACGCCGCGATGGGCGAGCCCCGCGGCGACCGAGTCGGACAGGTGGTCGAGGTCGGCGAAGGTGATCCGCCGGCCGCCGCCCACGAAGGCCTCTCGCCGGCCATGACGACGGGCCGCCTCTCCGGCCAGCATGCGCAACATCGTGTCCGCCTCCTGTCCGGGCGCCGCTCCTCGCCTTCAGCCCGCCGGCGACGTGCCGTTCACCCCCGTTGTCCGCCCTCCGTCTGGGCGCGCCCTGGCTGGGTCGACGCTCTGACCTGCGCGGCAATCCTTCCCGCCGGCCGGCCTGATCAACCGCGGAGCCCGTCAACAAATCGGCCGTGATCCGGTTGCACTTCGCAAATCAGGCCAGGTGGCGGCGCTGACTCAGGGGTCGCCCCTCGCCGCATCCCGTGCCGCCGCGTAGATCGCCCGGAGCGTCACCTCGACCGAGGGGCGCCGGATGCTGGCCGCCCGCGTCACCGCGTACACCTCGCGGGCGAGGGTGCATTCGGGAATGTCCCGCACCACCACGCCGGGGTTGCCGGCGGCCAGCGCCAAGGCGGGGATCGCCGCGATGCCGATGCCACGGGCGACGAGGCTGAGAATGGTGTGCAGGCCCTCGAACTCCCAGGGCACCGGCAGCGCGCCGCCGACGTTTTCGAGCAGCCGGTCGACGGCCTGTCGCGAGGGCTCCCCCGCCGGGGCGGCCATCCAGGGCTCCTGTCGCAGGCGCTGCAGGTCGACGGGGACCATCGGGTCGGCCATGTCATGGGTCGGTGGCACGACGAGCACGAGCGGGTCGCGGCCCAGCGGCACGAAGGTCAGCGCGGCCGGCGACTGCTCGGGCATCCGGCCGGTCCAGTCGTCGACGAGGGCGATGTCAACCTCGCCGGCGTGCACCTGACGGATCCCGTCGCCCGGCCGCGTCTGGCGCAGCACGAAGGTCAGATCCGGATGATCGCCCAGACTGCGTGCCAGGGTGGGGGCGAACGCCACCGCGGCGGTCGGGAAGGCGGTGACCACGACGCGCCCGGACGGCGCGCCCGACTGGGCCGACAACTCCGCCTCGGCCGCCTCGACGCGGGCGAGGATCTCCTCGGCGTGGTCGGCCAGCCGGCGGCCCGCGTCGGTCAGCTCGGCGCTGCGGGCCGTGCGATCGAGCAGCGCCACGCCGGCCTCACGCTCGAGGACGGACAGCTGCTGTGAGATCGCCGACGCGGTGTATCCCATGGCCGCGGCGGTCGCGACGATGCTGCCGCGATGGGCGAATTCGCGCAGCACCCGAAGTCTTCGCAGGTCGAGCATAAGCGCATCTTATGCCATCCCCCGGTGAGACTCGCTTGTATTTATGCCTGACCTGGGTAAGCCTTGAGTGAGGAAGCCGGCCGGCTACCGCCAAAGGGGATCTTTTTTCTTCCTCACCCAACCCCTCCATGGTCACTAGTTGGAGTTGTCATGCCTACGACCGTGTCCGCGACGCTGGCCGCCAACGAAGCGCTGGAACGACGTCGACGAACCGGCGCGCCGGTCCTGCCGATGGCCTTCGGCGAGGCCGGGTTGCCGGTGGCGCCGACGCTGCGCGCCGCGCTGGCGGAGGCCGCGGACCGGGCCGCCTACGGCCCCGTCGCCGGGTCGGCCGAGCTGCGGCGCGCCGCGGCCGGCTACTGGGACCGGCGCGAACTGTCCACCGATCCCGGCCTCGTCGTGTGCGGCCCGGGCAGCAAACCCTTGCTGTTCGCGCTGCTCCTGGCGATCGGCGGCGACGTCGTCGTGCCCCGGCCGAGTTGGGTGAGCTACGCCGCGCAAGCCCGGATGATCGGGCGCCGGCCGCTGTTCGTACGGACGCGCCCAGGGCAGGGCGGGGTGCCCGATCCCGAGCTGCTTGCGCACATCATCCCCGAAGCGCGGGCCCGCGGCCGTGACGTCAGGACCGTCGTCGTCACGCTGCCGGACAACCCCACGGGCACGATGGCCTCGGCGGCGACCATCCGGGAACTGGCCGAGGTCGCCGAAGAGCACGATCTGATGATCGTTTCTGATGAGATCTACCGCGATCTCGTCCACGACCCGCACGCCGCGATCACCTCCCCCTCGCGGTTCGCCCCCGAGCGCACCGCCGTGACGACCGCGCTGAGCAAGAGCCTCGCGCTCGGCGGCTGGCGGATCGGAGCGGCTCGGCTGCCGGACGGTCCCCGCGGCGAGGCGCTGCGCCAGGACCTGCTGGGGGTGGCCAGCGAGATCTGGTCCAGCCCCCCCGGGCCCATCCAGCACGCGGCGGCCTACGCCTTCACCGAACCACCCGAGCTGGTCGAGCGCGTCGCCCGCAGCCGCCGGCTGCACGCCGACGTCGCTCAGGCGGTCGCCGGCAGGTTCGCCGCCGCCGGCGCGCTGGTCCGTCCGCCGGAGGCGGCGTTTTACGTCTACCCCGACTTCGCGCCGCTGCGCGCCGGACTCACCGAAAGCCACGGCGTCGCCACCGGCGCCCAGCTCAGCGGCATGCTGCTCGAACGGTACGGCGTCGGGGTGCTCTCCGGCAGCGAGTTCGGCGAGCCGGCCGACGCGCTTCGGCTCAGGGTCGCCACCAGCCTCCTTTACGGGGAGACCGACGAGCAGCGCGACGCCGCCCTGGCCGCCGCCGACCCCCTCACGCTTCCCTGGATCGACGAGGCGCTCGGCCGGCTCACCGAAGTACTGACGGAGCTCACCGCCCCGGCGCCGGCCGTCCGGCAGAGCAGCCGGCCGAGCAGCCGGCCGAGCGACCGGTCAAAGACCGAGCCGGCGCCGCTGCGCCAGCCGCTCGCGGAGTCCGCGCTCGCGCTCGCCCGCGGCGGTCTTTGACGGCGACGGTCCGGCCGGCGCAGGGTCCGCACCCGGTATATTGATGCCTCCGGGCGGCAGGACCTTTGGAGTGCCCCGTGGATCAGCCGCACACCCACGGCATATCCGATCCGCCGGACCCCGCGCCCGTTCCGTCTCCTCCGTTGCCGGCGGCCGCGCCGCCGGCAACACCGGAACGCGGCGCCGCGTTCTACGGCGAGACCCGCGTGGCCGGCGACGCCGTCGCCGGCGACAAGTTCGTCATCGCCCAGACCAGCGCCACCCAGCCGGGTCAGCTGCCCCGCGACGATCCCTGCTTTCGCGGCCGCCGCGCCGTCTTGGACGAGCTCGACGCGCTGCTCACCGAGGCGGCCGGCGAAGGCGTCCCACTGGTCATCGTCGTGCAGGGGATGCCGGGCGTCGGCAAGACCGCGCTCGCCGTCCACTGGGCGCATCACATCGCCGGCCGCTTCCCCGACGGGCAGCTGTTCGTCGATCTGCGCGGGCACTCGCCGCGCGCGGTGATGACGCCGCGGGACGCGCTGGGCCGGATGCTGCGCGCGCTCGGCGTGGCCGGCGAGCAGATCCCGGACGACGACGACGCGCAGGCGGCGCTGTTTCGGTCCCATCTCGCCGACCGGCGGATGCTGGTGATCTTGGACAACGCGGCGAGCTCCGACCAGGTGCATCCGCTGCTGCCCGGAAGCCCGCGCTGCGTGACCATCGTGACCAGCCGCAACCGGCTGCCCGGGCTCATCGCCCGAGGTGGTGTCCGCACCGTCGACCTCGACGTCATGGCCCCCGACGAGGCCGTCGACCTCGTCGCCGCAATCGTGGGCGCCGAGCAGACCAGCGCGCACGCCGAGGCCGCGGCCAAGCTCGCCGTCCGCTGCGCCTACCTGCCGCTGGCCCTGCGCATCGCCGCCGCCAACCAGAAGGTGCGCCCGCACGACACGCTCGCCGACACCGTACGCGGGCTCGAGGGCGGCGACCGGCTGTCCGCGCTGGCCTTGGACGAAGATCCCAAGCAAAGCGCGGTGCGCACCGCGTTCGACCTGTCCTACCGGGACCTGACCGACGAGCAGAAGCGAGCGTTTTGCCTGCTCGGGTCCATCGAGGGACCCGACTTCGGCGAAGGTGCCGTGGCCGCGCTGCTGGGCGCCTTCCCCGAGGACGCGCGCCGCGTCGTACGCGGCCTGACCCAGGCCGGCCTCGTCGAGCAGGTCGCCGGGCATCGCTACCGGCTGCACGATCTGCTGCGGGAGTACGCGCGGGAGCGGTTGCGCACCGAGGACCTGTCGGCGGAGCGAGACGCGGCGGTGCCGCGGTTGCTGACCTGGCTGCTTTCCACGGCGCAGGACGCGGCGCGCCGGATCAACCCGCATCGACGGGCGGTGGTCGGCCCCGGCGCTTCGATCCCCCGCACCCTGGACCTCAAGGACGCCCTCGCCTGGTTCGACGACGAACGCGGCGTGCTCGTGGCGGCCACCGGCCAGGCGCTGGCCGCCGGGCTGCATCAGCAGACGTGGCGGCTGGCCGACGCGATGTTCGACTTCCTCGACCTGCGCACCTACAACCAGGACAACCTGCACGTGCATCGACTCGGCTACAAGGCGGCCGACCTTGCCGACGACGCGCCCGCCCGCGCCGTCATGCTCAGCCACATGGCGGTGATCTTCCGCGCGCTCGGCCGCTACGACCGTGCCGTCCAGGTGGGCGAGGAGGCACTGCGGCTCTACCGCGAGCTGGGCGACGGCCGGGGTGAGGCCGAGTCCCTCGACACCCTCGCCGCCGCCCAGTGGCATCGGGGCCGCTATGACCAGGTACGCGAGCTCGTCAGCCAGGCGCTGCCCATCCGGCGGCGGCTCGGCGACCGGGTGGGCGAGGCGGACTGCCTGCACGACCTCGCGCGGGTGGACCGCCGGCTGGGCCGGTGCGACATCGCGCTGCGTCACGAGCTCGAGGCGCTCGACGTCCGCCAGGAGCTCGGCGATCTGCGCGGCGAGGTCGAGGCCTACCACAACCTGTCGCGGATCTACTGCCACCTGGGGCTGTACGGCTGGGCGCTGCGCGACGCCGGCCGCGCCCTGGACGGCGCCACCGAGCTCGGCGACCAACGCGCCCGGGCCCGCGCCCTGAACACCATCGCCGACGTCCACCGGCGCCGCGGCGACACCGAGCACGCCCACGCGCCCGCCGAAGAGGCCCTGCGCATCCAGCGCCGGATCGGCGACGGCCGCGGCGAGGGGGTCACCCGCGACAACCTGGCCCGGCTCCACCTGCTCGGCGGCCGGGTGACCGAAGCGCTCGAGCACGCCAGGCTGGCCACGGAGGCCGCCGGGCGCCGGCACGACCCCTACGACCGGGCGCACCAGCTGCACACCAGCGGCCTCATCCACGCCCGGCTCGGCGACGCCGACGAGGCGATGCGCGACTTCGCCGCCGAGTTGGCCCTGCTCACCGAGATCGGCGCCGTCCGCGGCACCGCGGCCTCGCACTACGCCATGGCCGAGCTGTGCGTCGAGACGGGCCGCATCGGGGAGGGGCTGCGGCACGCCAAGACCGCGATCGACATCGAGCGCGAGTTCCACAACCCCTTCGCCATCGGCCGTCTGCTGCTCGCGGCCGCCAAGCTCATCGAAGGGGTCCAGGGCCGGGCCGCGGCCGAGCCCTACCGCGCGGAGGCCGCCCGGCTGCTCACCGACCACGACCGAGACGACGCCCCCACCTGACACCGAGGCCGCCCGATGTGCGCCCGGTAAGGGCCGATGACCTACTTGTCTGCTGTGAGCATGAAATTTGGAGCACAACCGGCGCAAGCGCAAGCCATAATTCACTGGGATCCATTGGGCCATCGGGGCCACAGGTACACAAGTGGTGCAATTGCGTCCGCGCCGGCCGAGCACCGAGGCAGCGAGCCGGCGGGCCCGCGCGGCGAGGGCTACCGGCGCGGACGGTGAGGCGAGGGGGGACCCGCCATGAGACACGTACGAGACGGGGCGGCCGCCGCGATCGACGCAGCAGCGCGCGTCCTCGCGGTCAGAGGCAAAAGCGAACCGCCGGAGATGGAAAACCCCGACGTCGCCTGGGCCGGGCAGGCACGGGAGGGGGTTTGGGCGCCCACCAAGGACGGCCAGCGGATCCACATCGCGATCGCCTGCGGCGCCGCCGACCGGATGCCGGTGGTGCTGCGCCCCAGCCTGCGTGTGTTCGTCGATGTGGCCACCGGGACCGACATCGTCGCCCAGACGACAGCCTCCGGCGTCCGGCTCGTCACGGTGATACGCGGCCCTGAGGCGCCGCAGGACTTCCGGTTCCCGATCACGTTGGGCGAGTCGCTGGCGCTTGAGGCGATGCCGTCCGGCGGGTTCGATGTCGTGCACGAGCGTTACGGCGCCACCGTCGGCCGCTTCTACTCCGCGTGGGCCTTCGACTCCTACTTCCGCCCGGTCGACGCCGAGTACGATCTTGAGGACTCGACGATCGTGATGCGGATCCGCCACAAGGACGTCGAATATCCGGTGGTCGCCGATCCGCTTTACGAGGTCTACCGGGACAGTCCGTAAGGGCCTAGCCGCCCCGGCCGGCCGGGGCGGCGCGGCGCGCGGGTTCGAGGGGTGGGGCACTCACGGCGCAGTGGCTCCGGCATGCCGGCTCGGCGCTTTTGGGCGCGGTGTCGAGCACGTCGCGGCGTACGGTCAGATACGACAAGACCGCGCCGGCGACGAGCAGGACGGCGCTGATGATCATCGCGGTATGGAAGCCGTCGTTGAACGTCGCGGGCTCTTGGTAGGCGTCGCCGGTCAGGCCGACCAACGGCGGAACCGCGGCCACCGCGAACAGTCCGGCGGCCCGGGCGACGGCGTTGTTGACGCCGCTCGCCACCCCGGCGTGCCGCACGTCCGCACTCGCCAGCACCGTGGCGGTGAGCGGGGCGACCACCGCGGAAAGGCCCAGGCCGAACACGAAGACCGCGGGGAGCACATCGGCGGCGTAGGACGCTCCCGGCCCCACCCGAAGGGTGAGCAGCATGCCGCCGGCGGCGACGAGCAGGCCGGCCGTCATCGGGACGCGCGGTCCGATCCGCTGGGCCAGCGCCCCGGCCCGGGCGGACAGCAACAGCATGAGCACCGTCACCGGAAGCAGCGCCAGGCCGGCGGCCGTCGGCGAGAATCCCGACACCACCTGCAAATCGACGACCAGCAGAAAAAACTGCACGCTCATCCCGCCGTACACCACGAAGGTGACGGCGTTGACCGCGGTGAACTGCCGGGAGGCGAAGACGTCGAGCGGCATCATCGCGGCCCTGCCGCGGCGCCGCTCGACCACGAGGAAGCCGGCCGCCGCCGCGACCCCGGCGACACCGACGGCGACGGGCAGCGCGAGGCCGACCCGGCCGGCCGGCGCCTCGGTGAGTGCGTAGGTCACCCCCGCCAGCGCCAGCGCGGCCAGCACCGCGCCATCGACATCAAAGCGGCCGCCGGCATCGGCGTCGAAGGTCTCCGGAACGTGCCGAACCGCGACGAGCACAACGACCACCGCGAGCGGCACGTTGAGCAGGAACACCCAGCGCCACCCCGCGCTGGCGACCAACCCGCCGCCCAGGAGCGGGCCGGCCGCCGCCGCGCCGCCGCCAAGACCCGACCACGCGCCCACGGCGCGGGCGCGGTCCTCGGGCGCGAACGAGGCCTGGATGAT
>OBLR010000113.1_pt1 | contig 15031 bp, 14 predicted proteins | sample 1519891 | NCBI WGS metagenome assembly OBLR01 (sample SAMEA3113583, study PRJEB22503) | soil metagenome | reverse complement strand
ACAGCGTGTAGAAGACGACACGTTTGGCCGCCGCATACCACAGCTTCACGGTGAACGACCTACCGCTGGTGCACGGGACCTCCCACTCCCGGTAGGCGAGCGCGGTGCCGTCGGCGGCGCGCACGGTGCTCCGTACGGTCAGCCGGGCGCGCCCCTGGTCGGCGTGGTCGGGCGGGACGGCGCCCGCGGCGTAGCAGATCGGCGGCGCGCTGCCCTGCCAGCCGCTCGCCCGGTCGAGCATGGTGCCCGGCCAGCCGCCGGCGCCGACCGTTTTGATCGTGAGCGGACCGCCGAGGCAGGACACCTGGTCGGGCGGCAGCGCGCAGGTCGAGTCGCGCACCACGGGGCCGAGCCGCCAGCCGGCCGGAAGCAGCATCTCGACGCCCTTGAACGCGGCCGGCCTGCCGCTCGGTTTCGGCAGGGGTGAGCGGACCCCGCCGGGCGGCGGCGCAACGGTCTGGGTGACGATGGGCCGCGGCGTCTCGGCCGGGCCGCTCAGCACGCCGCCGCTGCCGCATCCCGCCAACGCCAACGCCAGCGCCAACGGGGCCGCTCCCAGGACCAGCGGGATCGGCGGGATCGGCGCCCCGCACGATGGCCTCATACCTCACCTCCTGGGCTTGGACCCCGGGCCCTAGTCTGCCCGCGGCATGACCACAATGCGGTAACAGCGATACCCGGCGTAACGTCCGGCAACTGACGGGGTGTCCGGTTCGGTTCTCGCTTTTGCGCGCGCCGGAAAGCGGGAACGACGCTGGCATGTCGGCGATTGACGATTTCGTGCGGAACGCCAAGCGCTACCAGACCACCTTCACCAAGGGCAACCTGCTGACACCTCCGGCTCAGCGGGTCGCCATCGTCGCCTGCATGGACGCCCGGCTCAATCTCTTCGGCCTGCTCGGCCTGTCCGAGGGCGACGCGCACATCATCCGCAACGCCGGTGGTGTGATCACTACGGACGGGATCCGCTCGCTGACGATCAGCCAGCGGCTGCTGAGCACCCGGGAGATCATGCTGATCCACCACACCGACTGCGGGATGCTGACCTTCACCGACGCGGAGTTCCGCGACCGGCTGCGCGCCGAGACCGGCGTCGAGCCGGACTGGGACGCCGGCACCTTCGCCGACCTCGACCAGGACGTACGGGAATCCATCGAGCGGATCAAGAGCAACCCGTTCATCCCACACGTGGACTCCGTGCGCGGCTTCGTCTACGACGTGCAGACCGGAGCCCTCCGCGAAGTCCAGCCCTGACGCCGGAGCCGGCCGCCGGGGTCAGACGAGGCGGCGGGCGGCGGCCCAGCGGGACAGCTCGTGCCGGTTGGACAGCTGCAGCTTGCGCAGCACGCTCGAGACGTGGGTCTCGACCGTCTTGACCGAGATGTACAGCTCGCGGGCGATCTCCTTGTACGCATAACCGCGCGCGATCAGCCGCAGCACCTCACGCTCGCGCTGGGTCAGCTGATCGAGTTCGGGGTCGACCGACGGCGCGTCGGTGGCGGCGAACGCGTCCAGCACGAAGCCGGCCAGCCGTGGCGAGAACACCGCGTCGTCGTCGGCCACCCGGCCGATCGCGTCGGTCAGCTCGGGACCGGAGATCGTCTTGGTCACGTAGCCGCGGGCGCCGCCCCGTACGACGGCGATGACGTCTTCGGCGGCGTCCGACACCGACAGGGCCAGGAACCGGGCCGTGACGTTGCCGTGCAGGCGGCGGAGCACCTCGATGCCACCGCCGCCGGGCAGGTGGACGTCCAGCAGCACGACGTCCGGCGCCGCGGACTTGATGACGGCGACGGCCGAGTCGACGTCGCCCGCCTCGCCCACGACCTCGATGCCGGGACCCAGCTCGGCCTTGACTCCTGTACGAAACATCTGGTGGTCGTCCACCAGCACTACCCGTGTCATTTGCTTCGCTCCGCTCGGCGGCTCATGACCGTTTCAGCTCCAGCCGTACCTCGGTGCCCTCGCCGGGGGCGGTGCGGACCGTGGCCGTGCCGCCGCTGCGCTCCATACGTCCGATGATGGACCCTCGTACGCCCATCCTGTCCCGGGGGATCGCGTCCAGGTCGAAGCCCTTGCCCCGGTCCCGTACGTAAATGGCCACATCGTCGCCGGAGACCTCGGCGTACACCGACACCGACGGGGCCTCGGCGTACTTCGCCGCGTTCACCATCGCCTCGCGCGCCGCCTGCAGCATGGCGCCGAGCGCCGCGGTCAGCGAGCAGTCGCCGACGCACACGACCTCGATGGGCACACCGTGATCGTCTTCGACCTCGCCGGCGATCTTCTGTACGGCCGCGGCCAACGTCTGGTCCGGGTCGGCGCGCGGTGCGTACAGCCAGCCGCGCAGCTCGCGTTCCTGGGAACGGGCGAGGCGCTGGACCTCGCGCGAGTCGTGCGCGCTGCGCTGGATCAGGGTCAGGGTGTGCAGAACGGAATCGTGCACGTGCGCGGCCAGCTCGGCGCGCTCCTGGGAGCGGATACGCTCCCTGCGCTCGACGTCGAGGTCCTGCCACAGCCGCATCAGCCACGGGGTGGCGATGACCGCGACCCCCGAGAGAATGACGGCGGTGGCGATGAGCACCGCGCGCGCCTCCGTGGCGTTGACGCGCTGTGCGACGAAGCCGCCGATGCCGCCGATCACCAGGAAGGCGCCGAGCAGGCTGCGCAGCCACATCCGGCGCAACGGGACCGTGGTGGTGCGCAGCCAGCGCTGTCGCTGGTTGCGGTCGGCCTGCTGCCACAACACGGCGGCCCCGAGGCCACCGGCGACCAGCGGCCACAGCGCCGCCTTGGCGAGGCCGGACGCCCAGGTGAGGAACGAAAGACCGAGGATGAGGGCGCCATAGGCGGCGAACTGGGTCCAATCGCGTTGCGCCGGCTCGTCGCGGCTCGGGACGAGCACCCACAGCGCGATGTACGCCGCGACACCGACGCCGCCTGCGATGATCAGCAGCGAGAACGCCAGCCGGACGATCACCACTTCGAGACCGAGGTGGTCGGCGATGCCGCGGCACACCCCGGCGACGAGCCGTCCATCGGCCCGCCGGTCCAGCCGGGGCGTCTCATCGACGCTCGTCGACTCGGTCACCCTTGGATGGTCACACGCGCGGCCGGTGAATGGCATCGGGGCCATTCCCCGGACCTACCGGGCCCGGTCTCAGGGCCGACTCAGGGGTGTCCCGGATATCGGGTTCCGGACGCGGCCGGGAGTATGGTGTCATGCCCGAGAACCGGCGATTGGTGCGAGTGCGCGACGGCCGCATTCTGGCCGGGGTGTGCACCGGCCTCGGCCGGTACACGCGCGTCGATCCCGTCATCTTCCGGGTCGGTCTCGCGGTGCTCACCATCGGGTCCGGCGGCTCGGGGATCTTTCTGTACGTGGCGGCCGTCCTGTTGACGCCGGCCGACGATGACGCGGTCTCGGTCGCCGAGCAGCTGTTCCGGCGCCGGTTCGACGGGGACACCGTGCTCGCGATGCTCGGGGCGCTGCTCACGGCCGGCGTGGCCTTCAGCGTCCTCGGTCACGGCCTGGGCGCCGGCAGCGCCACCGGGCCGTTGACCGTGCTCACCGTTTTCGCGCTGGCCCTGCTGGTCGCGCACGCCCGCGGGGTCGACCTCGTCCAGGTGGCGCGCACCTTCCCCGAACGGTTCCAAGGCATGCCGCTGCGGCAGCAAGAGCGGCCGGCGGCGCCCGGACCCGACCCTGCGACCATGGCCGACCTGCCCACGCTTGACCGGCCGCCGCTCACAGTCACGGGGCACGACACCACGGGGCACGACACCGCGCGGTCACCGGCGACCAAGCCGCTGCCCGCCGACTCGGTGCCGACCCAGCCGGTGCCGCCTCCGCCGTCGGCGCCGGCCGGCGACCCGGCGCCGCGCGGCGGATCCGGGCTGACGCCCTTCACCTTGCTGGCCGCTCTCGGCGCGGGCGCCTTGACGGTCCCGCTCACGTCACACCATCCGGACACCACCAGGGTGTCCATCGCGATCGCGGCCGGGCTCGCCGTAATCGGCGCCGGGCTGATCATCGCCTCCTGGTACGGCCGCGCCCGCGGCCTGGTCTTTTTGGGAGTCGTCTTGTGCCTCGCTCTCGCCACCACGTCCGCGATCGGTGAACTGCCCAGGGACGGTCGCTGGGGTGACGTCACCTGGCGTCCGCTCACCGTCCAGGCCGACCACTCCTATCGGGTCATCATCGGCGAGGGCGATCTCGACCTGACCTCGCTGCCGCTCGGCGCCGGGCAGCGGGTACGCGTGCACGCCGAAGTGTCGTTCGGCGAGATGAAGGTCACCGTGCCGAGTGACGTCACCACAGAGGTGCACGCCCGCAGCTCGCTTGGCGACCTCAACGTAGCCGGCAAGGTCACTCCGGGGCCGGGCGCCAAAGTCGACGTCGTGCTCCCCGCCGAAGGCAAGGTCGGCAAGCGGCCACCGGTGATCGAGCTGTTCGTCCGCGGCCGGATCGGCGACGTAGAGGTGCTTCGTGGCACGACCTGACGGTCCCGCGCCCGGGCATCGGCACCGGTTCGACCCCGCCGCCCTGCTGGCCGGGCTGCTGTTCTTGTCCGCCGCCGGCGTGTTCGGCGGCGCCGCGCTGGCCGGCCATGAGATCCCCGTCGTGCTCGCCGCGCCGACCCTGCTGATCGGCTTCGCGGTGGTCGGTTTCGTCCGGGCGGCCACCCGCTCCCGTCGCTGACGCGCCGCGCAAGGGTCAGCGCGCGCGGGCGTGCAACGTGATGGCGTACGTTGCGCCGACGTTGTGCAGCTCACGGGTGTCGTGGCCGGCCGGGCCTCCGGTGCCGTGGACCCAGGTGCGGCCGGCCCGCAGGGGCCGTTCGGTGACCCCGTCCTGGCCGATGGTCACCTCGGCGAGTTCGCCGGCGATGAGCGCGCTGACCTCGGCGGCCTGCCCGGCTGTCCCGGTGTGGCCGGCGCGATGGCCAGGCGGCCAGGTGGTGAGCCACATCTCGGCGGTGCCGGCGCTGTCCGCGTCGAGCCGGACGCGGCTGGGCCGGGCCGGGTCGAAGCGGACGAGCGCCCACCAGTCGGCCCGGCGGCCGGCGAGGTCGCGCAGGGCGCCGGCGAGCTGGCCGACCGTGGGCGGGCGGGGGCCGGCGGCGCGGCCATGCGGGTCGTCCTTCCCGCGCATGGTGATATCGGGGACGACATCGATCTTCATGAACGGACCTTCGTGTGCGAGGCGACGGCGCGGCAGCGCGGGGTCGCCGACCGGAAAGGGGTCAGGGCCGGAACGTCGCCGGAGCGAACGGGCTCAGCGACAGCGACACGAAGGACACAGCGCGCTGGCCACGCGGCAGAACACCACGTGGTCGCGAGAAGAAGAGCGCGCTGGCATGCGGTATAGCAGACACCGATCACACAGCGTTGTCAAGCCGATCGGGACGACAGTTTTCCCCGCCGGTCACCTGCCAGTCGTGCGCCGTTCGCGTGCGCTGACGAGCATGCCCGCCGGGCGTACCGTACAAGGCGCGCAAGGCGCCGGCGACGCTAGATGGGAGCAACGCGATGGCGGCCATGGATCGGCGGACCTTCCTGCGGACCGGGATCGTGGCGGGGGGCGGGGCGGCCCTGCTCGGCGGACCGGCGCCGGCGGCTCCCGCGCTCGTGCGGAGCGGCCGGCCCGCGCTCACCCACGGCGTGCAAAGCGGCGACGTCACCGCGCGGAGCGCCGTCGTGTGGGCCAGGGCCGACCGGCCGGCCCGGATGTTCGTCGAGGTGAGCACCAGGCCGGACTTCGCCCGCGCCCGCACGCTGCGCGGCCCGGTGCTGACGCCCGCCACCGACCTCACCGGCAAGGCCCTGCTTCGCGGGCTGCTCGCCGACGAGCCGGTGCATTACCGGGTGCGGCTCGCCGACCTCGACGACGCCTCGCTGCTGTCGGCGCCCGTCACCGGCCGGTTCCGTACGGCTCCGGCGCGGCACCGGGACGTACGGTTCGTGTGGTCGGGCGACCTGGCCGGGCAGGGCTGGGGCATCAATCCCGACATCGGCGGCTTCCGGATCTTCCGGGCGATGGCCGCGCTCGACCCGGACTTCTTCCTGTGCAGCGGCGACCTGGTCTACGCCGACGGCCCGCTCACCGAGACCGTGACGCTGCCCGGCGGCCGGACCTGGCGCAACATCGTCACGCCAGAGAAAACCAAGGTCGCCGAGACCCTCGCCGAGTTTCGCGGCCAGTTCCGCTACAACCTGCTCGACGCCAACCTGCGGGCGTTCAACGCGGCCGTGCCGATGGTCTACCAGTGGGACGACCACGAGACGCGCAACAACTGGTATCCGGGCCAGGTCATCGACGACGCCCGCTACACGGAGAAGAACATCGACGTGCTGGCCGCCCGGGCCCGCCGAGCGGTCCATGAGTACACGCCGATCACGCCGCGCGACACGATCTACCGCAAGATCTCGCATGGCCCGCTGCTGGATGTGTTCGTGCTGGACATGCGCACCTTCAAGGACCCGAACGGCCCGAACAACTCGCCGACGGCGGCCGAGGGGCTGCTCGGCGTCGCGCAGACGGCCTGGCTCAAGCGCGAGCTCGCCGCTTCGCGCGCCACCTGGAAGGTCATCGCGAACGATCTGCCCCTCGGTCTCGTGGTGCCGGACGGCGCGAACTTCGAGGCGGCGGCGCAGGGCGACGGCGGCCTTCCGCTGGGCAGGGAGCGCGAGATCGCCGAGGTGCTGGCGCACATCAAGCACCGGCGCGTCACGGGCACGGTCTGGCTCACCGCCGATGTGCACTATACGTCGGCGCATTTCTACGACCCGACAAAAGCGATATTTCAGGACTTTGAGCCGTTCTGGGAGTTCGTCACGGGGCCGCTCAACGCGGGCGCCTTCGGTCCCAACGCCTTGGACGGCACCTTCGGCCCGCAGGTGCGGTTCCAAAGGACACCGCCGGCCGCCAACACCTCCCCAGCCGACGGTTTCCAGTTCTTCGGCGAGGTCGACATCGACGGGCGAACGGCGGCGCTGACCGTGCGGCTCCGCGACCTCGACGGCGCCGTCCTGTTCACCGCCGAGCTGCCGCCGGCGCACTAGCGCGCGACCCAGGCCGAGCCGACGAATCGTGCTTCACAGAAGCTTGATCACCTTTTGCTCGGAAATGAAGCGCGAGGGACTGGTACAGGGTTCGACCAAGGAATAGTTTCGTAGGGTCGCCCTCCAACGACGGAGGTGTGTCCTCGGTGAAAACACTCCAAACATCGCCCGATCCCCGGGCCCCGCCGCATTCGCGCCGGTCAGGGGCTCATCGCGCGATGACCAAGCCTGGGTCGCGTCCGAGTCGGGCCGTGTTACATCCCTGCCGCCGAGCCTGTGTCACCCGCCCCAGCGAATTCTTGGCATGGGGCCACCCCACGCTCATTGGGAGATCGAATGCCACGCATCAAGGTCGAGGTCGACGGTGTGACGTATGAGGACGACGTCGAACCGCGCCTCCTGCTCGTCCACTATCTGCGGGACCGATTGGGGAAGGTTGGCACCCCCATCGGTTGCGACACAACGAACTGCGGAGCCTGCACCGTTCTTATGGACGGGCTCAGCGTGAAAAGCTGCTCCGTGCTCGCCGTTCAGGCCGACGGCCGTGCGATCACCACCATCGAGGGCCTCGGCATCGACGGGCAACTGCACCCGATGCAACAGGCGTTCCACGAAGAGCACGCCCTGCAGTGCGGATACTGCACACCAGGGATGATCATGGCGTCGCTCGACCTGCTCCGCGAGAACGCCGACCCCTCTGAGGATGAGATCAGGGAAGGGCTCGAAGGCAACCTGTGCCGGTGCACGGGATACCAGAACATCGTGCGGGCCGTCCGGCGGGCCGCCGACGACATGCGCGGCGCCGCCAAGGAGGTGACATCATGACCACCGCGCCCGAGATCGGCAGCTCGCGCAAGCGCAGCGAGGACGCCCGGCTGATCACCGGCAAGACGCAGTGGACCGACAACATCCAGCTGCCGGGCATGTGTTATGTCGCGTTCCTGCGCAGCCCGCACGCGCACGCCCGCATCACCAACATCGACGTGAGTCCCGCCAAGGGGCGCACCGGCGTGATCGCCGCCTTCGCCGGCCAGGACTTCGCCGACGAGCAGGGCGCGCTGCCGTGCGCGTGGCCGGTCACCGAGGACATGGTGCACCCCGACTACCTGCCGCTCGCGATCAACGAGGTCCGCTTCGTCGGCGAGCCGGTGGCCATCGTGGTCGCCCGCGACCGCTACGCCGCCGCCGACGCGCTCGAGGCCATCGAGGTCGACTATGAGCCGCTGCCGCCGGTGCTCGACATGGAGGAGGCCCTCAAGGAGGGCGCCGACCTCGTGCACGGCGACAAGGGCACCAACAAGACCTACACCTGGGTCTTCGAGCAGGGCGACAACGAGGCCGCGTGGCGGGACGCGCCGGTCGTCATCGAGCGCCGCTACATCCAGCAGCGGCTGATCCCGTCGGCGATGGAGCCGCGGGCCGTGGTCGTCGCTCCGGTCGGCGACGAGTACACGATGTGGTCGGCCACGCAGGTCCCGCACATCCTGCGGACCGTGCTGTCGGTGATCACCGCCATCCCGGAGCAGAAGATCCGCGTCATCGCGCCCGACGTGGGCGGCGGCTTCGGCTCCAAGATCGGGGTCACCGCGGAAGAGGTCGTCTTGATGCTCGCCGCCCGCCGGCTCGGCCGTCCGCTCAAGTGGACCGAGTCGCGCAGCGAGGGCAACCTGACCGTCCACCACGGCCGCGACCAGATCCAAGACATCGCGATCGCGGCGGACAGGGACGGCAAGCTGCGCGGCCTGCGGGTCAAGCTGCTCGCCGACATGGGCGCCTATCTACGGTTGGTCGGCCCGGGCGTGCCGCTGCTCGGGGCCTTCATGTACAACGCCATCTACAAGATGGACGCGCTGTCGTTCACCTGCTCGGGCGTCTTCACCAACAAGACCCCGACCGACGCCTACCGCGGCGCCGGCCGGCCCGAGGCGACCTACGCCATCGAGCGCCTGATGGACGAGTTGGCCGTCGAGCTCAACCTCGACCCCATCGAGGTACGGCGGCGCAACTGGATCAAGCACGAGGAGTTCCCGTACACGACCATCGCGGGGCTCACGTACGACTCCGGCAACTACGAGGCGGCCACCGAGAAGGCGCTGCAGGCGTTCGAGTACGACAAGCTGCGCGCCGAGCAGGCCGACCGGCGTGAGCGTGGCGACCCGGTCCAGCTCGGCATCGGCATCTCGACCTACACCGAGATGTGCGGCATCGCCCCGTCCCGGGTGCTCGGGCAGCTCAACTTCGGCGGCGGCGGCTGGGAGCACGCCAGCGTGCGGATGCTGGCCACCGGCAAGGTCGAGGCCGTGATCGGGACCTCCCCGCACGGCCAGGGACATGACACCACGATGGCGCAGATCATCGCCGACAAGCTCGGTGTGCCGTGGGAGGACGTCAAGGTTCTGCACGGCGACACCGCCACCTCGCACAAGGGCCTCGACACCTACGGGTCCCGGTCGCTGGCGATCGGCGGCGTCGCGGTCGTCAACGCCTGCGACAAGGTCCTGGAAAAGGCCAAGCGGGCGGCCGCCCACCTGATGGAGGCGTCCGAGCAGGACATCGAGTTCGCGAACGGCGCGTTCAGCGTGCGCGGCGTCGCAGAGTCGTCGCTGCCGATCCAGGACGTCGCGTTCGCGGTCAACCTGGCGCACAACCTGCCGGACGGCATGGAACCCTCGCTCGACTCCGACGCGACGTTCGACCCGGAGAACTTCTCCTACCCGCACGGCACCCACCTGTGCGCGGTCGACGTCGACACCGAGACGGGCTTCGTGAAGATCCGCAAGTACGTGGCGGTCGACGACGTCGGCAAGGTCATCAACCCGCTGATCGTCGATGGGCAGGTGCACGGCGGGCTCGCCCAGGGCATCGCGCAGGCGCTGTACGAAGAGGGCGTCTACGACGCGGACGGCAACCTGACGACCACGACGCTGGCCGACTACCTGGTGCCGTCGGCGCCCGACCTGCCGACCTTCCACACCGACCGTACGGAGACGCCCGCGACGACCAACCCGCTCGGCGTCAAGGGCGTCGGCGAGGCCGGCACGATCGCCTCGACCCCGGCGGTCGTCGGCGCGGTCGTCGACGCGCTGCGCCCGCTCGGCATCAACGACGTGCGCATGCCGTGCACGCCGGAACGGGTCTGGCAGGCCATCAAAGACGCTCGAGGAGGCGCGTCATGATTCCCGCGGAGTTCTCCTACGTCCGGCCGTCCACGGTCGACGAGGCGGTGGCCGCGTTGTCCGGCGCGGGCGAGGACGCCAAGGTGCTCGCCGGCGGCCAGAGCCTGATGCCGCTGCTGCGGCTGCGGCTCGCCCTGCCCGAGGTGCTCGTCGACCTCGACCGGGTGGACGAGATGCGCGAGATCAGGGACGAGGGCGACAACGTGTTCATCGGCGCGATGGCGACGCACTACAACGTCATCCGCGACCCGCTGGTCCCGGCGCTGGTGGCCAAGACGACGGCCACCGTGGCCGACCCGGCGGTACGGCACCGGGGCACGTTCGGCGGATCGCTGGCCCACGCCGACCCGGCCGGTGACCTGCCGGCGGTCATGCTTGCCCTCGACGCCACCATGGTGGCGCGGTCGCCGCGCGGCTCCCGCGACATCCCGGCGGCGGACTTCTTCGTCGACTACCTGACGTCGGCGCTGGAGCCGGACGAACTGCTCGTCGGCGTCCGGGTGCCCAAGCTCGGCGACGACTGGGGCTTCCACTACGAGAAGTTCCACCGTACGGCGCAGTCGTGGGCCGTCGTCGGAGTCGCGGCCGCCGTCCAACGGAGTAACGGGACGGTGGGCGCGGCACGGATCGGGCTCACCAACATGGGCCCGTACCCGATCAGGGCGTCCGCCGTCGAGTCGGCGGCGAGCGGCGGCCCGGCGTCGGCCGACGCGTTCCGGTCGGCGGCCGAGGCGGCGGCCGAGGCCACCGACCCGCCGTCGGATCTGAACGGCTCGGCCGACTACCGGCGTCACCTGGCCCGGGTGCTCACCGCCCGCGCCCTGACCGCCGCGGCCACCGTGTAAGTTCCGCCGTGGCCAGGCAACCGTTCCCGCCGGCGCCCTCGCGGGAACGGTTGCCTGACCGGTCGCCCGATGTGATCTAGGTCTGGTCCGCTGGCAGCTGGGTACTTGGTCGTCATAAGGTCGGCAACAGGCCCTCGACTAGGAAGGCGTGTGTCTCATGGAACTCGACCACGAGTTCACCGTTCCGGTGCCGATCGACCATGCCTGGGCGGTGCTGCTCGACGTGGAGCGGGTGGCGCCTTGTATGCCGGGCGCGACGCTCGATTCGATCGACGGCGACGAGTTCACCGGACGACTCAAGGTGAAGCTCGGCGCTATGACGATCACCTACAAGGGCGCCGCGCGCATCGCGTCCAAGGACGAGGCGAGCCACACCGTCACCATGGAGGGCACCGGCAAGGAGTCCCGCGGCGCCGGCACCGCCTCAGCCACCGTGCAGGCACAACTGCACGACGAGGGCGACACCACGCGGGTCACCGTGCACACCAAGCTCAACGTGACCGGCCGTCCGGCCCAGTTCGGGCGCAACATCCTGTCGGAGGTCGGGGGCAAGCTCATCGGCAGGTTCGCCGATGGCCTCCACGAGGAGATCCAGCGGGGGCAAGTGGGCCCTGAGCAGGCGCCGGCCGCCGGGCCGGAACAGCCGGCGCCGACGTCGACTCAGGTAAGCCCGGCCACGGACGGCGACCACCCCACCGCGCCGAGGACCGAGGGCGCCGCCGCGAAGACCGCGGGCGCCGCGACCACCGACGGCCCGGGCCGGACGAGCCCGGCGCACCAGCGGCGGGAGCAGCGGCCCACGGCGGACGCCATCGACCTGCTCGAGGTCGCCGGCCCCGCGGTGGCCAAGCGCGCCGCCCCGGTGGCCGCCGGGTTCATCGCCGTGTTCACCATCTGGCGCGTCTTCCGCCGGCGCCGCGGTCGCCACCGCTGAGCGCGCGCGAAAAGGCACGCCCGCACGCCGCCCGGGCCACGGCATGGCAGCGCCGATCGACACCGGACCTTGATTGACGGGGCAGGCTGACGGCGATGATCGATCTGTCGCGCGACCATGCCGAGCGGCTCGACGCGGCCGACCCGCTGGCCGGGTTCCGGGATGAGTTCGTCGACGCCGAGCCCGGGCTGATCTACCTCGACGGCAACTCGCTCGGGCGGCCGCCCAAGGCCACGCGGGAGCGGCTCGCCGGCGTGGTGGCCGACGAGTGGGGGCGCGGGCTGATCCGGTCATGGTCACAATGGATCGACCGGCCGGCCCTGGTGGGCGACCTGCTCGGCGCCGAGTTGCTCGGCGCCGCGCCGGGCCAGGTCATGGTGGCGGACTCGACGACGGTCAATCTCTACAAGCTGGCGGTGGCCGCGCTGGACGCCCGGCCCGGCCGCCGCGTGATCGTCACCGACGACGACAACTTCCCCACCGACCGGTACGTTCTCGAGGGGCTCGCGGCGCAGCGCGAACGCGCATTGCGGCTGGTCCACGCCGACATCGATCAGGGGCTGTCCATCGCCGCCCTGCGGGCCGCCGTGGACGCCGACACCGCGCTGGTCTGCCTGTCGCACGTGGCCTACCGTTCGGGCGCGCTGCTCGACATGGCCGAGATCACCGACCTCGTGCACGAGCGGGGCGCGCTGGTGCTGTGGGACGTGTGCCACGCGGCCGGCGCCGTGCCCATCGAACTCGACGCCGCCGGCGCCGACCTCGCCGTCGGCTGCTCCTACAAGTACCTGAACGCGGGGCCCGGCGCGCCGGCGTTCCTGTACGTGCGGCGCGCGACGCAGGCGACGATGCGACAGCCGATCTGGGGCTGGTTCGGTCAGCGCGACCAGTTCGAGATGGGCGCGTCGTACGACCCGGAGCCGACGATCGCGCGGTTCGCGACGGGCACCCCGGCGATCCTCGGCGTCACCGCGGTCGAAGAGGGCGTCCGGCTGCTCGCCGCCGCGGGCATCGACCGGCTGCGGGCCAAGGGCGTGGCCCTCACGTCGTACCTGATCGAACTGGCCGACGCGTGGCTGCCCGGTTTCGCCGTGGTAACCCCGCGCGACCCGGCCCGGCGCGGGTCGCACGTGTCGCTGTACCACCCGGAGGCGTGGCGGCTCGCTCAGGCCCTCATCGAGGCCAAGGTGATCCCCGACTACCGCACCCCCGACCGGCTCCGGCTGGGACCGGCGCCCATCTACACCCGCTTCGTCGATGTGTGGGAGGCGCTGAACCGGCTGCGGGACATCGCCGAGACCAAAGCCTACGAACGCTTCCCAGCCCGACGCGCCCGCGTCACCTGAATCCCGCTCCGGCCGGCCAAACCCCCGATTCGCATGGTCCCGTTGATCACCGATCGTGATGCATTAGATGCACAATGTAGCGAGAGGAACCCGGCGGGAGGGGTGCAGATGCTTCGGGAGGCGTCCGATGCCGATCGCGACATGGTGCTGTGCTGGCGAAACCACCCTCAGGCGCGTCGCGCCAGCTTCTCGACCCACGAGATCGACGCGGCCGCGCACGACCGCTGGTGGTCGGCGGTCCGCGCGGACGATATGAAGTGGCTGCTGATCTACGAGCACGGCGGCGTTCCGTCGGGGGTGGTCACCCTCGTGACGGCCGATCCGGACTGCGCGAACTGGGGGTTCTATCTCGACATCGACGGGCTCAACCGGCGCGGCGAGTTGCTCCCGGCCTGGATGGGCATCGAACAGGAGTCCGCCTCGTTCGCCTTCGAAAAGATCGGCGTCAGCGTGCTGCGCGGCGAGGTGCCGGCGGCCAACACCGCGGTACGCCGGCTGCACCAGCGCTGTGGCTTCGTCGAGATCGGCACGTACTTCCGCGAGATCGACGGGGCCCCGCGCGAAGTGGTGCGCGTGGAGTTGCGCAAGGACGCGCACCTTTGAGGCCGCCGACAACCTGTGCGCGACATTCGTACGGCGATGCGGCCGGCCGGGGAACAGAATGGGAGGTCCTACTCGCGGTGCACGCGCATGATCAGCGATGCTCCGGGGAGCGACCGCACGGGCAGGAAGCGCTCTGCCGCGATGATCGCCGACAGTGCGGCGTTGAGGGGCCGGGGCGGCGGGTTCGGCCCGCGCCCCGGCGGCGTCCGGGAGATCCGCGGCCGCAGCGCGACGACCGGCCGCGGCAGGACGTTCCAGCTCCATAGCCGATCGACGACCAACCCCGCCTTTTCGGCGATGTCCAGCAACGAGGCGCGGCTGTAGCGGCGGACGCGGCCCAGCGTCTCGTCCCGCCCGAACCACAGCGCCCTGTCGCATGAGACGGCGATCAGCGCCGCCCCGCCGCCGGGCCGGAGCACCCGGGCGATCTCCTGCATGACGAGATGGTCCTCCTCGATATAGTCGAGCAGGTCGAAGGCGACCACGAAGTCGATGAAGCCGGGCTCGACGGGAAGATCGCGCGCATCGGCCCTGACCACGGAGATGCCGCGGCGCCGACAGACCTTGGCCGCCGTCGGCGAGCAGTCGACGGCGGTGGCGTTCCAGCCCATTGCCTGCATTGCCAGGACGTTTCCGCCAAAAGCCGCCCCAATGTCGAGTACCCGCCCACAGGCCGGGAATCTCCGCAATTCCCGCGCCACTATGGCCCGTCGCTCCCGATACCACCAATGCCGCTCTTCGAGTTCGGCTAGCTTGCGAAGCTCCATCGCCTGCATGGGCACGTACCTCCCGCCGTCAGCATGTCCAGGTGGATTCCGGGAATGGCAGGAGCGCGGAAGATATGCACAAACCTTTAACGAACACGGAAACGCGACCAGGCGGCGCCGGTAAATTCCCGCCGCGACCTTTCCATAAATCTACGGATTCACCGGTGGCGCACTCATGGCGCCGGCCGCAGGCCGTTCACCGCCGCCACGATCCGCTCGAGGCACCGATCGGTGAGCGAGGGATGGACGGGGAGGGACAAGACCTCCTTCGCCGCCCGGTCGGTCTCCGGCAGAT
>OBLR010000111.1_pt1 | contig 15157 bp, 16 predicted proteins | sample 1519891 | NCBI WGS metagenome assembly OBLR01 (sample SAMEA3113583, study PRJEB22503) | soil metagenome | reverse complement strand
CCGTCCGCTGTCGCTCCTCGTCGAGACGTTCGGCACCGAGAAGCTTCCCCGCGCGGAGATCATGCGCCTGGTCAGGGATCACTTCGACCTGCGCCCCGGCGCCATCCTCGACAACCTGAAGCTGCGTCGCCCGGTCTACCGGCAGACCGCCGCCTATGGCCACTTCGGCCGCGACGAACCGGGCTTCACCTGGGAGCGCACCGACCAGGCCGCGGCCCTGCGGACCGCCGCCGGACTCTAGGGCGGCATAACGGGTTCATAACATCCACGCCCGGCGGGAATCCGAGGGCCGCCGGGCGTCGAACCATCTCGGCTCCAACTCCTCATCGACCCCCAGGGGAGTCATGGATCGAGAGCATCATGAGCACGGTCCCGAGGCACAGGCGGCCTGGGCACTCGCCGCGACCTCTGACCAGGCCGGCCGGGTACTCACCACCCTCAACGGGTGCGCCGCCTGTGCCGCCGAGGCGACCATGCTGCGTGGGGCCGTGGACTGGCTCGGCAGCGCGCAGCCGGTACCCCCGCCCGCGTGGCTGCGCGATGCCGTACTGGCAGCGGCGCGGGCCGGCCGGTACGGCTGATCCTGCACGGCGCGGGGGCGGCACCTGGGACCTGCCGCCCGAGCGCGACCGCGCGGCCCCTTCCGCGGTGATCATCACCTGTGACGTCGTGGAGTTTTGCCGGCTGCTGGCGGGCCGGCGCGCGCCGGAGGAGTTCACGACCGTCGCCGACGGTCATCCTGAGAGCGTACTGACGGTGCTGCGCGCGATCGCGAGCCTTGGGTGTGGTGATTGAGATGGGCGTCCCGCACGACCACGCGTGGGAGCGGCGGCTGCACCGGCGGGTCCGGGCCGGCGACGAGAAGACGCTCGCCGCCGCCTACGACGAGTTCTCCCCGTACGTCTACGGCATCGCGCTGCGCGCCACCGGCGCCGAGCGGGTGGCCGAGGACGTCACCGAGTATGTCTTCCTGCGGCTGTGGGAACGCCCGGGAGGGCTGCGGCAACTGGCGGTCGCGCTGGCCGTGGCCGGCGTAACGCCGGAGGGGCCGGTTTCGGCGTGATCATGCGACCATTCCCGCTGCCGTACTCGCGCCGGCCGGCTTCGCGATGAGCGCCGACGGGCTCGGGCAGACGATGCGCGGGGCGGGCGGCAGCGCCGGCCCTCGGCATATTGCCGCTGGTGGCGGTCGGCGACGCGCTTTAGCGTACGCGCTATGGATGTGACACCGCCATCGACCAGCCTGTCGACGACCGCTCGCACGCGGCTGGGCCGTCTGCGCGAGCGGGCCCGGCTCGACCGCACCGCCCTGTATGAGGTACTCGACGCCGGGATGATCTGCCATCTCGGTGTGATCGTGGACGGTGCTCCGACCGTCATCCCGACCGGCTATGGACGCATCGGCGACACGCTGTTCGTCCACGGCTCGACGGCGAACCGCGGCCTGCGCGCCGCGGCCGGGGCCGAGATCTGCGTCACCGTGACGCATCTGGACGGAGTCGTGCTGGCCCGGTCGATCTTCCACCACTCGATGAACTACCGCAGCGCCGTCGTCTACGGCAGGTCAAGGGTGGTCGACGACCCGGGGGAGAAGATCGACGCACTCCGGGCGATCTCCGAGCGACTCGCGCCCGGGCAGTGGGACGTGGCGCGTCCGCCCAACCGCAAGGAACTCGCCGCCACGACCGTCGTCGCCGTCCCGCTGGGCGAGGCGTCGGTGAAGGTGCGCCAGGGCCCGCCGGGCGACGAGGACGCGGACTACGCGCTGGACGTGTGGGCCGGGGTGCTGCCGGTCAGGCAGATCTTCGGCGAAGCGGTCCCCGACCCTCTGCTGCGGGCCGGGATCCCCGTGCCCCCGCACGTCGCTCGCCGCTGGGGCACGCCCTAACTCCCGGGGCTCCCCAGCCCGCCGGTCGGGGTTGTGGCGCGCGAGGTAGTGGGATCCTGTCAGCTGGGAGATTTGCATTTTCATGACGAGCGTCACGAAAATGTCTAGCGTTCACGTTGATGGTCGTCCCTTAGCGGGGCGGCTTCGGGGCCCGGTTTCCGGGCCGGTATGGAGGACGGGTGCAGGGGACGTCAGTGGATCCCGATGCGATCACCGCGATCGACGTGCACGTTCACGTGCATGCCTCAGTCAAGGGGACCGCCGTGGCCGGCCGGGTCCTCCAGAACATGGCCGAGTATTTCCGGGCCGGCGATGTCGCGGCGCACACGACTCGTGACATCGCCGACTACTACCGTCAGCGCGATATGGCCGCGGTTGTCTTCGGCGTCGACATCATGGGCGACAAAAATCGCGACGCGAGGAGCAGCCGGGCGCCGAGCAACGAGGAGGTGGCCGAGCTCGCCGCCGAGAACGCCGACGTGCTCATCCCGTTCGCCAGCATCGATCCGGCGCGCGGCGCCGACGGGGTCACGATGGCACGCGAGCTCATCACCGGCCACGGGGTCAAAGGCTTCAAGCTGCACCCCAGCGCGCAGGGCTTTTACCCGAACGATCCATCGGTCTATCCACTGTATGAAGTCATCGCGGAGCACCGGCTGATCGCGTTGTTCCATACCGGGCACACGGGCGTCGGCGCCGGCACGCGGGGCGGCGGCGGCATCCGGCTGAAGTACGCCAACCCGATGTACATCGACGACGTCGCCGTCGACTTCCCCGACATGCCGATCATCTTGGCCCATCCGTCGTTCCCCTGGCAGGACGAGGCGCTGTCGGTGGCGCTGCACAAGCCGCAGGTCTACATCGACCTGTCCGGATGGTCGCCGAAATACTTCCCGCCGCAGCTGGTGCAGTATGCCAACACGCTGCTGAAGGACAAGGTGCTGTTCGGCTCGGACTTCCCGATGATCACTCCGGACCGGTGGCTCGCGGACTTCGAAAAGATTGACATCAAGCCCTCCGTTCGGCCGCTGATCTTGAAGGACAACGCCGTCCGGCTGTTCGGGCTGGAGTCGAAGCCCGCCGAAAAGCCGGACGAAGAGCCCGATTAGCGGCCCGGCCGGCGAAGGGACGAGATGGCCGGGACGTTCACAGGTGCAGGCCGCCCACCGGCAACCGGACCGTGAACCGGGTGTCGCCCGGCACCGACACCACTTCGATCGAGCCGTGGTGCCGGTGGGTGACGATGTCGTGGCTCAGGTGCAGGCCGAGACCGGTGCCCTTGCCTACGTCCTTGGTCGTGTAGAACGGCTGGAAGAGCAGCGCGAGCCGCTCGGGAGGGATGCCGGGACCGGTATCACGGATCTCGACGACGACGTGCTCGCTCTCCGCCCACGCCTTGATCCACAGGTCGCCTCGATCGCCCATGGCGTCCGCCGCGTTGTCGATCAGGTTGGTCCAGACTTGGTTGAGCTCGCCCGGGTAGGCGACGATCGTCGGCAAGTCGGCGTAGTCGCGGTGCACCCGGATGCCGGCCAGCTTGGCGCCCTGCATCGTCAGCGTCGCGTCGAGGCCCTCGCGCAGGTCGACATCGCGTTCGGGGGCGCGGTCGAGGTTGGTGTAGGCCTTGGCGGTGGCGACCAGCGACTCGATCCGCCGCCCGGCCTCCGCGACCTCTTCGACCAGAGTACTGGTCAGCAGGCACGCGCCCAGGCAGCCGACCGCCCGGTCCAGGGTGTCATCACTCAGTCCCGCGCTCAGCTCGACCAGCGCGTCGACGTCGAAGCCATGATCGACCAGCGTGACGCCGATCTCGGCGGCCTGGGCGACGCCCCGCTCGCTCAGCCAGTCGATGACCAGGTCGGACGTCTCGGCGGCGGCGAGTTCGTCCCATGCGTCGCGCTGCGGCGGGCCACCCGAGGCGGCGGGCAGCCGGTCGCGGGCCCGCTGCAGCATGCAGCGTTCCCGCGGCGAGGCGAGCGCGCACCGCTCGGTGGTCCGCTCGACCAGATCGCGCACCGTGCAGCGCAGCTCGCTGGCCGCGCGCACGACCGCGGTGGCCGGGTTGTTCAGCTCGTGCGCGAGCCCGGCCGCCAGCGTCCCAAGACCCTCCAGCATGGCGTTGCGCCCGGCCCGCGCCTCGTACGAGCGGATCCGCCACGCCAGCACGGGCAACAGCACCCGGCAGATCTGCGGGAAGCGCGCCACCATCTCCAGGAAGGTTTCCTTGTCGTAGGCCATCAGCTCGGTACGCCCGTGCGCGGTGGCCTTGGCGACGTAGTCGCCGTCGCACAGCAGCGGCAGTTCGCCGGTGAACTGGTGGGCGGCGCGCGGTTTGTCGTCCAGCTGCTGGTCGGCGGCCATCCGCGCCGAATGGCGGCTGAACAGCTGCTCCTTCCCGTCCACGACTCTGGTGATCAGTAGCTCGCCGCTCAGCAGTACGTAGAAGAACCGCGCCGGCTCACCATCGTCGAAGAGCACCTCGCCGTCGGCGACGTCCACGCGCCTGCCAACCTCGGCCAGCCAGGAGAGCTGCTCGTCGTCGAGCTCCGCGAACAACGTGATGTCGCGCAGCCGCTCCACCAATGTCACGGTGCCTCCTCCCCGTCAGTTCCGGGGATCATGGGGGAGGTCACACGTATTGCGCCACCCAGTCGTCCCCGACGCTGTCGGCCAAGCGGCCCAGCAGCAGGTAGCCATGTGCCGCGGACACGAGCGTGACGTGGTGGTGCCACCCTCGGTAGGACCGGCCCTCGAAGTGCCGCAGTCCCGAGTGCTCGTTCATCCGGGCCAGCTCTTCGCCGGTGCGCCGCCGCAGCCTGATCAGGCCGATCAGATCGGGCAGCCGGGACACATTCAGGTTGGTCAGCCACACGGCCTTGGAGCGGCGCCGGTTAGGCGACCAGTCGGCGATCACCCGGCGCTGCCGGCGCCGGGCGCGCGCCTGGCCGAGCTCGTGCGAGGCGGCCGGCCCGGGCAGCAACGCGACCACGAACCGCGATCGGATCAGCCGGCCGCCGGCGCCGCCCGGCCAGCTCAGCGTCACCTCGGTGCGGCCGACCGACTGCGCGACGACGTCGCCGATCGTCTGCGCCCGCGCCAGGGTGCCCGTGGCCGGCGCCGCGGTCGGCGTGTTCTCAGCCACCCGTACGACGTAGCCGAGCCCGCGCTTTTCCAGGCCCTCAAGCAGCGGTTCGACGTGGGGCACGTGCTGGGCGTCGATCACCACCGGGGCGGGGATCAGATCCCAGTCGGCGGACATCTCGTCGACGGCGTCCAGCAGTTGGTCCCAGCGTGACCGGTGGCGTTCGTTGTCGGGCACGTGCGCGCTTGAGCGGCGCGCCGCGTCACCGTCCCAGGACCGCGGCAAAAGCAGGCGCCAGTTCACCGGGCAGCTGCCGTCCTCGCCGACGAGGAACACGCTGAGCCCGAGCTGGCAGTTGAGCACGCGGCCGGCCGAGTGCGCGTACTGCTTTTCCACCCCGACCGAGTTGGTCCCGCACTTGGGGAAGACGACTTCCTCCACCACCCATGCCTTTGGGCGCAGCGCGGCGTCGACCTGCTGCGCGAGCCGGGCCCGGACCGGCTCCCACTTCCACGGACTTTGGTTCACGAACTGCTGGAGGCATTGATCGGCGCGCCAGCCGACCACCTGTTCCGAGATCCGCCGGATCGATCTCCGGCCGGACACGCTGATCAGCCCCCGGAGGTAGACCTCCCCCCATCGGCGCTGGTCAGAACGCAGAAACGACGAGAACAAGTCGTCGCAGAACTGCGAGATGGCATCACCGACGACGGACTTCCGCCGCGCCGAAATGATGGTGTCCGGCTTGGTAAGGGAAGTCACGGCTAAGCACCCCCAATAGGGCCCGTTAAACGGGACGACGGCAGAAACTAAATATCGGTGTGCGGTGGCCTGGGGCCACCCGCGTTGTTTTCGGCAGTTCCTGGCGTTACATCGACGTCGCTGTAGAGCAGGTGAGTCGCGATGCCCGCCGCGTACGGCGCATAATGAATGCGCAGGTCTTGAAAGGCATCCCAGGCCTTTTGTTCGTCTCGCTGTTTCGGCAGCCCGGCGCCGGTCACGAGTTGTACGGTCTCGGAGAAGCCCTGCTCCTCCCGGCCGTGCAGGCTGATCGGGGCGGCGGCGGGCGTGACGCCGACCTGTTTGGCCAGTTGCTGCAGGCAGCGGCTGCCGTTGTGGATGAGCGAGCGGGTGGACGGCGGCGCCCAGTCCGGCGCGACGGCCAGCGTCAGCCCGGCGGTGTCCAGGACGATTACGGCGGCCCTGATCCAGCACAGCGAGTTCGCCGGTCGCGCGAACGTCAGGGCCGGGTAGCCGACATGAGTGCACCAGATGTCCGACAGCCATCCCGCCCATTCGGCGAACAGGTAATCGAGCCGGTCGCGGGAACCGGCCCGCACATAGTCGGCGAGCAGCGCCTCGGCGTCCGGCGGCCGGGCCGCCTGCCCGGCCAGCCTGGCGACGAGCTGCTCTCGCCGGCTGTAGGCGCCGGTGAACCGCACAAAATGGGTGGTGACGGCGGCCATCAGCAGCCCGGTCGACAAGATGGCGACGAGGACCAGCGGCTCGCCGGGCGAGGGCAGCAGGAAGAAGCCGCTGACGGCGTCGGACTCGAAGGGCACATCGTAGATCCCCGACGCGAGCAGCACGAACCCGGCCATCGACCCGACCAGCCAGCACGCCGAAATCATGAACAACGCCAGTGGAGCGCCGAGATCCAGCAGCCGCTCGCGAGCGCGAAGCGGCAACGCCGGGGCGATCCGCCGGCTGGTCGCGATGATCAGCCAGACCACCGACCGGGCCGTCAGCGACGACCGCTGTCGGGGGATGAAGACGGTGCGCAGGACGCTCAGCCAAACGGTGAGCACCAATACTCCGCCCGCGATGGCGACGAGTACTCCCTGCACGCCAGGCTCCCTCTTCATCTCCGGTTGCCGTCTCGACCTGAGCATGGGCCCGGCGCGGCGCGAATAGGCAGCAGGCATGTGTGGTGGCACTGACAGTGCCAGCATTGGATTCACCCGCGGTTCCGGATGCCTCGGCATGGCACGGGGTGGCCTGCCAGCTAAAACCGCGGCATCCCGGGCATCGGGCGAAAGAGCGAGTGCAGGGGGATGTCCCGGTTCCGTTAATTGGACGTTGACCGGAACCCAGGGTGCCCACGAGCGTCATGGAGTTGGACCACGAGCGCGTGGACCACGAGCGCGTGGACGACGGGGGCCGTGTCGCGGTCCGGCTCACCACCTCGGTTCCGAAGGGGAGAACGATCGATGTCGTGGCGATTCGTAGGGAGAACTGAGGAGATAGATCGCATTCGTACCGCGCTGCTGAACGGGGAGCCCGGGCCGATCGTGATCACCGGTGAATCCGGGATGGGCCGCACGGCGGTTCTTGCGCGAGCGCTCGAATACGCCGACCGCGAGCGCGACACGGTGCTCCGGGTCGAGCCGGCGGGCGACGAGCCCTTCGCCGCCCTGCGCCCCCACCTTTCCGCCGAGGTCTCGGCCGGCTCGGCCGCGCTCGGCGACGCGGTGCCCGCCGCGGCGCGCGTGCTCGCCGAACGGGCCGGCGGACGCCGCCTGGTCGTCGCGCTCGACGACGCGCATCTGGCCGATCATGCCAGCCTGCTCGCCCTGCGCGCGCTCAGCCGGCAGGGCGACGCCGTGCTGCTGGCCACCCGCTGCACCTCGGCGGCGGTGGGCCATCGCCTGGACCCGACGGACGCCCTGCGCTATGAGCCGGGAATGCAGACGCTCAGCTTGCGGCCGCTGAGCAAGGACGAGGTGGCCGTACTGCTCGCCGGCGTCATCGGGGGGCCCGTGTATCCGGCCACGACGGAGGCGCTGCACGCGGCGACAGGGGGAAATCCGCGGTTGCTGTACACCCTTGTAGTGGAAAACCGGCTCGTCGAATTCCTGGTGACGCACGACGGCGGGTGGCGGCTCGGTGAGGCGTCGCCGGCCGCGGCATCCGCTGACGGGACGGTGAACTCCGGGCAACTGGTCGACGTGGTGGACCGGGCATGGCGGTGGACCGTGCCGACGAGTTGTGCCGGCTCGCCATGTGGCACGGTGTCGGCGAGCAGGTCGCCGCCGCGTGGGTCAACGTGCTTTTGCTGCGTGGCCGCGCTGAGGAGGGCATCCGCTTCCTCGACTCACTGCCGGCGGGGCGGGTCGAAGAGTCCGTTGAGCTCGCGCTGGGCAAGGCGATGTCGCTCGCCTTCGGCGTCGGACAGGTCGAGGCGGCCAGTAACTCATTGTTGCGCGCTGCGGTCCGCAACGCCGAGCGGCGCGACCGGCTCCTGGCCTACCGGGCCTGGATACTGGCCGTGACCGGCCGCGCGGCCAAGGCGGGCGAGGCGCTCGAGGGGGTCGAGAAGAGCGATCGCGAGACCGCGGTCTTCGTGCACGCCACCCGGGCCGCGATCGCACTGGGTGCGAGCGCCGCCAACGAGGCCGTATTCCACCTCCGTCGTGCGCTCGTCGCGGCCGAGACCTGCCCCGGCATACCGCCGTGGCTGCCGCCCTACCTGACGGCCTGCCTCATCGACGCGATGCTGCTCGCCGGACGCATTGGCGAGGCCACCACGATCGCCAATGGATTCCATGGGGGCGAGCCCGGGTCGGGCTGGGAGATCGCCGTCATGCTCTCCGCATTGGTGACCGCCCGGCGGCCGCGGCACGCGACAAAGGTGAAGCGCGCGACGCTGGAAGAGAATCGGACAATGCGGCAGCAGGCTGTCGCTGAGGCACAAGGGTCTCGTTGACCTCGTTGATATGGTCCGCCGAGTGAGCATTTTATGGCCTGCCGCGCCACGTCGGCGAGCATGCGCGGCGTACAAAGAATGCCGTAGGCTCGTCGCATGTCGGCGTGCGCACATCTCGAGTCGCGCAACGAGTCGGCGACATCGCCAAGCACAGGCCAGATCCGTCGATTTACAAAGCCAACAGTGCTAGCGTGGCTGAGATTGCTCAATGCGACGCGCGGCCGGACGGTGAGTGAAGAAAGTTGCGTAATTGCGCTTGAGCAGTTATGATGCCGATACTTTTTCGATGAAAAAGTCGCGTCAAAATAACCTACGACTGCTGGATCGGTCGAGGCATTAGAGGTGGTGCGCGACGGGTTCCGCTGAGCCCTGGCGGGGAGGCGTTGTGCCGGGCGACAGTAGCAGCAGGCAGGAGCTCGGACAGTTTCTGCGGAGCCGCAGAGGACGGGTGAGCCCTGCGGATGTGGGCTTTCCCGTCGGTTCGCGGCGACGCACAAAGGGCCTTCGCCGCGAGGAGGTGGCGGTGCTCGCCGGTCTCAGCCCCACCTGGTACACCTATCTCGAACAGGGCAGGGACATCCGTCCGTCGCCTGAGGTGCTGAACAGTCTGGCGCGGGTGCTTCGCCTCACCGAGGACGAACGCCGCTACATGCACACCCTGGCCTATGGGGTGGTCATCGGGCCGCAGCCGCTGGACATGGACATACCGGCGACAAGAGCGCTGCGGGAGATCGTCGCACTTACTGATAAAAGCCCTTATCCAGTCTATGCCGGAAATGCGGTCGGGGACGTTATCTGCTGGAATCAAGCGGCCACCGAGTGGTATGACGATTGGGGGCGGCTAGCTCCCGAAGAGCGCAATATGTTGCGGTGGCTGTTGACCTCCCCCAAGGCCCGAGAAAGGGTCGTCGACTGGGAGCTCGAAACGCGCGAACTCATCGCCCGATGGCGGGCGCAGATGGTGCGGTCGCACAGCGACGACGAACTACAACAATACGTAGAAGAATTTTCCAGCCTGAGCCCTGAGTTTGCCCAATGGTGGGATGATCACGACGTTATGGAACATCGGACCAGAGTACGTCGATTGCGACACCCAAAACTAGGCATAAGGGCTATGCACGTGGTTCTCTTGCAGGCGCCGGAGTTCCCTTTGTTCGGCGCAGTATTCCATATTCCGGCGCAGCCGGAAGGCGGTTGACCACGGCGGGTGCTACTGCGACAGTCCCATCTCGAGCCGGCCTCCGTTGGCGTGGTAGCCGGGCCAAGAGGTCATGTTCTTGCCATGCTGCGAGGGCGGCATCGGCGGCAAGGGAGTCGAACCGCGCGCCCCGTCCGGTTGACAGATAGATGTTTGAAACAGACTACGTTATCTAAGTATTGATAACAATCCATGTCAACAATTAGCTGATGGGCGTGAGAACAAGGGCGTGAGCGAGCCGGCCCGGCGCAACCTTACGTTCGCATGACTCTCTGTGGCTTCCATTCTACTCTCCGTTGCCGCATGTTCGGCCTCCTTGGCTTACCCAGTTTTGTCCGATCGCTTCCGTTATCAGAGGACCATGAGAGCGAAGTCAAGATTTAGCGTAGGCCCTTTTGGGCGAGGCGATGGTCGCCGGCCGTCGAGGAAAACGATCCCGAGCGTCGGCTGGCGAGAGCAGATCGATGCCTTGGCGGCATTGCGGGGAGACCTTATCGGCTTTCTTGAGCGTATCCATCGAAAATATGGAGATATCGTCAGGATTCGCGTCCTGGGCAAATCAGTCATCGTCCTCAATCATCCAGACTACTTTGAGCATGTTCTGGTAAAGAATCAGAAGAATTACGATAAGAAGACCTATCTCTACAAGGTGCTCAAGCCGGCGTTCGGCAACGGGATCATCGGCCATGTCGGCGGCAAGGAGTGGCGGCGCCAGCGCCGCCTCATACAACCGTCTTTCTATCGTTCCCGGGTCGACGGCTTGGTGCCGAAAGTGACCGAGCCCATCGCGGAGATGATACAGCGGTGGCGCGGCCGGGCCACTCCTGATGATGTCATCGACATAGCCGATGAGGCACAACAACTTTCGTTGCAGGTTGTGTTCACCGCATTGTTCGGTGCCGAGCCCGGAGGAAAGCGAAGAGCCATCGAAGATCTCTTCGTAGAAGCCCACCACATCTTGTCGAACTTCTTCCGGCGTCCTTTCCCGCCGCTCGGCTGGCCCACTCCGCGGGGCAACCGGCTGCGTGAGATCACCGGAACACTGGACCATTACATCGATCAGCTCGTGCGAGATCGGCTGCGTGCCGGCATGCATGGCGATGACGTCCTGTCGATACTGATCGAGGGGCTGCATCGCAACGCGGAGACCGGTGGCGACCGCGAACTGCTCGGCCAAGAAGTGCAGAATATCATGATCGGTGGTTACGAGACCGTGAGCACGACGATGCAGTGGCTGCTCTACATGGTGGCGACGCACCCCCAGGTCCAGGAGCGACTGCACCACGAGGTCGACGAGGTGCTGTCCGGGTCGATCCCCGCCCATGCGGATCTCCCGCGCCTGACGTACACCCGGATGATCGTCGACGAGACGCTGCGCTGCTACCCCCCGGCGTGGCACTTGATGCGTCGGGCGGTGGCCGAAGACGCCATCGCCGGCTACCGCGTCCCCCCGAATTCGGAGATCTATTTCAATATCTTTACCCTTCATCACCATCCAGATCTGTGGCCGTCGCCGGACAGGTTCGACCCGGATCGGTTCTCCCCCGAGCAGCGCGCGCGGCGTCCACGCAACGCCTATGTCCCCTTCGGCAGCGGGCCACGCAAATGTGTCGGCGACTATTTCGCGGTGGTCGAGCTGACCCTGCTCCTCAGCATGGTCGCCCAGGCCTACCGCCTCGTGCCTGCCCCCGAGCAGCGGCGAGCACAGCCCGATCAGCAACTCACGCTGCAGCCCAAGGGCGGAGTGTGGCTATCGCTGGAGGAACGTGGATGAGGCGTGGCGCCAAACGGTTCGGCTCCGCTGATCGACATTGGGCGGACAGTGATCTCGATCGGGAACTGCTGGATGTGTTCAGCGAGTTTTCCCCCCGGTGCAACCAGCGAATCGACGCGGTTCGGCGGCAGCTGGACGGTTGGCTCGAAGAGCACGGCCTGGTCCAGGGAGAGACCGCGCGAGGGCGCATCGCCCGGGCGGATCTGGGCCAATTCGCGGCGTTGACGTATCCCACCGCGGAAGAGGACACCTTGTGCCTGGCGGCCGATTGGTTCGCCTGGCTGATCCTCCTCGACGACCATCTGGACGACGGCCGGCTCGGCCTTGACACGGACCGGGTGGCCGGGCTGGTGGAGGGCATCATGGCGATTCTCGGTCTGGCCGGCGATATTTCGCCGGGGTCGCTGCCACCGCGCGGTGATCCGGCGATCCTGGCGGCGTTCGCCGAGTTGGCGATGAGGACCTTTTCATTGGGCACCGAGCGATGGAGCCATCGTTTTGTCGAGCATATCGCCGACAGCGGACGGGCGGCGTTTTGGGAGGCGGAGAACCGAATTCATGGGATCATCCCCGATGAGCGCACCTACATCGCGAACCGCCGGCACACCGGTGCGGTCCTCGTGTGCCTGGATCTCATTGAAATTTTGGATCAAATCCAGCTGCCCGACACCTTGTATTTCAGCGCTCCCGTGCAACGTTGTCTCCTGGCCGCGGCCGACGTCATCTGTTGGACCAATGACCTCTATTCGTTGGAGAAGGAAGCGGCGCTCGGCGAGCATCACAATCTGGTCCTCGTCATAGAACATGCCGATGGCCTTGGGCGGGGCGAAGCGGTCCGTCGTACGATACAGAAGATCGCCGAGCGGATCGCGGTCTTCAAGACGGCGGAAGGGATCGCGATCGAGACCTTTCCCGAGCATGACGAGATTCTCGAGAAATACTTCGCCGGCCTGCGGGCGTGGATGCGCGGAAATTTGGACTGGTCGGCCGGCACCGCGCGATTTCGCGCCATGGGCGACGCGCGAAGCGAGACCGGCGACTACCTCGAGGAGGAAATTATTGGCGAATGACGAAGCGCGAACCCGCGGCAGCGCCGTTGTTGCCGACGGGTTAGTCGATTCCCAGATGTTGTCAACTATGGCGTATTGGATGGCGTCTCGCGATGAGTCCAGCTTCCCTTGTTCAAACACGTAGACCCAAGTCCGTTCCGATGAGCGTCGACGACACCCCCCGCCTGCTCATCCCGGAAATGCGAGAGCTCATTTACTCACTCGAATCGGAGCTGAGCGCGGTATGCGCCTATCATGTCGGTCTTCCCGGCCGATACGACGTGGCGCCCGCCGGCCGGGGAGGCGGCAAGCACATCCGTGCCTCCTTCACGGTTTTGTGTGCCGAGGCCACGGGGGGCAGCGCGGCAGACGCGCTGGGCGGAGCGCTCGCGGTGGAGTTCGTGCACAATGCCTCCCTCATCCACGATGACATCATGGACGGCGACCCGGAACGTCGTGGCCGGCCGGCCGTGTGGCGGCGCTTCGGGGTTCCGATGGCGATTCTCGCCGGCGACGCCCTCCTTGGCCTGGCGTTCGAGGCGCTGGCTCGATGGGATCGTGCGGGGGAGACGGCGATCCACGATCTGGCGCGCACGGTGCGCCGGCTGTGCGACGGGCAAAGCTCCGATCTGTGCCACGACGTGTTGAGCGGGCGGTCCATGTCCGACTACCTGCGCATGATCGAGGGTAAGACCGGCGTCCTCCTGGGCCTCGCCTGCCGGCTGGGCGCGATGGCCTCGGCCGGCCCACCGGCATGGCTCGACAAGTTCGAGCAGTTCGGCGTCCACCTGGGTGTGGCGTTCCAGCTCGTCGACGACACGCTCGGCATCTGGGGCGATCCCGCGCTGACCGGTAAGCCCCATGGCTCGGATCTGCGGGGGAGAAAAAAGAGCGCCCCCGTGCTCGCCGCGCTCGCTGCGAACAACATCCATTCTCGGCGGCTGGCCGAGCTGCTCGCGCGCGGCGTCGGCGACGATGATCTCGGCTACTGTGCCGAGCTGATCGCGTCCGCGGGGGGCCGGCGGTGGGTGCGGCTGGAGACGCGGCGGCGCGTCGAGGCAGCGTGGGACAGTCTCGCGCGGGTCGACATGGACCCGATGGTGCGCGACGAGCTGGTCAAACTCGTGGACTTCTTGGTCACTCGCGAATGGTGACAGAGCCGGACAGGCGGCCGGCGCAGCCGGCTCACCCGGCCAGCCACAGCCGTCGCGCCGCCTGAGGGCGTTTCCTCCCCAGGCCGCCGAACATCCGCAGCGACGAAGCGGTGTTCCGGCCGCTCCGGCGCTCGCCGGCCGCCCTCGCCCGCCGCCATTGCGACACCTCGCCCAGGCCGGGGGGCATCAGCTCCAGGCCGGCGAAGAATGCGTGTACCTCCGCTTCGGTCCGGAACACCACCGGAGCCATGGACCGCGCGTATGCGCCCTCGATCGCCGCTGTCATGTCAGGTGCGGTGCCATCGCTTATCGCATGAGATATCGCGATAAAGCTACCGGGGGCTATGCGGTTTTTGATGGTGGAGACGATGGCGTGCGGGTCGTCCGCCTCGGTCAGGAAATGGAGCACCGACAGCATGAGCACCCCCACGGGCCGGCCGAAGTCGATGACGTCGTGCAAGCCGGGGCGATCGAACAGTTCATCCGTATTTCGAATGTCCCGGAGTCGCGCGACCACGCCGTCATCATCGGGGCCGATCACCTGCGCGCTCAGCGCCGTCGCCGTCGGATCGTTGTCGACGTAGACCACGTGCGCCTTCGGGATGACGGCGCGAGCGATCTCATGCACATTAGGGCTGGTGGGTATGCCGGCCCCCAGGTCGATGAACTGATCGATGCCGTTCTCGGCCATGCAGGTCACGACCCGGGCCATGAACTTTCTGTGCACCCGGGCCGCTTTTGGGCAGTGCGGGAGGACTGCCAGCACCTTTTCCGCGGCCTCTCTGTCCACGGGAAAGTTGTTTCTTCCACCCAGGTAATAGTCATACATCCTCGCTGGTGAGGGCGTATTGACGTCGACGCTGCTCAGGAGTACGTTTTGGCCGGCCACATTCTCACCTCTTAGGGCGTCCCGCCGCCCCGGCTCGCCTCTCAGCGGTGGCCATCGGCCACCTGAACAATGGAGGCTTCAGGGCGGACTCTTGAATCTTCCTGATAACTCTTTCCTCCGGATGGCAAGCATTGTGATGTCATCCGTCTGCTGCGCGGAGCCGACGTAATGCCGGATGGCCTCGTCGACTCTGCCGAGCATCTCTTCTGCGGTATTGCCCGGCTTGGCGATCACATCTATGGTTCGGTCCGTGCCGAACAGCTCACCTGACGTGTCGCGTGCCTCCACCACGCCGTCGGTGTAAATGAATAGTGCATCACCCGGTCGCAGCGTGGTATGGCTGAGCGTGTAGGTGCTGTCGGACAGCATGCCCACCGCCGGTCCCGTCGGCCCCAAGGTCGTGTAGTCGCCGTTCGC
>OBLR010000110.1_pt1 | contig 15159 bp, 14 predicted proteins | sample 1519891 | NCBI WGS metagenome assembly OBLR01 (sample SAMEA3113583, study PRJEB22503) | soil metagenome | reverse complement strand
CACCGGTCCTGGGGACACCGCCCCTGGGGACACTCTCCTTCTTGGCCGTCCCGGCGTGATCGCTCGTGACGTCGCCGGCTGAGCGCCCCGGTGCGGAGGCTCCTGAGCCGTGGACCTCGGTATTCAATTCTGTATTGACCGCCGCCGCCTTTTTTATGCGAGCTTTTTCCCTCTCCAAGAAGGAATCGAGTGCCTTGTCTCGGCCAGCGTAGTCACCCCAGCTCGATGCATAGCGGATGTCCAGTTCTTCGATGCGACTATCAACCGTACCCTGCGCCTGGATAGCAGTCTTATAATCCGCAGGAAACGATGCCATAATCTGCTGATAGACACCTACGGTGAACCGGTGATTGATCTCCGCCTCAACTCGCTTGACGACTTCCGCATAGCCCTTTTGAATGCTGTCGATCTGCAACCGCACCGTCTTGAGCGGGGTGCCGACTTGGGAACCGAGCAGAGTGAAGGATGTCAGGATAGCGAGAAAGGCGTAGACGGGCGTGGTCAGTTTATGATAGCGGAAAAGCGCCTGGCGGCTCTGCTGAAATAGCGTGCCGCTGACAACGCCGAGATAGCCAAGAATGACCAGAGCCACCAATAGCAGCAGGACCTCGAGCTCCGTTAGTCGAATGTAATCGCTGAAGAACTCCGAGATGGCGTCCAGTCGGCGCTCGACCTCGACCAGCGTGCTAAAGGCGATGGAATCACCAAAATTGGCCAACCAGAAGGTCAGCCCGAGAAATAAAATCGCAACGAGGAAGAGGGGCACGAAGTAGTAAAGGCTGCACGAACAGAGATTTGTGACAAGCCTCCCGACGACAGGCTGCTCTACATTCTTGTACCTCTTCGTCCGTTTCCGGAAAGACAGGCAAAGAAGCCCGCTCAAAACAGTGATCAGCGCCCAGTGCCAGGCATTCATCGCCCCGTACCCCTCCGTAGGCGGTGGTGCAGCCCGGCGACAACCAGCACCACCAACCCGCTGGTATCAACCCCTCGGATGAACACATAAGTGTGTTCACCACATTTTCGAGTATCCGCTTGATCTCAGCGGGTTTCAAGATGGATATGCTCTAATAGACTAAATTGGTCTAGCTGAGCAGAAGGTGGAGGACGGGAATACGCCGGGGCTCAGCAGACATGGTGGGGATCGGTTCGCCGCACCGCTGCCGAGCCGCCCGGCCGATGACCTAGAGCGTCCGCCGGGTACGGCGTTCGAGGAGAAGGACGTCCCGCCAGCGGCCGTCGCGTTGCCCGATGCGCTCGCGCGTGCCGACGACGCGGAATCCCACCCGCCGGTGGAGCGCCAGGCTGCTGGTGTTCTCGGGGAAGATGCCGCTCTGCACGGTCCAGATTCCGGCGTCTTCGGTGGCGTCGATAAAGGCGCGGAGCAGGGCGGTTCCGATGCCGCAGCCCCACGCCTCTTGATGCACGTACATGGAGTGCTCCACGACCCCGGCGTACGCGCACCGGTCCGACACGGGCGCGGCGGCTGCCCAGCCGAGCACGGCACGCGTTGTCGCGTCGGCGGCGACGTACCGGGGTACGGCCAGCTTGGCCGCGTCGAAGGCCTCCCAAGCCGGCGCCGCCGTTTCGAAGCCGGCGCCGCCGGTGTCCAGCCCGGCCTGGTAAATGGCGAGCACCTGCGCCGCGTCGGCGACGCGCATCGGCCGGATGGTCAGCCCATCCGGTGCGTACGGCTTGGTGGCGCGGATGATCGCCGAGTGCGTCTCAGTGCCGACCCGATGCGTAGGCGCGATCTCGACGTGGGTGAACCCGGCGGCGAGCAGCCCGTCGCGGTACTCCCCGACCGGCAACGCGCCCGCACCGCCGCATTCCGCCTCGCCCACTGCGGCGGCACGGTCGGCCACCGGCGGCCGATCGTCGGCGACATCGGTGACGAGGTCGGTGATGCCGATGCGGCCGCCGGGCCCCAGCACCCGATAGGTCTCGGCGAAGACCGCCGGCTTGTCCGGGGACAGGTTGACGACGCAGTTGGAGATGACCACGTCGATGACGCCGTCGGGCAGCGGGATGGCCTCGATCGTGCCCTTGCGGAACTCCACATTGGCGACCCCGGCCGCGGCGGCGGTGGCGCGGGCGAGGTCGAGCATCTCCTCGGTCATGTCCAAGCCGTACGCCCGTCCGCCGGGGCCGACTCTGCGGGCCGAAAGCAACACATCGATGCCGCCGCCCGAGCCAAGGTCCAGGACGGTCTCGCCCTCGGTCAGCGCGACGACGGCGGTGGGGTTGCCGCAGCCCAGGCTCGCCGCGACCGCCGCGACCGGCAGCTCGGCCCGTTCCGACGCGGCGTACAACCCCGCGCCGAACACCGGCTCGTCGTCCGCCGCGGAGCAAGGCCCGCATCCGTCGCCGCGACCTGAGGTCTGCTCACCGCGCAACACCTGGCGGGCGGCCGCGGCATAACGACCACGGACCTGCTCCCGTACGTCCTTGAACTCATCGGTCACGACGGGACCTCCACGCAGGCGGGCGCCGGGACGGCCGGCGCCGGACGGCCCATGACGACGTCGGCCGCCGTGGGGAAGCAGGACACGCAGGCCTCGTTGATCCGGTAGTACGCGGCGGTGCCCCGGCGCTCGACCAGCACGAACCGCACCTCGGCCAGCTGCTTGAGGTGCGCCGAGACGGTGGACTGGACGACGTCGACCGCAGCGACGATCTCGCCGACGCTCATCGGCTCGCCGCGTCGGGCCAACAGCGACACGATCTGGATCCGCGTGCCGTCGCCGAGCGCCTTGAACCAGGAGGCGTACTCGTCGGCGGTGGCTCGGTCGAGAGGTTTCACGCTACTTTCCATCGTTCATCGACGATAAACGATGAAAATTCTCGACGTCCATCAAAGAACGGAAACGGATTCACGAGCGGACCGGTACCAAATCCCGAAGGAGATCGCAGAGCCGCGGCACCGTCTCCCTAGGGCACGTACCGGCGGTGCGGACACCTCACCCGCCCGGCGCGCCCGCAACCACCGACCGAAGGGCTTCGAGGATGGGTGCCGCTCGCGTTCCCTGCCTCCGTGGCGCGGCGACCGGGCCGCGCCACGGAGGCGTACGGGTTAGAGAGGACCGCGGCGCCAAGGGCCTTGAATGGCGTAGGTACGGCCGGGAGGCGTCACGTCGGTACTGTTGCCGAAGGTATTGACGAACAATGTGGAGCCGTCGGGGCTGAAGCAGGCGCCGGCGAATTCGCTGGTGTCGGTGATGTTGACGGCGAACTCGAAGGGGGCGCCGCCCGGGTCCAGACCGATCAGCCGGTTGACGTTGGTCAGGCCGGGCGCGAGAGGATGCGGGTCCTCATCGGCATCAGAGGCGTCGTCCTCACACAGGATGATCCCGCCGCGGGGAGTGAAGTTCAGGTTGTCGGGTGAGTCGAGGGCCTTGCGGCCGGGCGATTCATAGACGAGTTCGAGGATGTCGCCGTCGCCGCGGCGACGGCCGGGGATGAAGCGCCAGACCTGTCCATACCCCTCGACGAAGCCGTCGGCGCCCGGCGCGTCGCCGTTCTTGGCGTCGCCGCCGCTGGTGGAATTGAAGTAGATGCTGCCGTCGCCGTACCAGCAGCCCTCCAACCGGTTGAACTTGGCCGCTCCGGCGGCGAGGCCCTGATTGGCGACGGTGGTCGCGCCGTTTTCCAGATCGGGGTCCGGGTCGTCGATGCGGACCCACTCGACGGGCAGGCGGACACCCATCCGCTGTCCCTCCCGGGTGTCGTACCCGGGCCTGCCGCGGATCTTGAGCATCTCCAGCACCCCGCCCGCCGCCAGGTCCTCGGGCTTGCGGGGCCGGTAACGGAAGAAGCCGTTGGGTCTGCCTGAGTCGTCTTCGGTTTCATAGACAAAGCCCGTACGCGGGTCGACGGCGAGGGCCTCGTGCGAGAAGCGGCCCATCGCCGTGATCGGCTGTGCGTCGACGGGCTTTCCGGGGCGGGGGCCGCGCAGCGGAACCTCGAAGACGTACCCATGCTTTTGCGGCCAGCCTTGGCCGGGTCCGGCGGTGGTCTCCTCACAGGTGAGCCAACCCCGGCCGTGCAGCATGATGCCGCCGGCGCAGTTGACGATGGTGCCGTTGAGGCTGACGAACTGCTGGAGCACCCGGCCGGTGTGCGGTTCGACGTCCAGCGTGGTGGTCCCGGAGACCCCTTGCTCGTCATAGCGAGCCGAGCCCGGGACGTGCACCCGGCCGACGGGGCTGCCGGGCGCGGTACGGACCTCGTGGTTGCGGATCAGCCGTACCACTCCCGGGCGAGGTCCGGGAAAGGCGGCCATGCCGTCGTGTGCGATCGGTGTCATCTGCCCGTCGCTCATCGGTGTTCCCGTGACGCCGAAAGCGACATAGGAGAACCCGTCGGGCAGCGCGAGCAGTTCCTCGCCGGTGTTACGCGACCGGGCGCGCCGCAGCGGGCCGTATCCCGTGCGGTCGGGACTGTGGTGGGGGCGTCCCGCCGCGGCCCAGGCGGCGTGCGAGCCGAGCGTCTGGAGGGCGAGTCCCGCGGCCATGGTCCCGCCCGCGGTGGTGAGAAAGCCCCGACGGTCAAGTTGCGTCATCGCGTTCATGTCCTCTCGCGCGGGGTGAAGCCGTGCCGATCCTGAACGGCACAGATGTACACCACTCTCGATGCCAAATGTCCGGACGGTTACGTGAAGGCGGCTTATAAGTGAACACCGGCACATATGTCCCACCGGCAACCGGTGCGTGCCTCCGTCCAAGGAACCTTGGTCGCCGACATCTCGCCGGTGGTGTCCGGTACGGCACACCGCCGGCTCTCCCCGGCTTCATCGTCCCGACGTCGACGCTCGCCACCGCCGGTATCGCGATGGGCGGCGTCTCGGAGTGCCCGGCATCTCGCCGGGCGGCGTTGCGCCCGGCGAGGTGGTGCTGGCGGCCGCCGTGATGGCGGCGGGATCTATTCCGCCGACCTGCGCGGCAAGCGCTCGGACGCGCTGCGGTGGCGTGCCTGCGCCTGTATCTGCGCCGCCCTCAATGCGGCCGTCATGATCATCACTTGCAGGCGACCCTCACCGCGGCGCCCCTTGCCACACCCGTACTGACCGTTCTCCCTGTCGGCGCGCCTCTCGCGATCCGGCGCTCTCAGCGGTCAGTACCAGTGGTTGTTCTGCCAGAAGTTCCAGGCCCCGCAGGGAGTGTCGTAGCGGGCGGCGATGTAGCTGAGGCCCCAGGCGATCTGCGTCGCGGAACTGGTCTCCCAGTTCGACCCGGCGCTGGCCATCTTGGAGCCGGGCAGCGCCTGCGGGATGCCGTGCGCGCCGCTGGACGGGTTGTGCGCCCGCTCGTTCCAGTGGCTCTCGCGCGTCCAAAGCTGTAGGAGCGAAGGCCAGCAGCTCGACCAGCCCTTCGCGGCGTTCATCCTCTTCCCCAGCGCCTGGTTCTGGGCGGAGCTCGGGTTGGGGAGCGCGGCGAGTCTCTTGGCCTCGGCTTCCGCGCGCGCCTTGGCACGGGCCGCCCGGCGCGCCGCCTCGCGCTTACGCTCGAGGATCGACAGACGCCTGGCCCGTTCTCTGGCCGCGCGTTCCGCTTTGACCTGGGCCTCGTAGGCGCGCTTCTTGGCGGCCGCGATGCCGGCCGCCTCGGCCGGGGTCACATAGTCGTGGCTGACGAGCGCGAGCATGTCGTTGGTCGTCAGCTGGGAGGCGTCGGCGGTCGGCGGCGCCCCCTTGCCGAGGCTGATGTTCGCGATCGCGACGCCGAGGCACACGAGGACCGCGGTGGTGATCGTGACGCTATGGGTGAGCACCCGCCACCACAGCGGCCGGGGCTCCTCGGGGCCGCGCGCGGTGCGCGCCGCGCGACCCGGCGGTCGGCGCGGTGGCCGACCCGGGGACCGGGCAGTTGTCCGGCCTGGTGGCCAATGTGGTGAGCGGCGCGATGCTCGCTGGGCTCGGTGGGCCCGCTCGGCGCCGTGGGCTCGCTGGCGGCTCGTTCCCTGACGTCGACCCATGAACACGTAGATTGCACCATCGCGGCGCTCTTAGCACAGGTTTCTCAGTAATCACCACGCCTATTAGGTCTAATACCAAGCACGTGCCCGCTGTGCGACGCCAACGCGACCCCTGTACGTACGGAGACGGGCACGCCGCGTCACGCGCTCGGTGGCCGGTTTTGGCGCGGCGGCGGTTGTGGCGGTACGGCCGACCGGCGGCGGCGCCTGACCCCGTATTTTCCGCTTTTCCGCGAGCGGAGTCCTTCACCCCTCACGACCGTGTCAAGATCATGGGAGCGAAGGTCGGTGTGGGCGACCGGATCAGGGTCGACTTCCACATCCGCGGCGCCATCCCGATCGCGCGAGGGGTGCGGGCATCCATCGTCTCGTTCCACCTCGTCGCAGAACGCAATCTCGTGCCGCATCCCGAGTGGCGGCCCGGCATGGCGAAAGAGCTGGGCGGGGTGCGGCACGAGATTGTCCTCCCGATGGAGCGCACCCACGTGCCGGTCGATACCGACGACACGCTCGCGGCCTTCACCTAGTACCGCTAGTACCGCGTCATCCGACGTCGGGTGGCACTCGCAGCCCCCGACGCAGGGGTCCGGACACGACCACCTGATCCAAGAACCGACTGAACCAAGAGACGTATTGATGTTGCGGCCCGTGGCTTTACTTGGCGAGGTGGGCCTGGTTCGCCCGGCATCATCGTCCTGGCGACGCCTTGTGCATCCCGGCGAATCACCGCGTCCAGCGTGTCAAAACGCCTGTCCTGATGCCTTCGAGACGTGGGATCGTGGATCCGAACCCTCCGATTGCCGGCAAGGAGCGGCAAAGAGCGGTCCCGGAGCTTCTCGCATGTGGATCAGAGGATTTGGATGAGAGCTGACAACATCGACGAAGTCATCGACAACCTCGCCAACATCGTGAACGACGCACTCCGTGACGGCGATCGCATCGGTTACTTCGCTTCTCTCTACCGGCAGGTCACCGTCGCGATCCGCGACGCGATCCAAGCGAACGAGTTCGACGACGGCGAACGCATGAACCGGTTCGATGCGGCCTTCGGCAACCGCTATTTCGACGCACTCGACGCATGGCGTCGCGACCAGACAGGGCCCGACTGCTGGCGCGAGGCCTTTCGCCTCGTTGACGACTCCAATACCATCATTGTTCAGCATCTGCTGCTCGGCGTGAATGCTCATATCAACTTGGACCTGGCGATCGCCGCGGCGGTGACATCGCCGGGTGATGCGATTCGCAGCCTGGAACGCGACTTCCTCCTTATCAATGACATTCTCGTAAGCGTGCTGGCACAGATTCAGGACGCGCTCGCCCAAGTTTCCCCGTTCATGTGGCTCCTGGACGAGTTCGGTGGTCGTACTGACGAGCGGATTCTCGATTTCAACATCAGGACGGCGCGCCGCGAAGCGTGGCAGAACGCTCTCCTGCTGGCCCACCAGTCGGATGCGGAACGGGCGGAAACCCTCAAGCGGCTTGATACTCGCGCGACCCTGCTTGCCGTCCTCCTCGCTCGCCCGGGAGGGCTGAGCCGACCCGTTATCGAACTGATTCGGTCCAGCGAGAACCCCGACGTGCGTGAGGTGATCTCCCACCTCAACGGCGCGGCGGGCCGCCGGACCTGAATCCTCAGCCCGGCGACCCCGCGCAAAAGCCCTGCCGCTGTTCCTTCGGTTAGCGGCGCGGACTGCTACATACCGCGGCCGTATTCGCGGAGCAGGCGGCGGACTTCATCGAGCGGGATCGCCTCGATCGTGGTGCCGTTGCCTGTTGTGGTGGTGGCCATGAACAGGGCGTTATAGACGGCTTCCTCGGTGGCCTCGAGTGCGGCTTGGAAGAGCGGTGAGGTCGCGTCGTTGGGCAGCAACGTGTGGTCGCGCGGCTGCCGGTCGCCATGCCGCACGCGTACGCCCGGCGCGGTGGAAAAAGCGATCGCGTAGTCACCGCTGCCGTTGGAATACGACGAACCGGTCCGGCCCAGACCGAAGACCGCCCGTCCCGCGAGGCGCTCAAGATTGCGGTCGGCCAGCGGCGCGTCGGTCGCCACAACGATCATGCACGACCCATCGGCGGTGGATTGCGCCCGAGCCTGCTCGGCGAAGGGGTTATGGCCGAGTTCGAGGCCGACCGGCACGCCGTCCACGGTGAGCAGCCCGCCATAGTTCGTCTGCACGAGTACGCCGACGATGTAGCCGCCGAACCGCTCGGGCAGCAGGCGCGAGGAGGTGCCGATACCGCCCTTCCAGCCGAAGTTGATGGTCCCGGTGCCGGCCCCGACCGCTCCTTCGGTGACCGGTCCGCCGCGGGCGGTCTCGATGGCCCTGACGACGTCGTCGGTGGACACGTGGCGGCCGCGGATGTCGTTCAGGGTGCCGTCGTTGGTTTCGCCCACGAGCGCGTTGACCGACCGGACATCCTCGTTGCCGGCCTGCTGGATGGCCCAGCCCACCACGGCGTCGACGGCGCGGCCCACGCTGAGCGTGTTGGTCAGCACGATGGGCGTCTCGATCGTGCCCAGCTCCGCGACCTGGGTGGAGCCGGCAAGCTTGCCGAACGCGTTGCCGATGTGCACGGCCCCCGGCACCTTGTCCTGGAAGACGTTGCCGGGATGCGGCCGGATCGCGGTGACCCCGGTACGGACATCGTCGCCGCGGGCCAAAGTGACCTGCCCCACGCTCACCTCGGGAACATCGGTGATCGCGTTGTGCCGGCCGGTGGGGAAGACACCTGGTGTGACGCCCAGAGCGCGGGCCCGCACGCGTTCGGATTCGGGCGGGGCCGCGGGCGCCGCCGCAGCGGCCGGCTTGGTCGAGATAGAAGGCAGGCTCAACGAGGCTCCAGCGAAAACAGTCCCTGCGTAAAGCGCTTTACGTCGCGAGATGGTCATGTGGCGCCCCAGCCTTTCATCAGAGGTTTGTCCGCTCGCGCGGGGGGTCGGCCTGTGTATGGCCGGAGCGTACGGCCCCCATGGGACGCCGGGTAGCCGGGCACGTGATCAACCGGGGATGACCTGACTCGGCGCCCCGCTTGAAGGATCATGGCGCGACTGCGCCGCCAGGATCGCCGCCCTACACTTCGCCGCGAGCATGGCCGCCTTCAGCTGACTTGCTCGGCCAGGGCGACGGTAATGCCCGCACCGTGGATTTCGGTCTCAGCGGAGCGCGTGGCGCGTGATCGACATTCGTGAAGTGAGACGTGGTCTCAGGTGGACGGTGGAGGGTTGTCGAGGAAAATCCGTGCTGTGTCGCATGGCTCTTCACCGGGACGATGAGTCGGGCAGAAATTCTGAATGACGATCCTGCGCCATGTGCCGTCGTTGAGCATTTCTTTGACGATTGCATTGATCTCATCGATGTCAGCCTGCGAACGGGCGATGAATCCGATTCCATACTGTTCAGGACGCGGCCAGACTTTGACGCCGACCATATGCAGGTCGGGATGGTCGGCGAGATTTCCAGTGATTACCGCCACGTCGCTGACGACGGCGTCGACTTCCTTTTTACGCAGCTTCTGCACGCAGGCCTGGTTGCCGATGTCCGGGTAGATTCGGATACCGAGTCTGCGCTGTTGATTGAGGAACCCCAGCTGTTGATATGGAGTGCTGTTGACGGGGCCGGTGCAGACCTTCCGTCCTCGCAGGTCATCAAGACTCTTGATTAACCCCTTTTCCGAGCGGCGTACGAGGATGTCGTGGAAGCTGAAGAGGTATGGCCGACTGAAGGTGATACGTTCCCTGATGCGCTCGTCCGTGATCGAATAACTCGCGATCACCAGGTCGTTACCATCGCTCAGCAAGCTGCTAGCGCGGTTGGCCGGTCGCACTGAGTGGAGAATGGGTTCGCGAGGACCCTCAGTGACGCGGAGCTTGCGCATGACATATCTGGCTACATCGATCTCGAAACCGGACCACTTCTTCGCGGCATGATCGTACAGAGCGATATATGCCTGATCGTCGAATACCCCGATATGCAGGTCCGGCTTTTGGAAGAAGCGGCTGTGGCGGGGTGCCGGCTGCTCCGGTGAAAAACAACTCGTGATGATGGGCAAGATGGCGAGGACGAGGATGGCACTCCATCGGGATGGCCACATAGTTGACTCCCTGGTGCGGAATGTCGCAGGATCAACGCAGAACATCAGGTTCGCAGAGCGTTTGGCCGCGGCACCACAGCGTTGAGCATCCGGGACGGAACCGGGATCCCGGCGCACCGTCCCCGACCCTGAAGATCACCCGGACGGCTCACAGATTCATGACGAGCGGCGGCCCACCTGGAGCCCCGCCTGCACGGGTTCCGGTTGGGGCGCGCGGCGCACCCCGATCGACGGATGGCGCTTATTATGAGCCGTCCGGAATCCCGGATTAAGACGGGCGACACTTCGGGGCGCTTATCCGGGCCGCAGCCCGGACGACTGCCGATGCCGAGCGAACGAGGAATGATCACCCGGATATTTCAGCGAGATGTGGCGGTATCCCGGAGGGAGCCGGGTCGCTTCCTCCGATGGTGTTTAATAGGTGACGGTGACAACCTGCTATTACCGGTCAACGGACGCGGAAGGGTTGCCTCACATGACACAAGACATCCTTATGACGGGCTCGGAGCGAGCACCCGAAGGTTGCCGCACCGGGCGGTCACAACGCCGCCCGCGGGTAACCGTCCTGGTCATTCTCCTGCTGGTACTGATCGTTTCCGAATATCTGCTTCTCGTGAATGATGTCGCCATGACTACGCTCTCGGCGCCGCTCGCCATACTTCTCTTGGTTATGGATATCGCTGACCGGCTGTCCATCTTGCCCGCTCCCCGAAGGCCCTGATGGACGCGCGGGCTTTGCGCAGCACCTTCACCAGTGAGTTGGCGGACCGACTCGCCGGCGCGGGCGCTGCCGAGCTCGCCGCCAGGACCGGGCTGCATGCATCGATCGTCCAGGAAATGACCGCGGGGACATCTCAGGGCCTGCTTTCCTGGGAGGTTGTCAGTGCGTGCGTCACCGCAGCAGAGCTTGACCAAGAGACGATCGTTCAATTGCGCGAACTCTGGGTGCAGGCCGAGTCAGCAGAGTGGGCAGAGCGCGGACCAAGACTCTTGCGCGAAATCGAGCGGCAAACGATACAGGCACGCCGCCAGCGCGCCCACGGCGACAAGGACCTGACTCGCGGGCTCTTCGACGAATACCGGCCGGACGCGCCGTGGCGCAAGGCGTCAGGCTCAGGACACCCCCACGGTCAATGGCGGTTCGAACCCTGGTCGCGCACTCAGCTGCTCACCAAGCAGCGGATGCCAGACCCCGACCGCGCGATGTCTCTCCCGGAGTTTTATGAGCTGCTGAAACAGCTGCGCCAGTGGGCGGGCCAGCCCACACTCGCCGAGATTGAACAACGGTCGTGGGGTGCGTTACGCCGGACCACCGCGGGTGACGTGCTCGGAGTATCGAGAGCCCTACATCGGCATGTTCGCGATAATGACAATGTCTGCTATATGGCCACCGTATTCGGCCTTCCGCAAACCGAAGTCGCGCGATGGGTAAACGCGTACACCAGATTAAGAGAATTCGCGCCGGAACCCACGTCGCATGGGGCTGAACAGAAGGCAATCGCGGGCCGGTCGCCCGGCGCGACGGAGTTGCCGGAGGATACCCTCTCCGGCAAGGAGCTCCGAGCCGAGCCGTCCCCCGAAGCACCCCTTGCGACGACGGCGGCCCCGAGCGCAAGGATCATGGCCCGGCTGCGTCGCTGGCGGATCACGGCCCTGTGCCTCGCCGCGACCGCCACCGCCCTCACCAGCGCCTTAACCCTCATGGTGGCGGCCGACGATCCACGGGCGGCACAAAATCTCCAATTCCCAGAAAAGCTGCGGCTATCTCCGGAAAAACCGGTCCGCATTCCGCTGAGACTTTCTACAGGCGATTGGAGCCTGACCTTGCGTTTCCGGCTGGAGTCGACCGCGGTGGCTAGTGCGTGCGTCCATGACGCGCAACTCAGCTATGTGGTCGAGAAGGCCAATGGCGTCGATATCGCCTCAGGAAAGCCGGCCAAGGGCAAGCCCGACTCCTCGGCCCGGGCGATCCGGCTCGATCTGATGAGCGCACTGGACTCGCCACAGGTCGTCGTGTCCGTCAGCGTGCCCAGCCAAGGCATCGGGTGCGGTTTCACGATCGACCTCTCAGGTTCGACCATCCAGCCACGCTAAGGCCGCTCCGGAGCAGGCGCCCAGCATGAGACGCTTGGCTGGCGCGGTGACTCCGAAGCCGTCGCCGGTGTCGGCGCCGGCCGGATTCCTCCGGACTGTGATGCACAGGACTCCCCCGCAGACCCCAGGTTCGGTTCACCGGAGCGCACCCGGCATGGTCTGGGCCCGAGTCCGGACTACATGGTGGTTCGGTGGGGTGCGAGTACGGCCTCGACCTGTTCGCGCATCCAGTCGGCGAGTGCGCGGTCGCGGTGGATCGCCCAGCCGATCATGGCGCCGTGGTAGGTGGTTTCGACGAGCGTCGCCAGCGTCGGCACGTCGGTGCCGGCGCGCAGTTCGCCCGCGTCGAGCGCGGCGTTCAGGTCACGTTCGATGTGGGCGCGGACCGCTCGCGCTCCGCGGAGCGTCTCGGCGTGGAAGTCGGGATCGGCGAGGTCGAGCTGAAGCATGGCGACCGAATTGGCCATCAGCTCCGGCGTGGTGATGTCGCCGACGGCGAGCACGAGGCCCTCGACGACGCGGGCGAGCGGCGAGGCGGCCGTCGAGCGGTCCAGGGCGCCGACCCACCGGTCGACGCCCCGCTTGTCGGCCGCGAGGAGGAGGTCGCGCTTGGTACCGAAGCGCTGGACGAGCGTCGCCGCCGACAAACCCACCTCGGTGGCGACCGTGGCGAACGTCAGGCGCGCCGGGCCGATGCGGTGGGCGAGGTCCAGGACGGCGTCCAGGATCGCCTCGTCGCTGAGAGTTCGCGGGCGTGGCATCACATGGGGGCGGGCATCCCGCTGGTCAGGGTCACTTGACGTGCCTCCAGATCGACGGCGCCCCAATCCGGCCGGGTGCCGTCGGTGTCCTCCAGATCGTATTCGCGCATGAGCTCCCATGAGCCCAGGCACCGGCCGGCGAACCGATGCCGGTCGGGGTCGGCCGCCAGGGCGGCGATCCCGCGGGCGAGCAAGTGCGGAGTCTCGGAGTGTTCGAAGTAGGGGACACCGCCGGCCCGCTCGCGCCACGTGTCCTCCGTGACGCTGAAGTAGTCGAGCATCGACTCCGACCGCAGCCAGCCGGGCGTGACGGTCAGCGCCGTCACCCCATGCGGCCTGAGCTCGTGCGCGAGACCTTCGCCCATCCGGACCACCGCCGCCTTGACCAGGTCGTACGGCATGTTCGCACGGTAGGGCACATCACCCTTGCCGTCGCCCACCTCGATCACCAATCCGCCCGTCCCCGCCAGCATGAGCGGGATCGCGAAGTGGCTCGTGATCACATGGGTCTCGATGCCGTTGCGCAACACGCCGAGCGTCGCGTCGAGCGGGTGCTCCCACACCGGCTTGTCCCACTGGACGAACGGGTCCCCGCCCCACACGTCATTGACCAGGATGTCCAGCCGCCCGTGGTCGGCGCGGATGCGGTCCACGAGCGTGGCGACGTCGCTCGCGTCGGTGTGGTCGCAGCGTACGGCGACGCCTTCGCCGCCGGCGGCGGTGACGAGCTCGGCGGTGTCCTCGATCGTCTCCGGGCGGTCCATCGGAGAGCGCCCGGACCGCGTGGAGCGGCCGGTGCCGTACACCGTGGCGCCGAGCACTCCGAGCTCGATGGCGGTGGCGCGGCCGCAGCCGCGGGTGGCGCCGGCGACAAGGGCGACCTTGCCGGTGAGGGGACGTTTGTCGTTGGCCATGTCGCCACTATAACCGAACGTACGTTTATTAATAGTGGCTTTCGTACGGGGACGCCCTACCGGCCCGGGCCGGCACCATGTCTGGCTTGGCGGCAGCGCCGACGCACGCAGGCGGCGCTCGGCGGCGGCGGCGGTCACGTCGCGGTGGCGGTGTCCTGGGTCGCGATCATGCCGAAGGTGCGTGGGATGGCGAGCCGGCCGAACATGATCTCGCGCCTGCCGGCGAAGTCCTGGGTGCGGTACGTGGCCAGCGTGCGCAGCGGCTCGCCGCCCTGGACGCCGGTCTGTTGGTCGATCGTGGTGAGGACGCAACGGCCACAGGGAGCGATCAGCTCGATCTCCACCTCGCCGATGCGCAGCGCCGACACGGCGTCTTCTCCGTATGGCCCCAGGCCCTCCAGCACGATGTTGGGCCGGAAACGATCCATCGGCAGCGGTTCGCTCAGCCGCTGATTTAGATCATCCAAAGACTCCCGGGACAACACATGCAGCGGGTCTCCATCGGCGAACGTGACCCGGCCGCCGCCGCCCGGCTGGGTGTGCCGTACCCCGGCGAACCGGACCAGCCTGCACTCGGTGTCGAGGTAGGCCGAGAACCAGTCGGCGGCATCATCGCCCTGGTCAACGCCCTGGCACGGCATTCCGTGCAGCGTCACGTCCAACACCGGGCCGTCCGCCGGTTCATGTACCAGCGGAGTCACCGCGTCCAGCGCGTCCACGATGAGCGTCGCGCCCGCAAGGGACGGACGCAACAACGCCAGCCGTGGCACCTCCCGCTGCGACAGATGTCGCCGGTCCGGCCGGACCAGCATGAACTCACGATCGTGGCGCAACCCACCCGGGGTCACTTGAGACTCGCCCACCGATATGCCGCCCGCGCTCTTGAGCGGAAAGACGTTCAACTCACGCACCACGGCCGACAAGGTCATCTCCGCACACCCCCCGCGGCCCACCCAGCTCGCGGTCGCACCACCCGCGGACATCGACCCTCGTTTCGAACAGTACGGTCCAGGAGGCGACGAATGCCAGGCGCCGCGACCGTACTAGCAATCCCGTCAGCTTGCGTCCGTGACCCCGAGCGCTCGGAAAAGGACGTGAATCCCAGCACAAATGACACCGAGAGGACGCGATGACCGACACCTCCTGGTTGGGGCCGCCCATCGACGTCCGGCCACTGCTCGCCGAGCAACAGGCCGCGTTCATCGACCTGCTGCGGCGCCTCGACCCAAGGGACTGGGATCAGCCGACCGGCTGCCCCGGCTGGAGCGTCAAAGACATCGCCGCGCACGTGCTCGGCGACCACATCGGACGCCTGTCCATTCACC
>OBLR010000109.1_pt1 | contig 15201 bp, 11 predicted proteins | sample 1519891 | NCBI WGS metagenome assembly OBLR01 (sample SAMEA3113583, study PRJEB22503) | soil metagenome | reverse complement strand
GTACAGATCCGAACTGATGGTCTCGAGTGCACCATCGCGGACACGGCCGCAACTTGATGGTCTTGCCATCCCGCGTCCTCACAATCTCCATGGCAGACACCCTGCTATATAGTGGCTTGGCCGTTTCGGAAAACTCATTTTTTATTGGGCGTACGGTCTCGCGAACTACTGGAGTACGGTCACTTGCTTGAGACGGGCATGGGCGTCGCGGATCTCAGGCACGGCCCGCCATTTGTCCGACTTGGTGAGTACGTCACGCAGATAACTCTCCAGCCTTCGGGAGTTGACGTGGGGGGCGACGTGGGCAAGGGCCAGCATGCGATCGGCGGCGAGTGATGGCTCAGACATCCCCAAAGCGGCGATCACTTGCTGTGCCAGGAAACGGCTTTGGAGGTAAGGGGATGAGTCATCCAACTGTATAATCGCTTCGTCGAGTACGCTGTATGCGTCCGCATAGGCCGCTATGCCGTTGAGCACTATGCCAGCCACGCCCATCATGTTGGCAATCTCGAACAAGGATTGGTCGGGAAAGCCGTGATTCCGCAGCGGCCCTTCCAGGCTTTCCAGTTCCTCGCGCGAGGCGCTTTCTCGGCCGCGCACCAGTGTAAGACTCCAGCTTTTGCGCAGACGCATCCACGCTTGCTGGCCGTCAGGCACCTCGGGGATCCGAAGGCCGTCTTTAGCGTACATCAAAGCTCGATCGGCTCTGCCCCATTCAATATTTATCGCCGTCAGGGCACTGTAGGCGCATGACTGCGCAACTGGGCTTTTGCTGCGCTTTGCCAGCTCCAGCGCGAGTCTCCCCACGCCTTCTCCTGTGTCGAATCGGCGCGCGTCGTTTAACGTCCAGGCGGTCTCTACCGCTAGTTCCGACGCCGCTTCTTGAAGTAGCCTGTCTCGGCTCTCTAGGGCTGGCGCTATTCGCTGGATGTGTCTCATCGCGGTGGCGGCTATCGCTCCTCCCCCATGCTCATGCTCTGCGCGGAAGAGCCGACACGCCAGTTCCCGTACATTTGTGGGATCTTCGTAGGGTCCGACCTTAGGTGATGGAACGAACGTCACGAATGCGGCCGCAGTGATGAATTCCCGGCGTTTCACGGGGGTTTTCTCCCTTGTGGGGCGTATGACCACTTCCCATCCTATGGTCGCCAGCAGCCGGGTCAGCCTGCCGATCGAGGGGTCGCGATCGCCGCGCTTGATCTTCGATTATCCAGTCGCGGGATACGTCCAGCTCGCGCGCCAGTTGGGATTGCGACCAGCTATGCGCTTGCATGATCGACTTTACCGCTTCGGGAAGGGTTCGCGACTCCATGGCCTGCACTGTATCCGGAGTGTATTTGAGCGACTACCAATATGGCGAAGTTGTGGACGGGCCTCCATCGCGGCTCGGACTTCGGTTGACCGCGCCGCCTCGACATCGGGCCGCGCACCTGCGGAAGGGAGTCTGCACGCGTCGCGAGCAGCGTTTCGCTGGGCCGCGACCGTCGGTCCACCTGCGGCTTATGGCCCGGTTTTCGCCGCCTGGTAGAGGTGGCTGGATGCCGCGAGTCGCACGCTGGGCGGGCAAGCGGCGTGGATCAGCCGCCTGGCTTGCGCCCGACGCCCGCATAGACGCCGAGCGGCATACCGGTGTCCGGCGAAATATCCGGCCGCCAGCTTTGTGCGGCGACCACACCGGGGGGCACCATATCCAGGCCGTCGAAGAACCGGGCGACCTGTTCTCGCGACCGCAGGGCCAGCTCGACGGTCGCCGAATTGTACGCTTGCTCGGCCGCCTCGGAAAAGCCCTCTGCGGACTCATCCGCGCTGCCATGGGAAATCACGAGGAAGCTGCCCGGCGCCATGGCATTTCGGAGCGTCGCGACGGCGTCGTACGGGTTATCCTCGTCGATGACGAAGTGCAAAATCGCCACCAGCAAAATCGCTACCGGCTCGGCGAAATTGAGTATTTGCCGAACCTCAGGGTTCTCCAGGATTTCCGTCGGCCGCCGCAGGTCCCCGTCGACGATCCGCACGTTGGGGCAGTCGAGCAGGGCTCTGGCGTACGTCAAGACGATCGGGTCGTTATCTACATACACGACGCGCGCGTCCGGAGCATATCGATGCGCTACCTCGTGCACATTCTCTTGGGTGGGCAGGCCCGTGCCGATGTCAAGAAATTGACGTACACCGACCTCCTCGGCGAGGTAGCGGACGGCTCGTATCAGGAAGCGCCGATTGGCCCGTACCGCAGCCGCCGTCCGAGGGTTGTTCAGCAAGAGGGTCGCGACTTCGCGATCGCACGCGAAATTGTCCTTGCCACCAAGCATATAGTCATAGATGCGGGCCACGTTGGGCGTCTTTTGCTCCAGGCCACGCGAATATGAGTTCTCCGTCACGGGACGCCATCTCCCCTCAAACGAGGCCACCGGCCCAGGTTGCCACCCTCGGACGGCCCGCGAAGAGGGTTCTGTCCGGAGCGCAAAGGCTAACACCAGCCGGGCCGAAATGCCGATCTTGCGACGAAGCCCAACGAACTATGCATGACCTGCGAGATCAATTACGTCACCGACCGCGACCTTCCGTCAGCCTCGATGCCGCCAAGCCCCCGGATCCGCGACGAGATTCCGGCGACGCTGTGAACGCTCCGTACGGGCGGGAGCGCGTGATGGCTCATCGCCCGGTGACCGTCGCCGGCGGGTGAGCGCGATCTTCGTCGGCGGCGAGTGCGTCGGCGAGGTCGAGCAGGGCGTTGATGTGCACGTCGTGGCCGTACCACTGGGCACGTTCGGCCAGGTCGCGGGCGGTCTCGCGGATCACGTCCGGATCGGGTTCGGCGGCCAGCGCGGCGAGTTCGGCGTCGATGATGGCGGCGGCCCGACGGCCGGCCAGGTCGTGGACGGCGGCCGTCCTGAGCTCGGCGGGGAGCACCTCGTAGCCGTCGAGGTCGCGAGTGGTCCGTGCGTTCGCCAAGGCGGACGTGATCAACGCGTGGAGGAGGTCGTCGCGTGCCGCGGTCGCGTCGGCGGGGACACGGCTCAGCCACGCGCCAAGCGCCAGAGAGGTCGGGGCGGAGATCCGGTCGGTGTGCGCTAGCAGGGCGGAGACGCGTTCGAGCAGCCAACCGGAGGTCTCGGCCGTCCCGTACACCGACAGCAGCCCGGCGGCGTCGCACAGGGTCCGGAGTTCATCGGCCGCACGATCGGCGCGGGTCTCCGCGACGAGCCGGGACAGGTCGGCGCGAGCGGCGAGCAGTGCCCGCGCGAGGTGCGGGCGGCGCGGCGCCGCCGGCGCGCCGGGCTCGACCGCGAGCAGCCCAGCCGACCGGCTGACCGCGACCAGTTGCCGCGGCCGCCGCAGCCGGCTCACCCAGTCCGCCGCGAGGTCAGGATCGTCGAGCCGGCCGAGCAGGAAATCCCGGCAGCCCGGGTGGGCGAAGACGGCGGTCCGATCGGCGGCGGCGGCGTCGGCCTCGCCGGTCGCCGCGTCGTTCGTCACACGGATCCACATCGGTTCGAGCGACTTGACCGCCCGCTGCCAGTCGCGGCCAGGGAGGTCGGGCGCGGCCAGCCGGCGCAGTTCGTCCAGCGGGACAGGGCGCGCCGGATGGGTCGCGAGGGTCAGCAGGAGATCTTGGGCCGGCAGCGCCAGGGCGTCGAAGCTGACCGACCAGACGAGCGCGGGGTTGTCGAGCGCGCGCATGATCTCGTCGAGCACCTCGTCGCCCCGGCCGCGCGCGCTGGTGATCGCCTCGATGAGCCGGGGATTGTACGAGGGGTGCCGCGCGATCGCGGTCATGCGGTTGTCGACCCCCAGCCGTTCGCGGTCCGTGTCTGGAAGGTCGGAGAAGTGCAGGTGATTGAGGAGGATCTCGGCGCGGACCGCAGGGTCATACGAGTCGAGCGCGATCGTGTAACGGGCCGGGTCGCCGGCCAGTTGCCGCAGCCGGTCGCTGATCGCGGCGGACGCCTGCCCGAGCACCTGCTCTCTGCTGGTCATGATCAGCCGCTTGTGCCGGGCGTTGCGGCGGACGTACGAGATGAACCTGACGAGGCCGGTGGCCGCGGCCGCGGTGTGCTCCAGCGCGGCCTGGCCCAGGAAGTCGTCGTAATAGAACAGCTGCCTCGTCGAAGGATGCGCGGCGGCCCAGGCGTCCTCGATGCCGGCGGACAGGTCGACGATCTGCCAGCCGTCGCGCGCGGCGGCGAGCACGATCATTTCGGCGAGGAAGGTCTTGCCGACGCCGGGCGGGCCGGTGACCAAGCAGCTACCCGAGGCCTCGATGATGTCGCGCACCGCCTCGTAAGCAGGGGTCTCGACCCAGTACTTCGCGCGGTCCGCCGCCTCCTCGAGGAGCGCGTCGCCGCGGCGCCACCGCCCCGCGTGGAGGATGGCGTCGAGTGCGGTGGTGGAGGACAGCCACAGTTTGAAATGCCGCCGCTCGACGTCGGGGTGGCGGCCCAGCGCGTCGTTGATGGCGCGTGGGCCCCACACGTCACCGGGCGGGATGCCGAGGATGCGGGCCACCTCGTCCTCGCGCGCCGCCGATAGATCGTGTGAGGTGACGAACAGGTAGCGGTCGGCGACGCGCAGCGCCGGCTTGCCCGCCTCCTTTCGTACGGCGGTGAGGAAGGTGGACGGGCTGGACTTGAGGTAGTGCTTGCACTGGACGATCGTCGTGTGCCCGCCCGCGGCGACCTGCCGCAGATCGATGCCCTGGTCGCGGCCCTCGGGGTAGCTGTGCAGGCGGAGGCCGAGATCGGCGTTGAGCACGTCGCCGACGAGATACTCGAAGTCGGTCGGGGACAGCGTCCGGAAATCATATTCGGGCATCGACCTGAAGGCCCCTCGATGAAGCTCAGCGGTTTTGTCAGTGCGGTTGGGAATAATCGTATTCAGCCGGTCTGACAGAATCGGGAGGCGTCCTTGGACATCACGCACATGACGTACGCGCGAGTCGCGGCCGACGCGGCACCTCGCTTTCCGCACTTCCGTCCGATCGAGGACGGCGTCATGGGCTTTCTCGGCGGGCACGTCGAGTCCTTGTTCACAATGGCCAAAGCACCCGACGCGACGCCGCCAGGCACGTTCACCCGGCACGAGGCGCAACGGCTTTTCCACGCGCTGCACACCGGCTCGGACGCCGACTTCCTCGCCGCCGCCGACGCGCTCACCAAGCGGCTGGTCGGCCGGATGAACCGGACGACGGCCGAGGGCCTGCTCGTCTGCCTCCGCGCCGAGACGCCGACCGATGGCAGGGTGGCGGGCGCGCTCAAGCTACAGGTGGTCGCGCCGAACGCGGCGGTGCTGCGGGCGCTCGATTCCGGTGACCTCGTCCTGACCGCCGTCAAAGATCTGCTAGACAGCCCCGGAGATCTGCAAAAGGGTGCGCTCGTCGCGTCGTCATCGCCGGCCGGCCAGGTCCTTTGCGGCGACCGCGTCACGCACATCGCCCGCTATTTTCCGGAGGCGTTCGACATTCAGATCTACTGCCGGCCGAGCGTCGCCGCCAAAGCGTTTTTCGACGCCGTCGATGAATATGCCGAGTCGCTTATTTCCGAGGTGGCGGCGGCCTGGCCCACCGTACGGCCCGGATCGCCGCGCGAAGTGCTCGCCGAACTCGGCCAAAAAGTTCCCGGCCTGACCGCCACCCTGCGGGCCGACATCGCCGAACGGCTGGAGACCGCGGCTCGGCCGGTCGCCCGGCTCGACACGACCCGCATCGTCAAGGAGACCTATCAGGCCGACCAGATCACGATCTCCGGGCCTCTCGAGGAGATGCGCCGGCACGTCCGGGTCGCCGCACGGCCGGATGGCGACGGCTGGCAGGTCACCGTCGACGCGGCCGGCCGCCCGGCCCCAAGCCACCAATAGCCGGGGCCGGCGACCCACGAACCTCGGCGTCCGGGGGCGCCGGCGCCTCCAGCCATTCACCGATTGACCCCGTTCAGCTGGAGGTTTTCACGCGGCTTTCAGCAGCCTTTCGCAGCCAAAGGGAAGCGGCGTATGGTCCGGTGGGAGCGCTCCCAACCAAGGCGCCATACCGGAGGACCTCGTGACCAGACCAACTGGCCGGCGGGCCCGCGCGTTCATCGCCGGTTGCGCCGCCGCCATCCTCGTCCTCGCCAGCCAGTCGATCGTCTCCCCCGCTCGGGCCGAGGATCCCCCCGAGCAGCTGAAGAACGGCGGCTTCGACAACGGCGCCGCGGGCTGGTTCACCTACGGCACCACGGACGTGGGCGCTGGCGATGGGCGGCTGTGCACCACCGTTCCCGGCGGCCTGGCCAACCCGTGGGACGCCGGTGTCGGGCAAAACGACGTCCCGCTCGTGAACGGCTCGTCCTACACCCTGTCCTTCGACGCCTCCGCCGATCCCGGGTCCTCGTTCCGCGCAAACGTCCAGCTCGGCGTCGACCCGTTCACCTCGTTCTTCTCCCGGGACATCCCGCTGACCGCGGACACCCAGCACTTCGAGTTCACCTTCACCGCGAGCGCCGACACGACCGCCGCGCAGATGGTCTTCCACGTCGGCGCGAACCCGGCGAACTACCGCCTGTGCGTCGACAACGTGTCCCTGCGCGGCGGCAAGCCGCCGGTCCCCTTCGAGCCGGACACCGGGCCGCGAGTGCGGGTCAACCAGGTCGGCTATCTGCCGCACGGCCCCAAGCACGCCACGCTGGTGACCGACGCCACGGAGCCGGTCGCCTGGTCGCTGCGGAACGGCGCCGACAACGTGGTCGCGAACGGCACCACGACCGCACGCGGCGTCGACGCGGCATCCAACCAGAACGTGCACACCATCGACTTCAGCTCCGTCACCGCCGGCGGCACCGGCTTCACGCTGCACGCGGACGGCGAGGTCAGTCACCCGTTCGATATCTCCGGAACCGCGTTCAAGCAGTTGCGCTCCGACGCGCTGCAGTTCTTCTACATCCAGCGCAGCGGCATCGCCATCGACGGCTCCCTGGTCGGCGCCGAGTACGCCCGCCCGGCCGGGCACGTGGGCGTCGCGCCCAACCAGGGTGACACCGACGTGCCGTGCCAGCCCGGAGTGTGCGACTACCGGCTCGACGTACGGGGCGGCTGGTACGACGCGGGCGACCACGGCAAGTACGTCGTCAACGGCGGCATCGCCACCTATCAGCTGCTGAACGCCTTCGAACGGACGAAGACCGCGTTCAGCGCGGGCGGCGGCGCGGCGCTCGGCGACGGCACGCTGCGGGTGCCCGAGCGCGGCAACAAGGTGCCCGACATCCTCGACGAGGCGCGCTGGGAGCTCGAGTTCATGATGCGCATGCAGGTCCCGGCCGGGCAGCAGCTGGCCGGCATGGCGCATCACAAGATGCACGACCAGAACTGGACCGGCCTGCCGCTCCAGCCGGAGGATGACCCGCAGCTTCGTGAGCTGCACCCGGCGTCGACGGCCGCCACGCTCAACCTCGCCGCGACCGCGGCGCAGTGCGCCAGGCTGTACGCGCCGTACGACACCGCGTTCGCGAACAAGTGCCTGACCTCGGCCAAGACCGCGTACACCGCGGCCAAGGCGCACCCGTCGATGTTCGCGAGCGACGCGGACAGCAACGGCGGCGGGGCCTATGGCGACCGCGACGTCAGCGACGAGTTGTATTGGGCCGCCGCCGAGCTCTACCTCACCACGGGCGCGCAGCAGTACCTCGCCGACCTGACCGCATCGCCGCACCACACCGGCGACGTGTTCACGCCGACCGGGTTCAACTGGCCGGCCACTGCCGCGCTCGGCCGGCTCGACCTCGCCACCGTGCCGAACGGGCTGCCGGCCGCCGACCGGCAGCGGGTACAGCAGTCGGTGCTCGCCGGCGCCGATTCCTACCTGGCTACGCTGGCGGCCGAGGCGTACGGACTGCCGATGCCGGGCGCCAGGAACAACTACTTCTGGGGCTCCAACAGCAACATCATCAACAACCTGATCGTGCTCGCCACAGCCTACGACCTGACCCGCGACAAGAAGTACCAGGCCGGGGCGGTGCAGGGGATGGACTACATCCTCGGCCGCAACGCGCTCAATCACTCCTACGTCACGGGCTGGGGCGAGGTGAGCTCGCAGAACCAGCACTCGAGGATCTGGGCCCACCAGCTCGACCCGAACCTGCCGAACCCGCCGGCCGGCTCGATCTCCGGCGGCGCGAACGCGGGACTCGACGACCCGTTCGTCGCGAACCTGCTGGCCGGGTGCGCGCCGCAGTTCTGCTTCGTCGACGACATCGCCTCGTTCTCGACGAACGAGGTCGCGATCAACTGGAACTCGGCGCTCTCCTGGATCTCGTCCTTCCTGGCCGATCAGGGCGACGGACGGGTCCCGGCGCCCGGCGCGTGCAAGGTCGGCTACGCGGTCAAGGGCACCTGGTCCGGCGGGTTCGCGGCCGACGTGACCGTCACCAACACCGGCTCGGCGCCGATCAACGGCTGGGCGCTGCGCTGGGCATGGATCGGCGACCAGAAGGTGACCCAGGGCCGATTCGCGGCGGTGTCCCAGTCCGGCGCCACCGTCACCGCCTCGAACGTGACGGCCAACAAGGTCATCTGGCCGGGCCGCTCCACCACGTTCGGGATCACCGCCAAGACCGCGGGCGGCGCCAACCCGGTGCCCGGGCTGTTCATGTTGAACGGCGCGTCCTGCCGGTAACCCTCGCGGGCCGGCGTTCGTACGGCCGTACGGCGTTGTCCGTACGGCCGTGCGGGGCCGTACGCCCCCGGTACGGTCGGGCCGCCCCGGTACCGGCCAGGCCGCCGCGGGCTGCGACTTGTCGGCGTAGGGGCGCCCCGGTCAAGCCGGGCACCCCGGTCAGACCGTGCCAATCGAGCAGACCCCCGGGCGGCAGGCGTGGCGGGCGCGGGCGGTCGCCGGCGGGATATCCCTACTCACCTTCGGGCTGTTGACCTGGGATCGTCATCCCGCCCGGCCACCAACCAGACGAGCGACCGAGCGAGCGACCGGACTGGCCATCGGACACGACCCGGCATGTTCCGGCCGCCGCGCCGTCCGCCCGGGTGGCCGACAACTGTTGACAGCATTGACAATAAGTATTGTCGGTGACAGCGTGGAGAGATGTTCGACGTAGCCGTGATCGAAGATCCCGCCGCGGCCGAGGTCTCCCTCGACCCCGTACGCGCCCGGCTACTCGCCGAGCTCGCCGAGCCCAGTTCGGCCACCATGCTCGCTGCCAAGGTGGGCCTCGCTCGCCAGAAGGTCAACTATCATCTGCGCGCGCTCGAACGGCACGGCCTGGTCGAGCTGGTCGAAGAACGCCGCAAGGGCAACGTCACCGAACGGCTCATGCGGGCCACGGCCGCCTCGTACGTCATTTCGCCCGCCGCGCTCGCCCCCGTCCAGCCCGACCCCGCCCGCTCCCCCGACCAGCTGTCCGCCCGCTGGCTGCTGGCCGTCGCCGCACGGCTGGTACGTGAGGTCGGCGCCCTCATCACCGGCGCCGCCAAGGCCAATAAGCGCCTCGCCACGTACGCGATCGACGCCAACATCCGCTTCGCGAGCGCCGCCGACCGGGCCGCCTTCGCCCAGGAGCTCACCACCGCGATCACCCGGTTGGTCTCCAAGTACCACGACGAGGCCGCCGCGGAGGGGCGCGACCATCGCGTCATCGTGGCGCTGCACCCCTCACCCTCGGCGTCACCCGATACCGAGAGGCGCGCCTAGAGCGGCGAGATCGCCGGTGTGTGTGCTTTTATGCTGCCCCACAGGTGAACTCTCGCATCAGTTCGCGTCAGGAGGCCCGGCGATCATGTCCCGCAACGAAGAGCTCAGCCAGACGTTCAAGGAATTCGACCAGGACGGCGACGGGTACATCACGGCGGTTGAGTTCAAGCTGGCGATGACGGCGCGCCGCGAAGAGATCACCGGCGATGAGATCGACTCGATCTTCGAACACGCCGACAACGACAACGACGGTAAGATCAACTTGATCGAGTTCATCGTGGCTTGGGACGCCTAACCTGGCCGCGGCGGGCCGGAAGCGAGCCCGGAAGCGCGCCCGAGCAGGCCGCGAGCGCGACCGGAGCGAGCCGGGAGCGAGCCGGAGCGGGCGGGGGCGGCCGACCGGAATGCCGCCGCTCTGCGGGCACCTTCGTAAAGAGCTTAAAAAGCCGCGCCATAGCGTTCCCGAGGATCTTTACCCTTTCATGGGTGTGACCTGCCGATGTATGGATCAAATGCCTCTTGGGGGTGATCTCCTCACCCTGAGCGCTTAATCACAAGTCCGGCCGACGGTCACTGACCTGGAGAGCCCCACCGACGGAGGACTTGTGGTTGGGCTCTTCGGGAGGTCAGTTGTTCACAAGGCGGGCATGGCCCATCCGGGCCCGGTTGATGGTGCTGACCAGTTGCCTCTCGGCACTGGTGTGCCTCGCCGTGAGCTCGCTCCTCGTGGTCGCCATCCATACGCAAGCGGTCGACCGGCGAACGGAACAGACCTCCGGCGCCGCGCTGAAGATCGTCCAGCTCGTCAAACGTGACCATGTGCCCCGGGTGTTGCCCAATGGCGACGCGAAGGCCATCCAGGTGCTCAACGCGCGTGGTCAGGTGGTGTCGTCGACGAAAGAGCTGACCGGCAAGCCCCCCATGGCCGCCTTTCGGGCGGGTGGCGACGGTATCCGCGCGAAAGGGGAGCTCTGCCCGCCGCGGGGCTTGACCGGCTGCACGACGGTCATCTCGTACAGGGTGTTCCAGCCGGATGGGGAGTGGCTCGTCTACGCGGCCAACGACTCGGTCTCGTGGTACGTCAGTCCCACCTTCATCGGCCTGTGCATTGGCGTTTCCGCGCTTCTCGTAGCGCTGATCGCGTTTGGGACCTCCCGTACGATCAGCCGGACGCTCGCGCCGGTGAGTGTGATCCGGGACGAGCTCGCCGAGATCACGATCACCGACACCGGCCGCCGCGTCTCCGTACCGGAAGCCGACAACGAGATCCAAGAGTTGGCCGAGACGGTCAACGCGACGCTGGACCGGCTCGAAGGGTCGCTCAAGCAGCTCCAGCGCTTCACCTCCGACGCCTCGCACGACCTGCGCAGCCCGATCACCGCGATCAGGGCGCGGATCGAGGCGGCGCTGCTGGACCCCGAGGACGTGGACTGGCCGGAGACGGCCAACCGGGTGCTCGAGAGCCTGGACCGCCTCCAGGCCATCGTCACCGACCTGCTGACGCTGGCCCGGCTGGACGCGGGCGTCCCGCGCGACGTCGACACCATCGATCTGCCCGGCCTGGTCTCCGCCGAGCTTCGGCGCAGTACCCGGACGAAGGAGGTACGGACCGATCTGCAGCCCAGGGTGCTCGTGGTCGGCGACCGGCTCCGGCTCAACCGCCTGCTGACCAACCTGCTCGACAACGCCGAGCGCCACGCCAGGTCCCTGATCAAGGTCACCGTACGGGCCGAGCACGATGTCGCCGTCCTGGAGGTGCAAGACGACGGGACCGGCATCGCCCCCGAGCACAGGGAGGTCGTCTTCCAGCGCTTCGCCCGCCTGGAGGCCGCCCGCCACAAGGACGTCAACGGCACCGGGCTCGGGCTCCCCATCGCCCGCGAGATCGCCAAGGCGCACGGCGGCAGCCTCACCATCGAAGACAGCAAGGTCGGCGCCCGCTTCGTCCTCCGCATCCCCATCCAGTCCGAGCCCTGACGCCGACCCGCGGCGGCGGCGACGGCGACGCCGGCGGCAGGGCGGCTGGCCGGATCAGTTCTGGAGAACGTTGATCAGGACTTTGCCGACGGCGTTGTCCTCGACGGCCGCGTGCGCCTTGGCGGTGTCGGCCAGCGGGAAGTGGTGCAGGGGCAGGCCCGCCGCCTCGCCCGCCCGCAGCGCGCCGACGGTGACGGCGTCCGTCACGGCCGCGATGGCGTGCTGTTTGGCGATGTCCGGCATGGTGTAGACGAGCACGAACTGCCAGCGGACGTTGGGCACGAAGAACGGCCTGATGGGCAGCGCCACCTCGGCGCCGCCGTCGGTGGCGTAGGCGGCGACGACGCCGTTCGCCCCGATGACCGCGCCGTCCAGGCTCACGTTCACCGCCGGCGAGACCTCAACGACGATGTCGACGCCGTCGGGTGCCGCGCTCCGCACCGCCGCCGCGGCGTCCTCGGTGCGGTAATTGACGGTGTGGTGCGCGCCGGCGGCGGTCGCCAGGCGCGCCTTCTCCGGGCCGCTCACCGTCGTCACGACCGTGGCCCCCGCCCAGCGCGCCAGTTGGATCGCCGCGTTGCCGACCGCGCCGGCGCCGCCCGCGACGAGGACCGTACGGCCGGACAGCGCGCCGGGTGCGAGCCGCTCGGGCCCGCCGTCGGCCACCGTGAGGCAGCGGTGCGCGGTGATGGCGGGGATGCCGATGCTCGCGCCGAGGTCGAAGGAGGCGCCGTCCGGCAGCGGCACCGCCTGCCGCTCGGGCAGGACGAGGTATTCCTGGGCCGTGCCGCTCGGCCGCCGGTAGGCCGCCTCCCAGAGCCAGACCCGCTGGCCGACCCGGCCTGCGTCCACGCCGTCGCCGACCGCGTCGATCACGCCGGAGCCGTCCTGGTTGGGCACCTGCTCGGGGAAGCCGGACCCCATCGAGGCCGCGCCGCTGCGGGACTTCCAGTCGGTCGGGTTGACGCCGGACACATGGACCTTGATCCGCACCTCGCCGGGGCCGGGTGCGGGCATGGGACGGTCGACCAGTCGCAGCACATCCGTGCCGCCGGTGCGCGTATAAACGATCGCCTTCATGCCGTCCTATAAGTCCGCCGGGCCACACTGTCTTCCCGCCCCGCCGCCCAGGAGAGCACAGCCCACGACGGGCGACTCCGGTGACGCCCCGGTGACGCGGTTGACCGGCCGCCGAACCGCCACCGCCGGGCGGCGCGACCGGGCGGGCACGACCGGGCGGGCGGCGCGCGGGCCCGCACGGCTCACGGTGCGGCGGCCCACAGGCTGGGGAGGTTGACCACGATGGCCTCCTGAGTGCTGCGGGCGATCACGACGACGGCCTCTTCGTCGGCCGACGGGTTCTCTTCGCGATGCGGTACGTACGGAGGCACGAACACGTAGTCGCCGGGGGACGTCTCGATCCGCACCTCGTCACGGCCGTCGGCGAACACGAACACCGGATGCCCGGAGACCACATAGATGGCCGTCTCCGACTCGCCGTGATGATGGTCGCCCGAGTTGGCGCCGGGCGCGACATGCGTTCGGCCCATCCACAGCCGCCGCGCGCCGGCGGTCGTCCCGGAGATGGCCGCGAACCGGCGCATGCCGGTGGTCTGCGCGGTGTCCGAGCTCAGGTCACCGGCCCGAATGTGCTCCAGCCGCCGCCCATGCCCGGTCGCGGGCCTGGCCCCAGTCCCAGGCCCCGTCTCGATTTCAGGCCCGATCTCATGTCCGGTTGGCCGATTCTCTGACACGACAGCGATCCTTTCCGGAATGATCCTCTTAACAATGATGAACCGGTCCCGCATCGGCCCCGTAACTCCCCGCGAGATGCTCGGTGATCTCGTCGAGGCCCACCCCGGGAGGCGCAGATGAGAAGCAGAGGCACCAGGGCCCGTCCCAAGAGCAGGGCGAACAGGGTCGCTTGGCAGGGCGGCATGATCGGCGCGGTGCTCGGACTCGCCGGTGCGGCGGTCTATGTCCTGCCCGGCACGTTCCACGGCCGGCAGCAGCAAGAGGGAAGTCCGGTCGCTGTCACCAATCAGACCAGCGTTCCCGTCTCCGCCGATCCAGGCGCGGTCGCCGCCACGCTGACCCAGCGGCTTGGCGCGCGCAGCGCCGGCTCCTATCTCGACCGCGCCACGGGACGCGTCATCACCACGGTGACCAACGCGGCCGATGCGCGCACCGTACGGGCCGCGGGCGGCACTCCCAAGATGGTCTCCTACAGCGGCGCCGATCTGGCGAAGGCGACGACCGCGCTGGGGAATCTGGTCACCACACCCGGGACCGGGTGGGCGATCGACCCGGCGACCGATCAGGTCGTCGTCTGGGCCGACCGGTCCGTCGCCGGCGCCCGTCTCTCCTCAGTCCGTGCGGCCGCGTCCCAGCTCGGCGACATGGCGCGGGTGGAGCGCATCCCCGGCCGGCTCACGACGCTCGCCCGCGGCGGCGACGCGATCTTCGGTGGCGGCAGCCGGTGTTCGCTGGGGTTCAACGTACGCAGCGGCAGCACGTTCTTCTTCCTGACCGCCGGGCACTGCGGCAACAATGCCGGCACCTGGTTCGCCGACGCGGCGGGGAGAACACGGCTCGGCACCACGGCGCGCAGCAGCTTCCCCGGCAACGACTTCGCGATCGTCCGCTATCAGGCCGGCGTCGCCCACCCGGGGACGGTCAACCTGTACAACGGCGGCTCCCAGGACATCACGCGCGCGGCGAACGCCGTGGTCGGTCAGTCGGTGCGGCGCAGCGGCAGCACCACCGGGCTGCACAGCGGCAGGGTGACGGCGGTCAACGCGACGGTGAACTACCCAGAAGGGACCGTGCGCGGCCTGATCAGGACCAGCGTGTGCGCCGAGCCGGGAGACAGCGGCGGCCCGCTGTTCAGCGGCGGCACCGCGCTCGGGCTGACCTCGGGCGGCAACGGCAACTGCCGGTCGGGTGGCACCACGTTCTTCCAGCCGGTGACCGAGCCGCTGCGGGTCTTCGGCGTGAACGTGTACTGAGCCCGTTCCGCCGCGCGCTCCGCGGCGCGTGCTCATGCGTTCCGACGCGTTGACCGGTTTTCTTGACAGGCCCGCTGACCGCTGACCGCTTCCGGCCGGGAGCCGGCCGGCCAAAGCTGTCTATGGTGCCTGCGGACACCCGTCGTGAGGCACCGAGGAGCCGTGGCGATGCGCTGGTACATGACCGGGACGCGCGGTCGAAGTTGGACGAGGATGATCGTGGCGGTGTTGCTCGGCTGCGCGGCGCCGACGATGGTGGCGGCCGCTGCGGCGATCCCGGCACACGCCGCGGGTGAGGCGCCGGGTGCGCCGGGCGGCGGCGCATCGTGGACGACCGGCGAGAAGATGGCGCTCGGCACGGCGACGGCGGCGACGTCGAAGGTCTGGTTCACCGTGACCAAGGGCGTCACGTCCGAGGTGTTCTTTCCACGCGCCGACGTGCCCAACGTCCAGGACATGCAGTACGTCGTGAGCGACGGGTCGACCTTCGTCGATCTCGAACGCGACGCCACCACGCACACGGTGTCGATGCCGACCGAACAGGCG
>OBLR010000108.1_pt1 | contig 15241 bp, 13 predicted proteins | sample 1519891 | NCBI WGS metagenome assembly OBLR01 (sample SAMEA3113583, study PRJEB22503) | soil metagenome | reverse complement strand
GACAAGGAGAAGGAGATAACAGCCTACCACGAGGGCGGGCACGCCATCGTCGGAGCGCTCCTTCCCGATGCCGACCCTGTGCACAAGATCACCATCATCCCGCGCGGCCAGGCGCTCGGTGTAACCATGAGCCTGCCAACAGAGGATAGGTTCATGATGAGCCGGGGCCAGCTGATGGCACAGCTCGCCATGATGCTCGGCGGTAGGGCCGCTGAAAGGGTGGTCTTCGACGAGATCACCACAGGCGCCTCCAACGACCTCGAACGAGTGACGCAGACGGCCAGGCAGATGGTCACCCGCTTCGGGATGAGCGAGAAGCTAGGACCCATGGCCTTGGGGCACCAGCAGGGACAGGTCTTCATGGGCCGCGACTTCAACAACCAGCCGGATTACTCAGACGAGATCGCCTTCCAGATAGACAAGGAGATCCGCAGGATCGTCGACGAGTCCTACGACACGGCCGAGGACATACTGGTCCGTAATCGTGAGCTGCTGGACAAGCTCTCCGCCGAGCTGATCGAGTACGAGACCGTAGACGCCAATCACCTGAAGCGCCTGATCGAGGAGTACGCCGTGGATAGCATCTCACCGAACGGTGCCGTCCCCGACTCCGACGGCCGCTACAGGGGTAGCTACCAGGACTAGATGGGCCGCACGGCCCGGAACACAGACAGGGCCGGGAACCTTACGGCAGGTCCCGGCCCTGTCGTCGTCGGCATCCTGAACGTAACCCCTGACTCCTTCTCCGACGGCGGGAACTTCCTCCACCCTGAAGCCGCGGCAGAGCACGCCGCTGCCATGCTCGACGAGGGGGCCGGCATGCTGGACGTCGGTGGAGAGTCCACCCGCCCCGGTTCGGACCCGGTCTCGCAGGAGGAGGAGATACAACGCGTCGTCCCTGTTGTCGAGAGAATCATCTCCGTGCGCCCCGAGGCGATTATCTCGGTCGACACCTACCGGTCAGGCACCGCCACGGCAGCCCTCCAAGCCGGCGCAAGGTTCATCAACGACGTTACCGCGTTCCGCGGCGACCCCAGCATGGCCTCCGTGATAAAAGAGGCGGCGTGCCCCGTGATCCTGATGCACATGCAAGGCGAGCCGAAGACCATGCAGAAGGAACCCCACTACGAGGATGTGGTGCGCGAGGTCAGGGACTTCCTCGCTGAGAGGGCCGAGTATGCCGTCTCGGCAGGCGTCAGACCCGAGAACATAATCGTGGACCCCGGCATCGGCTTCGGGAAGAACCTCCAGCACAACCTGGCGCTCCTGCGAAACCTTGACGCTATCGTAGATCTCGGTTTCCCCGTCCTGATCGGGGCCTCGCGCAAGAGCTTTATAGAGAGGATCACAGGCGTACAAGAGCCGAGAGATCGCGTCTCCGGCACCCTCGCCACAACGGTGCTCGCCTACGAACGGGGCGCGACCTTCTTCAGGGTGCACGACGTGCGCGCCAACCGCGAAGCGCTCGCGGTCGCCGAGGCCGTGCTCCACACCTCCCGCCGGTGACTCGCGCATTCCTGAGCCTCGGCAGTAATCTAGGCGATCGTATGGCCTACCTGAGGGCCGTGGTCGCCGCCCTCGATCGGGGGCCTCGGATGAGGATCAAAGGTACGTCGAAAGTCTACGAGACGATACCTGTCGAGGTCGGCGAGGAGCAGCCGGACTATCTGAATTGCGTGGTCGAGCTGGAGTGCGGCGTTCCCGCGATCGAGTTACTTCGCTACTGCCAGGGGGTCGAGGCCGCGCTCGGGCGCGAGCGCAGCGGGGTCGTCGAGAAGGCCCCACGCACGGTGGATATAGACGTGTTGCTGTTCGGAGAACAGACCATAACGGAACCTGAACTCTCGGTGCCGCACGCGGGGGTGACGCGTGCCTTCAACCTCAGGGGGCTCGCGGACCTTGATGCGGATCTGTATATTCCGGGGTGCGGACCGGTCCTGGAGTTGCTTGGAAGAGCGGAAGAGGGAGGAATCCTGAAGTTCGGAGAGGCTGACGACCTTTGTTGATGGCTGTGGACGTCGGGAATACCCAGACTGTCCTCGGGCTCATCGATGGTGGGGAGCCGCGGGGACAGTGGCGTATCGCCACGGAGGCGCACAGGACTGCCGACGAGCTCGCCGTCACCTTCGCCGGGCTCCTCGCGCTCGAAGGTTTGAGCCCCCACGAGGTGAGCGCAATGATCGTCTCCAGCGTCGTGCCCGGTCTCGCCCGTTCCTACCGTAACCTCGCCTCCGAGGTCTTCGGGGTACCCTACTACGCGGTAACCGCCGAGATGGAGACCGGCCTCGACAACCGCTACGACGACCCCGGGGCCGTCGGGGCCGACAGGATCGTCAACGCCGTTGCGACGGGAAAACACTATGGCTTCCCCGCGATCATCGTCGATATCGGGACGGCGACGACCGTCGAGGCCGTCGACGGCGAAGCATGCTACCTGGGAGGCGCCATACTGACGGGCCTCTACGTCTCCCTGGACGCGCTCGTCTCCAAAACGGCCAAGCTTCCCAGCGTGGACCTCGAAGAAGAACCACCGAGGGTCATAGCCACCAATACTCCCGACTCCATCCGCAGCGGTTTCATCTACGGCTACGCAGGCGCTGTCGACGCCCTGATCAGGAGGTCCCGTGACGAACTGGGCGAGGACGGCGTCAAGGTCGTCGCCACAGGTGGTCCGGCCGGGGTCATAGTGCCCTACTGCCGCGAGATACAGGAGTTCGACCCCGACCTCACGTTAAAGGGCCTGCTGGCGCTCTACGAGATGAACGCGTGAGAGCAATTCAGCCAGCACGCCAATACTGACAAGCGAGGGCCGCAGGCCCGAAGCGTGCTGAAGTGCTGACGAGCGGAGGCCTGAAAGGCCGGAGCGTGCGGAAACGCGCAGCGTTTCCTCGTTGACACCCTTTGCCCCCGCCCTTATAATCTCGCGGCTTATGACCGATAAGAACCAGGAGCTTGTTACTCCGGAAGGTCTCGAGAAGCTCCAGCAGGAACTCGCATACCTGACCGAGACGCGTCGCAAGGAGGTTGCCAACCGCATCCGCCAGGCCCGTGAGTTCGGGGACATCTCTGAGAACTCCGAGTACGACGAGGCGAAGAACGAACAGGGCTTGCTGGAGCGCCGGATCGGTGAGCTCCAGCGCAGGGTGCGCAACGTGAAGGTTGTCGACCCTTCGGAAGTCGAGGATGACGCGGTCGACCTCGGTACTCGGGTAACCCTCAGGGTCGCCGGCAGAGAGGGACAGGAGCGGACGTTCCAGATCGTCGGCGCCAACGAGTCGGACCCGACGAGCGGGAAGCTCAGCCACGCCTCCCCGGTGGGCCGGGCCGTACTCAAGAGGAAGGTGGGGGAGAAGGTCATGGTCTCCACCCCCCGCGGCGCGACGGAGTACGAGATCGTCAACGTCGAGGCGGCCAGCTAGGGCGTCGGGAGATCGCGACCCGCTTCTCCCCGATTCCAACCACCGAACCCAATTGGAGTACCGCATGAGCGAGACCAGCAGGTCGACCGGCATTCACATACCCGGGTGGGCCGAGAGGGTCGCCGATTCTCTGGGCGCGGGGCCGCACGTGGTCGTGAGCGGCATCAGCGTCTCCGGCAACATCCATGCTGGCAACCTGCGCGAGGTTCTCGTCGCCGAGGCGGTGGCGAACGCCCTGAGGCAACGCGGCGAGGAGGTCCGTTTCATCTTCCACGCGGACACGATAGACCCGCTGCGCAAGATAGCCCCGGGCATCCCCAGGAGCTACGAGGAATACATCGGCCACAGCCTCTCGCACATACCGGACCCCGAAGGCTGCCACGTCTCCTACGCCGAGCATTTTCTCGTGCCGTTCGAAGAGGCGCTCAGAGAGATGGAGATGGACATAGAGGTGCTCCGCTCGCACGAGCTGTACGAGCGGGGCGTCTACACCGGGGTAACCAGCGAGGCCATCGAGAACACAGACGAGTTGCGCGAGATCCTTCAGGAGGTCACGAATCGAAAGATGCCCGAGCACTGGTCGCCCTACCTGCCCCGGGCGGAATCGGGGAAGCTTACCGGGATGCGCGTCCTGGAGCACTTGCCGGAGCAGACCAGCGTCGTCTTCGCGGATGAGGACGGCTGGCAGGACAGCGCCGATTACTCCAGGGGCGAGGGCAAGCTTGGCTGGCGGGTCGAGCTCGCGGCCCGGTGGAAGGCGCTCGGGGTAACCTTCGAGCCTTTCGGCAAGGACCACACCAGTCGCGGTGGCTCGACCGACACCGCTGATCGGATGTCCCGCGAGGTCTTCCACTACCCGGTGCCGGGCCGCTACGAGTACGAGTGGATAGGGCTCAAGGGCCGCGGGGACATGAGCAGCTCTCGGGGTATCGTGCTCCTGCCGAAGGATCTCCTGAAGATAATGCCACCAGGCGCCGTCAGGCGCATCATCCTCGGCCGCGACCCCGCCCGTCGCTTCGATATCGACCTGGAAGGCGGCTTCCCGCGCTTTATGGACGAGTACCGCGCCGAGACAGGCGAGCCCTACGTCCCCTTCACCCATCTGGTCACCGTCGCCCAGACCGTAGGCGAAGACACAGAGGTCGCCGCGCAGATGCTGCGGCGTGGGGGATACGAGGAGGCGGTCACTGACGGGCTGGCGGATGACCTCTACTACGCCCGCAACTGGGCCGCGGAGTGGGCTCCCGAGTCGATGCGGCTGGGGTTGCTCGACCCGGCCGAGTCGGAGCAGGCGGCCACGTCGCTCGACGACGAGCAGCGCGAGTACCTGCGCGAGGTCTCGGCGAGGCTCCGGGCCGAGATGGATGGAGAGGCCATCCAGGAAGTACTCTATTCGACTGCAATCGAGCGCGGACTCAAGCCCAAGAGGGCGTTCGCCGCCGTCTACAGGGTCTTGCTGGGCAAGAGTAGCGGGCCCAAAGCCGGCCCCTTCATCGCAGGATTGACCCTGGATCAGGTCAGCCAGAGGTTCTCCGTGTAAAACGAGACACCATATCGGTGAGAGGACTACGATAGTCTTCCATAAAGCGCTACAAGAGGATGAGCCACCCCGCCGCAACACGAGGTATAGCGCTTAGAGCGTAAAGCTCCAAGCGGGTACCGTAAAACCGGCCCAACGGTTGTATACTTAGGTTGGCCGGCGCGAGCTATAGAGAGGTACTATCAGGAGAGGCGCACGTTATTTCGAAAGGCAGATTTTTAGAGATGTGTAATCCGTCGATCTTCGATACTCGTATACAGATACAGACCGTTATGATCCCCGATGCCGTGAAGGACCCTCGAAACAGAGGAGATTCCCGCTAATGTTCGAACGTTTCACGGAGCGGGCCCGCAAGGTCGTGGTGCTCGCACAGGATGAGGCCCGTCATTTCAACCACAACTACATCGGCACCGAGCACCTGCTCCTCGGTCTCCTTCGTGAGGACGAGGGCGTCGCCGCCCAGGCGCTCTACTCCCTGAACGTAGCCCTCGACGAGGTGCGCGAGCAGGTCGAGAGCATCGTCGGCTACGGCGAGGAAGGCACGGGCGCGCAGGCGCCGTTCACGCCACGCTCCAAGAAGGTCCTGGAGCTCGCGCTCAGAGAGGCGCTGCAGCTCGGCCACAACTACATAGGCACGGAGCACATCCTTCTCGGGCTGGTGAGGGAGAGCGAGGGCGTCGCAGCCAGGGTTCTCTCCAACCTCGACGTCGACCCTGACAAGGTGAGGCGGGAGGTAGTCAGGAGGCTCGGCGGTGGCCGCAGCCGCAGCCGAGGCGGTGGAGAGTCCGGCGGCGGTCGAGGGGTCGAGGCCAAGCGGCCCAAGACCCGTCAGCTCGACCAGTACGGCAGGAACCTCACGGCCTACGCCGAGGAGGACAAGCTCGACCCCGTTATCGGCAGGAGCCAGGAGATAGCGAGGATCATGCAGATCCTCGTCAGGCGCACCAAGAACAACCCCGTCATCATCGGTGAGCCCGGCGTCGGCAAGACCGCCATCGTCGAGGGGCTGGCCGAGGAGATCGCAGAGGGTAAGGTACCCGAGATCCTGGGGGACAAAGAGGTCTACACGCTCGACCTCGGCGCCCTCGTCGCAGGCTCCAAGTACCGCGGCGAGTTCGAGGAGCGCCTCAAGAAGATAATGAAGGAGATCACAGACCACGGCGACATCATCCTGTTTATCGATGAGATCCACAATCTGGTCGGAGCGGGAGCCGCTGAGGGCGCCATAGACGCCGCCTCCATCCTCAAACCTGCGCTGGCGCGGGGTGAGATCCAGGTCATCGGTGCTACGACGATAGACGAGTACCGCAAGTACGTGGAGAAGGACAAGGCCCTGGAGCGGCGCTTCCAGACCATCCAGGTCGGCGAGCCTTCGGTCGAGGAGACCGAGCTCATCCTCAAGGGCCTGCGCGAGAAGTACGAGGCGCACCACAACATAGACATCACCGACGAGGCGCTCAAGGCCGCCTCGCAACTCGGCGACCGCTACATCTCTGACCGCTTCCTGCCTGACAAGGCCATCGACCTCGTCGACGAGGCAGCCTCCAAGATGAGGATAAAGACCATGTCCTCGCCGCCCTACTACAAGGAGATAGACGAGGAGCTCGCCGCCGTGCGCTCCGAGAAGGAGGCCGCCATCGACGGCCAGGAGTTCGAGAAGGCCGCGCGCTTTCGGGACTCCGAACGCAAGCTCGTCGCCCAGCGCCGCGAGCTCGAGAAGGCCTGGCGCGAGGGTAAGATCGAGGAGAAGCGCGTCTCCATCGGTGAGAACGAGATCGCCGAGATCGTCTCTATGTGGACAGGCATCCCGGTCAAGAAGATGACCGAGGAGGAGTCAGCGAGGCTCCTGCAAATGGAGGACGCCCTGCACGGGCGCATCGTCGGGCAGAACGAGGCCATAAAAGCCGTCTCCCGTTCCATAAGGCGTACCTTCGCCGGCATAAAAGACCCCAACCGCCCCAGCGGCTCATTCGTCTTCCTCGGTCCTACCGGAGTCGGCAAGACCGAGCTCGCGAGGACGCTCGCCGAGTACCTCTTCGGCAACCAGGACGCCATGATCCGGCTCGACATGTCCGAGTACATGGAGCGCCACACGGTGAGCCGCCTCGTCGGTTCGCCTCCCGGCTACGTCGGCTACGACGAGGGCGGACAGCTCACGGAGCAGGTGCGGCGTCGTCCTTACTCGGTCGTCCTCTTCGACGAGATCGAGAAGGCCCACCCCGACGTCTTCAACATCATGTTGCAGATTCTGGAGGACGGACAGCTCACAGACGCGCAGGGCCGCACCGTGGACTTCAAGAACGTCGTCCTCATCATGACCTCCAACGTCGGGGCGCAGACCATCAACAAGACCAAGTCTTTGGGCTTCGGCTCTGACGATTCCGGTCTCTCCTACAAGGAGATGAAGGGCCGCGTCACGAGCGAGCTGCGCAAGATCTTCCGTCCCGAGCTCCTCAACAGGATCGACGAGATCATCGTCTTCCACAAGCTCGAGCGCGAGGACATGCGCCACATCATCGAGATCCAGATAAAGCGCCTCCGCCAGCAGCTCGTCGAGCGCGACGTTACGATCGAGTTCACCGATGAGGCCCTCGACAAGCTCGCCGAGGAAGGCTACGACCCCGCCTTCGGGGCGCGCCCCTTGAAGCGTGTGCTGCAGCGCATGATCGAAGACCCCATGAGCGAGATGATCCTGCGCGGCGAGGTCCCCAACGGCTCCAAGGTCATAATCGAGCCCAACGACAAGACCTCAGAAGAGATAAACGAGGAGGAGTCCATAGTCGACATCAAGGTCACCCAGCCCAAGGAGATCGTCAAGGTAGAATCTGAGTAAGGAAAACCAAACTACCGCACACAGGAGCCGGGGCGTCTATGGCGTCCCGGCTTTTCATTTCCGTTCTGTGACAGCGTAGAATCGTGATCTCTCGTCGAAAGCAGGGTCGAGCTAGACGACCACATCGAGATCACACCATGACTCCGGTGGAGTTCGAGAGGCACAATGTTCTTGACGGGTCATTCCGGAACGGCTACGCTGCCTGGCATGTCCGTCGAGTTCCTGCTGGCGTCGCTCGTCGTGGTCCTCATCCCGGGCACCGGAGTTATCTACACGATCTCTATCGGCGGCCGGAGGCACGATCTATTGTTCGCGGCGGTCCGATGGGCGGGGGTCGCCTACCTCGTAATCGCCGGGCCTGACGGGTACTTTCCATGAGTGGCGCGAACCTACCTCTTGAAGGGGTGACCGTAGTCTCCCTGGAGCAGGCGGTCGCCGCCCCCTTCGCCACCCGCCAGCTCGCGGATCTCGGCGCGAGGGTCATAAAGGTCGAGCGCCCCGGCGTAGGGGACTTCGCCCGGGGTTACGACGAAACGGTCATGGGCATGTCAAGCCACTTCGTCTGGCTCAACCGCTCCAAGGAGTCGCTGGCCCTCGATCTAAGGCAGGACGAGGCCCAAGAGGTTCTTCGCCGCCTCGTGGCCAGGGCCGACGTCTTCGTCCAAAACCTCGCTCCTGGCGCGGCCGGACGCCTCGGTTTCGGTGCAGAAGTGCTGAGGGAAGAGCACCCGCGGCTGGTGTACTGCTCCATCTCGGGCTACGGCGAAGACGGGCCTTACACCGAGAAGAAGGCCTACGACCTGCTCGTGCAGTGCGAGGCGGGGCTGGTCTCCATCACGGGCACGCCTGAAACACCCTCCAAGGTCGGCATCTCCGCCGCTGACATCGCCGCGGGAATGTACGCTTATTCTGGCATCCTCTCCGCCCTTTACAGACACGAGAAGACGGGCGAAGGTGCGACGCTCGAGGTCTCGATGCTGGAGGCGTTGGGAGAGTGGATGGGCTTCCCGGCGTACTTCGCCGGGTACGGTGGCGAGGAGCCCCGGCGCAGCGCCGCCGCGCACGCGGCGATAGCGCCCTACGGGCCGTTCGGGTGCGGGGATGGCGAAGTCGTCTTCCTCGGGATACAGAACGAGCGCGAGTGGAAGAAGTTCTGTGAGGAGGTCCTGGGGCGCGAGGGGATGGCTGAAGACCACCGCTTCGACAAGAACTCCAGGCGCGTCGAGAACCGCGACGGGCTGCACGCCGAGATAGAAAGCGTCTTCTCAGGCCTCTCCTCGGAGGAAGTCATAGAGAGACTCGAAGGGGCGGGGGTGGCGAACGCCAGGATGCGCACCGTGCGGCAGTTCCTCGATCACCCCCAGCTGGAGGCCCGAAACCGCTGGCGCGAGTTCGGCTCGCCAGTGGGTTCGTTACGTGGGCTCCTCCCCCCTGCCACCCTGGACGGCGCGGAGCCAGTCATGAGCCCCATCCCCGAGGTCGGGGAGCACAACGAAAAACTCCTCGCGGAGCTCGGCTACGGGGAGACACGAGGCATGGGCTCTTCTGGAGGTTACAGTCGCTCCTTGGGGTCTCAATCCAAGGAGCCCTCCAAGCGCTTACCCTCTTAACTGCGCTGGCCTCTGTGGGATCTTGCCGCTCGGTACCGAGTTAATCAGGGCTTAACCAGTTTGCTGTGAGAGGGTAATGTAGGACGTGAGATGACCCCAATCGCCCTTTGTTTACTGTACTTTTTCTTCGATCCAGTACAATCGGATCATGGCTACGAAGACTCTTTATGTTTGTTCCAATTGCGGGCACGCCGAACCGAAGTGGCTCGGACGTTGCCCTGATTGCGGAGAGTGGAGTACCTTCGTGGAGGAGATGCGCGAGAGTAAGAAGGTTGTCGGTTTCGCCGAGCGGGCGACGAGGCAGAAGGCCGGAGTCGCAGGTAGGACGCTGGCCCTTAGCGAGGTGCCCGTAGTCGAGGGCGGGGGCAGGATGGACGCCGGGGTAGGGGAGCTGAACAGGGTTCTAGGAGGTGGCATCGTACCAGGCTCGATGGTCCTCGTCGGGGGAGAACCCGGCGTCGGCAAGAGCACGCTTCTTCTTCAAGTTATGGGACACCTGGGGGAAGGCTGCCTTATGGTCTCAGGCGAGGAATCGCCGAGGCAGGTGGCTTTGAGCGCCCGGCGACTCGGGGTCGAAGGGCGGGGCTTCAGGGTTCTCTCCGAGACGGACGTGGACATTATCGAGGCGACCATTCTCCAAGAGCGGCCCAGGGCCGTGGTAGTGGATTCGATCCAGACGCTCTACTCGCCCGAGCTCTCGGGGGCGCCAGGCGGAGTCGGGCAGGTTCGCGAGTGCGCGGCGAGGCTCATGCGGCTCGCCAAGAGCGAGGGCATAGCGGTGGTCCTTGTTGGGCACGTGACGAAGGAGGGGTCCATAGCGGGCCCTCGCGTACTGGAGCACATGGTCGACACGGTGCTCCAGTTCGAGGGGGATCGGTTCCAGAGCTTCAGGGTCTTGCGGGCCCTCAAGAACCGCTTCGGGTCGACTAACGAGGTGGGGGTCTTCGAGATGACGGGCCGCGGGATGGTCGAGGTGGAGGACCCTTCGGCATTCTTCCTCTCGAAGAGGGAGGAGGAAGTGCCGCCTGGCGTCGCTACGGTCTGTCTTCTGGAGGGGACGCGGCCGATGCTGGTCGAGATAGAGAGCCTGGTAGCACCGAGCCCGCTCGCCAACCCGCGGCGCATAGCCAAGGGCGTGGACACAGGGCGGGTCAACATGCTGTGTGCGGTGCTGAGCAGGAGGGCTGGCCTGGCACTCCAGGATCAGGACGTGTACGTCAACGTCACCGGTGGCGTGCGGGTCGAAGAGCCGGCGGCCGACCTCGGGGTGGCGCTCGCTATCGCTTCGGCGATGCGGGACAGACCTGTGGGCAAGGGGACTGCGTGTTTCGGCGAGGTCGGGCTCACGGGGGACGTGCGCTATGTCTCGGGCGCCCAGCGCCGGACCTCCGAGATGGCCAAGATGGGCTTCGGTCGTATAATCAGGCCGGAAAGTACGTCGGATGGCCCGCCGGACAATGAGACCGGGGGCGGGTCCCGGAGAGAGGCGAGCGTCGTGGAAGTAAGTACCTTGGAGGAAGCCGTGGCGGTGGCATTGCTGTGAGTCCCCGGCGGCGGCATCTGCCTGCGGAGCTGGCCCGCGCCCTCGAGCTCGTGGCTCCTGGTACGGATCTCAGGGAGGCCATAGAGAACGTCATGAGGGCGCACAACGGGGCCCTGATCGTCCTCGACAAACCCGAGAGGCTCGAAAGCCTCGGTATCATCTCGGGCGGGATGAAGGTGGAGGTGGAGTTCGCGCCGATGCGCCTCTACGAGCTGGCGAAGATGGACGGCGCGATCGTGGTCTCGCCCGATATCTCCGCCATCCACTACGCGAACGTCCAGCTTAGTCCAGACCCCTCCCTCGAGTCTGAGGAGACCGGTATGCGCCACCTGGCGGCCCACCGCACGGCGCAGCAGACGGGCAGCCTCGTCATAGCGGTCTCCGAGCGTAGGAGGGTGGTGAGCCTCTACCAGGGCTCCTACGGGCCGCACGTTCTGGAGGATATCGGGGTGGTGCTGTCCAAGGCGAACTCGGCTATCGCGACGCTCGAGAAGTACACCAGGAGGCTGAGGGAGGAGGCGCGGGCCCTGACCGTTCACGAGTACGACGGGGCCGTGACGCTGCGGGAGGTCGTCGGCGCCGTGGGAACCTTCGAGTACTCGGCCAGGATCGCCGAGGAGATAGAAGCTTACGTGAGGGAGCTTGGCAGCGAGGGTCGACTGGTCGAGATGCAGCTAGAGCAAGCCTTCCACGGCGTTCCCGAGCAATACGAAGCCTTGCTGAGAGACTACGTCGCGGAAGAGGCAGACGACAGGGTCGTCAGGGAGGAGCTCAGGACACTATCGGCCGAGCAACTCTCTGACTCGGTCGAGATCGCCCGTGCCCTTGGCTACGGTCCGGACGGCCAGCTGGAGGAGTTGTTCATCAAACCCCGCGGATACCGTCAACTAGAGCGGGTGCCACGCCTGCCGCGCAGGGTCGCAGAGAGCCTCATCAGGGCGTTCGGCTCTCTCGAAGAGATCCTCGACGCGACGGAGGAGGAGCTCGACGAGGTAGAGGGGGTCGGCCAGGCCCGCGCCCGCACCATCCAGCGCGGCCTCGAACGTCAGCGCAGTCTGGAGACCACAGGCGAGGTCTCATAGAGGACCGGGGATCAGCGATCGCGCTGGTGCTCGCCGGCGGCACAGGCCGCAGGATGGGCCGCCCCAAGCAGTTCATCGAACTCCTCGGCATGCCGGCCCTCCACTACACGCTGCAGGCCTTCGAAGAGTCGCCCGAAGTCGCCAGAATCTACGCCGTCGGCGACAGGCAGAGGATCGAAGCCCTCGTGCAGGCCGCCGGTATCACCAAGTACGCCGCCTGCGCCGAACCTGGCGAGGCCCGCTCCCTCTCGACCAGGAACGGCCTGCACCTCTGCGCGGAAGACCCGCAGACTATCGTACTGGTGCACGACGGGTCTCGTTGCCTGGTCACACCCGGCCTCATAAAGCGCGTCATAAGGGCGGCACATGGAGCTAGCGAGCCTGACGGCGTTATTCCAGGGGTCCCCGTCTCTGACACCATCAAAGTCGCCAGGGAAGGCACCGTCGCCGAGACCCTGGACAGGACGAACCTGTGGGCGGTTCAGACTCCCCAGGCGTTCCGCCTCGGCCTGCTGCGCCGCCTCCACGACTTGCCTGACGAGTTCCTCCGTGCCGCGACCGATGATGCCTCCCTGGTCGAGCGGGATGGAGGTCGTGTGGAGATCGTCGCGGGGGAGAAGACCAACATCAAGTTGACCTCCCCTGAGGACCTGGTGTTCGCCGAGGCCATACTCGCCGTGCGCGAGGGTGCCCGTGAGGCCATGCCTTGATGCGGGTTGGGCTCGGTGTCGACGTCCACGCCTTCGCCGCGCCGGAGGATGGTCGCAGGCTCGTACTCGGGGGGGTCGAGATCCCCTCCGATAGAGGCCTCCTCGGCCACTCCGATGCCGACGTGCTTGCCCACGCCGTTGCGGACGCCCTTCTCGGGGCGGCAGGTCTGGAAGACATCGGCCACTACTTCCCCGACACCGACGAGCGCTACAGAGACGCGGACTCCCTCGAGCTCCTGCGCGAGGCGCGCTCCCTCGTGGGGGACTCCTGGATCGTGGCCAACGTGGACGCCGTCGTCATCTGCGAGCGGCCGAAGATCAGGGACCACAGGGAGGCCATGCGAAAGAACCTCGCCGCCGCCCTCGGAACAGAAGAGTCCCGCGTCGGCGTACGCGGCACCACGACCGAGCGACTCGGCTTCCCGGGTAGGGGCGAGGGCATAGCCGCCCAGGCGGTGTGCCTGCTGGAACGGCGTTGAGCGGGGTCAGGGTCCGCTTCGCCCCGAGCCCGACAGGGCTCCTCCACCCCGGTGCGGCCCGCACCGCGCTCTTCAATTACCTCTTCGCCAGGCATCACGGGGGAGACCTTATCCTCCGTATCGAGGACACCGACAGGGAGCGGAGTCGCCCGGAGTTCGAACACGCGCAGCTCGAAGACCTCGAATGGCTCGGATTGTCTTTCGACGAGGGCCCATACCGCCAGAGCGAACGTGGGGAGCTCTATGAGGGAGCCGCCCGGCGTCTGATAGATGCCGCTCTCACCTATGAAAGCACGGACGAATCGGGGCGGCGCGCTCTCTACTTCCGTCCGCCGGTGCGTAGCGGGAGCTTCGTCGATGAGTTGAGGGGAGAGGTGACGTTCGGCGGCGTAGAGGACTTCGTGATCCTCAAGTCCGACGGCACGCCTTCTTACAACTTCGCCGTGGTCGTCGACGATCTGGAGCTGGGGATAACGCATGTGATCCGGGGCGAGGAACATCTCTCCAATACCGCCCGCCAGGCCTTGCTCTACAGGGCGCTCGGCGCGACCGAGCCCCGGTTTATCCACCTCGGGGTCATCCTCGGGCCTGACGGCAAGAAGCTCTCCAAACGCCACGGCGCCGCGAGCATCACTGACTACCGCAGGGAAGGATACGTCCCTGAAGCGTTGGTGAACTACCTCGCCCTGCTCGGCTGGAACCATCCGGAAGGGAAGGAAGAGTTCGCGGGCCTCCATGAAATCTCGCGCGAATGGGACCCTTCACGCCTGGGAACGAGCCCGGCGACCTTCGACCCCGACCGTCTGCTGTTCTTCAATGCCAACCACATCCGGCGTCTGCCTGCTGAGGAGCTTCTCAGGCGCCTCGAGCCTTTCCTCGAAGAGCCGCTGCCAGGCGGGCGGGAGCCTGCGGCACTCGAGGCCATAAGAGAAGATATGAGGACCCTCTCCGAAGCGTCGCTCTTGCTGCGTGCGATCACGGGCCCCGTGAACCCTGACGTTCTCGTAGAGGAGTTGCAGGACGCAAGCGACGAGGTCTTCGCGCACGCCGCCGCCGGGCTGGAAGGCCGGGAGTTCGGGGATGTGGAGGAGGCGCGTGATTTCGTAGCCGGGCTTCGCGCGTGGGCTAAGGAGCGGGGGATAAAGACCAGGGATCTCCTACACCCTCTGAGGCTAGCGCTCACGGGCAAGAACAGGGGGCCCGAGATGGCTTACCTCTTCGCGGTGTTGGGTGCTGAGGAGGCCAGGGAGAGGATACTTCGGGCTAGAGAGGCTAGACTAGGGGCATGAGCTTGCTCGTAAAGGACAGCATGAGCGGCAAGATGGTCGAGGTAGGGGAGAGTGGCAGGCTCGGCCTCTACATCTGCGGTCCTACGGTCTACGATCACATCCACGTCGGCAACGCGCGGGCGCCCTTGTTCTGGGACGTGGTCGCCAGGTACCTGAGGAGCCGGGGTTACGACGTGACGTTCGTCCAGAACATCACGGACATAGAGGACAAGATCATAAACAAGGCCAACCAGGAGGGGGTCTCCTGGCAGGAGATCGTAGACCGCTACACGGACTCCTTCCACGAACGGCTGGAGATGCTGGGCATAGGGCTGCCCGACATCGAGCCGCGCGCCACCGAGCACATCCCCGAGATGATCTCCCTGATCGAAGAGCTCATAGAGAAGGGCCACGCCTACGCCCCAGAGGAAGCCAAAGGCGACGTCTACTACGCCGTAGGAAGCTTCCCGCAATACGGCGCCCTCAGCCACCAACGTCCCGAAGAGATGCGCGAGACGGAGAAGGGCCAGACCGGCTTCAAGAGGAGCCCGCTGGACTTCGCGCTGTGGAAGGCCTCCAAACCTGGCGAGCCTTCCTGGGAGAGCCCCTGGGGAGAAGGGCGTCCTGGCTGGCACATCGAGTGCTCCGCGATGGTAAGCAAACATCTGCCCGATGGTGCCGACATCCACGGCGGCGGTACGGACATACGCTTCCCGCACCACGAGAACGAGCTGGCCCAGAGCGCCGCGGCCCACCC
>OBLR010000107.1_pt1 | contig 15326 bp, 13 predicted proteins | sample 1519891 | NCBI WGS metagenome assembly OBLR01 (sample SAMEA3113583, study PRJEB22503) | soil metagenome | reverse complement strand
ATTATCAGACCTCCGAGTGTAGATGCAGCCGTTTGACAGTCAATAGTGCTCCCTGTTTGTCCGCCAGTAGTACCTTGTTGTTGTCCAAATGCTGTGGGACTAATTGATACAACTAGTATCGATGTAGATAGTAGCAAAGCTAGTCCTACAGGTAATAAGAACGGAAGTTTCTTGCTTTTCATCAAGGCTGTCTGGGCAACATTACTTTTACGAGTTATATGCACAAGTTATGATTAAGGCAAATCGATCATTATTCTTAGCATAGATACATCATGTAATTCTGCAAGACTATTCTTGCTCTGAAGATAACTTAAGTGATTTGCAATTCATTATAATATCTTTACCATAAGAGTATAATTACTGCCTTGACTGGTTTTTTCTCAAAAATTCGCTTGACGGTATAGGCAATGGAGAGCATTCAAAAAGATAGAGTGAAGCGGGTAGGATTTGAGCAGTTATTCCTCTTCTGCTCTATCTCTGAAATTTAGATGTAGAGGTTGTACTCTTTGGTGCTTAAATTATCGATTACCTAAAATGCTAATTTGTGTCTCTGCCTCTTATCATATGTCTCTGTTCAATTGCGTCATTAATCTCTCGTTTGAGAGTAGCAACTTTTTTCTCATACTGGTATAACAAATCTAAGTTAGGGTCATCATACGATCTAATTAGAAACGATAACTTTGCTTCAAGTCTCTCTATGTGATCATCCCACATCTTGACTGCGCCTTCGATTTCGTCTACAACAGTCAGCTCATCCAGCTTCTCTTCTTTTGTTGCTGATTTTTCCGTTGTGGCCCTTGGACGATAATAATAGTTATCGCTTTTAATTGAACTCATATATGTTATACAATAAAATGCGTTTGATTGACTAATATTACTTGAGTATTGACAACCTGGTAAAAGAATCTAGTATGACCATTGATAATTATATTATATTATATTTTTATTACTATTTGAAAGCATTCTGACAAAGGGTTATTTCCGCCTGAAGGTATATGATGAGATTAATGTCCTAAGTACAGAGTAGTGTTACTACTACCCTCACTTAGAATTGCAGTTCAAATAGAGGAAGAATCTATTCCTCCTTAACCATTTGAATAAATCCACATAGGAAGAAGTTTGACGAGGGATGCTTCACTAGCCCTTCTGCCTATATCGACGTAGGAGAGGGCAGAAAAAAGCACGAATTGGTTATTTGTTATTTGCCCTCTGGTCTAATTCTAATACATATGATTGCATATGATGTTTATCTATGTGTATTTAAGAAATAATACTGCAGAGCATGAACCATGAAGAACAAGGACCTCATTTGTCTCCTTCCTTAGACTTTTCTTTGTGGACAGATGAACAGCTTGCAAAGCTTCCATTTATCGAACTTCTGGTTTTATCTTTTGAAGGGGAAGCATCACTTCATCCAGGAGGGGTAGCCTCAACTGAGAGACTTCTTCAAAAATTGAGTATCGATCCTAAAGATTATGTCTTGGAAATCGGATGTGGTAGTGCTAAGGATCTTTGCAGATTAGTTGAGAATTATAAATGCAGAGCAATAGGAGTTGATTCTAGTGATCTCATTGTAAAATTTGCAGAGGATAGAGTACAAAAAAGAGGTCTTTCTTCTCAGATAACTATAATCAAAGGTGATATTACTAATCTGAATTTCTTCAATGATAGTCAATTTGATATAGTCATTGCTCAGTCCGTCCTAGCTACTGTCCTTGATAAGGATAAGGACAAGATTGCAACAGAAGTTTCAAGAGTCTTAAAATCAGGTGGGCATTTTGGAGATATTGAGCTGATTTGGGTTGATGAGCCCGACAATGAGCTTGTCTACAATGTAGAAAAGAGAATAGGCTCATTTGATAGACCTTTGAAACATAGTGAGTGGATTGGATTATTCAAAGAAGCAGGTATGACAGAGACCTATGTCTTTACAAGTAATGATTTTGGCTTTCCAACAGATTTTTTTAGTGTGATGAAGCACAATAATGGTGGCTTTGTTGAGTCAATGAAATTGCTGACGCTTATGATGAGTAGGGGAAATAGAATAAATCTTACAGAGCGTACTGAACACCTTCGATGGATGAAGGATTCTGGAAAGATGGGCTATGGAATCTATGTCTTTGAGAAGATATAATGGGCTCACTTGTTAGACGAGGAGATTGCAATGGAACGCATCCACCACGTGTATTGATTATATAATTTGCTCTGGATTGGCAAATGTAAGAATATCTTTTATTGAAAGCGATAGACTCACAAGGAAAAAGAATGGAGCGTGTGGGTTTGAACAGCTCTGTCCTTTAGATATATGAATAGAGTGTGACCTTGAAAAGCTGGCTGTGGTCCTGGGTTCAAATCATACCACTCGGCCCATTCTTTTATTCTAAGAAAATACGGCATTAAATTGAGCTTGATTTTTGGATAGTGACGGTAGAATCTTTTATCCAAGACAGCAAGATGCTGCGAGATTGAAGATATTCTTCCATGCGTGCCGCAATGAAAAGATAAGATTTCTTCTATAGAATTTCTTCACGTTATTTTATATCGGTGTCGATGCCGCTTCAATGTATAACTATTGGCAGCTCCAGCATCTCCCACCAATATTGAAAGGACTGAAGTTTTCTATGGATCTGAAGATGCCATGAAAATTCTGCTGCAAGCCATGCGTAACGTAAAGAAAGAAGCGGTAACTTGCAGCGACGCCCAGTCAGCTGGATTTTCAATGACCATAGAGCCAGTAAGACAGGGCTTTATTGACTTTAAGAAAAGAGGACTAAAAATCAGGTCTATCACCGAGATAACCAAAGAAAACCTTGAATATTGTAAACAGCTTGGAGGCTATGTCCAGCTGCGACATCTTGATGGTCTCAGGGGCAACTTTGCTGTTAGTGAGACTGAATACGTTGCTACAGCTATAATCAACGAAAAAGAACCCGTTACCGAAACTATCTACAGTAACGCTAAGGCAATTTTAGAACAACACCGCTACTTTTTCGAAACATTATGGAACAAGGCAATACCTGCAGAACAAAGGATACGTGAGCTTGAACAAGGAGTAGAGCGGGAATTTGTAGAAGTTATTACGGATGGTGCTAGGGCTACTCAATTATTTGTTGAATTTGCAAGCTCCGTGAAGAAGGAAGCTCAGCTAATACTTTCTCAGCCCACGGTGATGGAACGAACAAGAAAAGTGGGAATGTGGGACCTTCTGATAGAGGCAGCAAACAATGGCGCACAAATCCAAGTGATAAGCCCAATAACAAATAACAACGAACAATTGGCTAAGGAAATAACTGTAAGAGCACCAAACATCAAGATTTTTCCCGGTCCCGTCTCTACCGCAGGGATGTTTATTGTAGATAACAAGAGATACTTTAGAGCAGAAGACAAAGACCCGGAGGCTAGTGAAGTAGCTGATGCAATAAGTGTTATGATTTATTCAAACAATGTAAACGGAGTCAAATCGTTTAAGTCATTATTCGAAATCCTCTGGCAGCAATTGGAAATGTATGAAAAGCTAAGCGCTCATAATGCAATGCAGAGGGAATTTATCAATATTGCAGCACATGAATTGCGGACTCCTATTCAGGCACTTCTTGGCATTATTGATCTTATCGAATCTAAGACTGATATACGCAAAGAGAAAGTTGAATTGTCCAGAGCAATCATTGAAATGATGATACGCAATGTGACAAGATTGGAACGCCTATCTGCAAACATACTTGATGCATCCAGAATTGAGAGCAATACACTCAAACTCAATAAAGAAGTTTTTGATCTAAACCAAAAAGTTCTGCGAGTAATTGATGACCTAAAGATTACTACCTATAGAGAGAGAAAAAATATCAAGATCGTTTCTAATAGTATACCCGATAAACTTGAAATTTACGCAGACAAATCTCGAATATTCGAAGTTTTATCTAATCTGATCAGAAATTCTATTAGGTTCTCCGATGAAGAAGAAGCTACAATTATAGTTAACGTGGAGCAGAAGGAAGGATATGCTGTTGTAGAGGTGAGAGATAATGGCAGAGGCATTGACCCCGAAATAATGCCAAAGCTCTTTACAAAATTTGCTACAAAATCATACCAGGGGATCGGACTTGGATTGTATATATCAAAAAGCATTGTTGAAGCTCATGGCGGTAAGATATGGGCTGAAAATAATCGGAATGGAAAAGGTGCAACTTTTACATTCACCCTGCCAGTCCAAAAACCGCACCATGGATGACTTAGATCAACATAGGAAAAGAGAGAGATATACATTATCGCAGAGCGATTGGACAGGTCTAAAGTTAAGCCCCACCTGAAGCCGAGAATAGTTAAATGTGAGACGGGCGGAATTCTAACAAGTTTCTTTCTATTCACAGATGAGGACTAAAATAGAATGTGATAACTGAGGTCATGGGTTCACAAATCCCACCCGGTCCATTTCTTACTGCGAGGGAACTAGGTATTGGATTGAGCTGATTTTTCGGTTACTGTTCGACAAAAATTCGCAAGTATATAAATTCCTCCTATCTGCTTTTCTTACAACTAACACTACGTTAAGTTACTGACTCCAGTTTCACTATCTAATTATTATAGCAATTGTGTTATAGCAGATCCATAATGATTACTCGGCATCAAATTGGATTAGCTGGAGTCGTCATAGTTGCAGCTATTGCTTCTGGAGCATCTTTGAGTCTTAGTTCGATATATGGCAGTACAAATGTAACTAATGGACCTCCTGAGCAGCATATGGCGGGGAATAACTTCAATGATGATACTGACAACATGCCTTCTTCAGCTGCGAGCTCTTCTTCTCAAATTTCTCCTTATTCCGGGCAAGAAATAAGAGTTATAAAATCACTTTCAGATAATGATGTTCAGTCGCTTCAAAATGGCACAGGTGAAGCTTTTGGTGGGATTGCAAAGTTGGCAGAACTAAATGGCTATCCTGGCCCTCGCCATGTTTTGGATATTGCACAAGAGCTTCAGTTGACTGATAGACAAAGAATGGAAATCGAGTTGATATACCAGAATATGTCAAACAATGCAAAGAGTATAGGATCTGCAATTATTGGTGTTGAGCAGGATATGGATGAAGCATTTGCTAACAAGACCATAACTGAAGAAAATCTTATAGCACTGCTTGATAAAAGTGCGAACCTCTATGGACAACTTAGATTCGTTCATTTGTCCGCCCACTTAGATACAGCGCAGATCATGACTACAGAACAGATTCAAATGTATAACGAGATGAGAGGATATGATGGTGACAGTATAGATAACAGTAGTGTCAGCAACAATGATAACCGCACCCATCAACAACATTTAATGCAATGAACGAGTGCAGTCATATTCCTATAGTTGTACTTTGGTCGAGCAATATCAGCTCGACTAGTTCTTATTAAGACTGAGATATTTGCAACTGGAGACATTCGCACAACGCAGGATATCCATTAAAGAATAGAGAAGGAGCACAGATCCACTTGGGAGGAATCAAAATTACCGTCATGTCTCAAAAGAGGATTCTGATGGTTAATATGCAATGCTTGAAATGGTGCATCCGCCTAACATAGGTCACGCCCTTCCTATCCATCCGAATGCTCCTGAAGCATATTATGCATACTATGTACTTGATGATGAGTATCAAATCTGATGTAGCAAAGAAGTCTATCATGCACAGGAAGGAGATTTTGTATTTATTCTAAAAAGGTATAGAATACAAATATCATCTAGTTCAAACGGTGGAGGAGAAGTGTTAATAATTTCTCCTGCCTGCTTGGAGAATTACTTTAGAGAGATTGCAGACACTCTCAGTATTGGTCCAATTACTTGGAAGTAGAAGCAGGAGATATCTTGCAGATATGGACAGGAATTTCTTGAGAGTCTGAAACATTGGGGACAATAGGATGCGATTGTATCTATTACGATTTAAGAACAGGGAAGAAATATGTTGGGGTTCATTGTCTTATAGGTATTAAGGAGATACAAGAATTTTCTTGATGCAATCTGAAGAAGAGGATACGAATACATTTGGCTCAATTTACTATTATTGATGCTCCATCAATCTTGGGACTGCAACCGACTGGAGTACAGTACCTTCCTGAAGCACTTAAGGCAGCTGGTCTGATGAGTAAATTAGGAGCTGAATACGGAGGGCAAGTTTCTCCCTTGGGTTATAGTCCGGAAAGGGACAAATCAACACTACTACTTAATCCTGATTCGATCAGAGCATTCTCAATACAACTTGCAGATGCAGTCACTTTGGTGCTACGTAAAAAACAGTTTCCGCTAGTGCTCGGTGGAGATTGTAGTATCCTCATAGGAAACCTTCTGGCCCTACACCGATTGGGGAGGTACGGACTATTCTTCATAGATGGTCATGCTGATTTTTATCAACCCCAAGCATCTCCCACTGGAGAAGTTGCCGATATGGATCTTGCGATTGTATCGGGTCGTGGCCCAGATATCCTAACTAACATTGATGGTCTTAAACCGCTTGTTCAAGACGAAGACATTGTTGTATTCGGTTATCGTGATGCCGAACAATCTGCAAGCTACGGAAGCCAAGATGTCCGAGACACCAACATGCATGTGTTTGACCTTCAATTTGTAAGAAAGACAGGAACGATCACTGCTGCCACTTCTCAGGCTCTTGAAAAGCTAGTGAATGATGAGCTTGATGGATTTTGGATACATCTAGATGCTGATGTCTTGGATGATTTGATTATGCCAGCGGTAGACTATCGCCTAGGTGGTGGTGGATTAAGCTTCTCTGAGCTAACTGAGCTCTTGAAGACTCTAGTTGACTCTGGTCGTGCGGTGGGAATGGATATTACCATCTTCAATCCTCGGCTGGATTTGGATGGCTCAATAACACAAAGATTCGTCTTGAGCCTAGTTCAAGGTTTATCTTAAAAGAATAAAAAGTATTAAATTCAATTTACTTTTCGTATCAAGACGCGTGGTATGTCGGAGCAAAGATGTACTGAGCTGTGGTCATGGGTTCAAATCCCACCTGTTCACTCTTAACATTCTGGTAAAATGCAGCATTGTTTTGGACTCGATTATAACAATTGTCGGACAAAACTAGCCAGAAATCCCAATGCCGTGTCCCCCAGCTTGTCGACACTTTCCTGTAAAACTTGTAACTTATTGTCAAGAGCGCCTATGGCTGCGGTTTGTTATCCTCTTAGCATCAACAAGTGCACACCTGGTTGTCAAAAAGGGCACAAGATCTCCAAATTTGTTGGAGCATCTACACATTCAAGTACATTGAGGAGAGTGGAATTTTTCGTCTAATCTTCTATCCTGATTCCGTATGGATAGTATATCACTTGCAGCGCTAACAAGTCGATCAGGCTCACATCATAAATGTACCAGAAATATCTGTGTGTTGTGAAGTACGGGATTAGAAATGGGGTTGTTACATTGCAGGAGCACCCGTTGTAGGTCTCAAGATGGTGAAGTTATAGATTTAACCAAAAGATGCCAGTAGTTTTTTTAGGGAGTTTCAGACAGTTGGTCGGCTTGTTGCCTTCTTGAGATAGGATGGTAACTCGTAACGATGGTTATTACTTCTAAAGACCATATATGTAAAAGTGTTAAATAACCTCCTCACATAGGGTTAGTATGACCTCGGGAAAATATTTTAACAAGGGTGTAAAAGCGCTTGATTCACCTCATGTTGGACATGTGGTAAGAGAAACAGATGACAAGATTGTAGTATTTGGTGGTGGAGATGATAGATATGATATACCTAAATCACAGATCCGGTTTACTAGTGGTAATGTTCTGATTGATTTGTCAATGTACGAAATCGCAAAAAAATACAAGGTTAGCAGAGAAGAGCCACTGCCCACAGGAAAAGCAACAAAGGATCCTTGGACGAAACCTGATAATGTAGACCTTGCTACTTATGAAAGACAATATCCAAAGTCATTGTTCAACAAAGGTGTGAGGACAGACAATGAGGATCATGTTGGACATGTGGTGACAGAAACAGATGACAAGATTGTAGTATTTGGACACTATGACTACCGATTTGATATACCAAAATCAGAGATAGTGGCAGCAGGCAGAAATGTTATAGTCGGAATAGACTTTCCTGAGTTACTAAAGTATAAGGTAGAAAGAAACGCACCGTTGCCAACAGGGGAGCCAATAGATAAGTTGGCTGAAGAGGATCAGCCGCGAGTTCAAGATGTGTGATATCTTTTTGTTAGCTCCTTTCTTTATAATACACAAAACATCATCTAGGCTATCTTCTTCGATAGTTTGACTTTGCATGCATCCTCTTTTTAGTTGAGCTTTTTCTCCTATTATGTTTTTCTTTTTATGACTGTATGTAAGCAGCCTATATGCTGTTCTAGTGTGATGCATAACAACGCAGGTGTAGTAGAGTCCCAGCGACATCATGTACCATTGTATCTTTTTAAGAGCAAATTTACAATTTGTATTATTTATCTATTGTTGTCTATTATTGTATAATTCTCTTAAGTTGACATTAAAGAATCATACATGCCGGTTTCCTATCCGTTATTACTTGTTTAACACAGATCTACACTTTATGGAAGTGCTATGAGCACTGCTTATGTAAAACAGGCTGCTAGTACACGTGGATGGTCATGACATTAACAACAATGATGCCGCCATCATTATCTGCGAGAGATCCAATGGGCGGTGATGCTGCTTCGGAAATTGCGCGACCCAATGCCTCAAAAAGCAACAGCACTGTAACTATGAACATGGGGATGCTTTCGCTTTGAAGTTTCATGAGCAGCAGCATAAAAAATATTTGGAAGAGAAGGATGATGCTAGCTGGCAGAAGCGTCGGGAATACGAAATGATGCTTATGAGGAGATTCAATCTTAAAAAAGAGATCAGTTTACTTCAGCGTAGCTTTGCCGCTAACGAAACAAGCATCAAGGACTATGAAAATGATGAAGACACAAAAGAGTTTGCCTGTGAGGTTAGAGAAGGAATATGGAAGAACAGGGCAAGGAAGAGTTGGCATTCAGATACCTCCTTTGCTGACGAGCATTTAGAATTGGGACTTTATGTACTGACACCTCGTGAAAAAGAATTAGCATCAGCAGTACTAAGAGATACCGTATTAGCGCTGGATGACAACAACTTTCGTAGACTAAAGGATCTCTATGCATTGCATGCTCAGAATGCGGCTTTACCGAGTATTACTTCTGAAATCAGCTCGGATTAGGGGACCTGAGAGCAGAGACAATAGTCCAACAAGCTGATATCGGAAAGCATGAGGTGTGGAATGGAAAGCTAGTCGCATCTCCAGATCTGCTCTATGGCAAAAGTTTGGCAGATAAGGCAGCTGGGTTCAGCATTACTCCTTGCTTGAGTGTATGACCCATGCGCTGGGCGAAGCACCAGTCATTAATTTAAGTTCATTTTGAGTAGTTGTCAGGCAAAACCGGCAGCAATGCCACTTCTTTCCATCATAGTCGTTCTTACCAATGGCTAAGAAAGATCTGAACAAGAGTACAAACCTACTCCCTCAGCCTTGGATATTAGGTCCCTGCAATGGCGACTTCAACAATCCAAGCTGACCTAAGAATGTGACTTGGTCATAGTAGATACGATTCTCGACAATTCGCCCATTGCGTACCTTCCAAATGTCGCAGACAGGAAGCTCAACACGCTTGCCCGTAGTGGGAAGAGTCCCTGTCGGTCCTACCATCGGCCCAGTATTTGTGCCGAGGAATATACCTTCAACAACCACTATGTCAGTGCCCTCAATGAATTCACGCACATCCCAGTGCAGATCGGGAAAGGCCTGTTTGAAACCGCTCGCAAAGGCTAGGAATGCTTCGATACTGCTAACAGTCCCGATTGCTGCATTGACATGGACTATATCATCTGCCACAATGTCACGGTCGCGCTCTATCTGACCCTCCGATACGTTTGCGTAATGCCGCTTGACGAGCTTGGTAAGTTCTCCTCCTGTCATTGTTGATATCTTCTCCTAAAATTAATCCAGCAATAGTTTGGCAGAGAGATCATAAGTGTAACATCTGAAGCCACATTCTTGATAGTGTTTTCTATCGGATCTCTCTTACATTGTTGTTTCAAATGAGACATACGCATGGCATTATGGAAAATTACTACTGATTGGCTACCTATCTGTAAGATTTTTCTATCGGAATGGCATCCAAAAGTGCATGTCTACTGTTGTAACAAAGCTTGGCTGGACTGGCTGGCTTCTAGTTCTAGTATACTTTGGTGCCGTAACTGCAATTTCCGATTATATCGCTCACTGGTTTCTATTATCTGAAGAATTGTTATTCTATGAAGTATTTATCACAGTCATTGTTTCTACTGTTGTTCTGTATATCCTTACCAGAGTATATAGTGCTCTCAGAGATAAAAACTCGACTTCAAAATGGTGGGATAGAGGCTTGAAGATATTGTCTATTATTTTTGGAGTTATCGGATTTGTTTACTTGAGTATTGGATTGATTTCGTACTCTTCGATTGACGATTTCAGAACCGATCCTGAGCTTAGGGATCTCGATTCTGAACTGCAGAATTCTATTATTGAGAACTCTTACTTTTTTGGGATCCTCCTGACGGTATCCGGCGTGATAGCATTTGTTGCAACTGCCGGATTGTCTATTCGCCGCAAATTCGGATGGTATGTTGCAGTTTCTCTTGTACTTATTCAGATAGTTGCCATCACAGGTTTACTAGATAAAGAAAGGGTGATGCATTTTATTCTGCTTCCTGAAATAACAAAACAATTGACGTTAGAAGAAATACAAGTAATTGAAATAGTCTTTGTTCCAATGATCATAAACAGCGTTTTTGTGATGCTGGTTGCAAACATTGTTACTGTTACGTTCTTGACATTGCCCAGAATATTGACTATTTTTAATATGCGTCCTGATATTTTATCTTCTCGAATAGGTAGGTCCCTATAAGGCAGGCAAGTTACGATAATAAAGTAAGTGAAACTTAGATTCAATCTAATGCAGTACAAGCTGAAGCGTTGAGTCCTCTGTAGCCACACTTAGATGTCCTGCTGTGTAAACTTCTGCTGCTTTCACCTTTCTTTTACACCCACCGTGCTTTCAACTTCTCATAGAGATGCTTGAAAGCTATGCCTTAAGGTCATTTTTTCAAATCTTCGATTGTCAATTTTGATCAATCTAGATAGCCATAGTATTGAATTGATTCTAGTAGAGGCCGTTGCAGAGAGAATTCTCATAATTCTATCATCTCATCCTGATTGATTTCACCTTTGCAATCAAAATTTTTCTAATGCCTGTATTTCCTTTTAACAGCAATGTTTAGTGGTGCAATAACTAGCCATAGATACTGAGCAATATTCAGATCAAAGAAGGAAATAAGAATAGAAATAGCAAATACTAAAGGAATCAAAAGAATATTTACCATAACTCCTTTTATAAAAAGTGGATGGATGTTCTTATCGATCAATCTATAATCTTTTGTTCCAAACCACCATATGAGAGCAAGCAATGAACTTGTCATAATAACGAGAATGCAATAAAGGACGTATGGAATTTGATACGAACCATAATTTATTACAAGAGATGTAGAGACTGACAAGAATGTTATGAATAGAAGGAATAATAGATTTAGATAAACCATGGAAATATGAGATTCTTTGATAAAATTGAAAACCTGATGATATGAAACCCAGAAGATTGCGATGACTGCAAAACTGATAATGTAACTCTCAACTTGGGGATACATATCATAAAGTCTGCTTAATAGTTCTGATTCTGTTAAGTTTGGAGATAAGTTAGGTATGTCTATTGAGAGTGTCATAAGGGTTATTGCAAATGCAAAAATAGCATCACCAAAAGATACAACATGTTCTGGCTTTACCTTTGGAACAAATGCATTTGTTGACATAGATGTATAGGAGCATATGTGTATTAATTGCTATAATAAAAATAAGATCCTATAGAAGTAGCCACAGAGCGGAGACATTGATTAGGAAGTGGAGCGAGTAAGTTTTGAACAGTAGCATCCTATTTTGAAGGCTCCGCCCTTTAGATAGATAATTAGCACCCAAAAAGACTGGCTAAGGTCATGGGTTCAAAATCCTCCGTCTATATCTTTCGTACTAGTAAAATACGGCGTTGGAAAGACCTTGTTATAGGTGGTTGTCGGATAAATTCAACAGCAATGCCAATGCAATATCATCCAATTTGCCGACATTCTGTCCTTATTCTTTGCAGCGCGCTCAAATTGCCTTAAGCGATACCATGTCTCGACCCCATAAGAAGTCCTCCTAATTCTTGTGTGGTGTTAGTGTGGGCGACACATCCCTCGTAGTCCCAATATTTATATCAACAGCCAACGATACTACCATATTGAAAGTCATACAAGCTCTTCCCGGCATGCCAAAGCCTGTCACCGAGTCCGAGGTTAACAGTTTACTCCAAAGCAAACTCAACATACAGATTGCCACCATTGATGAAGAAGGATATCCAATCATTCATCCCACATGGTTCCTCTATGAAAATGACTCCGGCAAATTATTCACAGGCACAGCAAAAATGACAAGGAAGGTTCAGAATATTCAAAGCAATCCTGACAAAATTTATTTTTCTATTGACGACGAGAATTATCCATACAAGGGAGTAAAGGGAAGGGCAGCAGCAAGAATATCTGAAGACATAGAGAAAAACCTGTCAATCATAGAAAAAATAAACTTGAAGTATCTAGGTACTCTTGAACACCCTCTTGCCAGAAGGCTGTTAGAGAATACTAGAAATGGTAGCCAGGTTGTTATTGAAATTACGCCACAATTTTTCTCTGCATGGGATTTCGGCAAGGCTGAGTAGTTGAAAATTGGTGAGTTTTACTTCTCTGCCCAAAATTCAACAGCAATGCCAATGTAGTATTGTTAAATAGCAATCTCCCTAGTCTATAGCCACGCCACCTGGTACCACCTGGTATGGGTCATCCCTAACTCATGAAGTGCTGCAATATGTGTCTAAATGTACAATGAATACGGTCCTTGATGGAAGTAAATCCTCTATACATTGCAGTTGTTGTATTTTACCTCCAATTTTGTTTGGCACTTGTGTTCAACGAAGGTTGTTATCATAAACGCCAACCCAATATCTCGTACTGGCAGTCTTGCTTTTATCGTAAGATCATTCGCTACGATGCAGCTGAAACGCTTAACTCGAATGACAGTGAGTTTGTTCAAACTATGAGTATAAATGGGAAATTCGATCGAATAATTATGGGCATATCCTGCTTTGTGGCATTAGCTGCTGTCCTAGGAGTAATTGCTAGCATTAGCTCAATTGATTCGCTTGCTCAGACTGACTTGACGACTGCTACTACGGGTCCTATCCAGGATCAGGAAAGGAGTGCTACTACCCCTAATACAACTTCAGTCATCGAGTCCTTTGGAGAGCCATTTTTTGTAGAGCAAGGCAGAATTACAGGGCAAAGAGTACTTGCTGTTGCCCCACAGCCCCAGTTAGAATTCAGTTTCATGGCTAATGCTAGTATTAACAATGGTGATGATGGTGTAATAAATGCAATAAACACTGGGACAAGCATAAGCACGCTCAATGCTGATGGAACGTTTCGAGGCGAAGGGCAGGGTATACTAAGGACGCAGGGTGGTGGCGTGGCAACTTGGACCAATCAGGTAGTAGGGAGCATCACTCCTGAGGGAACCATAATAACGCGTGGGGTAGGAATCTGGAGTACACCTTCAACAATGGGAGAACTAGGTTTTATGAATAACATGATAACTGTTTTTGAAGTTCAGATAGACAGAGAAGGTAATCTATCTGCCAGAGAATGGGAGTGGAGATGATAGGACAAAAAGCGTGTATATGGCTGATGGGTCTGGAATCTTTCCTAGGTACAGTTTAGATAGGAGATAAACTACCTTAGAAAGACTGGCTGAGATCCCAAATTCAAATCCTGCCGGTCCATTTTTATCTACGAGAGAGTTATGGCGTTGAATTGAGTTTGTTTTTTTGGTAGTTGTCGGACAATGAAGGTTCCACGGTAAAAAACTCCAACTAACAGTTAAATCATACACGACTTATTGCCAATCCATGGCATCATCACCATCACAATCATCTTCATCAGAACAAGAAGAACAAAAAAAGCAGGTGGTTCGTCAGTTCTTTGATGCTTTCAATGGACATGATACCGAAAGAATGGCTCAGTTAGTATCGACTGCTACTACTACTTACTCCTTTCACGTCGCAGGCTTGCATACTACGGATTGGAATGGGCGCAAGCAATTTGTCGTTGATGTCATCAAGGCATTCCCCGACATTGATCATCACATACTAGATATAGTGGCCGAAGGAGATAAAGTCGCGATTCGTGTCAATATTACTGGTACCCACAAAGGCGAGTTCCAGGGTATACGCGCCACCGGTAAGAAAGTATCTGTGGATGGAACAGATTTTCTAACTATCATTGATGGTAAGATTGTAGAAGAATGGTTAAACTCAGACATGATGGGATTGCTGCAGCAGATTGGAGGGATATCTACACCACGATCTGCCTCTAGTGGTAGTACTAGTATGCTCGCTCATGATCGTGATAGATCAAAAGTGTAGCAAATGATATGTGTTATTGTTGAGACGTATCTTTACGAAAATCTCTAGAATTTAACATTGTTGAAGTCGGGAGTTCAAATCCCACCCTGTTAATTTTTACCTCAAGGGAATTAAGTATTCTCTTGAGATGTTTTAATAATTGTCAGGCAAAAATTCTCTGCAACAATATTATTCTTTCTGCATTCAATTAGGATATTTGTCAGTTGGAGGCAAACCTTACATTCAGAAGGCATGCAGCAACAGTTACCGCATATCAAATTTTTATCCAGCGCATCGAGAATAGAAATCTCTAAAGATTGTCCTCGAATTTCTCCTCTTTGACTCGTAAAACGTATCCAATTAACTCCCTCCTTGCGAGAACTATGATCGACGACTCCATCACAATAGACTAAAAGGATATATGAGCTCAAAGAAATTTCTTTAAAAAGAAGAGCATCAATACATAAATCCTTAAAAGAGTTTACATATTATAAATTTCAGTGTATATTATTGCTTTTAGTAGTAAAATTATGTCCACCGTTTTCGTTGGAAGTATATTGATTATTTTTGGATATTCTGCAGCATATGCTCAAACAATAGTTCCTCCTAGTGCTGACGCCAATGGTAATGATGTTAGCAGTCGTAACACTACGCGTTCAGATCTCATCGATTGTCTTGTTAATAGTTGTATAAGCCCTGATTTCCATCTTCCATCAAATACTAGTGTAATTGCTATGGCTTTCAATAATCTCACATTGGAAG
>OBLR010000106.1_pt1 | contig 15333 bp, 12 predicted proteins | sample 1519891 | NCBI WGS metagenome assembly OBLR01 (sample SAMEA3113583, study PRJEB22503) | soil metagenome | reverse complement strand
ATCAGGAACCGGCCTCGCATCCCGCGACGCTTGATCTCGGCGGCGAACGCTCGGAGGTGGTGGATGTGGGCGTCTCGCTGGGTGACCACCTGGCTCACCAGGACGGCGTCGGCTTCCTCCATCACCGCCCGTTCCACCAGCGCGGCCGGATCGACCTGGGACCGCATGTTGATCACCCGGAACGCACCGTAGGATTCGAGTCCCTTGTCACCGGCCCAGCCCTTGACGGAGAGGATGGCGTCCAGGCCGACGGTGTGCGCGTCCGTCCCCAGGGAGGCGCCCACCACAACGGCCCGCCGCCCGAGGGCCTGCCTGACCCGCCGATCGACTTCCCGGTGGTTGAGGATCGGGTAGGGACGCTCCTCGACCTGGAGGGTGTCGAGATCGACCACGTGATCGACGGACCCGTACACGATGAAGAACGTGAACGCCGGCCCCATGGCCTTGTGGTGGACGACCATCGGTTCCGCCATCCCCATCTGGCGGGCCAGGTCGCGGGCCGCCGCCTCCGCCCGGGCGTTCGACGGCACCGGCAACGTGAAGGACAGCTGGACCTTGCCGTCGTCGGTGTCGTCGCCGTAGGGCCGGACCAATCCCCACGACGCGGCCTCCACCGGGGCAGCGCTCACGTCGCGGGAGACCTCGCCGGCGTGACGCTTCGGCCGGTTCAAGGCTGGGCCCTCCGGCCTCGGTCCCACAGCTCCAGGAATGGGTTGAAGTAGTCCTCTGCGGTCTCGATCACGCCGTCCAGGCCATGACCGCCATCCGGACGTCGCGAGGTGTCGGCGAACTCCGCGGCGTGGATCGCCTCGAACATCCCGTCCTCTTCCACTCGCCGAAGGAGACCGACGGTCTCCTCCAGCACCCGCATCGCCCGCTCCCGGATCCGCCCGTCCTTCGGTGGCCACCACTCGTCGGCCACGTGCTTCGCCGTGTTGACCATGTATTTGGCGTTCTCTACCGCAAGGTCCCGATCGGCCAACCAGGGGGTGTGGATGCCCTCGGTCATCATCCCGATCAACAGGATCTCCTGTTGGGTCAGCACCCCGGTGAGGTGGAACATGCCATCCAGGAGATAGCCTTGGAAGACGTTGCCGGTCATGTGCTTGGTCGGCGGCATGTACTTGAGAGGCGCCTCGGGGAACAGCTCCCGGACGAGCTGGGCGTGGGCCAGCTCCAGGAGCCACTGGTCGGGGACGTCGGGATCGATCTCGAAGGCATGGCCCAGGCCGAGCTGCCAGGGCTCCAGGCCCGCGTCGAGGCCGAACCGTTCGTTGATCAGCTGTGAGGCGACGACCGTATGCGCTTCGTCGATGGCGTCCGCCGTGGTCAGGTAGTTGTCCTCGCCGGTGTTGATGATGATCCCGGCCCGAGCGTGGATCATCCGGCTGAAACGCTGATCGATGAAGGTGCGCTTCATGTTGATGTCCCGGAAGATGATCCCGTACATGCAGTCGTTCAGCATCATGTCGAGCCGTTCCAACGCGGCCAGCGCCGCGATCTCCGGCATGCACAGGCCGCTGGCGTAGTTCGTCAGTCGGACGTACCGGCCGACCTCCTCGCCCACCTCGTCCAGCGCCGCCCGCATGAGCCGGAAGTTCTCGCCCGTCGCGTACGTGCCGGCGTACCCCTCCGTGGTGGCGCCCTGAGGCACGAAGTCGAGGAGGGATTGGCCGGTCGATCGGATCACGGCCACGATGTCGGTCCCGGCCCGGGCGGCGGCCTGGGCCTGGGGGATGTCCTCGTGGATGTTCCCCGTGGCCACGATCAGGTAGATCCACGGCTTCTCCGGATCGCCCAGGCGGCGGGTCAGCTCGTCCCGCTCCCGGCGCCGCCCCAGGATCCGGCTATCGGCGTCCCGGGCCGCCTCCTCCGCCGCCTCCCGGGCCTCGGAAGGGTCGTCCGGCCATCGGAACCGGGCCTCGCCGCTCACCACCCGCCGGGCCACCTCGGTGATCGACAGCCCGTCCCGGATCATCAGGTCGAACACCGGGATGGCCACCCCCCGATCGAGTCCAACCTGTCTCCGAACGGTATCGGCGACCAGGTTGGCGAAGGGCCGGGCGTCGACCCCCTGCCCGACAGCTCCGTCGAGCCCACACATCCTGAGCACGGCTCGCTCGATGGCCACGGTGGTGTGCCGCTCGATGAGTTCCTCGACCGGCCGGCAGACCTGCCGGGCGAGCTCGCGGGCCTCGGCCGCGACCCCCTCATCGAGTTCCAGCTTCTTCACCGCGCCGAGTGTAGACGTTCGGCCTGAGGCTGGTTCGCCGAACATGATCCGGTCGATCTGTCGTTCGCCGGATGTCATCCGGTATGCTCCGCCTGGTCTCCGTCCGGAGGAGGTTCCGAGCAACGCATGCCCCTTCCCACGTATGACGCGGTGATCATCGGCGGTGGCCACAACGGTCTCGTCTCGGCGGCCTATCTGGCCCGGGCGGGGTTGAGGACGCTCGTCCTGGAACGCCGCCACATCGTCGGCGGGGCCGCGGTCACGGAAGAGGTCTTTCCGGGGTTCCGGTACTCGGTGGCCTCGTACGTGGTGTCTCTCCTCCGTCCGGAGATCATCCGGGACCTGGATCTGTCGAGGCACGGTTTCGAGCTCCTGCCGCTCGATGGCACGTTCACGCCCCTGGAAGGTGATCACCTGTGGCGGACCAACGACCACGGTCGGACCTTGCGGGAGCTGCGGCGGTGGTCGGCCGCCGACGCCGAGGCGTACGAGGAGTACGGCCGGCTGATGGTCGACATGGCCCGGTTCATCAAGCCGGTCCTGTCGCTGGTCCCGCCCGACCCGGGACGGATCGACGTCCGGGAATGGCTGCCGCTCCTGGGTCTGCTGCGGGACTTCCGCGACCTCCCCCAGCGTCATCAGGGCACGTTCGTCCAGCTCATGACGATGAGCGCGGTCGACTTCCTGTCGCGCTGGTTCGAGACCGATCCCCTGATCGCCACGATGGCGGCCTCCGGGATCATCGGCACGTTCCAGGGCATCCGCTCCCCCGGCACGGCCTACGTCCTCCTCCATCACTACATGGGCGAGATCGACGGCGCCTTCCGGGCCTGGGGGATCCCCCGTGGCGGGACGGGAGGTGTCAGCGAGGCGATCGCCTCGGCTGCCCGTTCGTTCGGCGCCGAGATCCGATGCGCTGCGCCCGTCACCCGGATCCTGGCCCAGGGCGGTCGGGCCACCGGGGTGGTGCTGGACTCGGGCGAGGAGATTGAGTCGAGGGTCGTCCTGTCGAGCGCCGATGCCAAGGTCACGTTCCTCGACCTCTTACCGCCGGGCACGATCGATCCGGCGATGGAGGCCGCGGTGCGCCGGTACAAGTTCCGTGGCTCGTCCGGAAAGGTGAACCTGGCCCTCGACGCACTCCCCGACTTCCCATCGCTTCCCGGTCCCGGCGAGCACCTTCGGGGGGCGATCAGCATCTCGCCCTCGGTCGAGTGGATGGAGCGAGCGTACGACGACGCCAAGTACGGACGGTTCTCCCGCCGGCCGTACGTCGACGTGGTGATCCCGACGCTGGTCGATCCGTCGCTCGCTCCGCCCGGCAAGCACGTCATGTCCTGCTTCGTCCAGTACGCGCCGTATCACCTGGAGGACGGCGAATGGGACGACGCCACCAGGGAAGCGTTCGGGGATACGGTGGTCGAAACCCTGGCCACGTTCGCCCCCAACCTGCCGAGCCTCATCCTCCACCGGCAGGTCCTTTCACCGAAGGACATCGAGGAGCACTTCGGCCTGACCGAGGGGAACATCTTCCAGGGCGAGCTCTCTCTGGAACAGCTGTTCTGGGCCCGCCCCGTGCCCGGCTGGTCGCGATACCGAACGCCCGTCCGGAACCTGTGGCTGTGCGGCTCCTCCGTCCATCCCGGCGGAGGGATCATGGGAGCGCCGGGACGTATCGCCGCCCTCGAGGTGCTGAGATCCGTGCGTCGGGGCCGCCGCCGCGGTCGCCGAGGAGCGGTGGCGTGATCCGAAAGGACGTCGTGGTCATCGGAGCGGGGCACAACGGCCTGGTCTGCGCGGCGGTCCTGGCTCGCTCGGGACTCGACGTGCTGGTGCTGGAGCGCCGGCGGCGGCCGGGCGGCGCGGCGGATACGGCGGAGATCGCACCGGGATTCCGGGGGCCGGCGGCGGCTCATACGGTTGGGAGGTTCGGGACCGGCCTGTACAGGACGCTCGGCCTGGCCGACCACGGCCTTCGGTTGATCGAGCCCTCGGTCCGGGCCTTCGTCCCCTCTCCCGACGGTGGGTCACTGACGCTCTGGGCAGACCCGCAGCGCACCGCCGAGGAGCTGCGGTTTCGGTCGCCCGGCGATGCGGCCGCGTATCCGAGGTTCGACCGAAAGCTCCGATCGCTGGCCAGCTTCGTGGCGTACCTCCACGCCATGACGCCACCCGACCCGACCGGGCCGTCCATGTCGGACGCTCTCGGCGGGCTCCGGCTCCTCCGGGGGCTCCGCCGGCTGGGCGGGGCGGGTAACACGCGGGAGGTCCTCAGGGTCCTTCCCATGGCCGTGGCCGACCTGGTCAAGGAGGCCTTCGAGACGGACGTTCTCCGCGGCGCCGTCGCCGCCCGCGGCGTCCAGTACACGGCCATGGGTCCCTGGTCCGCGGGAACGGTGGCGGTCCTCCTTTCGGATTCGGTTGGAGGCGGAGGCGCCGCGGGGCAGAGCACCCTGGCCGCAGGTGGACCGGGCGCGCTGGCGGAGGCCCTGGTGTCGGCGGCCCGAACGGCGGGAGCCGACATCCGGTGCGATACGGAGGTCGCCGCCCTGATGACGACGGGCGACCGGATCACGGGCGTTGCCGTGAGAGCCGGCGAGGAGATCGAAGCGAGGGCCGTTGTCTCGGGGGCCGATCCCAAGAGCACGCTCCTCGGGCTGGTCGATCCGGCCATCCTCGGCCCGACGATGGGCTGGCGGGCCTCGAACATCCGGGGCCCGGGCACTGTGGCCAAGGTCAACCTGGCCCTCGACGGCCCGCCTCCTTTCTCCGCAGAAGTGGAACGGCTTCGGGGCCGGGTCCTGTTCACCGCCGGGATCGACGACCTCGAATCCGCCTTCGACGCCTCGAAGTACGGACGGATCTCGGAGGCGCCCTACCTCGAGGCTACGATCCCCACCTTGTCGGACCCGACCCTCGCGCCGGAAGGCGGTCACGTGATGAGCGTCCTGGTCCAGTGGGCCCCGTACCACCTGTCCGAGGGGAACTGGGACGCGCGCCGGGACGAACTGGGCGATCTCGTGCTGAAGCGGATCGAGGAATCGGTGCCGGGGATCAGCGGCATGGTTCGCCACCGTCAGGTGCTGACGCCGCTTGATCTCGAACGGGACTACGGCCTGACGGAGGGGCACCCGCTGCACGCCGAGCCGGGGCTCGATCAGTTCTTCGCGTGGCGCCCGATGTACGGCTCCGGGCGCTACCGCCTGCCGCTCCGGGGCCTCTACCTGTGCGGGTCCGGCGCCCACCCGGGAGGTGGGATCACCGGGATCCCTGGGGCGAACGCGGCTCGGGAGGTCCTGTCGGATCTGAAGGGCGGCCGGTTGAGCTAGGCACGCTTGCGAGGCGGGTCGAAGAAGGGCAGCGGAACGACCCGGGCGCCGACCCTGCGTCGCCTCGCTTCGACCGTCCACTCGACCTCCAGAGCGGTTCCTTCGGGTTCGTGCGAGGCCAGGACCGATGCAAGGCCGATCGTGCGCTTGAGGGTCGGGCTCCATGTCGTGCTGGTGACTCTCCCCACCTGCCGGCCACCGTGGAACAGGGGCACGTGGGCCCGGGACGCCTCCGCCGGCATCTCGGGGACGAGCCCGACCGAGGTGACCACCCGCTCGATGTCGTCCCAGTCGATGTCCAGACCCACCAGACGACGGGGGGGACCACCGGCGTCGCGCTCGGCCTCGAGGGCTCTTCGTCCCACGAAGGCGCCCGCCTTCATGAAGCTGACGAATCGCCCCAGGACTCCGAGCTCGAACGGCGAGTACGTCTGCTCGGGGATGATGGCGTGACGGGAGCTCGTGTAGTCGACGTCGATCAGGATCAGGCCGGCCTCGATCCGGGCCACGTCGAGGGCGAGCATCCCCACCGGACGGGCCCCGTAGCTCCGGCCGACATCGATCAGCCCATCCCACAGCTCGGTCGCTCGTGCCGCATCGACCCACAGCTCGTAGCCGAGGTCGCCGGTGTAGCCGGTCCGGGTGACGTCGAGCTCGAGCTTCCCGATCCGGGTGGCCCGCCGGCGGAAGTACCCCAGGTCGTCCCACCCTTCGTCCGTGAGCGCGGCCAGGAGGTCGCGAGAGCGCGGGCCCTGGAGGGCCAGGGCGGCGACCTGCTCGGTCACCTCATGGACGTCGACGTCCAGTCCACGGGTATTCATCCGGAGCCACCGGAGGTTCGGCTCGGCGGCCGTCCACCGGAACCGCTGCTCGTCCAGGCGGGTGACCGTGCCGTCGTCGACGACCTTCCCGTCCTCATCGCACCACGAGGTGTAGACGACCTGGCCGACGGCGATCCTGGTGGCGTCCCGGGTGATGATCCGGTCCACCAATCGCTCCGCGTCCCGTCCGCCGACCAGATACTTGTAGAGTGGCGACACGTCGATCAGGGCCGCCGCCTCACGGATCGCGTTGTACTCGATGTCGTGGTGGTCGGCGTACGCGCTGGCCGCGAGGTAACCCGACCACTCCCTCCACTGCTGCTTCTGGTTCAGCGGGGCGGTGCGCTGGTGGAACGCGGTTCCGATGCTCAGTGGTCTGCTCCTCGGTCGCCGTACCCTACCGCGCCTCCGTCAGGCGGGGGTGGCCACCTCCCCCCGGAGGTCCGCCCGCCGGGCGCTGAGCTCCGAGAGCGCCATCGCCCCGAGGACCAAGGTGGCGCCCGCCCACTGGTGGGGCTAGGCCACCCCGGATCCGAGGAGGCCGGTGATGGCCAGCATCAGCCAGACCTCGCCGGTGTCGGGGGCCCGGAATCCGATCGGGATCAGCACGACGAGGTGGAACAGCGCGGTCGCCCCCATCTGGGCCAGGGATAGCAGCACGCTGTGGTGGCGCTCCCCGAAGTACTCCACCCCGACCACGTGCCCCGCCCAGGCCCCCGCCCCCGCCAACACCAGGAGGTCCCCGAAACGGATCCGGAGGTCGTCCAGGGCCGGGATGGACAGGAGGGCCATCCCCAGCACGGACACCGCGACCGCCATCCACGCCGCCCGGCCCGTGTGCCGCCGGAACAGGATCATTCCCAGGATCGGGGTGAACACGACATAGAGCCCGGTGATGAATCCGGCATTGGTGGCCGTCGTTCGGGCCAGTCCCTCGGTCTGGAGGACGTATCCCAGGAAGATCAGGGACCCGAGAAAGAGTCCCGGCCCGATCACCCTCCGGACCGAGGCCGCGGTGAGCTCCCGGCGGGCCACGAACGGCACGGCTACCAGGATCGTCAGGAATCCCAGCAGCCTGGTCCAGAACATGAACGGGAATACGCCGATGGCCTCCAGCCCGACCTTCGCCGCCGGGAACGTGGCCCCCCACAGGATCGGGGTGACGAACAGCAGGAGCCCGGGATCCATCCGCCGTCGAGGCATGGCGCGAAGCGTAGAGGATGGTTCCGCCCCCGGCTTCCACCGAGCCCGGTTTACCGGGCGTGCACCTCGCGTCCCCGGGAGACGGTGAGGACCGGTCGGACCGTCCGAGGATCCTCCACCACGAACGGATCGTCCTCGTACGCCGCGAAGTCCGCCGCCGCTCCCGGCTCGAGGCTGCCCTTCTTCTCGAGATGGGCCAGCCGGGCGGCACCCACGGTGCATAGGCGGATGGCCTGCTCCCGGTTCAGCCGTTGTTCCCGATCGTGGTGGTGCTCAAGGGCCCATACGGCCAGCATCGGATCGAGCGGGGTGACCGGCGTGTCCGAACCGCCGCCCACCTCCAGACCCCGCTCCACCAGCGTCCTGAACGGATTCAGGCCCGCCGCCCGCTCGGGGCCCAGGCGGCGTTCGTACATCCGCCCGGCCCCGCCCCACAGGGCATCGAAGGCCGGCTGGACTGAGATGGCCAACCCCAGCATGGCCGCCCGCTCCACCTGTCCGGGCGAGGCCATCTCGAAGTGCTCCAGGCGATGGCGGCGGGCGCGGAAGTGGCGTCGTTCCCTGCTCCCCAGCGAGCCGTAGACCCGCTCCCATACCCGGAGCGACTGCTCCACGGCGGCGTCGCCGATAACGTGCAGGCCGGACTGGAATCCTGCGAGGTGGGCGTTGTGCAGGAACTCGGCCAGCTCGTCGTCCTCGTAGGCCAGCTCGCCGGTACCCGCCGCGTCCTCGTACGGGGCCTGGAGGGCAGCGGTGCGGGCTCCGATCGATCCGTCGAGGAAGAGGTCCCCGCCGATCCGCGGATAGGAGAGGTCCATGACGTACGGGATGTCTCGGTCCGCGATGTACGTCACTAGATCGACGGGGAGGTCCTCCTGTTGATCCAACAAGACCTCGACGTCCCGCCGGCCCCGCTTGTCGGGGACGGCCATCTCGTGCACACAGGTGACGCCCCTCGATGCCGCCAGGGCCGCCGCCCGGAGCTGAGCATCCTGGATTCGGCGATCCGGCAACGATTCGAAGTACCACCGCTGGGCCCGGGCGTTTGCCTCGCCCCGGAGGACGCCCGTCGCCGAGCCGTCCTCCCCACGCTGAACTCCGGGCAGGCTCTCGGTCCCCGAGGCCAAGAGGAAGGCGGAGTTGGCCACGCTGATGTAGCCATCGGCCCGGACCAGGAGCACCGGTTCCCCGCAGATAAAGTCGAGCTCCTCACGGGTGGGGAGCTCGGGGGTGGGCCACCGGGTCTCGTCCATCCCCTGAACGAGCAGCGGCACCTCGGCGGACCGCAGCTGTCGGACCCGAGCCAGGGCCTCCTGCCGCGATGCGGCTGCGGACACATCCAGGCCGGACAAGCTCATGCCGGTACCGGAGAGGTGCACGTGGGCGTCGACGAACCCGGGAAGGATGGTCGTTCCCGGAAGGTGGACGGTTCGGTCGGCGGGGGGAGGCTCCCCGACCCCGACCCGCTCGACGTGCCGCTCGTCGACGAGGAGCCACTCCCCCTCGGCGAACAGGGCCAGCGTGCGCACGCGGGACGCCCGGTAGAGCGTCTTCACGGGGGCACGATACGCCTACGCGGAGGTTGATTGGCGCCACCGGCGCGGTCGATCGATGAGCGAGCTGCCGCCGCCCGGCCAGATGAGCGTGGAGCACCCGGCTAGGCTCGTAGTCTTGGAGAGCGACCGGCACAACCCGAGGCGATCGAGCGCCTCGTCCAGCCGGTCGACGAGCTGCGCGGCGTGACGGTTCGATCGCACGCCGAGCAGATAGTCGTCGACCCACCGGAGGAAGGGGATGCCCTCCAGGGTCGCGTCCACAGGACGCAGCACGGCGTTCGCCATGATGGCCGAGCCGGGCGGTCCGATCGGAAGGCCGACATAGCCCTCACTCCCCCACCCTTCCAGTAGATCGGCCCCGTGCGAGGCAGCGGCGCGGTCGACCGAGGCGTCCAGGAGCGCCCGGTACAGGGCAGACGGATCGACCGACGGATAGAACGAGGTCACATCCGTCCTGACCAGGACCGGCGAACCGCGGCCGAGTCGACGGGCGGCTGTTCTGGCCACCGCCAGGGCCGGCTGCCATGGCGCCAGACGCCACGTTCCCCGGCCGATCACAGCCCGGTTGCCCAGGACGGCGGCGCTCAGCCGCGGTTCGACCGCCGCGGCGACCCGGCCGGCCAGATGGGTCCACCGAGCGTGATCCCGTCGAGACAGCCCGGCCATCCGGCGGATACCACCGCTTCGCTTCAGCTCCGAACGAGCGTCGATGGGATCGACCGAGAGCGCCACGTCTGCCTCCCCGGCCGGAGGGAGGCGCGGCCCCTGTGTTTGTACCCCGGCCGCTGCTGGGTCGGCCATCCCCCTTCCGGGGGGTCCGCGCCATCGGGCGGGGGACGCGGCCGGCCTACGACGTAGCGGCCAGCCGCTCGAGGAGGAGCGCCTCGGCCAGGCAGTTCTTGCGGAAGTCGTCGAGCAAGAGGCTCTCGTTGGCCCCGTGGGCCCGGCCATCCGGATCCTCCACCCCCCACAGGAGGATCTGGGCCTTCGGGTAAGCGTCGGCGAACGCCTTTACGAACGGGATGGTCCCGCCGGAACCGATCTCCACCGCATCGGCCCCCCACGCTTCCCTGAACGCCTGCCGGGCGCCGTCGAAGGCCGGCCCCCGAGTCTCGACGAGGAAGGGCCAGGCGGCGGCGCCCGACTCCACCCGGACCTGCGCGCCCCACGGCGCGTGCGTCTGCAGGTGCTCGACCAGGGAGGTCATGGCCCCGTCGGGGTCCTGGCCGGGGGCCAGCCGGAGGCTGACCTTGGCCCGGGCCACTGGGACCAGGACGTTGGCCGCCCCCTGGACCCGAGGGGCATCGATCCCGAGGACGGACACCGACGGGCGGGTCCACAGCCGCTCCGTCAGGGCGCCCTGGCCGATCTCTTGGAGGCCGTCGACGGCGCCCATCTCTCGGCGGAGGTCCTCATCGGTGAGATCAAGCGGATCGGTGGTCCCGCTGACCAGACCGGGAACGGCCACGTTCCCCCGCTCGTCGTGGAGCGTGGCCAGGAGGCGGCACAGCGAGGTGAGGGCGTCGGGAAAAACCCCTCCGTACATCCCGCTGTGAACGGCGTGGTCGAGGGTTCGGACCTCGACCTCGCAGTCGACCAGACCCCGCAGCTTGGTGGTCAGGCCCGGCACGCCGATCCGCCAATTGGTGACGTCCGCCAGGACGATCACATCCGCTCGAAGCTCGTCGCCGAACCGCTTCAGGAAGCGATCCAGGTTCGGCGACCCGACCTCCTCCTCCCCCTCCAGGAAGACCTTGACGCCGACCGGGGGCCGGCGGTCGTGGGCGAGCAACGCGGCCTGGTGCAGGGCGATCCCGGCTTTGTCGTCGCAGGAGCCCCGCCCGAACAGCCGTCCGTCCCGTTCGGTCGGCTCGAACGGCGGAGACGTCCACTCCTTCGCGTCGCCGGCGGGCTGGACGTCGTGGTGGGCGTATAGGAGCACTGTCGGCCCTCCGTCCGCTGGGGGCAGCTCCCCGAACACGGCCGGGGGGACCCGATCCATCTCCAGGAGACGCACGTCTCGGAGCCCCGTGGCCACAAGGATCTCCGCGCAGGCCTCGGCCGATCGCCGGACCGGCTCGGGGTCGAACCCGGGAAAGGCCACGGAGGGGATGCGAATGAGCCGCTCGAGATCGCCTCGGACGGTGGGAAACGCCTCGTGGATGGCGGAGCGGAGATCCTCGGTCACGCGGCGGAGGGTATCAGGCGGGGGCCGAGACCCGTCCGGTCCCCGAGGACACCTGCCGCCAGTACTCCCTCCCCTCCTCGTCCAGAGTCCGGACGGGGTCGTAGTAGGGATACCGGTGCCGCAGCGCATCGGGATCGTCGAACTCGATCCCGGTCCGGTAGTTCTTGGTCCAGTACGAGATGCCCCGCACCCGGTCGTACTCCTCCACCATGTGCGTCCATCGCTTCCCGACGAACGGCACGTCCACCACGATCCTCGGCGTGGCGAAGCCCGGCAGGTAGCCCATGATGGCCTGCTGGAGCTGCTGAGCCTCCCACACAGCGGTCCGCCAGTGCTCGGAGTTCGGGATCATGTCGCACACATAGAAGTAGTAAGGCATGACCTTGGCCTGGTCGAGCAGCGTGAGGCAGAGGTCCAGGAGTTCCTTGGGCGTGGTGTTCACACCGCGAAGGAGGACGCCCTGGTTCCGCACGTCCCGGAGCCCCGTCCCTAGCAGCGCCCGGGTGGCCCTGGCCACCAGGGGCGTTACCTGTCGCGCATGGTTGACGTGAGTATGGATGGCGATGTCGACGCCGCGCTCCCGCGCCGTTCGGGCCATCCGTTCGCAGGACTCGAGGACGTCGGCCTGGAGGAAGTGCTGAGGGATGCCCATCAGCCCCTTCGTGGCCAGACGGATGTCCCGGATGTTCTCGATCTCCAGGAGCCGCATCACGAAGTCCTCGAGCCGGCGGATCGGCACGTTGGCCATGTCGCCGCCGGAGACGACGACGTCCCGCACCGAGGGGGTGCGGCGGAGGTAGCCGAGCATGTGTTCCCACCGTTCGTTCTGCTTCTCCTCGAACCGGTACTTCAGGATCTGGGGCGTGTCGTTGCCCACAAGGTCCATGCGGGTGCAGTGCCCGCAGTACTGAGGACACGTGGCCAGGAGCTCTGCCAAGACCTTCGTCGGGTAGCGGTGGGTCAGACCCTCCACGGCCCACATGTCGGCCTCATGCAGCGAGTCGCGGGAGGCCATCGGATGTGACGGGAACTCAGGGTCGCGGTCGGAGTAGACGGGAAGCATGTACCGGCGGACGGGATCGGCCCACAGGTCGGTCTCGTCCATGGTGTTGAGCATCTGCGGGGGGATGAGCATCGACATGGTGGCCCGCTGACGCTGATCGCTCTCGAGGTCCTCCAAGAAGGCCTCGGTGGCCAGGTCTCCAAGCGCATCCTTGAGCTGACGGAGGTTCTTCACGGTGTGGGCTCGCTGCCATTGGGCGCTTTCCCACTGCTCCGGGGCCACGTCGCGATACCCGGGAAGGCGGCGCCAGTCGGGCTCGACGAATTCGCGGTCCAGCGGGTAGCGGAACGGCTGGTCGGCAGGGTGAGCGTGCGGGTCGCGGTGCCCTGGTCGCTCGGCGTTCATGGCTAGTCCCAGAACAGGATCCGTCACGGAGGCCATTCTAGAGGCAAATGTCCGGAGGAATCCGTCTCTCACCGAATTCGGTTCGGGAATCGGCCTCCAGGCCCGGGATCCGTGGCCAGAAGCCCGAAGAGGTAGCAGTCGTAGCCCGTCCGGCCCAGGGGGCAGCCCGCTCGGAGTCGGCCCTCGTTCCGGAATCCGAGCTTCTCGGCGACCCGCTGGCTGGCCACGTTCTCCACCCCCGCCCGGAGCTCGAGTCGATATAGGCCCAGGTCTCGGAAGCCGAAGTCCACCACGGCGGAGCCGGCCTCGGTGGCGTAGCCGCGGCCGCTCCGGTCCGTCCCGATCCAGTACCCCACCTCTCCCAGTCGGCGCTCGGCACCGTGAATCTCGATGCCCATCGCCCCGGCGATCCCGGCGTCGTCCCGGACGACAAACTGGTAGCTCATTCCGGCGTGCCACTGCCGTTCGGTATCCTCAGCGAAGTCCACCGTCGTGCCCAGGCTGGCCTCGGCGGCCCACCACATCCACCGCCGGAGCTCCTCCAGGGACCTCGCGGAGGCAGCCCACAGCTCTTCGCCGTGCCGAGCTTCGATCGGTTCCAGGACCAGGCGGTCGGTTCGCAGCGACGTCCGTTCGATCACGGACCGTACCGGTGTTCGAACAGCTTCCGCAGATCTGGGTGAGCCCGGATCATGTCGAGCGCAAAATCGGCATGGCCGGGCACGTACCCCGAGCCGATGATCAGGCCAACGTCCTTCCCGAGCCCCTCGGCCAGAAGCGCCGCTGCGGTGAACGAGGTGGCCAACGAGAAGAACAACACCGCGCCGCCGTCGCGGCACAGGAAGATTGAGGTCCCCTCCGTTCCCGGAACGTTGACGCAGTTGACCACGAGCTCCGCTACCCCGCGGCCGTGGCCGCCCCACATTTCGGTGGCCATCTCCAGCGATCCGACGGCGTCCCTGGCGTCGGCCACGAGCACCTCGTCGAACCCGAGCGCTCGCAGGTCTTGGGCCTCGTCCTCTGTGGGCACCAGGGTCGCAACCGAGCCCGACGTCTCCCGGGCCGCCGCCGCGGCCAGGAGCCCCGACTTTCCTCCGGCGCCGACGATCAGGGTCCGGGTGAGGGGTCGGGCCAGCCTCCGGACCTGGGCCGGGGCCCCGGCGACGTCCAGAACAGCCAGGCACAGGTGATCCGGCAGGTCCTCGGGAAGCCGGGCGTAAGCCGCGGTCTCGAACAGGATGGCCTGCCCGGTCACCGGTACCTGCTCGGAGTGGCCGTGCCACGCGGAGACGTCATCGAGCCGGAGCGGGGTCAGGGTCAGCGACACGAGGGTGGCGATCCTGTCCCCCGAACGAAGGTCGGACCGGCGCTCCCCCGTTCCGCCGACGGTCCCGATCAACATGCCTCCGGAACCCGTCACCGGGTTGTGCATCTTCCCCCGAGACCGGACGATGTCCAGGATCCGGCGGCGCATCCGCTCCGGAACTCCGTCCTGCTCCTCCCGTAACTGGCGGAACGACGCCGCGTCGAGGTTGAGCCGCTGCACGTTCAGAACCGCCTCGCCCGGGCCCGGGGGCGGGGAGGGGTCCAGGCGATCCGCCTGCTGGGGCAACGCGCCCGGGGGCTCCAGGACGCGGTGGAGACCGTACGGCGAGTAGACGGCCGGGGTCACGGCCGAACGTCGTTCGGCGGAGCCCCCCGAAGCGGCCGATCGGTTCGGATATCATCCGGGGCGCCGTGGACCCCAAGGATCGAGCGATCGTGGAGGTGCTTCAGGAGGACGCCCGGGCCACCTATGCCCAGATCGGGGCCATGGTCGGCCTGTCGGCGTCGACCGTCCACGACCGGGTCCGCAAGCTGGAGCGACGAGGCGTCATCCGGGGTTATCGAGCCTCCCTGGACCCCCGTGCGGTCGGGCTCGACGTGACCGCCCTGGTATCCGCGATGCCCCTCGATCCGTCGCAGCCGGACGATCTTCCCGTCCGGGTCGTCGAATTCCCGGAGGTGGAGGACTGCTACTCCGTGGCCGGCCATGAGAGCTACATCCTAAAGGTGCGCACCCGAACCACCGGGGACCTGGAGGACCTCCTCCGCCGCCTGCGGGAGAAGGGCGGCGTCCAGACCCGGACCACCGTGGTCCTGTCGATCCCGTTCGAAGGCCGGCCCCTCCGGCCCTGAGCCTTCTTCACCGGGCCGAGGGCGTACACTGGCCGGAAGCCGAGAGCGGGAGGTGACCAGCCCCACATGAACCGAGGCCGCCGCTACGGACGCTGGCTGAAGCGAGCCCTCCTCATCTACGCCGCCTATCTCCTGGGCGCCTTCCTGTTCCTGGGGCTTGATCCGGTGGCCGCCACCATCAACATGGGCGGCGTCCTCTCCCAGTTCCGGGGACTGGCCCTGAACTTCTTGTTCCTCTTCTTCTTCATCGTCATCCAGCTGGTCGGGATGTTCTGGTTCATGACCCGCGGGACGAACTACACGATCTACCCGAACGAGTACGAGCAGACGTTCGACGACGTCCGCGGCCAGCCCGCCGCCGTCCGGTCGACCAAGGAGGTTCTCCGCCTGTTCATGGGCTTCAAGAACTTCCGGCAG
>OBLR010000105.1_pt1 | contig 15348 bp, 13 predicted proteins | sample 1519891 | NCBI WGS metagenome assembly OBLR01 (sample SAMEA3113583, study PRJEB22503) | soil metagenome | reverse complement strand
TGTCGCCCGACTACGCCGGCAACTGCCAGAGTCCCACCTGGTCCGCCGACGGCGTACGGATGGTCATGGCCCACCCACCCTTCTCGCTCGCTCGGCGCTCATCGCTCGCTCACCCTTCTCGCTCACCGGCCTCATGTGCCGGCCGCCGTGCGCTCGGCATGCCAGCGGAACGCCTTGCGCTCCGCCCAGACCAGCGCGGTGTTCACGAGCAGGCCGATCAGCCCGGCCCACAGCGCGCCGGCCAGCAACAGGTCGGTGCGGCCGCCGCCGCTTTGCGTCTCGGACAGGTACGTGCCGAGCCCGCCGCCGCCCGCGAACAGCTCCGCGCTGATCACCACGACGAGACCGATGGAGGCCGAGATGCGGATGCCGGTGGTGACGAACGGCGCGGCGCTGGGCAGCGTCACCCGCCACAGCACCGATATACGGCCGAAACCGAAGCTGCGCAGCGTGTCCTTGGCGAGCGGATCCACGTCGCGCAGTGCGTACAACGTATTGATGAGGATCGGCCAGGTCGCCGCGTAGACGACCAGGGAGATCTTCACGTTCGTCGTCGAGGCGAAGACCACGATCGCGAGCGGGATCAGCGCGACCGAGGGAATGGGCCGCAGGAACTCCACCACCACCCGGCTCGCGGTGCCGAGCCAACGGATGGAGCCGAGGGCGAGCCCCACGGGGACCGCGATCACGATGGCGAGTAGCAGCCCGCCGGCCCACGCCTGGAGCGTGGACCCGACGCTCTTGAGGAACACGGCATCGCGTTCATTGAGCTGGCCTACCGCCCGATCCAACACAGTGGACGCGGGCGGTAGCGCGGTCTCGTCGATGAGCCCGGCTCGGGACACCAGCTCGATGATCGCGAGGGCCCCGGCGACGCCGATCACGCCGCGAAGGGCACGGGCCTGTGTCATACGGGACTCACGAATCTCTTAGGGGGATTCAACTCAGAAGGGCTTTCACGTCCAGGGGCTGTTCGAGATAACGGTACTGCTGCATGAGGTCGGCGACACGCTGCAGGCGGGTGGGGTTGATCGTCGTCGGGTACGTGCCGCCGTGGCCGGGTCGATCTGCGTGTACGTCGGCAGGGTCTGCGCGAGCACCTGGCGATCGGCCAGCACCGCCTGGGCCTTGTAGATGGCGCGCTGGAAGGCGGCCGCGGTCTTGGGATTCTTCTTCGCCCAGCTTTCGGTCGAGGCGTAGCCGCCGACGGGGAAGCTGGTGGTCGGACCCTGGCTGAGGTCGGTGATCAGCCGGGCGCCGATCGACTTTTGCGCCTGGGTGCCGAACGGCTCCACGAACTGCGCGGCGTCCACGCTGCGATTCTTCAGCGCCGCCTGCATGTTCGGGAAGGGCACCGCTACGAAGTTCTTATTCTCATCGAGCTTGACGCCCTGCGGCTGGAGCGTGGCCTGGATCAGCAGCGTGGCGAGGTTGTGTTTGACGTTGACCGCGATCTTCTTGCCGACGAGGTCCTTCACGGTGTGGATCGGGGAGTCTTTGGCCACCATGACGGTGTGCGTGCCGGGAGCGGTCTCGAAGGCATCCGCCACGATGTGCAGCGGGAAGCCGGCCGCCTTCGCCATGAAGAACGGCACGTACGCGCCGATCGCGAGGTCGAGGTTGCCGCTCTGCAGCTTCGGCGGCGCCTCCGCCCCGCCCTGCAGCATCTGAGTTTTCACCGTGAGGCCCTCGGCTTTGAAGAAGCCGCGGTCGATCGCCACCTTGAGTTGAGCGGCGTCGGCTATGGGGAGCAAACCGACTGTGATAGTCCTCTTTTCGAGCCCGTCGGCGCTCGACTTGTTCTCGGCAGACCCGCCGCATCCGGCGGCCGTCACAACCACGGCGGTTATGACGGCGACGCCGCGCAAGGAGGCGCGGCGTATGTGGGGGAACCTCATTGACGCTCCTTTACATGGGACAGGGGACTTGGAGGCGCGGGGTCGTCGATTCCCAAGCGGGAGGGTAGCCCAATTCACTCTCAGTATTCACCGTCTTCGCAGAAATCGGGCAAAACGGACAAACAGGGATAAAGAGCCTTTCAGCGTCCGGGGCGCCGGATCGGGTATATGTTGCGGTTTGGGTTGGCTCGACGGTGGGGTTTGTGCTCCAATACCGTCGCAGTTGCTGGGGATAGATGTGCAGATCGGGACCCATGTGTCACGCTAAGTGGTCACATCGGTGGGAGGCAACGGAGGGCCGTGCGTACACTCGAGGAGAGTAACCAAGACCCTGCTCGTGCCACACAACCCCCGACTACAGGCAGTAAACGCGCGAAATCTGGCCGTAATTTCCGGCGGTTCGGTCTGCGTAACTGGCGAGTGGCCGTTCGGCTGCTTGCCCTTATCGCGATTCCGACGATCGTGGCCGCATTGCTGGCCGGACTGCGCGTCTCGTCGGCGATGGACAATGCCAACGCAGATCAACGTCTCGAGACGCTCGCCGATCTCGCCGGCAAAACGAATGCTTTGGCGCATGAGGTCGAGCGGGAACGTGACCTCAGCGCGGCTTACGCGGCGACGAACCCGGACCCGAAAAAGCGCCCGGAAAGGGCGGGCGTGGCGCTGCGGCAGGCCCAGCAGAACGTTGACGAGACGGTGCAGACGGTGCGGGCGGCGCTGCCCAGCATCGACTCCTCCTACCCGGACACGGTGCGGCTGCGCGTGCGCGACATCTCGACGTTGATCGACCAGTTGCCGGCGCTGCGCCAGATCACGACCGAGACGCTGCTGCCGCCGCAGGCGGGCGCGGAGAAGTATTCGCAGTTCATCACCGTGCTGCTCGACCTCAACGACGACGTGACCTCCGGCACCATCGACCAGGCCGTGCTGGCCACCGCGCGCGCGGAGGCGGCGCTGGCGCGGGCGAAGGACCAAACCTCCCTCGAGGGGGCGATCCTCCACGCGGTCCTGCTCAAGGGCACGTTCGAGCCCACCGAGATCGCCGCGTTCCAGGCGGCCCGCGCCGAGCGCGACGCCCAACTGGCCGCCTTCCGTACGGTGGCCACGCCGCAGCAGCGACAGGCGTTCGACGACACCGTGAGCGGCCCGGAGATCGACCGCGGCGAGGCCATGCGCGTGCAGGCCATCGCGGCCGCGACCAGCTCGCCCGAGCTGTCGGTCAAGCCGCTGTCGGCGCGGGACGCCGACCAGTGGTTCGACTACAACACCGCGGCGATCGACAAGATGCGTACGGCGGAGCAGCGGGTCATCGCAGAGGTCGTCGACCGCAGCGGCAAGCTCAAGAACGAGGCGCGGCGGGCCGCCGTGATGCCACGCTGCTGTGCGTGGTCATCGTCCTCGTGCTCGGCATCACCCTGGTGGTGGCCCAGTCGCTGGTCCGGCCGCTGCGCCGGCTGCGGGCCGGTGCGCTCGAGATCGCCGGCAACCGGCTGCCGGGCCTGGTGGACCGGTTGCGCGATCCGGAGGCGGCCGCCGCCGGCATCCATGTGGCCCCGATCGACGTCGACTCCACCGACGAAATCGGTGAGGTCGCGCGGTCCTTTGACGAGGTGCATCGCGAGGCCGTACGGCTCGCGTCCAATGAAGCGCTGCTGCGTGGAAACGTCAACGCGATGTTCGTCAACCTGTCCCGGCGCAGCCAGTCGCTCATCGAACGGCAGCTGCGGCTGATCGAGGACCTCGAACAGGGCGAGCAGGACGAAGAGCGGCTGGCGAGCCTGTTCAAGCTGGACCACCTGGCCACCCGCATGCGGCGCAACTCCGAAAACCTGCTGGTGCTCGGCGGTCAAGAGCAGGTGCGGCGGTGGAACCAGCCCGTCCCGCTCATCGACATCGTGCGGGCCTCGCTGTCGGAGGTCGAGCAGTACGAGCGAGTCGGCCTGCGCGTGCAGGGCGATGTCTCGGTCATCGGACCGGTCGTCAACGACCTCGTCCACCTCGTCGCCGAGCTGGTGGAGAACGCGACCGTCTTCTCGCCCGAGCACACCAGGGTCACGATCTCCGGCCATCTACTCAGCGGCGGCGGCGCGATGTTGCAGATCACCGACAACGGGGTGGGCATGGCGCCCGACGAGCTCGAGGCGGTGAACTGGCGCCTGGCCAACCCGCCCGTCATCGACGCGTCGGCTGCGCGCCGCATGGGCCTGTACGTGGTCGGCCGGCTTGCCGTCCGCAACGGCATCAGGGTCGAGCTGCGCTCCGCCCTGTCGGGCGGGCTGACCGCGTTCGTGCTGATGCCGGCCCGCGTCATCGTGCAGGGCAGCGGCGAGCGGGGGATGGGCTTCACTCCTCGCCGGTTCGAGATCGCCGAATCGCCGATGCAACCGCCGGTGCCCGCCGCGGCCGGCGCGCTGGACTCCGGGTCGTGGGGGCGCCACCAAGGCGCTCTCAACGACCCCATGCCCGTGGTGCACGACACCGGCGGACAGCGGATCTTCGATCCGGCCGGTCCGCGGTCGACCACGCCCGACCAAGAGTCCTGGCAACCGGCGGCGTCCTTCCAGCATCCCGACCTGGGCGGGCCCGCGGGGCGGCAGCCGCCGGCCGGGCTCGGGTCGGCGCCGGCCCTGCCGTCGGCGCCGACTTCTGCCGGGCCGACTTCTGCTGGGCCGACGTCTGCCGGGCCGCCCGAGCCCGCCTATCCCGCCACGCCGTCGCCGGCCGGCGACGAGGGATATGAGAACGGATACGGCGACAGGTTCGAAGTGGGCGCGGCAGCGAGCCATAGCAACGGACCGACCGGCAGTTGGGAGCGCGTCGAATCCACCGGACCGATCAGGCGAGAGGAGCGATTGCCCATCTTTGACGCGATCGAGTCGGAGTGGTTCCAGCGCAGATCTCCAGCGTCGGGTTCGACGAGCTCCACGCCCTCCACGCCCTCCACGCCCGCGTGGCGATCCCCGGGCGATGAGGGCTGGCGGGTCGCGGAGGCCACGATGCGGGCGCCGCGGGCCTCCGGCCGGACGGCTTCAGGGCTCCCGAAACGGGTTCCGGGGAAGAACCGCGTGCCCGGTTCGGTCACCACGTCAGGTCCGGTGGCGCCGCCCAAGTCGGCCGAGGCGATGCGGAACCGCTTCGCGAGCTTCCAGCAGGGCGTGAGCCGAGGGCGGGCCGCGGCACGGTCCGAGGACAATGGTGAGATCGAATGATCCGGGGTTCTCGAAGAACAGGAGATGGTGTGAGTCAGCCGAGCGGACAGGACCTGAGCTTCCTGTTGACGAACTTCGTCAACCAGGTGCCGAAGGTCGCGCACTCGGTCGTGGTGTCCTCCGACGGGCTGCCGCTGGCGTTCTCGGAGGGCTTTCCGGCCGAGCGGGCCGACCAGCTCGCGGCCATCGCGTCGGGGCTGACCAGCCTCACCCATGGAGCGGCCAGGATCTTCGAGGCCGGCGGGGTTCAGCAGACTGTCGTGGAGATGGAACGCGGGCTGCTGTTCGTGATGGCCATACGCAACGGTTCGGTGCTCGCGGTGCTGGCCGCGCCGGACTGCGACATGGGTTTGGTCGCGTACGAGATGACGCTTCTGGTGGAGCGTGTGGGCCGGGTGCTGACCCCGGCGCTGCGTACGGAGTTGGGGGCGGGGCCACCCCGCTAGTGGGAGCGGTGATGGCGCGTTGACACGGGGGCTCAAGGTCGTGGGAGGGGACCGTGGTCGATGAGGAAAGACATAACTCCATGGGTGGCCTGGCCGCACAGCGGAGGGGCGGTGAGGCCAGTTCGCTGGTACGCCCCTATGCGGTGACAGGTGGGCGCACTCGTCCTCGTATGGAGCTCGCGATCGAGGCGCTGGTGGCGATCGCGCCTTATCCGCCGCGAGATGTGACCACTCTCACGCCCGAATATCAGGCGATCATGGATTTGGCCCGTGGCTGGCGTTCGGTGGCCGAGATATCCGCGCTCCTGAGGCTCCCCCTGGGAGTCGCGCGGGTTCTCATCGCCGACATGGCGCACGAAGGATTGCTGCGCTTGAGCCAGCCCGCCTCCGCCGATGGACAGCAGCCCGATGTACGACTGCTGGAAAGGGTGCTCAGTGGACTTCGCAAGCTCTAATCCGGCGTCTTCGCCCGCGATGACGTCGGTCAAGATCATCGTGGGCGGGGGCTTCGGTGTAGGCAAGACGACGTTTGTCAGTTCGGTTTCCGAGATCATGCCGCTCACCACCGAGGCGGTGATGACGGCGGCGAGCGCGGGCGTGGACGATCTGTCGGCGGTTCCCGACAAGACGACCACGACGGTCGCCATGGACTTCGGCCGGGTCACGCTCGACAGCGACCTGATCCTCTACCTGTTCGGCACGCCGGGCCAGCACCGCTTCTGGTTCATGTGGGACGACCTCGTCAAGGGCGCGATCGGGGCGGTCGTGCTCGTCGACACCAGGCGGCTGGCCGACTCCTTTCCCGCCGTCGACTATTTCGAGTCCTCAAGCGTGCCGTTCGTCGTGGCCGTCAACGGCTTTTACGGCCACTTCCCGCACGCGGTCGACGAGGTGCGTGAGGCACTCACGGTCAGCCCGCACGTGCCCGTGCTGCAGTGCGACGCGCGCAGCCGCGAGGCGACGAAGGCCACCCTGATCAACCTGGTCGAGCACGCCATGGCCATGCATACGGGCGTGCTCCGCACCGGATCACCCCCCGGAGTGGCCTCGCCGCAATCTCGGTTCTGAGCGCCCACCGCACACTGGGAAAAGCCGGATCTCCCCGGAATCTTTCGTCAGGAGGCGGCGGTTTCGCGCGGGGCGGCGGCCTCCTCGACCGAGCCGAAGATGCGCAGCCGCCCCGACAAACCCGTGATCTCCAGTGTGCGGCGGACGATGGGCCGCGGCGCGACCAGGGCGAGGCTGCCGCCGGTCGCGGTCACGGCCTTATGGCAGCCGACGATGACGGACAGCCCCTGGGAATCCATGAACTCCAGTTCGGCAAGGTCGAGGATGACGTGGTCGCCGTACGACTGGCGGGCCTTGCGCAGGTCGTGGCGTAGGTCGTCGACGGTGGCGATATCGAGCTCACCCTTGAGGCGGACGACGGCATGGCCGTCGACCTCCAGGGTGGTCAGTTGAAGATGTTGCACCGGGGATTCCTCCTCCGGATATGAGGCGACACCGCGGCGCCTGCGGTCTGGATGGCGCGCGGTCTATGCACTTACTGTCCCTGACGCCGCTCGATCTGCCAATACGCTGCCGCATAGCGCGCCTGGTTGGATATCCCGGACCTTGTACTACAAGGCGGGTCGGTGAAACGTGTAATAGGGGACGAAACCCTCGATCGAGAGGTTGGTCACGTGAGCGCTGAGCGGGGGCATGGTGAGCGCTGATCGGGAGATGCCTTGAACGGGCCGCGACTACCCGAGCACCTCGAGCTTTTGCTGACCGAGGAACCGGTGCTCGACGTCTACGCCTACGGGCCATGGCGGGTGCCTGACGGCCTTTATGAGCGGGTGCGGGAACGGGCCAGGGCCTTCGAGGCCGACGAGCGCACGCTGCCGCTCACCCGGCCGCTCAGCGCCTTCTACTCCGACGACACCTCCGTGACGGGGGCGGAGATGTGGTCCCTGCTGACCTTCCTGCTCGGCGCGTCGGCGGTCCGCGGCGGGTCGCGCGGCGACATCGACTACGAGCTGCTGAACGGTTTCCTCGCCAAGCCCGACCCGCCCGTACGCGATCCGGTGTCGTGGTTCAGCCAGGGCGGGCGGTTCCGGCCGCCGGGGCTGTGGCTGGTCGAGCCGGCGGGCACCGACCGGGAGCGCCGCGCGCTCATGTACGAACTGGCGCGCGAATGCCTCGAGGTGTTCGACGGGATCGAGCCGCTGGACGAGCGCCGCCGGGCGCTGGCCGCGATGCACGACGGCAGGGCGAACGACCCCTCGCGGCGCGAGCAGGACCTTTCCGCTCCGGACGGCGACCTCGAGCGGCTGTGGGCCGAGGACGCCGCCGAGGCGACGCTGGCCGCGCTGCCGGAGCTGACCGGCGTCCTCGGGTACCTGGAGTGGGCCTGCGCCGGGTTCATCGCCGCGCACGAGCGGCTGGCCGGCTCGGTGCCCGACGGCGACCCCCTCGATGTCGCGGTCGCCAGGCTGTTGCTGCAGGCGGAGGTGAAGGAGATCCCGGCCGAGGTCGCGATCGCCCTCGGCGCGGCCCGGTACGAGGCGGTGACGGACCGGCTGCGGGCCGTCCGCGAGACCTACTCGGCCGAGGCCTGGCAAACCGAGATCCGCTCCTGGCTGGCGCGCGGCCTGGTGGCCGGAGAGGCGGAGGCCTGCCGGGTCTGGCTCGACATGGCCGTGCGTGTGACCGGAGCCGTACAGGGCCTGCCGGACACCGCGACGCAGCCGCGCACCAAGGTGCCGGTGCGGGCCTTCCAAACCGATCTGCGCCGGTTGTTTCAGGATCGGCGGCCCGCGGTCATCAACCCGTTCGCGGCGAAGCTGGCCGCGGCCGACGGCAGGGCTCGGCCGAGCGAACGCCGCCCGGACGGCGCCGGAAGCGAGCCGGCCGACCAGATCGTCGGGCAGCCGGAGCTGGCCGCGGCGGTCAGGGACGCCATCGCGGCGTCCGGGCGTCCCGGCGGCGCGCCCGTTCGCCTGCTGCTGGCCGGACCTGATGGCACCGGCAAAGGCACGGCCGTCGCCGTCCTGGAGCGGGCGCTCATCGACGCCGGCGTCATCAGGGAGGGGTACTGGATCTCCGACCAGGTCTTCCCCACCCTCCAGCTCAGCGACGCGATCTTGTGGTTCCAGGCGCGGGTGCGCGAATGCGCGGAGGGCCGGGTGCTGCTCGTCGTGAACGATCTCGACCGGCTGCTCGGCTACGAAAGGTGCGGCCTCGCGGCGATCGAGGAGCTGCGCCGGCTGCTGAGCCGCCACCCCCGCCTGCACGTCGTCGCGTTGTGCGGTCCGGGAGGCGACGAGCGGGTCTTCGACGTCAACCCGGCGCTGGTGCGCGAGCTGCGGGTCGCCCGTACCGGCGAGTTCGGCGAGGCGCAGTTCGGCGAGCTGTTCCGCCGGGCGGTCGGGCGCCGGGGCGCGGTCGTGGGCGCGGAGGCGGCCAGGACGGCCGGGGTGCTGTTGACCCGGACCCCGCCGCTGCTCAACCTGCGGGGCGCCAGGCTGGTGGAGTACCTGACCGAGCAGTGCGTCGCGGCGGCGCGCGCCAGGGCGGCGGCCCAGCCAGAGGTCACGACCGCCGACCTGCCGCAGCGGCTCACCCTGGGCGGGGCGGCCGCCGAGTTCGATCCGCAGGCGGAGTTGGACGACTGCGCCGGCATCGATTCGGTCAAGCGCGAGGTCGCGCTGCTCGTGGCCGAGGCGAAGGCGGCCAGGATGCGCCGGGAGGCCGGGATGCCGGTCGCGGCATGGCCTCGGCACCTCGTATTCACCGGCAAACCGGGCATCGGCAAGACCATGGTGGCCCGCATCATCGGCCGCATGTTCGCCGACATCGGCGCGTTGTCGTCCGGGCATCTCGTCGAGGTCGACCGGGCCGACCTGGTCGGGGAGTACACCAGCGAAAGCGGCCCCAAGGTGCGCCGGGCGATCGAGCGCGCGCTCGGCGGCGTGCTGTGCGTCGACGACGCGCACACCCTCGCGCGGGCCGACTCGCCCCGCAACGCCGAGGCGATCGAGGTGCTGCTGGCCTCGCTCCAGGCGCATCAAGGCGACCTGATCGTCGTGCTGACCGGCCCGGACGCCGAGGTCAACGGGCTGCTCAAGGGCGACGCCGAGCTGGCCGCCTGCTTTTCCAAGGTGGTCAGGTTCCCCGACCTGACGGCCGACGATCTGGTCAAGGTGTTCGCGCGGAAGGCGGCCGACGCCCACTTCGCGCTGCACGACGGCGTACTCGACAAGGTGCGGACGCTGGTGCAGACCGCCGCACGCGGGCCCGCCTTCTCCAACGCCAGGCTCATGTCGCATCTGCTGGATCGTGCCGTGGCGATGCAGGCCCGCAGGGTGCTCGAGGACGACGTGGTCGACGAGGGCGAGTCGCTCGACGAACTGCTGGTCGAGGACATCCCGGACGCGCTCACGGCGGGCGGCGCCATCGACCTGCCCGACGACCCGATCGCCGAGATCGACCGGCTCATCGGCCTGGACGCCGTCAAGCGAGAGGTGAAGCTGCTCGTCGCCGAGGCGAAGGCCGAGCAGATGCGCCGCGACGCCGGCATCCCGATCGCCGCGCCGGCGCGGCACATGGTGTTCACCGGCAACCCGGGGACGGCGAAGACCACGATCGCCCGCCTGATCGCGGCCGTCTACGCGAAGCTGGGCCTGCTGTCGTCCGGGCATCTGGTCGAGGTGGGCCGGGCCGACCTCGTCGCCGAATACATCGGGCAGACGGCCCCCAAGGTGCGGGCGGCGGTCGAGCGCGCGCTCGGCGGGGTGCTGTTCATCGATGAGGCGTACGCGCTCACCCCGGCCGACCCTCATCGCGACTTCGGGCATGAGGCGATCGCCGAGATGCTCAAGCTCATGGAGGAGGAGCGAGCCGACCTTGTCGTGATCGTCGCCGGCTACGAGCGGGAGATGGCGCGGTTCCTCGAATTCAATCCGGGAGTCGCCGCCCGCTTCCCGACCGTGCTCCGGTTCCCCGACTACTCCGATGACGAGTTGGTCGCCATTTATGAGTTCTTGGCGGCGGAAGCCGGGTTCACCCTCGAGCCGGGGACGCTGGACGGCGTCCGGCGGCTGCTGCGCACAGAGGCGCGCGGCTCATCGTTCGGCAACGCCCGCCTCGTGCGCAACCTGCTTGAACGATCCATCGCCAGGCAGGCACAGCGCATCACCACGCATGCCGGCCGGGTCGCGGGCGAGGAGGTCCGCCGGCTGCGTCCGGAGGACCTGCCCGGCCTCACTTCGCCGGACCCACGGGAGGCGGGCGGCCGCTACGGCCCGTACCTCTGATCCCGCGGTTGGGCTCAGCCCTTCGTCACCACGCTCCTGGGGACGGGCTCGTCCTCCTTGATCGCGTCGAAGAGCCGCCCGGCCTTGTTCGAGTCCCACCGGACGTACGAACCGGCGGCGGGCGATGAGCCGAACCCGGCGATCGGCACCGTGGTCGTCACCGCGTCGCCCTTGGTCACCCCGCGCATGCCCCAGGCGAAACCGATCAGGTTGTGAAGGTGGTCGCGCTCGTCGACGGCGAAGTGTTCGGTCGCGCGCAGCGCAAGCGGCCAGATCCGGAACGGGTTGAACAGCGTGCCGGGGCTGGTGGCCTTGGCGACGAGCGCGGCGAGGACCTGGCGCTGGTGCTGCACCCGTGCGAGGTCGCCCTCGGCGAACGCCTTGCGGCTGCGGACGTAGCCGAGCGCCTCCCCGCCGTCCAGCTCCTGGCAGCCCGCCTTGAGGTCGAGCCCGGCCTGCGGGTCTCTGACCGGCTGCTTGATGCACATGTTCACGCCGCCGACCGCGTCGACCATGCCGACGAAGCCGGCGAACCCGATCTCGGCGTAGTGGTCGATGTGCACGCCCGTGGCGCCCTCGACCGTACGGAGCAGCAGCCGCGGCCCGCCGAACGCGTAGGCCGCGTTGAGCTTGTTGGAGCCGTGACCGGGGATCGGCACGAACGAGTCGCGGGGGAGGCTGACGAGGGTGGTGCCGCCGGCGCCCATGTGCAACAGCATCATCGAGTCGGTCCGCCGGCCGGCGGCCGAGCCGGTCCTGAGCTTCCTGCGCTGGGCCTTGGAAAGACCCGCACGGCTGTCGGAGCCCACGATCAGCCAGTTGGTGCCGGGCGTGTCTCCGGGCCGTCCCTCATAGTCGCCGAGCGCGTTCACGCGCTGCAGCCGGGAGTCCAGGTAGAGGTAGCCGACGACGAGCAGGGCGACGAGGACGAGCGCGACGATCAGGAGCCGACGGCCCCATCGGCGACGCCGCCTGACCCGTCCCCGCCGCGGCGGCGCGGCACGCCTGTCGTCATAGGGACGGTCCGCATAGGGATCGGCATAGGGATCGTCGTACGGATCCGCGTAGGGGGGATACCGCGGGTCTGCCTGGGCGGGGGGTAGCACGGACGTGCGCGGCTGCGGCGGCCGCTCCTGTCCCCCGCGGGTCCATCCCTCGGGCCATTTTTCCATGTTCTCAACCTAATTAACGATGGGCGTCCGGTCTGCGGATTCCTGGCACAAGTGACGGCAAGCAATCTATCGACCGCGCAACGCGAAAATCGGACGAAGGATCTAAAGGATCTATATGAGCTGATGCACACTCGCACTTGATGGTTCGCGCGACCCGAGGGGTCCGGATGGGTGCACGCCTGCGAAGTCTTGTCCGGCTCGCTCAGGTGATCGGTCGCGTCGGGGGTTTCGGCCGCGTCGTACGCCGTGGGCTGACCGGCGGCGAGCGGCCCGCCCCCGAGCCGGTCGACCTGGGGGAGCTGGCCGAACACCGGTGGACGGCGAAGAGCGCGGAGCTCGCGGAGACCCAGCTGAGCACCGTGGCCCGGCGGCTGCCCGCGCTGATCTCCCAGGCCATCAAGCTGGCGTGGCGGGCGAGCCGGCTGGACACGGCGGCCACGCTCGGGCTCAATCTGGCGGCTGGGGTCTTCATGGCGTTCGGCCTACTCGCCATCACCGGCGTGCTCACCGCCTTGTTCGCCGCCGGCCCGACGCCGGAACGGGTCCGGGCGGCGCTGCCGTCGCTGCTGTTCGTCGGCGCGGCGACGGCGCTGCGGGCCGGCCTGCAGGCGCTGGCCGGCTGGGCGCAGGCGCGGGTGCGGCCCAAGGTGGACCGCATCGTCGAGATCCGGATGTACGAGCTGACCACGTCGGTAGACCTGGCCGCACTGGACGACTCGGACTTCTTGGACGATCTGAAGCGGGCCGAGGGACGCGGCATGATGGCCGCCCCGATGATGGTCCAGCACACGGTCGATGTGCTGACCGGCCTCGTGGGCCTGGTCGCCGCGGCCGGCACGCTCGGCGTGTTGCATCCGTTGCTGCTGCCGTTACTGCTGCTGACCGCGGTTCCGGAGGGCTGGGCGTCGGTGCGGGCGGCCAGGATGCGCTATCTCACGATGGTCGCCCTCATCAACGTCGAACGCCGCAAATGGGTCCTTTCGGATCTGATGGCCGATCGCCGGCATGCCGCTGAGATCCGGTCGTTCACGATGCGCGGCTTCTTGCTGAAGCAGTTCGAGCGCCTCGCCGCCTACCAGCGGGACGTCGAGCTCGACCTGGCCAGGCGGCAGGCGCTCGCCCGGGTGTACGGCGACATCCTGCAGGGCGTCGCCACCGCCGGGGTCTACGTGGCACTCGGCCTGATGCTATGGGCGGGCGCGGTCCCGCTGGCGGTGGCCGGCACTGCGGTGCTGGCCATCAGATCCGGGCAGTCCTCGCTCGTGAACCTCGTCTACGCGACCAATCGGTGCTACGAGGAGGGCCTGTACTTCGGGGACTATCTCGAATTCATCGCGGCGGCGGAGCAGCGGATCCCGGTGGCGACCGCGGGCGGGACGGCGCCGCGCGCCATGCCCGGCGGGTTCGAGCGCATCGTCGTCGAGAACGTGACGTTCACCTATCCGGGCGCCGACACCCGGTCCCTGGCCGGGGTCTCGCTCGAACTGTGCCGCGGCGAGGTCGTCGCGCTGGTCGGCGAGAACGGCTCGGGCAAGACGACGCTCGCCAAGATCCTGGCGGGCCTGTACCACCCGGACGGCGGCGACGTCCGGTGGGACGAGGTCTCGCTGCGTGACGTCGATCCAGACGCGCTCCGCGCGCACATCGCGGTCATCGCCCAGGAGTACACGCACTGGCCGATGACCGCCCGGCAGAACATCACCATGGGCAAGCTCGCCACCGGCGAGGACGGCGCCACCGAACGGGCGATGCGGCGGGCCGCGGCGGACTCTGGAGCCGACGAGGTCATCACGGAGCTGGCGCGGGGATATGACACCTTCCTCGATCGTCGCTTCGCCGGCGGCGCCGAGCTGTCCGGGGGACAGTGGCAGCGGCTGGCGGTGGCGCGCGGCTTCTACCGCGACGCGCCGCTGCTGATCTGCGACGAGCCGAGCGCCGCGCTCGACGCCCGCGCCGAGCACGCGCTGTTCGAACGGATCCGGGCGCACGCCGACGGCCGCACGGTGCTGCTCATCACCCACCGGATGGCCAGCGTCCAGCACGCCGACCGGATCTATGTGCTCGACCATGGCCGGGTGATCGAGGAAGGCGATCACGACCGGCTGGTCGCGGCGGGCGGCCTTTACGCGGAGCTCTTCGGCCTTCAGGCGTCGGCCTACGGGCGGTATCGCCAGGCGCCGGTCGAGGATGCGCCGTCGGCCTGAAGTCAGGCGCCCGCCCCTGACGGTCGCCCTGACAGCGAGGCAGCCGGCGAGTGGCCTGATGTGGCCGTGGGTCGCGGTCATGGCCGGGGTGGCGGCGGGGGCCGTGGCGGGGCCGGGTCGCGCCGCGCCATTGGCCGGTCTTTTACGTGTCTGGGGGGCGGCCTGCCGCGCCATCGGGAACTGCTCTCCGTAAGGACATGAATGCGGAGGGTGTTGAGACAGTGAAAAAATATGCCAAATGGGGTGCAATTGCCTTCGCGTTGTGGTATGTGCTCACCCGGCCGGCGGGGGCTGCTAACATGATCCACGGCGCGCTGGGCGAGCTATCGGACGCCGCTGGTTCACTATCACAGTTCATGAACCATCTCGTTTGATCCGGTTCCCGCCTGGCCGTTTGCTATGGCCCGCCCGAGGGGGACGGGTTTCTGACCCGGTACGCCACATGAAAGTCTCTTTGCGAGAGGGCACACTGGGGCACAAACACTTGGTCAGTGTGTCATGCGGTACACAGGGACGGGCGCTGATGTTGAAGAAGAACATGAAGTACATTGCCATCGCGTTTGTGCTGTTCTACCTGTTCAGCCAGCCGGGTAACGCGGCCAACGTGGTCAACAACGCGTTCTCTTTGCTCGGTGACGCGGGCAACTCGCTCGCCACGTTTGTGAACCAGATCGGATAGCTCGGCCGGTCCTCAGCGGCCGGGTCCGTCCTCCCCTCCGGGCGCCGACCCGGTGGCGTGGCACCGCCGACGCCGGTCTCCAGCGGCAGAACGGCGACTACCACCACGGGGGCGACCCTAGGATCGAGGCATGTCTGTCTTCGACGTGAAGATCGGGAGTCTGCGGGGTGGTTCCGCCGACCTCGGCCGATACCAGGGCACGGCGATGCTCATCGTGAACGTCGCCTCGCGATGTGGTCTCACCCCGCAGTACGAAGAACTCGAACGGCTGCAGGAGCGCTACGCCGACCGCGGCTTCACCGTCCTCGGCGTGCCCTGCAACCAGTTCGCCGGTCAAGAGCCGGGCACCGCCGAGGAGATCGCCGAGTTCTGCTCGACGACCTACGGCGTCACGTTCCCCATGACGGAGAAGGTCGAGGTCAACGGCCCCGGCGCACACCCGC
>OBLR010000104.1_pt1 | contig 15393 bp, 11 predicted proteins | sample 1519891 | NCBI WGS metagenome assembly OBLR01 (sample SAMEA3113583, study PRJEB22503) | soil metagenome | reverse complement strand
GTGATGCGCTCGGGGATGCTGCAGCAGGTCGGCAGCCCGATGGAGCTCTACAACTACCCGGTCAACCTGTTCGTGGCGGGCTTCATCGGCTCCCCGGCGATGAACTTCATGCCGGCCACGGTCCACGGGGACTCGGTCAAGCTGCCGATGGGCGAGGTGCGGCTGCCGCAGGAGCTGCGCGAGAAGGTCGGCCGCGCGGAGGGCAAGCAGCTGCTCGCCGGCATCCGGCCCGAGGACTTCGAGGACGCCTCCCTGACCGGGGACGCCTACGACCGCGGCTCGACCTTCCAGGCCAAGGTCGAGGTGCTCGAGTCGCTCGGGTCCGAGCTGTACGCCCACTTCACGGTGGCGACGGACCAGCAGATCGAGTCGCAGGAGCTGCGCGAGCTGGCCGAGGACGTGGGCGGCGGCGAGGTGCCGATGGCGGGCGAGGAGGGCCACATCGTGGCCCGCCTGGACCCGCAGAGCGACGTCCGCGTGGGCCGGGACTCGGAGCTCTGGGTGGACGCCACCCGAATCCACCTGTTCGACCCCGAGGACGGGCGCAACCTGACGACCGACGCGCGCGGCCCGGCGGCCACGGACGGCGGCCAGGGGGCGGGCGGGCGCGATCCGGAGGCGGCTCCGCCTCAGGAGGATCGGCCGACTACTTGAGCTCCTTGCGGAGCTGGCGCACCATCGTGTCGTCCTCCCACGAGGGGCGCTCGAGCTCATCGCGCAGACGCTCGATCACCTCGTCGTCCCACTCGTGCGTGCGCAGGATGAGGAAGCGCAGCGCGGCCACGCGCATGTAGGCCTCGGTCTCGGTCGCGCGCCGGATCAGATCGGCCTCGCGCAGCATCTCCACGACGGGCTGGTACTCGTCGCGGAACCAGGCCTCGGCCACCTCGGCCCGGCTCAGCGGCTCGCCCCGGTTCTGGATCGCGCGGAAGCCCCAGGCCTCGACCGCCTCGGCCAGCGACGCGTAGCGCCACTCGTCCGACAGCTTGATCTCGGCGCGCGCATCGGGCGGCAGCGGGACGCGCTCGAAGAAGAGCCGCTCGTGGCTCTTCAACGGCAGGTCGGCGAGCCGGATCGCCCGGTCTGCGCCCAGCTCGGTGATGACCTCGGTGACCCATGCCTCGATCACGTCGTGTCCCAGCGCGCGTGCGACCGAGACGCGATGGTGCCCGTCCTTGACGAAATGCAGCTCCCCGATCCGGTAGACGTCGATCGGCGGCATCGCCTGGCCCTTGCGCTGGGCCGTGGCGATCCGCTCCCAGCGCGGGCGCACCCGCCCCGAGGTGGGGCGAAAGCGGCGGTCGAACTCGCGCCCCCGGTCGACCGTTCCCACGATCGAGTCGAGCGGGATCGTCTGGAGGCCGAGCCGGCGCTCGCCGCGCCGTCCCAGCGCCGCGACGACCTCCTCGAAGGGAAGGATCACGTTCACGTCGCTGGGCTCGCGCCGCAGGCTGGCCGAGATGCGGGCGAGCGCGCGCCGCCGGCGCTGGCGCCCGAAGTCGAACTGGGCGTCGGTCTGGGGAAGGCCTGTGTCGCGAGCCGCCATGCCCCCGACGATAGGCCATCGGTGGCCCCTGCGAAGATTCACGCCCCGATGGTCACCCCCGCCCGGACCCCGCGTGTGACCGCGGTGTTGCGCTCGGAGGAGAGCGTCAAGCCGCTCGAGCTCTTCTTCGACCTCGTCTTCGTGCTGGCGCTGACCCAGTGCACCGCGCTGATGGCGGACGACCCCACCTGGGAGGGGCTCGCCCGCGGACTCCTGATCCTCGGCGTCCTGTGGTGGGCATGGGTCGGCTACTCGTGGCTCACGAGCGTCGTGGATCCCGAGGAGGGGTTCGTGCGCTTCGCGATCTTCGCGGCCATGGCTGGCCTGCTCGTGGTCGCGCTGTGCGTGCCGGAGGCGTTCGACGACTCCGCGCTGCTGTTCGCATGCGCCTACGCCCTCGTTCGCGGAGCCCACATCGCGCTCTTCGTCATCGCCAGCCACGGGGACCCGGGCTTCCGGCGGTCGGTCACGGGGCTGGGCATCGGGACGGCGATCGGGTCCGGGCTGCTCGTGGCCGCGTCGTTCGCCGACGGGGCGCTCCAGGGCGGGCTGTGGGCGCTCGCGCTGCTGCTCGACATGGGCGAGCCGTATCTGTTCGGCTCGGAGGACTGGAAGCTCGTCCCGGGCCACTTCGCCGAGCGCCACGGCCTGATCGTGATCATCGCGCTGGGCGAGTCGATCGTCGCGGTCGGCGTGGGCGCGGAGGGCCTCGACGTGGACGCGGGCGTGGTCGCCGCGGCGGTGCTCGGCGTGGGAGCGGCCGCGGCGCTCTGGTGGCTCTACTTCGACATCGTCGCGCTGGTCGCCGAGCGGCGGCTGTCCAAGGCGGCCGTGGGGCGCGAGCAGAACGAGGTCGCCCGCGACTCCTACTCGTATCTGCACTTCCCGATGGTGGCCGGCATCGTCCTGTTCGCCCTGGGGCTCAAGAAGACGATCGAGCACGTGGGCGACCCGCTCGAGACGGTGCCGGCGGTCGCCATGCTCGGCGGAACGGCTCTCTACCTGCTCGCGCACGTGGCGTTCCGCTGGCGCAACGTGCAGCGGTTCAGCGTCCAGCGGGTGGCCTGCGCCGCGGTGCTGTGCGCGCTGATCCCGTTGGCGACGGAGGTGGCCGCGCTCGTCACCCTGGGAGCGCTCGTGGCGGCGCTCTCGGTGCTGATCGCCTACGAGACGGTGCACTTCGCGGAGCTGCGCGACCGGCTGAGGCACCAGCTGGCGCGCGAAGCAGCCGCCGACTAGAGCACGCACGGCGCGAAGCGATCGCCGGTGTGGAGGGCGCGCCGGGCCCCACGCCGGACACTGCCGCGTGACTTACCCGGTCGGGACTCGTTAACCGATTGTGACCAACTTGTGAACGGGCGCTTCGTCTTCTACTCCCACGACGGCGTCGGCCTCGGCCACCTGCGCCGCAACCTGGCCATCGCGGCGGCGCTGACGGAGGCCGAGCCGAACGCCTCCGTGCTGCTCGCCAGCGGCTGCGACGAGCTGGGGGCGCACGGGCTCGCGCCCAACGTCGACGTGCTCGTGCTGCCCGGGCTGAAGAAGGTGGCGAACGGCCGCTACTCCGCCCGCCGGCTGCGGATGTCGGGACATGAGGTGCGCGCCCTGCGCTCCGCGCAGCTGGAGGCGGCGGTCCGCTCGTTCCGGCCCGACGTGATTCTGGTCGACAAGCATCCGGTGGGCGTCCGGGGGGAGCTCCGCCCCGCCCTCGAGGCCCTGCGCGAGAGGGGAGGCCGCGCCGTGCTGGGCCTGCGCGACATCCTCGACGACGCCGCGAGCGTGGCGGAGGAGTGGTCGGCGACCGGCGTGATCGAGCAGATGGAGCACTACGCCGATCGCGTGTTGATCTACGGCGACCCGCGGGTGCACGACCTGGTCGGGGAGTACGGCCTCCCCGCGTCGCTGGCGGCGCTGTCGCGCTACTGCGGCTACGTCGTCAACGCGGAGCCCGCCCGCGGCCAGGCGGTGGAGGCGCTCCCGGCGTTCGCCACCCGCCTCGGCCGCCGGCCGACCGTGCTGGCCACCGCCGGCGGCGGGGAGGACGGCTTCGGCCTGCTCGGCGCCTTCGTGCGGGCGGCGCGCGACGCCGCCTGGGACGCTGCGGTGGTGTGCGGCCCTCAGCTGAGCGCGGCGAGGCGCCACGAGCTGCGCGCGCGTTCGCTCGAGTCCGGCGTCGAGTTTCACGTGAATGAGCCCGACGTGGGGAGCTGGTTCTCGCACGTCGACGCGCTGGTCTGCATGGGCGGCTACAACACGCTCTGCGAGGCGACCTCGCGCGGCACGCCGACGCTCTGCGTCCCCCGCGTTCGCCCCCGCCGGGAGCAGCTGATCCGGGCGCGCGCGTTCGCGCGGCTCGGACTGCTCAGGGTGGTCGAGCCGGACGCCCTCACCACCGACCTGCTGCGCCGAGAGGTGGCGGGCCTGGTCGGCGCGAGCCGGCGCCGGCTGGCCGAGCGGGCGCTCGCGGCACTCGGCTTCGACGGCGCCCCCGCGGCCGCCGCCGAGCTGCTCGCGCTCGCCCGGGCCCGCGACGGCCGGTTTGCGCGCCGGCGCCCCGTGGCAGTACCCGGGCGATGAGCACGCGCCGCATCGGCTATGTCCTGAAGCGCTTCCCGCGCCTCTCGGAGACCTTCGTGGCGTCCGAGCTGATCGAGCTCGAGCGCCAGGGCGAGCGGCTCACGGTGTTCGCCGTCAGCCGCCCCGACGAGGCCGTCCGGCACGAGTTCGTCGACGAGCTGCGCGCGCCGGTCGTGTACCTCCCGAACCGTCCCCTGCGCCAGCCGGTCAGGGTGGCGCGCGCCCTGGTCCGCGCGCTGCGAGGGGACGCTCGCGGGTGGCTGCGCGCGGCGCGCTGGTGCCTGTGGCCGCCGCGTCGGAAGGGGCTCCGCCGCCTGCTCCAGGCGACCGTGCTGCGCGACGAGATGGAGCGCGCCCGGATCGATCACGTGCACGCCCACTTCGCCACCGCCGCCGCCCGGCTCGCGAACCTCGCCTGGCGCATGGGCGGGCCGGGCTACAGCGTTACGGCCCACGCCAAGGACATCTACCACGAGGAGGTGCGGGTCGAGCATCTGCGCGACAAGCTCGAGCCGGCGCGCTTCGTGGCGGCGGTGTCCGAAGCCGGCCGGAACCACCTCGACTCCCTCCTCGGGCTGAACGGGAGGCTCGCCGTGGTCCCGAACAGCGTCGACCTGCGCCGCCTCGGGCCGGCGCGCGCCGTCTCCGGCGAGCCCGGTCTCGTCCTGACGGTGGCCCGGCTCGTGGAGAAGAAGGGCCTGCACGACCTCGTCGAGGCGTGCGCGCTGCTCCAGCGGCGCCCTACCGCCGCCGCGCTCCAGCTCGAGGTGGTGGGGGACGGTCCCCTGCGCGCCGAGCTGCGGGCGGCGGCGGAGCGGCTCGGCGTGAACGCCCGCTTCCTCGGGCCGCTTGCGCAGGAGGACGTGCTGCACCGCTACCGCCGCGCCGCCGTCTACTGCCTCCCCTGCGTGGTCGCGGGCAGCGGCGACCGCGACGGGCTGCCCACCTCCGTGCTGGAGGCGATGGCGCTGGGCGTCCCGGTCGTGACCACCGCGGTCAGCGGGCTCCCCGAGGCGGTGATCGACGGCGAGACCGGACTGCTGGTGCCGCAGCACGACCCCGAGGCGCTGGCCGCTGCGATCGAGCGGCTTCTGACCGACCGGGAGCTCGCCGGGCGTCTCTCCGCGCGTGCCCGCCGGCACGTGGAGGAGCGCTTCGCGCTCGAGCGGAGCGCCGCCCGGCTCCGGGCGCTGTTCCCGGAGGCCGCCTGATGCGGATCGCGTACCTCTCGACCGACCCCGGCGTGCCGTATGGCGGCCGGAAGGGCGCCTCCGTGCACGTGTCCGAGCTGGTCGACGCGCTCGCGGCCGAGGGCGCGGAGGTACTCGCGCTCGTGTCGGGCGTCGCCCGCGATGCGGCGCCGCCCGCGCCCGGTGCCACGGTCGAGGCGCTGCCGGTGCCCGGCAAGGGCGCGAGCGCGGCCGAGCGCCTGGCCGCCGAGCCGCAGCGCACCAACTGGCTCGAGCAGCGGCTCGCGCGGTTCCGTCCCGACGCGCTCTACGAGCGGCTGGCGCTCCACTCGGCCGCGGGCTCGCGCGCCGCGGCAAGGGTCGGGATCCCGCACCTGGTCGAGCTGAACGCGCCGCTGGTGGACGAGGCGCGCCGGTACCGCAGGCTGGAGGAGGGCGAGGTGGCCGGCCGCCTCGAGCAGGAGGTGCTCCGCGGCGCTGACCTGGTGCTTGCCGTGAGCCGCCCGCTCGCGATCCACGCGATGGACCGCGGTGCGCGCCGGGTAGAGGTGTTCCCGAACGCAGTGGCGATCGAGCGCTACCCCATGCGGTCGCGGCACGCGCCGGTGAAGCCCGTGGCCGTCTTCACGGGCAGGGTCCGGCCCTGGCACGGCATCGAGGCCGTCGCCGCCGCCTGGCGGCTGCTCGGCGACGCCGCTCCCGCACTGGTCGTGGCCGGGGATCCGGGCGAGGCACGGGGCGTGCTCGAGGAGGTGGGGGCCGCGCTGCTGGGCCCGATCCCGCACCGCCAGGTCCCGGCGGTGCTCGCCGAGGCGGACATCGGCCTGGCGCCGTACGCAATGGACGCCCCGGAGTACTTCTCCCCGCTGAAGCTGTTCGAGTACATGGCGGCCGGGCTCGCGGTCGTCGCAGGCGAGCTGCCGGCGACCCGCCGGCTCGTCTCGGATGGGCAGGCCGTGCTCGTCCCGCGAGGCGACCCCGAGGCGCTCGCGGCCGCGGTCGCGGGGCTCGCGGCCGACGGGCCGAGGAGGGAGCGGATGGGCGGGGCGGCGAGGGCGCTCGTGGCCGGTGCGCACACCTGGCGGCACCGGGCGCGCCGGGTGATGGAGCACGTGGCGCGGCAGCCCGAGGCGCTCGTGGAGGCGGTGCGATGAGGGCGACGCTGCGCACGCTGCGGCCCTACCTCGCGCCCGAGTGGCCGGCCCTGGCCCTGGCGATGCTGTCGACGCTCGCCGTCGTGGCCGCGTGGCTCGCCCGGCCCCTGCCGATCGCGCTGGTGGTGGACCGGCTGCTCGACCAGCGCGAGATCCCGTTCGAGCTCGACGCGGGCGACTGGCGCTTCGTCGGCCTGGTGGCGGGGCTCGTGCTGGCCATCGCGCTGGTCGGGGCGCTCGGGGGCCACCTCGCCGACGACCGGCTGGTCAAGGCCGGCGAGCACATCACGCACCGGCTGCGGGTGGCCACCTACGCCCAGCTGCAGCGGCTCTCGCTCAGCTTCCACGAGAGCCGCCACGCGGGTGAGCTCGTCACCCGCGTGACCGGCGACGTGAGCGCCGTCGGCGGCCTCTTCCCGGGCGCCCTCGGGAACCTGGCGTCGGCCACGACGCTGCTCGCGGGGATGCTGACCGTGAGCCTGATCATCGATCCCCTCCTCGCGCTCACGGCGTTCGCCGCCGCGCCGGGGCTGGCGTACGTCTCGTTCCGGTTCCGCGGCCGCGTGAAGTCGGTGGCGCGCCGCCAGCGGGCCAAGGAGAGCGAGATCGCGGCGCTGTCGGAGGAGTCCTTCTCCGCGATGCGCGTGGTGAAGGCGCACGGCGCCGAGCGCTTCGAGGAGGAGCGGCTCCGGGCGCGCAGCGAGGAGCTGCGCGACCTGGAGCTCGAGGCCAACGTGGTGGAGGGCCGCTTCTCGGGCATCACGGACCTGCTCGGCGCGCTGGCCCTCGCGCTGGTGCTCTTCGTCGGGGTGCTGCGCGTGGCCGCCGGGGCCGTCACGCCGGGCGAGCTGATCGTCATGTGGACCTACGCGCGCCGCATCGACCGGCCGCTGCGGGCGATGGCGCGCAACGGCAACCGGCTGGCGCGCGGGCTCACGCGCGCGGAGCGGGTTGCGGAGATCCTCGCCGCCGACGACTACCTCGAGGAGCGGCCGGATGCCTACGCCGGGCCGCGGGCAAGGGGGGACCTGGAGCTCCACGAGGTGTCGTTCTCGTACGAGCCCGAGCGGCCCGCCCTGGTCGACCTGAACCTGCGCGTCCCGGCGGGGGAGCGGCTCGCGCTGGTGGGCCGCTCGGGCGCCGGCAAGTCCACCCTCGCCGCGCTGATCGCGCGTTTCTACGACCCGCCGCCCGACCGCGGCCGGGTCACGCTCGACGGCAGGGACCTGCGCGACTGCTCGCTGTCGTGGCTGCGCGACCAGATCGGCCTGGTGCTGCAGGACACCGTGCTCTTCACGGGGACGGTGGCGGAGAACATCGGGTACGGGCTGGAGGCCGACATGCGGGACGTGGTGGCCGCGGCCAAGGCGGCCGGCGCGCACGCGTTCGTCGCCGAGCTGCCGCAGGGCTACGACACGATGTTGGGCCAGCGCGGCGTCGGGCTGTCGGGGGGCCAGCGCCAGCGAATCGCCATCGCCCGCACGCTGCTCCGCGATCCGCCGGTGCTGGTGCTCGACGAGCCGACCACCGGCCTCGACGCCGAGAGCGAGGCCCAGGTGATGGACGGCCTCGCCGCGCTGATGCGCGGGCGCACCACGATCATCATCACCCATTCCGCCCGGCTCGCCGCGACCGCCGATCGCGTGGTGGTGGTGGAGTCCGGCCGGGTGGCGCGCGACGGCCCGCCCGAGCTCGTGCTCGCCGAGGAGCCCAGCGTGCAGGCGCGGCCGGCGCGGCGCGCCGAACGAAGGCCGGTGCCGGCCGACCCGGCGCTGCCGCACATGGCCGATGTGCTCGACCCCGACGTGATGGCGGAGGTCCTGGCGCGGTCGCTCGGGGAGGACGCCGCACCGCCCGACGTGCGGGTGCGGTACCTGCGCTACAAGCCGGAGACCAACCTCGTCGTCCACTACGACGTGGGAGTCGGCGGTGGCTGGCACCACGCCACCGCCATGATCGCGCGCAGCGACCTGGCCCGGCGGGCCCGCAAGTCGGAGAACAAGGCGCTGGCGGACATGGTCGACGGGCGCTCCCCCGCCGAGCACCCGCTGTTCTACGAGCCCCGGCTGGGCGCCCTGGTGCAGTGGCTCCCGCTCGACCTCTCCCTGTGGGCCCTCGCGTTGCCGCCGGCGCAGCGCGACCGGCGGCTGCGCGCCGCCGGGGTGCGGCTGAGCGGCCGCGGCGAGGAGCCGTCGCTGCTCGCGTACAAGCCGCGCCGGCGTGCGGTCGTGCGGCTGGACCGGCACGTGCTCAAGTACTACGCGAGCCACGCGAGCTTCGCAGCCGCAGTGGCCGGTCTCGCGGCGGCAAACGAGGCCGCCTTGCGCACGCCCGCGTTCGAGGCGAGCATCCCCGAGCTGCTGGTGACGGTGCAGTCCTACGTCTCCGGCCCGGCCTACGCGTCGCCGGCGACGGCGGCGTTCGAGGCGGGGGAGGCGCTGGCGCGCCTTCACGCCGGGGCCCGTGGAGAGGTCGGCGACTTCGCGCCTGGGGAGCAGCTCGCCGCCGCCGCCGCCTCCGCCGAGCTGGTCGCCCGAATCGCACCGGGGCTGCGACCGCGTGTCGAGGCGCTGCTCGGGACGCTCGAGGACACCCTGCCGCGCGGGCTGGAGCACGTGCCCGCCCACGGGGACTTCAACGCCCGCCAGCTGATCGACGGGGCCGGCGGGCTGGTGGTCACGGACTTCGACGCGATGTGCGCGGCGCCCGCCGCGCTCGACATCGCCACCTACCTCGCCTACCTGGTTCGCGGCGACGCCTCGGACCTCGAGACGGCGTTCGCGGTGCTGGAGGAGCTGCTGGAGGGGTACGGGGAGCGGCCGGGGGCGCTGTCGTGGTACCTCGCCACGATGATCCTTCGCCGCTCGCCGCGTCCCTTCCGCTACCAGGACGAACGCTGGCCGGAGCGGGTGGAGGAGATGGTGGCCGCGGCCGAGCGGGTGGAGGACAGCGTGGCGGCGGCCGAGCGGGTCCGGGCGTGATCTCGCGCCTGGACCGGATCGTCGGCGCGCCGGTCGAGCTCGAGCAGCTCAAGCACAAGCCCGGCAGGCGGCGGACCCTGCGGGCGCGCGGGCCGGCCGGGACGGCGATCGTGAAGCTGTACGCCTCCGACCGGGCGGCGACCGTGGCCGCCCGCGTGGCCGCGCTCGCCGCCGGCCCGCCCGAGCCCGCGCTGCCGCGGGTCCTGGCGTGCGAGCCCCAGGAGCGGATGGTGGTGCTCTCGGACGTGCAGGGCCGCCCGCTGAGCGGCGCCCTGCTCGCCGGCGACGCAGCCGCATCCCGGCGCGCGGGGGAGGCGCTCGGGCGGTGGCACCGCGCTTGGCGCGGTCGCGCTCCCCATCCGCTGCGGTGTCACGGCGTCGAGCGCGAGCTGGAGATCCTGGACCGGCGGGCGGACGCTCTGTCACCCGGCCTGGCGGCCGACCTGCGCACCGCGGCCGGAGACCTGGCCGAGCCGTGGGATTGCCCGACGGTCGTCCACCGCGACCTGTACGAGGAGCAGATCCTCCTGGGCGAGCGGGTCGGGCTGATCGACCTCGACGACGCCGCCCTGGGCCCGCCCGAGCTCGACGCCGGCAACCTGCTGGCGCATATGGACCTGCTCTCGCTGCGCTCGGGCCGTGACCTGGAGCCGATGGCCGAGGAGATCCTCGCCGGCTACGAGGGCTCTGGCGGCGGCCTCGACGAGGCGCTGCTGGACCGCTGCCGGCGCCTGGCGCGGCTGCGGCTGGCCTGCATCCACTCCGAGCCCGGGTTCATCCCGCTCCCGCTTCGTCCGCGTCGCCCGCCGGTTCGGGCATAGCCCCAGTCTGCCAGGAGCTCGGCAGCCGGCGGTGGCGCCGATGCCGGAGCTCCCACGCGAACGAGCGCCGCACCCGGTCGGCGTGGTCCCTCAGCTCGGCGGACATGAGACTGTCGGCGCGCTCGTAGCCGAGCTCGTCGAGCAGGCCGCCGGCCACGGCCTCGAAGCGCTCGACGTCGGCCGGTGACATCTCCGACCGCCAGTCGCGCAGCCCGGGCGTCACGGGGCGCCAGGACTTCTTGGCGTCGAGGCCGGGATCGTCTCGCTCGCGTCCTTCGTGAAAGGCGAGCATACGGTCGTCGAACGGCACACCGAGGAAGTCGCACAACCGGCGGCACTCGGCCGCCGGCTCGGCGACGAGCGCTTCGTAGCGGACCTCGTGGTAGCCGGCCGGGCCGATCGCGGCCCCGTCCTCCCGGCCGAGGCGCACGAGCCACTCCCACCAGCAGGCGACGGTGGCTACGCGGTCGCCGCGGAATGCGGAGAAGCGGGCCACCGACCCGCCCCGCTCCGTGACCTTCCTCCACCCGAGCACCGACTGCGTCACGTCCCGGCCGTCCCGGATCAAGTGGATGATCCTCGCCGCGGGCCAGAGCGACTGGAGCGTGGGGAGGCTCCTGACGTAGTGGGGCGTCTTGTCTCCAACGAGCCGCTTGCCGTGCGCGCGTCCGTGGAGGTCGAAGATGCCGGCGACGAAGTCCGCGTAGGTGACGGGTGCGCCCCCGTCGAGCAACCCCTCGAGCTCCTCGCGGCCCACCGAGACGTGCTTGAACGGCGGATGGCCGAGCAGACTGCCGATCAGCTCGGGGGTGACGAGGCCGTCCGCGGTGAGCCCGCGGCGGCGCTCGTACCAGTCCGGCGCGAAGCGCCCCTCGTGGATGACGGCGATGTCCGGATGGGCGTCGACCATGCGGCCGAGCAGGGTGGTGCCGGACCGCGGGCAGCCCACGATGAAGGCGAAGGGGTTCACGCGGTCCAGGCCCGCGGCAGCCGCCTTCCCCGGCTGCGCGAGTCGCGGACGAACGACTCGCGGACCACAGCCGCACGCTCCACCGCCGCGGGACCCGGCTCCGGCACCGCGCGCGGGTAGCCGAGCTCGCCGAGCAACTCCCCGGCTGCGGCCTCGAACCGCTCGAGATCCGCCTCTTCCATCTCCGTTCGCCAGTCTCGCAGCCCCGCCGTCACCGGCCGCCACGCCTTCTTGGCGCTCAGGCCGGGGTCGTCTCGCTCGCGGCCCTCGTGGAACCTCAGCATATGCTCGTCGTAGGGCACTCCGAGGAAACCGCAGAGCGACTTGGACTCCCCGGCCGGATCGGCGACCAGCCTTTCGTAGCAGAGCTCGTGGTACAGGTTCGGGCCGAGCGCGCCGCCGTCCTCCCGGCCCAGTCGGACGCGTCGCTCCCACCAGAGCGCCGTGACCGAGACGGGATCGTCCTTCCAGGCCGAGTAGCGCGTCACCTCCCGGCCCTCGCGCTGCCAGTCGAGCACGGAGAGGCAGACGTCTCGGCCGTCGCGGATCATGTGCACGAACCTTGCCTCCGGCCAGAGACCGTGGAGCGTGGGCACCTCGGTGACGTAGCCGGGCACCTTGTCCCCCACGAGTCGCTTCCCCCGGCTCGCGCCGTGTTGGTCGAAGGCCGCCGTCACGAAGCTGGCATACGACACCGGCGGATCGCCGGAGACCAGCCGCTCGAGCTCGGCCCGATCGACCCCCATTCGGGTGAACCGCTCGTCGGCGAGCAGTCGCGAGAGCAGCTCGTGTGTCACCGGCTCATCCGGCGCTACGGCGTCCTCGCCGTCCAGCACATCGACGATCCAGTGCGTCTCCCTCGTGATGGCGATGTCCCGATGCGCGTCAACCATGCGTCGCAGCAGCGTGGTGCCGGATCGGGACGCGCCCACGATGAAGACGAACGGATTCAGCGCACGCCCCGCCCTACCAACGCCGCGGGAGCCGGGCCGACTTCTCGCGCATCGCCTCGCTGAACGACTCGCGCATCCGCTCGGCGTGCCGGCGGGCGCTCCCGTCGATCCGCGGGAACGCTCGCGGATAGCCCAGCTCCTCGAGCAGCTCGCCCGCCGCGGCCTCGAAGCGCTCGACCTCCTCGGGAGGCATCTGCGCGCGCCACTTGCGCAACCCGGGGGTGGGCGGGCGGCCCTCGTGATCTCGGACCATCGCCTCGTCGTAGGGCACGCCCAGGAACGCGCACAGCGCCTCGCATTCGGAGGCCGGATCGGCGACCAGCGCCTCGTACCGCAGCTCGTGGTACTGGGCGGGCCCGAGCGGCGCCCCGTCCTCCCGTCCTAGCCGCACCAGCCGCTCCCACCACAGCGCCACGGTCGTGGTCCGATCCTCCTCCCAGGTCGGAAGGTTGGCCACCAGCTCTCCACGGACGACCACCTTCTTCCAGCTAAGCACGGACAGGCCGACGTCGCGCCCGTCGCGCACCAGGTGGACGAACTTGGCCGCCGGCCAGAGCTCGTGCAGGGTCGGGAGATTGCGCACATAGCGGGGGCTCTTGTCCGCCACGAGGCGCTTGCCGAGGGCCTTCCCGTGGAGGTCGAACAGCCCGGTGACGAAGGCCGAGTACGGCATCTCCCGGCGCCCCGCGACCAGTTGCTCGAGCTGCTCGCGGTCGACCTCCAGCTGATCGAAGCGCTCGAACGCCGCGAGCTTCTCCACGAGCTCGGACGTGACGAATCCCTCCGGCGTGACTCCGCGCCGGTGCCGGAACCACCCGGGCACGAAGCGCGCTTCGTGGATCACGGCGATGTCCGGGTGCGCGCCGGTCAGCCGACCGAGCAGCCTGGTGCCCGAGCGGGGGGCGCCGACGATGAAGAAATACGGGTTGACGGAGGCGTTGTTCAGTCGCCCGCGCCGCCCTCGTCGTCGTCGTCGTCCTCGGCCGCGGTCTCCGGGCTCGTGGCGACCTGCAGGGAGGCCGGCGCGGGTGCGTCGTCGTCGTCATCGTCGTCGGCTGCGTCGTCGTCGGTCGGCTGGTATCCGGCGACCGGCGTGTCGTCTTCCAGACCGTCGTCAGCGCCCTCCGGACCGTCGCCGGTGCCGGCCGGCCTGTCGTCGTCCGGGGCGGCAGAGGAAGTCGCCGGGACCTGCTCGCCGGATGAACCGCCGGTCGGGCCGTCGTCGCCGCTGCGCACCGGGCCGGTGCCGAGCGGGGTGCCCCGCCGCCTGGGCGCCGCGGCCGGGGCGTCGCGTTCGGGCAGGCCTTCCCCGGAGCGGCCGCCACCTGCGTCGGCAGGCCTCTGGGCAAACGCCAGGCGCTCAGGCCCGCGGCCACGGCGTCCTTCCGGCCGCCGGGTCCCGTCGGGGGAGGCGCTTCGGCGGCCGGCCGAGTCGGCTGGGGCCGCCCTCGGGGGGAGGTCCGGGCGCCTGTCGGCGTCCCGACCACGGTCCAGAGCGGGCGGCTGCACGCGGGCCTCCGCGTGCGGCACCCGCCCACGCTCGCCCACCGGCGTCCCGGTCACCGCGAACACCGCCACTGCTCCGGCCGCCGCAACCGCGGCCGTCGCCTTCGCCACCAGCGCCGACGTGCCGGGCGGGTCGGCCAGCTCGACCGCCCTGACCGCGGGCTGGCTTCCCACCAGGCGCACCACGAGCGCGGGCGGCACGAGCGCGCTGGCACCGGCCCGAATCGTGTTTCGGGCGCGGTTCAGGAGCCCGCGCACGACGGCCCCGCTCACGCCGAGGTCGACGCTGATCTCGTCGTAGCTGCGCCCCTCCAGCTCGCGTAGGACGAGCGCGCGCCGCTGGCGCGCCGGGAGCTCGCCCATGCTCGAGACGACCGAGCGGAAGCGTGCGCGCCGCTCCGCCGCGGCGTGGGTCGGCTCGACCCCGTCCAGGTCGTCGTCCAGCTCCTCCCAGTGGGAGTCGAGCCGGCGCAGCGAGTCGATGGCGGTGTTGTGGGCGATGCGGTGGAGCCATGGGCCCAGGTCCAGCTCGCGCCGGTCGGCGCGCATCGCCTCCAGCGCGCGGAGCAGGGACTGCTGAACGGCGTCCTCGGCGCGCGCGGCGGGCAGCAGCCTCCGGCAATGGCGCAGCAGCGAGCGCTGGTAGCGGAGCACGATCGCCTCGAACGCCGTGTCGTTGCCCGCTCGGACGAGGTCGACGAGGCGAGCGTCGGTCTGCGTCCTCAGGAGCCCGGAGCCGGCGAGCCGCGCAGGGTTGATGAGGGCCCACGGGGTCACTCGCGCACGATACCCAGCATTGGGTGAGTGAATCGTGAGGCGCTCATGAGAACGCTCTCAGCTTGCTTGCCGCTGCGGGCCGCCGTTAGGGTCGGCGGGTCAACAACGAGGGGAGCCCCCACTTGCCGTCAACTCTGCCCGATACGGAGCTCAAGGCGCGCCATCGCGCCATGTGGGCGTCCGGCGACTACCCGTCGATGGTCGAGACGTTCCTGACCCCGCTTGGCCCGCGGCTCGTAGAGGCGTGCGGGATCGGATCCGGGATGCGCGTACTCGACGTGGGCGCCGGCACCGGCAACGCATCCATCCCCGCCGCGGAGCGCGGCGCGAGCGTCACCGCCAGCGACCTCACGCCGGAGCTGCTCGAGGCCGGGCGCCGGCTCGCCGAGGCCGCGGGGCTCGAGCTCGACTGGGTCGAGGCCGACGCCGAGAACCTGCCCTTCGACGACGGCTCGTTCGACGTCGTCATGTCGGCGATCGGGGCGATGTTCGCCCCGCACCACCAGGAGGTGGCCGACGAGCTCGTGCGCGTGTGCCGGCCCGGCGGCACCATCGGCCTGTTGAGCTGGACGCCGGAGGGCATGATCGGCGCGCTGTTCCGGACGATGGGGCCGTTCGCCCCGCCGCCCCCGCCGGGCGCCCAGCCACCGCCGCTCTGGGGCGGAGAAGAGCACCTGCGCGGGCTGTTCGGCGACCGAGTCGAGTTTCGCTCCATCGAGCGCGACGTGCTGGAGGTGACCGCCTTCGAGCACCCGCACGACTACGCCACGCACTTCAAGGAGCGCTACGGGCCGACCATCGCGGCGCTGAAGAACGCGCGCAACAACGGTCGCGAGGAGGAGCTCGTGGAGGCGCTCGACCGATTCTGCGACGAGTGGAACCGCGGCACGCCGGATCGCGCCCGGTTCGAGATGGAGT
>OBLR010000103.1_pt1 | contig 15457 bp, 16 predicted proteins | sample 1519891 | NCBI WGS metagenome assembly OBLR01 (sample SAMEA3113583, study PRJEB22503) | soil metagenome | reverse complement strand
ATCGGGAAGGAGAACCCGCTGTAAAGTATCATTGTTTCGAACAAAATGAGGACGGAAGTTATAATAAAACTGCAGAAGGGTACCTGATACCCTGTCCAATAGACCACGGAGATAACGCTTGGATGCTTACGTCCTCAGCTCTAGTGCTGATGATGACTCCAGCCGGGCTAGCTATGTTTTATGGCGGTCTATCAAGACAAAAGAATGCTGTAAGTTCGCTTCATATGGTTTTCATAACCACAGGGGTGGTGGCAGTCCAGTTCGTATTATGGGGATACAGCTTAGCCTTTGGGCCAGATGCCGGTGGATATGGGTTCATAGGAACTCTTGACTGGGCTGGTCTGAATAATGTCCTTCACGACGTTCCATCTAATGCGTATGCCATTACAATTCCACATCAGACCTTTATGGTCTTTCAGATGATGTTCGCAATTATTACTCCCGCCTTAATCGTGGCGTCGTTGGCTGAGAGAATGAAGTTCAGCGCGTTTATAATTTTCATAGTCTTGTGGGCGACTTTTGTTTACGACTTTGCCGCTCATTGGACTTGGCAAATCGCAGAAGGGAATTATGGAGCTAATCCTGACTATTGTGGGTTTGGATGGACAGGTTGCCTGGGTTCACTTGACTTCGCAGGCGGAACCGTTATTCACATCACATCAGGATGGGCAGGCCTTGTTATAGCGCTGATGCTAGGACGCAGACTTGGATACGGCAAGGTTGCAATGGAACCCCACAACATTTCTTTGGTTGTCCTGGGTGCAGCTCTGCTGTGGGTGGGATGGTTTGGCTTCAATGCCGGTTCAGCAGGCGCAGCGGCGACCAATGCTACAAGTGCATTCGTAGCAACCCAGGTTGCGACAGGCATGGCGGCTGTCACTTGGGCATTAGTATCTTGGGCACATACAGGTAGACCTTCAACGGTAGGAGCAGCCTCAGGCGCTGTGGCCGGCCTCGTGGCTATCACGCCTGCTTCAGGATTCGTATCACCGATGTCAGCTATTATTATAGGTATTGTAGCTGCAGTAGTATGCTATGCGGCGCTTGTCTTCAAGAATAAAAGGAAGTGGGACGATGCACTTGACACATGGGCAGTCCATGGCATCGGGGGACTTGCAGGAGCGCTTCTCACAGGAATATTCGCTGAGCGCAGATTTACCGATTGGGGAGATAACGGCCTCGCCTTTGGAAACCCCGCTCAGCTGTACGAAAATGCAGTCGGAGCATTTGCTGCCCTCGCGTGGGCGATGGGTATAACTGCGCTCATAATAAAAGTGATGGACCTAGTGTGGCCCGGGGGAATTAGGGTCACTCCCAAAGAAGAAGAGGTTGGACTCGACCTGTCACAACACGGAGAAAGGGCGTACGTAACGGAATAGGCTGAAAGACCGCCTAAAGAGGAAAAGAAGACCTGAATCTTTTTCCTTTCTTATTTTCTTCCTTCGATCAGCTTATCATATGATAAGATAAAATTAATCAGACGATGCGAGCTCCTTGTGGCAGACAGTGCCCACATATTATACAAAATTTAATACAAAGAGAGACCTGGTAAAGTTAATGGTGGATGCGAAATTTAGTACTGTCCGTTTGTCGATAGAAGGTGATAAGTTCGAAATTCTGGTAAAACCTGATCCTGCGTTGGAATATAAGAATGGCAAAAGAACTGATTTCTCCAGTATTTTAGTTTCAGATGAGATTTACTCCGACGCAAACAAAGGTTCGAGAGCGTCCACCGAAAAGCTTTCCAAACATTTCAAGACAAAAGATACGAATGAAATAGCAAAGCAAATTCTCTCTAGAGGAGAGCTATCTCTTACCACCGACCAGCGTAGGAGAATGGTTGAGGAAAAGAAGAAACAAATTGTCCAATTTATCAGTAAAAACTTCGTGGACCCCAAGACACACATACCCCATCCACCGATTCGAATTGAATCTGCAATAAATGATGTGAGGATAGTTATTGACCCATTCAGGAGGGCGGAAGATCAAGCCAAGCAGGTTATTGATGCTCTGAGGAAGATTTTGCCGCTGAAGTCTGAGGTTTCTGTATTAACCATAACTATTCCGCCTCAATTTGCGGGTCAATCATATAGTGTCCTAAAAACGACAGGGAGCTTCAAAAATGAACAATGGCTTTCTAATGGCTCTTTGAGAGTTGAGGTAGAGGTGAACGCTGGAACCAAGGGAACCCTGGTAGACAGAATAGGCTCTGTCACGAAGGGTTCAGCACAGATTACTGAAGCCTGACCTTACGCCTATTCTGTATATATAAGCACTGCCTGGTTTTGACATTAGAATATAAGTCCGATGTTACTGAGCTCAATGATAGTAGAGTAATGAAAATATCCATTTTGAACTACGACTGGACCTATCATCATCACGATGATTACCGATATTATGAGGAGTTGATGGTGTAAAGGATGCAAGAACTTAAAAGAAAATATGTAATACCTGGCGATAAGATAGTTGACGGCAATTTCAGGCCATCGATGAATGTGATTAGGGTCGGAAATTCCATTTTCTCAACTAGGATTGGAATTGCCGAGGCCGGAAGGGACGGGATCAAGGTCATACCATTGTCCGGAGTCTATATTCCACGGGTAAACGATGTGGTAATAGGTAAAATTGTCGATCGTTCTTCTCTTTCATGGGATGTAGATATAAATTCATGCTTCTCGGCACACTTACCTGCACAGGACGTGTTTGGAAGGGATTTTTCTCCAGCAAGAGATGATATGAACAGAGAGCTGGCGACGGGCGACCTTATCACCGCCAGAATAATAGCGTTTGATAGGACAAGGGATCCTATGCTTACCATTCAGGACAGAGATCTAGGCAAAATACATAGAGGTGAGTCCCTGAAGATTTCCGCAACTAGAGTTCCGAGACTCATTGGAAAGCGTGGCTCTATGATTCAAACAATAGAACAGGCAACTCAAACGAGGGTTCTCATAGGTCAAAATGGGATCGTTGTGGTAACAGGACGGACCGTGGATGGAATAGAATTGGCCGTAAAAGCAATAAGAATGGTTGAAGAAGAAGCACATACTTCTAACCTGACACAGAGGATCAAGGCACTTTTGAATGTGCCGGATACAACGCCACTACCACAATCCGCACTTACATCATCTGAAGCATCTCCATCGAAAACTGAACTATCGGAGCCATCTAACCAGGGTTCCTCTACAACCGCACAAACCGGTGTACAGTCAAATCCAACAGGCACACAGGAGTCACCCAAAGAAAGCCGAGAACAGGAACGACCAAGACAATCATTGACACAACAAATAGCACAAGAATCCTTGGATGCTCCGGTTTTGCCCTCTGATTCTTCTTCTTCTTTCTCAGCTGATGTATCATTGCCATCTTCGAGTTCGGAAGGTCGCAGCCAAGACGAAAAGAGCGGAAAGGCACATGATGTCCACTCTGCCGCCATCCCTACAGGTAGTACTGAGGCACGAAAGACTAAAAATGCCGTGAAAGGAGCACAAGAAGGATTGCAAGAACATGGCAAAAAGGAGGAAGGTACATAATGAGTCAGACAAGAAGCCTAATAGATAAACAAGGAAAGCGAACGGATGGTCGTACTGCAGAACAGCTTCGTGAAGTAAAAATTACTGTGGGTGTTGTAAAAAACGCTGATGGGTCTGCATTTATAGAGTTTGGCAAAAACAAAATTGTCGTCGCCATCTATGGACCAAGAGAGGTACATCCAAAACATATGGCGCAACCAGACAGATGTGTCCTACGATGCAGATATCATATATCTCCATTTTCGACTGATACAAGAAAGAATCCAGCTCCTTCGCGGAGAGAGGTTGAAATTTCCAAAGTGATGCGTGAAGCCTTGGAGCCCGCCTTGTTGTTGGAAGATTATCCCCGTGCAGCTATTGATGTATATGTCGAAGTTCTGCAAGCCGATGGAGGGTCAAGATGTGCCGGTATTACTGCTGCCTCTGTCGCTTTAGCCGACGCAGGAATTAATATGCGAGACCTCGTAGCAGCATGCGCCGCCGGAAAAGTTGACGACAAGATTGTCCTTGACATAAATGATACCGAAGATAAAGAAGGTGGAGCAGATATGCCTGTTGCTTATATGCCACATCTTGACGAAGTGACTTTACTTCAACTCGATGGAATACTGACAAAAGAGCAGTTCACTGAATGCTTTGACAAGGGCGTAGAAGGCTGCAAGATGGTATACGAGGTTCAAAAACAGGCACTAATGCAAAAGTATTTTGGTAATGAAACAGAGCTAAAGGAGGAAGCACAATAACATGAGTACGTCCAAACGCTCCACTATAATAGTCGAACACCTACGCAGACAGCAAATGTGGGATTTTATTTCAAAGGGAAAAAGATTGGATGGTAGAAGACTCGATGAAATGAGACCACTTGAAATTGAGCTGGACATAATAAAAAAGGCAAATGGTTCGGCAAGGGTAAAACTGGGCGACTCGGAGGTAGTTGCTGGTATAAAGGCAGAAACAGGAGAGCCCTTTGAAGGACTTGAGAATAAAGGTGCATTAATAATATCAGCAGAGGTTCTTCCGACTGCTTCTCCATATATCGAACCGGGGCCACCTGATGAAGAAACAATAGAACTTGCAAGGGTGGTCGATAGAGGCATTCGGGAATCGGAGATGCTTGACCTTGAAAAGTTGGTTCTAGTTCCAGGGAAGGTCGTTTATACAGTGTTTGTAGACTGCAGTGTTCTTAATACCGATGGCAATTTGTTGGATGCTACGTCATATGCAGTAGTCTCGGCGCTACTGAGTAGCAAACTCCCTGTTTTTGAAATGCAAGATGGTAAAGTTGTTGATACGGGAAAGTTGCAAGACGCTCCACTTACAACTATACCAGTCTCCATCACGGCTGTTAGAATAGGCGACACTATAATTTCGGATCCAACTGCCGAAGAAGAGGCCTGTATGAATGCTAGGATTACAATAACCACAAACTCCAACAGCGAATATGCTGCAATACAGAAGGGGTTTGCTGGAGGATTCACAAGAGACCAGATCAAAAAAGCAGCGGAGGTGGCAAGGATTAAAGGCGAGCGCGTTAGAGCTAGATTGCAGGAGTTGACCAAGAAAGCTGGTTAGCAGAAGAAGAAGAAGTGCAGTTGCTTTAAAGGGTCTGGGCGTAAGGTATGGAGCCACCGTGCGCAAAAGATATGGGAAAGCGTATAGCAGTTTGAAACAAAGAAGACGCTGTCCAAAATGCGCTTCGTTGCAGTTTCGAAGGGTTGTCATAGGGATATGGCATTGCCCTAAATGTAACTACAAAGTCGCAGGAGGGGCGTACAGTGTCGAAGCCCAAAAGTTGCACAGCTAAAATACGGCTATCATTTAAAAAGAAAGGAACTGGCCTAAAAAAAACAGATATTGGTTCTGCGGATAAGGTTAAGAATCGGTCCTCCTCATACAGTGTAGCTAGATCTGTAAGCGTGGCGCTAAAGCCCCTGAAGACATTTTCTTCATCGTCAGCTGATCCTTCGGATTTCGACGCCAATGTCAGGGTGTCCTCCGACGAAAAATCTAATGTTTTCATAGAAATTGAATCAGACGATATTCCATCCTTACGTGCAAGCATAAATTCTTATCTGCAGCTTGCTGACGCCTCATGCAAGTGTATCACCGAGGAAAGCGCGGATTGTTAACTATTGATCTCATATTTTACTACTTTGAAAGGAATGTGCGATTGTACTTTGTTTAAATCTTTGGAAGCATATATAACCGTATTTTAATTTAATAAAATAGTATGAGCGAACAGGAATTGCCACCTTGGTTAAGAGAACAATTATCACGTTTACAGCAGCTTCAGCAAAACTTGCAGGCTATTATGATGCAAAAACAACAAGTAGAGCTAGAGATCGTAGAAATTGAAAGGGCTTTAGAGGAATTAAAAAAAATGGAGGGAGATAATAATTCAGTATATAAGGGTGCAGGGCCTCTTTTAATAAAAACAAAAAAAGAAGATGTTTTGAAGGAACTTGAAGAAAAGAAAGAATTGTCAAATACGAGAGTGACTGTTCTAGGAAAGCAGGAAGCACGAGTAAAAGATAACCTAAAAGAGGTTGAAAACAAGATTAATACCATGATCCGTCAAATGCAGTCTGGTGCCGCTGGCGGCGGTGTTGGAGGCCCCGGCCTGGGGACTCCAGGAGGAGGTCAAGGATCTGGTCTACCGGGAGGAGGCAATTTTGCAACACGTCCCCACGGCCAATGATCCTATAAACTCCCTTTCTTCTATTGGTGCACGATGAAAACAGAAAACCTTCTCGAGTTAACATAAATTCTAGATTGCATTTATTATTCATTGTCTGTTAAATCGTCCAAAAGCGTCCTCTGAATCAATTCGAATCTTCTGTCTCTAGTTTTACCTTTCTCAGCTGCGTTAGCGACTGTATAGTTGTCGGTATTGCCGTCCCGATCGATTGTCATATCAAGAATTCTTCTTACCCTAGCAGCTCGTTCTGTACCAAAACCAGAAATTCTTGAAAGTTCGGCAGCCGAAGCGTTGAGAGCTCGACTGGGAGTATGAAATTTGCCCAACATTCTTACCGCCAGTTTGTCTCCGACGCCCGGGAGTGAAGATAGAATTGATAGTTGCTGTATATGCCCCGGATTTCCTTTTTTTATTCTCTTTAGCAACGGTCCGGTGGCCAATCCGTTCTGTAGTGACTTGTTTACCATCACTACTAGCAACTGTGCGGTATAATCTGCAGAGAGAGTATGAATGATAGGAATTCTAAAATCGAAGGCAACTTTTACTAATGCATCATAGATCAAAGGAATCTTTTCACTTACATGTTTGGATCGTTTGCCCTGGGTAGTCATATCGCCCTGAAATTTATTGACCTCTTTGCCTTGGTCTATCTCTCCCTCGTCATCCTGACCTGTATCTATTTCTTCGTCCATATCCTCGCGTTCTTTTTTCCTGACCCCGATATCCCTACTCTCTTCCTGATCCTCTTCTGGAATATCCATTAAATCGACTATATTGCCCTCTATAATGAGGACGGGTTTTACATAGTGCTCCGTAAGCTGTGAACATTGGACAAATAACCGTCCATCGTAGATGGAGTTGAGCAGGTCTTGAATTGTCTTTCTCTCTATTGCACTTTCAGGAGATACAATATAATCACCGACTTTCAGCTGCGCAAAATCAATCATTGCACCTGCCTGTCGAAGTAGAACTGGAATCCCACTTTTTTTTTCCCTCTCGTCTACCACAATCCTGGCAGGCACGAGGTATGCTATGCGCGAGCTATTAATTTATCTAACGCATTCGGAGGTATAACGATGGACTCTCTTATAAACAAGGTAGAGAACTTGTTCTCTATTTGCTGTTTCCTTGCCTATTTGTTTCGATTGAAGTTGTACTTCTTAGCTAGCTTTGGCTAGCCTGATCCGTTGCCAATGTTTCATTGTCCGTCCTGAGCATACGCAAGCGGAGCATCAGACATTGACAGGGCTCCTGATGATGCATAAGTTGTGAGTATCTGTGACGAGATTACCCAGAGCGCTCTTGTTACATACCTCCTAATACCATTAAATGATGTAGAAATTCATTGTAAGACAATAATCATAGTCAATATGATAGCTCTGAATCCTATCCTGCTAAGGAATCCTTGCATCGAGGATTCAATATCTACAATAAAAAAGGAAAAAGGCAAATATAATGTAAATAGTTCTCTATGAAGGATTTTTACAAAAAATATCAGAGTTTTAGATTCAAAGCAAAGAAAAGAACTATCAAAAAACATAATAGTTTCGGAAGCCTACTAGAAATTAAGTTATCTTATGACATCTGATAGTGTTAGCCTAGAGGATTCATCATCTTTCATGAGCACAGGTGCTATTTTCTTCGAGCTAGCAAGCGAACAGAGACTATCTATCTTATACAAGTTAAGCAGTCAAAGTAGTAAGCTCGCACAGTTAGCAAAGGACCTCGATGTAACCATGCAAGAGGTTCATAGAAACGTCAATAGGTTGCAGGATTCAGGGCTAATAAGAAAGGATGCAAATGGCCATTTTTCGCTGACTACTTTTGGAACGACTATATTACAACAGATTCCGACTATGAACTTTCTTTCGAGAAACAAAGAGTATTTTTCTGATCACTACTTGGGAGATATCCCAATGAAATTTGTTCACCGGATCGGAGCCCTAGACAACTGTGAATATATTGAAGGATTGGTTGCTGTTTTGGAATGTTGGAAACGGATCTATAACTCCTCCAGCGAGTATATTTATGGTATGCTACCTCAAATACCGCTTGAACTGATCGAAACTCTGTTAGCAAAGATAAAACAAAGTCGAATCAAGTTCAATTACATATTGTCTCAGCAAACCGTAGTTCCAAAGAAGAGAACCGATCTTTTGAAAGATGCAGGGTTTAACGATCTCTTGAAAAAGGGTCTTGTGGAAAGGAGGATGGTCGATAAGATGCCTGTGGCAGTAATACTAAATGAGAGAGAAGCTACTGTTATGTTTCCAACATTGAAAAGAGGTCAAGCTGTCGCCGATTTGAATTCAATATTTTATAGCGGTAGAGATAACTCAATATTTCATGAATGGTGTCTTGATTATTTTAGATATTGTTGGTACGGCTCAAGGACATTTGATGAGAGCAAACTATTGGAAGTCTAGGTCACCTGAGCAAAACAGAGCAATAGATGATTAGAGGACACAAAAAGTCAAAGCAATAGAAAGACGAAAAGAACATAAAATATGCACACCAATTTAAATGGAATATTTCAGATCACGACAGGGATCCTATGGATTGGTAGATATCCAATACCAGCTAAGATAGAGTGCACGTGCGACCGTTCACCAGATTAATACATCCCATAATGATGGCTGCATGCATTGTTCGTAATAGATGCCCTTGTTCAGGAGCAAAGGTTATCAGAGAAGCTCTCTTCACAATCTAATCCGAATTCCATTGTCCTTCAGATATTTCTTGACTTTATCAACGCTGAATTTGTCATAGTGAAAAATAGATGCTGCCAGCGCCGCATCTACATCTGTTCTCTTAAAGACATCTAACATATGCTCTGGATTTCCGCAGCCACCAGAAGCAATTACAGGAATTCGTACGGCTTGGCATATTGCCTTTGTCAGTTCAATATCATATCCATATTCTGTTCCGTCCGTGTCGATACTAGTCAGTAGAATTTCTCCAGCACCGAGCGATTCAATTTTTTTAGCCCACTGAATTGCGTCTATCCCAGTTCCCGCTTTTCCACCATAAATTTTAACTTCAAACCAATTGCTGCCATTACCAAGCTGTAAATTATCCTGTTTTTTCATATTTTTTCTATTTTTATTCCTTCTACTTAGGTTCTTGTTCTCGTGATTTGCAGCGGAGAACCTATGCCTTCCGCCTACATTTTGGTGATCATAGTTTCGTTTTGCATCGACGGCTACAACTATACATTGCTTTCCAAATATTGACATCAGTTCACCGATGAGTTCTGGATTTTTTACTGCTGCAGTATTGACGGATACCTTATCCGCTCCGCTGAGCAGAATTGAACGCGCATCTTCTAACCTTTTAATTCCTCCACCAACTGTAAAAGGTATATCAATAACGCTCGCGACATTTCTTACAATATTTTTCATAGTATCTCTTCCTTCCTGGGACGCAGTAATATCGAGGAAGACAAGTTCATCTGCACCATCATCGCTGTATTTTTTTGCCAGAGCAACTGGATCTCCTGCATCCTTCACTCCTCGAAACTGAACACCTTTTACCACACGACCATTTTCCACATCCAAACAGGGGATGATTCTCTTTGATAGTGGCAATTCTTATGCTAACGCCTTTGCCCTAGATAGGTTAAGTTTTCCATCATAGATGGCTTTTCCTAGGATTACCGACGAACATCCTATCACCCTAAGTCTTATGATATCCAGGAGGTTTGATGTCCCCCCACTTGCCATAATTTTTGCGCCATTCAACGTGCAGGCATATGACAAGGTATCCAGGTCAGGTCCTTCAAGTGTTCCGTCCCGTTCAACGCTCGTTAATAAAAATTCACGGACACCCATTGACAAGAACTGATTTATTGCATCGACTAGTTTAGTCCCAGAACGCTCTTTCCAACCCTGAATCACGACCATATTATTTACTTGGTCAACGGATATTACAATTTTCTCAAGCCTCTTTCTTGTAAGCTGCCTTATCAAATCTGGGTTCTTGTAAGCCAATGTACCGAGCACAACTTTTGCTGCCTTATTAGTACCAAGCATTTCCTCTATTGCTTCTACTGATCTTATGCCACCTGCAACCTGAACGGGTATCTGGACAGATTTTATGACCTCTGAAATAACCTGTACATTGTTTTTGCCTGTATCCAAAGCCGCATCGAGGTCTACTACATGCAATATATCTGCGCCGGCTGCCTCCCATTTTTGCGCAGTTTCTGCGGCGTTGCTACCATAGATAATCTTGTTGGCAGGATCGCCTCTAACAAGTCGGACGACGCTACCTTCCATTATATCGACTGCAGCTATTATTTTCATTTGTGTTACTTGGAAGCATTGATAACAGCACCATTAGATGAACATATTTCCAAAAAATTCCTTATTATTTGAGAACCAACCGGACCGGATTTTTCTGGATGGAATTGAGTCCCAAATATATTGCCCTTTTCAATTACAGCCGGCATTTTGTTGTCACCATATTTTGTAGCAGCAACCACTATTTGTCGATCTCTCTTTCCAGGAAAAATTCTATAGGAGTGCACAAAGTATACCCATGAGTTATCTCTTATGTTGCGAAGTAGTCTGCTACTGCTACCGCTGTTGCCATTGCCACCAATATGGTTCTTCCTCTTAATCATATTTTTTGAGCTTGTTTTCTGTCCAACGAGTTGAATGTTATTCCAACCCATATGTGGAACTTTAACTTTTTTCTTGTCAAGCATTCGAACCTGTCCGTCGACTATTTTTAGGCCATCCATTTTTCCTTCTTCGCTGCAATTAAATAACATCTCCATTCCAAGGCAAATTCCAAGGATGGGCATCCTGCTTTTAATAGCAGAAGAGAGGAACCTCTTTTCCTGTCCGAGAGAGGTAATTGCCGGGTCAAAATTGCCCACACCCGGTAAGACCAGACCGTCAAAAAGAAAAAGCGATTTCATATCCCGGACAACAGAAGCTCCACGAGCACCATTTCTCTCCAATGCCGCTTTTAAGCTAAAAAGATTGCCCGCTCCATAATCAAATATTGCTACCTTGGGATTAACGACGGTGAGATCTGCATTATCCATGACTTTCTTCTGGTTATTAGTATCGTTGCTATTATTGTTGTTAATTGTCGGTAGTACAGATGTCTTCATTGTAATCACTGCTATTTTTTACATTTCACCCTTTGTGCTTGGAGTTCCAACCCTTCTTTTATCTATACTGACAGCCATTCTAAGTGCTACAGCAAACGCCTTAATGGCAGATTCCACTTTGTGGTGGTCATTGTCACCGTATTGTACGACTACATGCGTACACGCATTCAAATTCTGTGCCAGAGAAAGAACAAAATGTTCTAAATCCTCTTTGGGAACCTCTTCAATGCTATCTCTGGTTAGCCTTAGTTGTATATTGTGGAATTGGCGCTTTACCAAGTCTATGGAAGCATATGATAAACATTCATCCATAGGGACCATCGCATAGCCAAACCTTGTAATCTGCAGCCTGCAGGATAGCGCTTTATCAATCGCTAGCGAAATAGCGGTTGAGGTATCCTCTATTAGGTGATGTACTATTCCATCCTTAGACTTTGCTTTCAAGTTGATGTCTAGCATACTGTGTTTTCCCAAGGAGGTAATAAGATGGTCAATAAAAGAAAGACCGGTACTAATCGTAGTCTGACCTGAACCATCAATATTGACGTCTACGCTTACCGATGTTTCATGTGTGGTTCTCTCGAATTTGGCTGTTCGTTGGGCATTATTCTTGTCAACAATATTATCGAGACGTCTGCCACGTTCCCTATCCATATTATCTCTCTAACTATTGTCCTTATCCTCTCGCTAGTACATATTCCTTGTTCCTTAGTGAGCCCTAAAGCGTTCAACAATTATTTTGTCTTCAAATAAATGGACATAGGCATTTTCCCCGACGGATAAGGCTTCCTAACTCCTATATATAGAATAATAGGTAACAATAGGTCCCTCTACCCCATCAATATCCTTATTTCGATCCCTACTGAATTCCCTGCAATTCTGCCATCCATTAGTCATTATTTTAATACTAGCTATGATTCAAGCTTGTTTTGCATATCTTCATACTGTTCCTTAGTAATCTCTCCTTGCAAATCTAATTTTTAGTACTTGGGTGGGTCATCGCTGATTGTGGAGGATGGTAAAAAAAGAATTTGTTGTAGGGTGATTATAATTGACTCTGGAGAAAAATTTGGTATTGTCCCTTTTTTCATTGACAACTTATTGATATAGTCTTACTCCCAATTCTCTTATTGCCTTTCCTCGAAATGAAGAAACGCCAGATCTACGTTCGTGTGAAATTCCGTTTTCATCAGTAATCTATATGGCGCCCACAAGGCGATGTGATCTACCACTGTCTGTTAATCACGCCAGTTCCAACTCCTATCCCTTCATAGGAAAATGCGCGCTAGAAATCCCTTTTCGTCTGAGATCCTAAGTCCAGATATGTTAAGGCGACTATGCCTCTGTGATCTCTTCAATGGACCTAATTTTAGCATCTTTAAGTGTTGATCGTGCTTTGTGACTAACACTTGACATCTCCTTGCATTCTCTATCAGGATTGGTGCCCTCTGGTATTAAATACCATACAATGGTAAGGCATAAATAGTGCTTTACCTAATATGTTAATATGTCCAAAAGAGAACAAGAAGTCAATACATACCCTTCACAGATACAAAAAGAACAGCAAGAAACAGTGAACAGAGCATTAGATCAAGCAAGAGATAATATCAAAAAGACTGTTAACGAGGCAAGAAAAGACGTGTCGATGTACTCTGAGCAGTTTACGAATTTACAAGAAAGAGCGATTGAAACTACAAGGAATATTGCTGAAACTTACATTGAATCACAAAGAGAAATCTTCAACTCATTTAATCAATCAGTATGGACCCCATATGCAGAACAAGCTGCAAACAGGGCAACAGCATTTCAGCATGCGTTTTTCTCACCTGGAGCCGAAGCATATGCTAATACGGTCGGTAGTATGGTTGATAATTTTGTAACAGCAACACGAATGATGAACAAAACAGTATTTGCAAACGCAGGACTAATCAATACATCACTTCAACAGGCAAGTGATAATGCCCAGGAATATTCCAGAATTGGAATAAATGCTGCCAAGAATATTCACGAAACAGCAAATGAAATATCCAAAATAGGAATGTCTGTTATAGAGCAGACACCAGCAACACGAAGAAGCTAATAATCAAGCAAACCCTTTTTTCTTCTTTCTAGTGTGAAAAATACCTATCGATCATCTGTAGATTTGAAGTCTAACTGTATGCGCTGTTTAAATCAGTCAATTGTAGTTCATTTATACATTCCCCTTTACCACATTCGAGTCTGAAGGAAGTATCAGCTCTCTTGTTTGATGCTTGGTTTCCTCCTTATCCTTATCATCGGAGTCGCTAGTGTTGCATTTATGACCCTGTGGAGCTAGAGAAGATGATGACGTCTCCGTCTCACGCGCTTGGAAGCACAGACTATTCTCTGGATTTTTGTGTGTTGTTTGGCGTTCTTTTCCCTGCCTGCGTTCTTTCCTTGAAGCTGTGGTTCTTGGTTCAATTTCGTCTTTATTATGTAACATTACCGAGACCTTCCTTATCCGGCCTGTAGCCTTCTCATTGTGCTCCTCGTACTTTATGTCCTTTGATTTTTTGAAGATCTTGGGATTATTCTCGGTTTTATCCAATTTTTGCGCTTCTATCCTTACAGAAGCTATGCTAATGATAAAGTCCTGGTTGCAATGTGAAGAGAAATACTTCGGTTGATTGACGTCAGAGAAGTTAGTCTTCCATTTCAAAGGAGACCCGCACTTGTTGCATTGTAGCTCAGTAAGTGCATAATGTAGATCTGAGATTGTGTCACTTTGTTTTATTCTAGTCATATGAGAGCTTAGGCCTCATGTTACAACAATCACATAATAACTATGCGAACTTGTGTATTTTGACAGAACAATCAAATATACTGTACAATTTTCTGTCAAGATGACTCAACATTCTTAAATTTCTGAGGATATATAAGAACATGTTGGATTTTCCCTGTGTCATAGTCATAGCCCATGGGGGCAAGATCGGGCCGAGAACAACGAGAACAAAGCTAGATAACAATAATCCTCACAATGCCGAGACGCATATGAAGGAAAAAGTGGAGGAAAATTACATTACTTTGCCTCTTTAAAGACAGCGCTAGTACGCCAAACCTTTCAGGAGGCATGAAACAAAAGAGACCCGGAAGAAGAATAGAAGGCTTAGAGAAGAGACCACGTCAGAAGAATGTTTAGACGTAACTATTGACACAATGCCAATAATTATATTGAATGAAGTCCGTAGACCTAATAATGAATCAAAACGAACGATCCACTGCTACAGTATTGTCCGCTATCGTTATATGCTCATTGCTTGCAACGGCCTTCCTCTTTGTTGGGACTATGAATTTTTCCCAGAAGGCAATAGGACAAGCGGAAGAAACCTTCGGAGAAAACGCCACTTTTGCAGAAGAAGTCGGGAGCCCAGCTGCTAATCAAACAACACCAACTGCTAATCAAACAACACCAACTGCTAATCAAACAACACCAACACCAACTGCTAATCAAACAGCGGCAGCACCATCCACAGCGGCTAACATAACAACCAATGTGACAAGCGAAGACCTTGAACCAGTGCGTGACAGTTTGAATACTGCCCGCGAAGGACTACAAGATAATGATACCCAGGCAGCCCTTGAGGCAATTAATGATGCTGATGGAACTCTCTTTGCTCTTGTAACAGAGGAAGGTAGTCAAGGTGGACTCGCCGAACAACTAAAGACACTTCAAGGTAACTTGGACACAACTAGGGAGTCTTTGCACAATAACGATAATGCAAAGGCTCTTGAAGATCTGAACACTGCAGATTCTCAGGTACTGGTTATAACTCAGGCGTTGCCAGAAGATGAACAAGTAGGCGAAACCGAAGAAGAAGAACCTGAGGAAGGCGAAGAAGAACCTGAGGAAGGCGAAGAAGAACCTGAAGAAGAATAACAACAAGTTAAGTTAGCAAAAAAAGCAAATAGAGAAACTCCGGGATCGCTTGCCAACTGGCAAACTATTCCCTTACCTATGTTTTCTTTTTTCCTTCATTTTATGCTTCAAAACCCAGGAATTGTGGCGTCATCAAAAAAACTTTTATAATGATTGATCATGAAAAATTCATACCACTCTCGCGTGTGAATCGAAAATTGAAGCTA
>OBLR010000102.1_pt1 | contig 15507 bp, 12 predicted proteins | sample 1519891 | NCBI WGS metagenome assembly OBLR01 (sample SAMEA3113583, study PRJEB22503) | soil metagenome | reverse complement strand
CCATGTGGCACATCTCCAGGATCTCGGCGTCCGTGAGGAGCATGATCCCCGACCCCTGAGAGACGCGGTGGATCTGGACTTCCCTTCTCTCGGCCTCCTCGATGACCGCCTCCAGCACCCGCGGTCCCTCGACGCTGGGGATCTCGACCCTGTACTGCGCCCCGTCAGGGAAACGCTTCCCCGAATCGGGCAGATGGTAAAGGTCACGTCCAGGCAACCCCAGTCCGGATAACAGCTCCCTGGCCTTCATACCCCCTCCTTCTCTAGGAGCTCTCCGGCGTCGAGTGCTCCTTCACCGATGGCAGCTTCGATGTCCTCAGCGGTCTTCGCGAGGTGGGCGCGCGTCTCCTCCCGCGCTCCCCCGGCATCTCTTGCCTCCACCCGGCGCAGAATCCGCTCGTGCTCCCCTAGGGCCCGCAAAGCGTTGCCGGGCCTGGCGGCGCTCACCCGGCGACTCGCCCGCAGCAGATCGACCACGGGTTCGAGCATGGTTAGCAAGACCTCGTTGCGGGTCGCTCGCGCCAGCAGAGCGTGGAACTCCACGTCGGCATCGACGTAGCCTTCAGGCACCTCGATGGAGTCCCGCATCCTGTCGAGCTGGAGGCGCATAGCCGCCACGTCATCGGCCCCAGCACGCTCCGCCGCGAGGCCTGCGACCTCGACCTCCAGGACCTTGCGTATCTCCAGAAGCTCCCACAACGTCTTCGGCTGCACGCGCAAGAGCAGACCGAGCGTGTCGCGCACGGCCCGCGGATTGCCACCGCTGACCACTGCGCCGCGGCCGTGCTCGATGCTGATGAGGCCGCGGGCCTCGAGCAAGTTCAGAGCCTCCCTCACGACCGTCCTGCTCACCCCGAGATGCGCACACAGCTCACGCTCCGGCGGAAGACGCTCTCCCGGCTCCAGCCCGCCCGAGATCACCATCTCCAGCAACTGGTCCGCCGCCCGGTCCCTGAGCCTGGTTCGTCGTGACTGCTCCATCACCCTAAAGCATTGTCATACCAATCAGGATGCCTGTCAAACCCTGGCCGTCCGGGGCTCTACGTTTCTTCGCTGTCCGCGTCTTCTCCTCTGGCCTGAGTGCGGGATGAGCTCTCCTTCCTTCTGCGGGATCCCATAACGCGGGCGTTGATCGTCTGCAGAGGGAAGACCAGCAGGTAGACCAATCCTGCCCAGGAGGTCGCCCCGATACCTCCGAGGGCGGCTATGGCAACCGAGACCAGCCCGACCAAGACGTTGAGGAAGAAGCCCTGCATCTCCTCGCGCGTCACTGACAGCTCCTGCGAGTCGAGTTCCAGGGCGGTGCGCAGTGAGTAGGCCCGCAGGTACATCAGAAAGAACACGAGCTGGATGGCGACGAAGCCTGCACCGTAGATTACCAACAAGAGCGGTATCTGGGAAGCCTCTATCATCTCGCTGTTGCCGAAACCCAACCACTCGTCTATCAGCATGGTGAAGAGAAACTTCAGGGGGTAGACGTACAGGAGCATGAGGAAGAGCAGCGTCGAGTTCAGCCACCGGGTAGGGGTGTCCTTCAGGCCGTAGCGTCTGAAGAACTTGTAGTGGTCGTACCACACGGTGAGGAGCAGCGCAAAGCAGATCGCGAACGCGAAGAAGCCCCGCATGGTCGCGAGCAGCTCGTCGAAGGTCTTGGGGACCTCCAGGGAGACCACGAGCAGTGTGACCGCGAAAGCGAAGACGGCGTCAGAGAAGCCCTCTATGCGCGAAACATCCTCCCCGCGCCAGCGGAAGCCTTCCTCGCCAACTCGCCTCCGCGCCAACCCTTCGCGCACCACCGCCCGTTCACCCCCGCTCGACGTCGGCCTGTCTCCACCCGGCTCGGACACCATGATAAAGGAGCGACACTTGGGCGCACAGGATCGCACCTTGATGGGAGGCGATCTCATCACCCATGGTAAGAAGAGGACGTCGAGGCACCGGAGGAGAGGCGATCTTCTTGCGAGGTGTGATCCTACCCTGACGAGAACGGGTGGAGTTCAGAGAGTTAGACCGCCCTGAGCCGGGCCACGGACAGGTACTCGTAAAGATGAAGGCCTCGGGGCTCTGCGGGAGCGACCTTCACGCCATCTGCCACCAGCACACGGGCTCGGGGGCTGAGCGCTACCAGAACGTCGTCGCAGGCCACGAACCTTCAGGACAGGTCGAGGACGTGGGACCCGGAGTAAGCGGTTTCGAGCCGGACGACAGGGTCGTCGTCTACCACATCCTGGGCTGTGGGCTGAGGAGTGCACGAATGGGTTCATGATCGGGTGCACATCTCAGGAGCGGGGGCGGCCTACGGCTGGCAGCGCGACGGCGGCCACGCCGACTACCAGCTGGCCGAGGCAAGAACCCTGCTACACCTTCCCGAAGGGCTGACCTGCACAAACAGCTCACGCTGCACGGCTCTTGGGTCTGCGGCATCAACGAGATGGGAGACCTGCTCGAGCATCTGGAGCGCAAAGGACTACATCCCGATTCGACCGTCACCCACACGTTCTCGCTCTCCGACACCAAAGATGCCTACGAGACCTTCTATGCCGGCAAGACCGGCAAGGTCGTGATCGTCTGGGAAGACGCATGATACGTACCTACGGGACCGAGTCGGGCGCTACACGGTCGGGGTCTACCCAGGAGCCCTGAAGAGGCCAGGATCGAGCAGATCGTAGCGGTTCGCTTCCCATACGCTCTATCCTGCCCTGATCCAGGAGTAACCGATATCGAGGTCAGCGTGAAGCACTACCTCCAGGCTTGCATCGAATCAAAGCCTTCGCTACAGTATGAGCGGGCAAAGGAAGGATTTGAGCGGTTTAGAACTAAAACTGCTCGATCAATCACAATATGACGAAAAAACGCGCAGAACTACCTGAGCAACGTCAGCAGCGGATAGCGTTGCGCGTGCGGGAGGCGGGGAGTGTCACGGTGGCCGGGCTGGAGAAGGAGCTTGGCATCTCGGCTGCCACTGCGAGGCGGGATCTCGCGTTACTGGAACGTCAGGGGAAGGTCAAGAGGACCCACGGCGGGGCGGTTCCGCCCGGACTCACGCAGCACGAGGACTCCTTCCAGCAGCGGTTGGGTGAGGCGGTCGAGCAAAAGAAGCGTCTGGCACGCGCTGCCGCGGCGCTGCTCGAGGCGGATGAGACCGTCTTTATCGACTCGTCGACCACGGCCTACTACGCGGCGCGGCGCATCCTAGCCGGCACGTCGGGTATCACGTGTCTGACCAACCTGGTACCTGTGATGGACCTCTTCTCCGCCGCGGATCCCTCCAGGGCTAGCATGGTGGGGCTTGGGGGGATCTTCCGCGCGCTCACCCTATCTTTCGTGGGACCGTGCACGATACACACGATCGAGTCTTACCTGGCAAACAGGGCCTTCTTGAGCGTCAAGGGGATCACAGCCGAGGGATATCTTACCGACATCAACCCGCTCGAAGCCGAGGTCAAGAAGGCGATGATTCGGCATGCTGAGAGGCCCGCGTTGCTCGTTGACGGCAGGAAGTTCGAACAGCGGGGATTCAGCGTCATCGCCCACGTCACGGAGGTCAGCCTGGTTATAACGGCCGACGCAGGCCGGGCGCACGTGGAGGCTCTCGAAGACCTCGGGGTGAACGTGCAGAGCGTATGAGAAGGGGAGACTCAAGAGAGGGAGCGTCTCGACGGAGATAGAGGATGTTGGACGGAAGCGACGAACAGGGGGAGGTTTTACCTGAATAATGGCTACTTCGGACGAAGATGTAAACAGGCAACACGACGACAGTCACGTCACGGCCCAGCAATGGAAGTGGACCGTCCTGGCTGGCATGGCGTCATACCTGGACGCTGGGTCCATCGTGGCCCTCGCCGCGGGCCTCGCGCTGTGGCAGCAGTATCTCGGCATGAGCAGCACCACCGTGGGACTGCTCGCGGCTCTGGGCCCGAACGCCTTCGGAGCGGCGATCGGAGCCCTGATCGGGGGGCGACTCGGCGACCTGTTCGGCCGCAAGCGCATCTACCAGTACGACCTGCTCGTCTACGGTTTGGGCACTCTGCTGATCGTCTTCTCGGTCAATCTACCGATGCTCCTCATCGGAACGTTCATAGTGGGCGTTGCGGTGGGCGCCGACGTGCCGACCTCACTCGCGCTGATCGGCGAGTTCTCGCCCAGCAAGGCCCGCGGCAAGCTCATGGGTCTCAGCCAGGTGGCCTGGAGTCTGGGCCCGATAGTAGTATATGTGCTCGCGTTCGCGCTCTCGTCGTACGGTGTGCTCGGGAACAGGATAGTCTTCGCCCACCTGTTCGTTCTCGCGATAATCACGTGGGCCCTCCGGCGTGGCATGGTGGAGTCCGCCATTTGGACCGCCGCCTCGGGCGCCAGCGAGACGGAGCCCGCGTCCGACCCTGAAGCGCAGCCCCAGGAGGCGCCGGTGCCGGCCGACCCGCTTGCCGCGAGCCGTTTGCGCGGACTGCTCTTGGGTCCGACGATGGCGGCTATGGTGTTCACCGCGACCGTGTACCTGTTCTGGAACCTGGCCGCGGGGACCCTTGGCGTCTTCTTTCCCTACATCCTGAAGAATCTCGGGGCACAGAGCCAGGCGGCCAGCGTCGCCCTGTCGTGTGCTGGCTTTGTCATCACTCTGCTGGCTGTAGTCCTGATCTTCATGCCCTTCAGTGACCGCAGCGACAGGAGTCGCCGCATCATGTGGGGCGTCGGTGCCGTCATGAATGTGGTCGCATTTGCCCAGCTGCTCATCTTTCCTTTCAACACAGTTACGGCCATCGCCTTAATCGTCCTCTTTGGCATCGGGGCCGCGCTTGCGGGAGAACCGTTTTACAAGACATGGTCACAGGAGCTGTTCCCCACCATGCTCAGAACGACGGCGCAAGGACTAACATTCGGGGTTGCCCGATTTCTTCTCGGCATCTGGAGTTTCTTCGTGCCCGTGCTGGCGGGTTTGAGCATCAGGCCGGTCGCCCTGATCCTTATGATCTTCCTCCTAATCAGCGGCGTGGTCGGCTTCTTCTTCATGCCGAACACCGCGGGCAAGTCTCTCGAGGAGATCGAAGCCGAGCGTAGCGGGGCCCCGGCGCGCGAGCACGTCACGGCCTGACGAATGGCTCCTTCAGAACCAAGACCCGTGGGGCTCAGGTGCGAGTACCGTGTCGACCCCCTTGGCATCGGCGAGAGAGTCCCGAGGCTGAGCTGGACGCTGGAGTCGGAGGAGCGTGGCCAGGTGCAGTCGGCCTTCCGCATCCTGGTCGCCGCCAGCGAAGGAGACCTCGAAGCGGAGGAGAACCTCTTGTGGGACAGCGGCAGGGTCGAGTCAGGCCGCACCATCGGCGTCGAGTACGAGGGCGAGGCGCTGCGGTCGGGCTCGCAGTGCGTGTGGAAGGTGCGTGTCTGGGACGGGGCTAACAACCCCTCGCCCTACAGCAGTCCGGCCGGCTTCGAGATGGGCCTGCTGGAGAGGTCGGACTGGGAGGGAGCTTGGATCTCCGCCGGCAAAGGTCCGGCCGGAGATATGGAGCCGCCGTCGGGGGACGAGTACGATGACCTGGCCAACGGACTCGCCCCGAGCCCTTACTTGCGCAGGGTGTTTCCCCTGGAAAAAACGGTCCGCAGAGCGCGCCTCTACGCGACAGCCCGCGGCGTCTATGAGCTCTTTGTAAACGGCACGAGGGTGGGCAAGGACGTGCTCGCCCCTGGCTGGACGGATTACCACAGGCGTGTCCAGTACCAGACCTACGATGTCACACCTCTGCTCGCGGAGGGACAGAACGCCCTCGGCGCCGTCCTCGGCGACGGCTGGTTCGCAGGGTTTGTCGGGTTCGACCCCAAACACAGGGGCGCCCTTTACGGTCCCCGCCCGCAGCTTCTCGCGCAGCTCGACGTCGAGTACGAGGACGGCACGACAGCGAGCCTCGCCACCGAAGGCTCGTGGAGATGCTCGACGGGCCCGATCTTCTTCTCCGACCTCCTCATGGGCGAGTCATACGACGCCCGTAGGGAGATGCCTGGTTGGGCAGAGCCCGGATTCGACGACTCTGGATGGTACGGGGTGGCAGTAGAGGAGATTGGGGACACCAACCTCGTCGCCCAGCCGGACGAGGGCATCAGGGTCACCGAAGAGCTGGAAGCGAAGACCGTCACCGAGCCAGAGAGCGGCCGTTACGTCTTCGACCTGGGACGGAACATGGTAGGGTGGGTGCGTCTGAAGGTCGAAGGCAAGGCAGGAACGGAGGTGATCCTGCGCCACGCCGAGGCTCTCAACCCCGACGGTACGATCTACACCACGAACCTGCGCTCTGCCAGGGCGACGGACCGTTACGTGCTTGGGGGCGATGGTGAGGAGATCTACGAGCCGCGTTTCACGTTTCACGGCTTCCGCTACGTCGAGATCACAGGCTATCCTGGCGAGCCGCCGCCCGGGGCGGTCACAGGCCGCGTAGTACACTCGGCTACGCCCCCTTCAGGGTCCTTCGAGTGCTCGAGCCGTATGGTCAACAAACTACAGGAGAACATCGTCTGGGGCCAGCGCGGCAACTTCCTCAGCGTGCCGACCGACTGCCCGCAGCGCGACGAGCGCCTCGGCTGGATGGGGGACGCCCAGGTCTTCGTCCGCACCGCCTCCTTCAACATGGACGTCGCCGCCTTCTTCGAGAAGTGGATGACCGATGTCGAGGACGCCCAGTCCCCGGAGGGCGCCTTCCCCGATGTTGCTCCCCTGCCAAGAGGTTCAGGACTCATCGACCTGAGGTGGGGCGCACCGGCCTGGGGTGATGCTGGCGTTATCGTGCCGTGGACGATCTATCGTACTTACGACGACACGCGCATCGTCGAGCGCCACTACGACGCTATGGCCCGCTGGATGGAGTATCTGCACGAGGCCAACCCTGACCTCATTCGCAAGAACAGGATGGGAAACAACTACGGCGACTGGCTCTCACCGAAGGGAGATCATACCCCCAAACATCTCCTCGCCACGGCCTACTGGGCCTACGACGCGAAGCTGATTGCCGAGATGGCAGAGGCCACGGGCCGCTATGAGGACGCCAGGGAATACAGGGACCTCAAGGAGCGGGTCAAGGCCGCCTTCCAGGCGGCTTACGTCTTTCCTGATGGCCGGATAGAGGGGGATACCCAGACCTGCTACCTCCTCGCCCTTCACATGGGCCTTCTACCAGAAGACCTGAGATCCGCCGCCGCGGAACACCTGGTGAAGTCCATAGAGAGGGAAGACTGGCACCTCTCGACGGGGTTCGCAGGCGTCGGCTACCTGTGTCCGGTCCTGACTGAGGCCGGATATACGGACGTCGCCTATCGTCTGCTGGGCAATGAGACCTACCCTTCGTGGGGGTACACCATAAAAAACGGGGCCACCACCATCTGGGAGCGCTGGGACGGCTGGACGGAGGAGAACGGCTTCCAGTCGCCGAACATGAACTCCTTCAACCACTACTCTCTGGGCTCGGTGGGCGAGTGGCTGTACCGTTACGTGGCCGGTATAGACCTCGGGGCGCCAGGATACGACCGCATCGTCATCCGTCCGCGTCCCGGTGGCAACCTGACCCATGCGAGCGGTGCATACGATTCGGTGAGGGGTAGGATCTCCAGCTCCTGGAAGATCGAGGACAACCAGTTCGTCCTGGAGACGCTCATCCCCCCCAACACTACGGCCACCGTCCACGTGCCTTCCACGGACGATGTTTCGGAGGGCGGCATGCCTGTAGATAAGGCCGATGGCGTCGAGTTCCTGCGTGCCGAGGAGGGGGAGACCGTTCTCGCCGTCGGGTCGGGACGTTACGAGTTCGTGGGCAAAGTGGTGCGAGGATGAGCGAAGGGTACCTCGCGGTAGACCTCGGCGCCGAGAGCGGGCGCGTCGTGCTCGGGCGCTTCGACGGCGGGCGCGTGTGGCTAGAGGAGGTCCACCGCTTCCCGAACATGCCCGTCCGCCTGCCCGACGGCTTGCACTGGGACGTTCTGCGGATACTCTGTGAGATCAAAGCTGGGCTGGCGAAAGCCATGCGGCAAGAGAAGATCGAGGGTATTGGGATAGATTCCTGGGGCGTTGACTTCGGGCTTCTGGATGGGGAAGGGGCGCTCGTCTCGAACCCCTACCACCACCGTGACGCGCGCACGGAGGGCATGATGGAGAAGGCCTTCGGGCTCGTGCCGAAGGAGGAGATCTACCAGACCACAGGCATCCAGTTCCTCCCCATTAACACCCTCTACCAGCTCCTGGCCATGCGGGGATCTCCACTGCTCGAGGCCGCTGAGACGATGCTCCTGATCCCCGACCTCATGAACTACTGGCTCACCGGCGAGAAGGCCTGCGAATACACCAACGCCACGACCACGCAGCTCCTCGCTCTCGAAGAGGGCGGATGGGCGGGGGACCTCTTCGAAGGGATGGGTCTCCCCTCCCACATCCTCGCGCCCATCGTCCAGCCAGCCACCCAACTAGGTCCACTGCTCCCCGAGGTGGTGGAAGAAGTTGGTGCCGGACCGCCCGTATTCGCGGTCGCCTCCCACGACACAGCCTCGGCCGTAGTAGCGGTGCCAGCCGAAGGGGAGGACTTCGCCTACATCTCGAGCGGCACCTGGTCTCTCGTTGGGGTGGAGCTCTCCGGTCCCGTCGTAACCGAAGAAGGACTGAGAGCCAACTTCACCAACGAGGGCGGATTCGGGGGCAAGACGCGCCTCTTGAAGAACGTCATGGGTCTCTGGTTGTTGCAGGAGTGCCGCAGGCAATGGACGAGGGAAGGCCACGAGTACTCATACGAGGAGTTGACCCGTCTCGCCGAAGACGCGCCGCGCGCAGGTCCCCTCGTCGACCCCGACCATCCTACGTTTCTCTCCCCCGGAGACATGCCCTCGCGCATCCGGAGCTTCTGCGAGGAGACGGGACAGGGACCGCCAGAAGAGCCTGCTGCGGTGGTGCGGTGCGTCTTCGAGAGCCTGGCGCTCAAGTACAGGCACGCCATAGAGCAAGCGGAGAGCCTGGCCGGCCGGGCCATCGGGACGGTCAACGTAGTCGGTGGAGGATCTCAGAACTCGCTCCTCTGCCAGCTTACCTCGGACGCGACGCGACGTCCGGTGCTGGCCGGACCCGTCGAGGCTACGGCGCTAGGGAACCTCATGGTCCAGGCTTACGCCCGAGAACACCTGAGTTCACTGGAAGAGATAAGGGAGGCCGTGCGCCGCTCGGTGGAGGTGCAAGAGTACGAGCCGCAGGGCGGAGAGGACGGATGGCAAGAAGCTTACGAGAAGCTGCGGGGCCTTATCGGGGGCGCGCCGCGACTGGATCGGGAAGGAGAGCGCACTTGAGAGAGCCGGAGGAGACCCCCGCCGGAGGAGTCGCGGCGACCGAGGCACCTCCCGTCTTCAGGCTCGACGGCGTTACCAAGCGGTTCGGTGGCGTGGTCGCGGTAGAAGATGTCGCCTTCGACCTGCGGCCGGGTGAGGTACACGCTCTGGTCGGGGAGAACGGCGCCGGCAAGAGCACGCTCATGAAGATCGTGGACGGTCTCTACGGTCCCGATGAGGGGACGCTCGAGGTGGGTGGTGAGGCCGCCTCTTTCTCCTCGCCGCGCGACGCGGAGGCATCCGGCATAGCCATGATCCCGCAGGAGCTCGACCTGTTCCCCGAGCTCACCGTGGCCGAGAACCTTTTCGTGGGCCGCAAGCGGCCCCGTACAGGCTGGGGCGGCCTGGACTGGGAAACCATGCGACGTGAGGCGCGCAAGAGGCTCGACGACCTCGGCGTCGGCCTCGATGCCACATCCGCTGTAAAGCGGCTCTCGGTGGCGGAGCAGCAGATCGTGGCCATCGCGCGGGCGCTCGTGGGTGAGGCGCAGGCCGTGATCATGGACGAGCCGACCTCTTCCCTGACCGAGCGAGAGACCCGCCAGCTCTTCGGTATCATCGAAGACCTCACCGCCGAGGGCGTTGGTGTTGTGTATATCTCCCACAGGCTGGAGGAGATCTTCGAGATCTCCGACCGGATCACCGTGCTCAGGGACGGCCACCACATCAAGACCGCGCCAGCCTCTGAACTCGATGCCGAAGAGCTCGTCCGCCTGATGGTAGGCCGGCCCCTCAACGAGCTCTTCACCCGCAGCCAGAGCAGTCCTGGTGAGACGATGCTCGAGGTCCGGGGCCTCACCCGTGACGGGGAGTTCGAAGACGTGGACCTCGCATTACGCAGGGGGGAGATCTTGGGCCTCGCCGGACTCGTCGGGGCCGGGCGTACCGAGCTGGCCCAGTCCATCTTCGGGATACGCCACCCTGACTCAGGTGGAATCTTCGTCGATGGGAAGGAGGCCAGGATCCACTCCCCGCAAACCGCCATGGAGAAGGGGATATTCTACGTGCCCGAGGAGCGCCGTTCCCAGGGCCTCATCCTGCCTTTCTCCATCAAGAACAACATTACCCTGAGCATCCTCGACCGCATCTCCCGGCTCGGGTTCGTATCCCGCTCAGAACGCGGCATCGCGGACAGGTTCATGGGAGAGCTGTCCATAAGGGGGGCGGAGGTCTCCGACCCTGTGAACCGGCTCTCGGGGGGCAACCAGCAGAAGGTCGTCGTCGCCAAGTCGCTCGCCCGCGAGCCGAACGTCTTGCTGCTGGATGAGCCCACGCGGGGGGTCGACGTCGGGGCCAAGTCGGAGATCTACCGCCTCATGGACGACCTGGCGAAGGAGGGCAAGGCAATCTTGCTGATCTCCTCCGAGCTGGAGGAAGTACTTTCCATGGCTGACCGCGTGCTTGTGATGCGCGAGGGCCGTATCTCGGGCGAGTTCTCGCGGAGAGAGGCGACCCAGGAGAGCGTGATGACCGCGGCTACCGGCGGTACTGAGCAGGAGGTTTCCGAGGATGAGTGAGGCGAGGGCTCGAGTCGCAGGCACGGAGGCCGATGCGCGGTTGCGTCGGTACCTGGGTCGTCCAGAGACTCCGGCGCTAGCCTTCCTGATCTTGCTCGTGGTGGCCTTCTCGGTGCTCAGCGACAAGTTCCTCAGTGTGCCCAACCTCGAGTCCATCCTGACCTCCGTGGCCGTGCTCGGGGTCATAGCCCTCGCGGTAAACCAGGTCGTCCTTTGCGGGGAGATCGACATCTCGACGGGCTCGATGCTGGGTCTCTGCGCGGTGGCCGGGGGCGCCGCGGCACAGAGTACCGGCGGGTTCCTGCTGCCGCTGCTGGCCGCCGTCGCCGTCGGGGCCCTTTGCGGGGCGATCAACGGTACTCTCGTCACGCTGGGGCGTATCCCTTCCATCATCGTGACGCTCGGGATGCTGTACGCGCTCAGGGGTGTGATCTTACTGGTCACGGGTGGAGCCTGGATCACCGGCGTCCCCAACGAGTCCAGGATCCTTGGCATGGGGAACGTGTTTGGCTTGAGCGCTCCGGTGATAGTTCTCTTCGGCCTTTTCGTCGTGATGGAGGTCGTCGGACGCCATTCGACCTGGGGCCGGAACGTCTATGCCGTGGGTGGCAACCGGCGGGCGGCCCGTTTCGCCGGGCTGCCCACGAACCAGGTCCGGTTCCTCGCCTTCATGCTCGTTGGCGTCTTCGTCGGCATCGCCTCCATGATCTATATGGGGCGCGCGGGCTCGGTGCAGACCAACACAGGTACTGGCCTCGAGCTTCAGGTCGTCGCCGCCGTCGTGATAGGCGGGACGAGCATCTCGGGAGGGCGCGGCTCCTCGCTCGCAGCCCTGACCGGTGCGATCCTCATAGGCGTCATCCTGAACGGCCTCGTGCTTGTCGGGGTGCCTGGCATCTGGCAGCAGGCCGTGCTTGGAGCCCTGATCCTGCTCGCCGTGACTACCGACGTCGTGCGCAGAAGGCTCGTGGGGGACGGGGTGTGAGCTCGGCGATCGAGGTCATGCGGCGCCTGCGGTTCTCCCGCGAGTTGGTCTTGCTCTGCGTCCTGATCGCGCTGGTCATCGTGATGAGCCTGCTCTCGCCCCTCTTCTTTACCCTCGGTAATCTGCTCAACACCTCGCGCTACTTTGTCGAGGTGGGCCTCATGGCGCTCGGGATGACCCTGATCATCATCACGGGTGGGATAGATCTCTCGGTCGGGTCGAACCTGGCGCTGGTCTCTGTGGCCGTCGGTTTCACCTTTGCAGCGGGACTCCCTTTGCCCCTCGCCATCTTGTTCGGCCTCGTAGTCGGTATGGCCGCCGGATTCTTCAACAGCATCTTCATAACGTTCCTGGATCTGCACCCTCTCGTCGTTACCCTGGGAACTTTCGCCCTCTTCCAGGGGCTTGCCTACGGCCTCACGGGCGCTCGGGCCGTCTCGGACTTCCCTCCCTGGTTCGCCTATTTCGGCCAGGCGTACCTGCTCGGCGCGGTGCCAGGCCAGCTCATTATCTTCCTGGTCGCCGTTGTGGTCGTGTGGCTCATACTCTCGCGCACCAGCTTCGGGCGTTACGTCTACGCCATAGGGAACAACGAGGAGGCGGCACGTTTCTCTGGCGTGCCCATCCGTAGGGTCAAGGTGGCCATCTACTCCGGTATCGGGCTGCTCGTGGCGATCGCGTCCGTGATCTACACCTCGAGGGTCTATACGGCCAGGGGCGACGTCGGCCTGGGGCTGGAGCTGGACGTGATCTCCGCCGTCGTTCTCGGAGGGGCGAGCATCTACGGCGGCTCGGGGACTATAGGCGGGACCGTACTCGGCATCGTCATCATCGCAATATTGCGCAACGGCCTGCTCCTGGCCGGAGTTCCGAGCACCTGGCAGCTCTTCATTCTCGGCGTCTTGCTCCTCGTGGCCGTGTTCCTGAACGAGTTTTTCCGCCAAGGCGAGGAGTAGAACATGTCAGGGTAGAGCGGGTAACGGTCTCTGGAAGGGAAACTTTGGGGAAGGAGGAGTAGCGTGTTCGGTTCGATGAGGAATCTGAAGGTACTCTCGACGGCCCTGCTCGCGGTGCTGGCCGCCGCGGCCGTCTCGTGCGGGGTGGGCCAGCAGCCGTCGCAGGGCGGAGGTGGGGGCGGTGGACCGGCCAAGATCTGCATGATGCCCAAGCTGGTCGGCATCCCTTACTTCAATGCTTCTGAAAAAGGAGCCGAAGAGGCCGCGAAGGAACTGGACGTCGAGCTGGTCTATGACGGCCCGACAGAAGCCAAGGCCGCGCTCCAATCACAGATGATCGAGCAGTTCATCCAGCAGCAGTGCGGCGCCATCACGGTGGCCGCCAACGACCCGAATGCCCTGGCCCCCGCTATGAAGAAAGCCGACAACGCCGGAATCGCCACAGGCGCCTGGGACGCCGATGTGGCCCCCGACGCCAGGGACGTTTTCGTCAACCAGGCAACCTTCGAGGCCATCGGCTACGAGCTGGTCGACATCATGGCCGAGCAGACCGGCGGCAAGGGCAAGTTCCTGGTCATCACCGGTTCACTGACCGCCCCCAACCAGGTCGCCTGGCTCAAGGAGATGCGCGAGCGCATGAAGGAGAAGTACCCCGACATGTCTATCGTCGCCGTCGAGCCGGGGGAGGAAGACCTCCAGAAGGGCATCGACCTGACCAAGAACTACCTCAGGGCCAACCCGGACACAGCCGGTGTTTTCGGCATAACCTCTGTGGCCCTGCCGGGCGCGGCAGAGGCCGTCGAGCAACTCGGCCGCGAGGGTGAGGTGCCCGTGACAGGACTCTCCACCCCGAACGAGATGAAACCTTACCTCGACGCAGGGACCGTGGAGAAGTTCGTCCTCTGGAACCCCGTGGACCTCGGCTACCTGGCCGTCTACGTCGCGGACGCCCAGATCAAAGGCGACCTCCCCAAGTCAGGAACTTTCGAGGCAGGCCGCCTCGGTAAGGTCGAGATGATCGCCCCCGACGAAGTCCTTCTCGGACCGCCGCTGGTGTTCTCGAAGGAGAACATCAACGACTACGACTTCTAGTAATTCCTGGCTCGGGCGCTCCATTTGTACGGAGCGCCCTGGCCCCAACAGAGGAGGGAGCCTTGGAGTCCACAGCCCAACGAGCTTACGAAGTTCTCACAGAGTCCCTCGCTGCCCGCGGGGTCGAGATAGAAGCGGTGGAGGAACGGCTGCGCGCCCAGAGGGTGGAGACCCCCTCGTGGGGCTACGGCGACACGGGCACGCGCTTCGCTGTCTTCCCGCAGACGGGAGTGCCCCGCGACCCGTTCGAGAAGTTGGCCGACGCGGCGCAAGTGCACACTCTCACAGGCGTATGCCCCACGGTGGCGATACACATCCCGTGGGACAGGGTGGACGACTACGGCGAATTGAAAGGTCACGCCGAGTCTCTGGGTCTGCGCATAGGGGCCGTCAACCCCAACCTCTTCCAGGAACCCGAGTACAAGCTCGGCAGCGTCAGCAACCCGGATCCGGCGGTGCGCAGGAGGGCCACGGATCACCTCCTCGAATGCGTCGAGATCGCTGATGCGACAGCCTCAGACGTTCTCTCTCTATGGTTCGCCGACGGCACGAACTACCCTGGCCAGGACTCCTTTACGGAGCGCCGCCACAGGATGATCGAGGCTTTAGGTGAGGTCTACGCCGCCATGCCCGAGCGCATGAGGATGCTCCTCGAGTACAAGCCCTACGAGCCGGCCTTCTACCACACCGACCTCGCCGATTGGGGCGCGGCCCTCTCTATGAGCCAGAGAGTCGGCGAGAGGGCGCAGGTCCTGGTCGACCTCGGCCACCACGCCATAGAGGTCAACATCGAGTACGTCGTGGCGCTGCTCCTCGACGAGGGGCGTCTCGGGGGTTTCCACTTCAACAACAGGAAGTACGGCGACGACGACCTGATCGTGGGCAGTATCAACCCGTTCGAGCTGTTCTTGATCTACGTCGAGCTCGCCGATGCCGAAGAGCGCTCCGATACACGCATAGACTACATGATCGACCAGACACACAACATCGAGCCCAAGATAGAAGCCATGCTCCTCTCGGTGATGAACCTGCAAGAAGCCTACGCAAAGTCCCTAATCGTGGACCGCACAGCCCTCCAAGAAGCGCGAAGCGCCGGCGACGTACTGGGTGCCCACCGGACCCTCCTGGACGCCTACGCCACGGACGTCCGCCCGCTCTGCGCCAGGGTCCGCGAGACCCTGGGCGGCGCCTCAGACCCCGTAGCCGCCTTCCAGGAGAGCGGATACGCCGAGAGAGTAGCCGAAGAGCGCGGCGAAGGCGCAGGGGCGGGATGGAGTTAGAAGGGAGGCCACACATGGACACGCGAGCACCAGGAGCGACGGAGAACCTGTGGGATGCGCGAAAGGCTGAGGACCTCTCCGAACTCGAAGTGCTGGCCCACCGTTCTAATCTGCTGGGTAGGGACCGTGCCGTCGCCAACTACGGGGGCGGCAATACCTCGACAAAGGCTAGAGAGAGGGACCATACCGGACGCGAGGTCGACGTCCTGTGGGTGAAAGGGTCGGGATCCGACCTGGCGACCATCGAGGCCGGACAGTTTACGGGACTCAAGCTGGGCGAAGTACTCGCGCTCGAGGAGCGGGAGGAGATGAGCGACGAGGAGATGGTCGCC
>OBLR010000101.1_pt1 | contig 15664 bp, 11 predicted proteins | sample 1519891 | NCBI WGS metagenome assembly OBLR01 (sample SAMEA3113583, study PRJEB22503) | soil metagenome | reverse complement strand
GCGCGCGGGCCGACCGGGCGCGGCCGCCGGCGGCCGGGACCGACGGCGGTCCGGCGCGGAAACCGGACCCGAAGACCGTGGCCCGGCGCGAGCGGCGCGTCGACGACGGCGTCGCCGAGCTCGACCGCTGGCTGCGCGACCAGGTGACGCACGGCCTGGCGCAGCACGAGCGGTCGTCGTACCAGCTGTGGGACGACGCGGCCCGCCGCCTGGTCGACGCCCAGGCGCCCGGCCTGGCCGGGCAGTTGCGCGCGCTGGCCGGCCTGCCGCGGCGGCAGACCGCCTGGCCGGAGCGGCTGCTCGCCGAGTACGCGTTGCTGCACCTACTGGTCCGCGCGCACCAGCGCCGCGCCGAGCTGCCCACGCCGCTGCGCGAGACCGTACGGGCCCGCATCGGCTTCACCGTGCCCCAGGAGGAGGTGCTGCGCGGCGCCCGAGTGCGCGACCACTGGTTCGTCGCCGGCACGGTCGACACCGAACGCGACAACCTGATCATCCGGCGAGTGTGGCTGCGCGGTCAGGGCACCGGCCGTCCCGCCCTGGTGCTGGCGTTCGCCGCGCCGGGCCGGTCCCTGGACGTCTCCCTCGTCACGGGCACCACCATCGACGCCGAGATGGCCTTTTATCCCGGCGCGCAGCCGCTGCGCGCCCTCGTGGCCGAGCGCCATGGGGTGCCCGGCTACGAGCCGCCCCGCGGCACGACCATCGAGGGCATGCTCGACGAGTACGCCGCCGCGCTGGCCCGCGACCCGTGGCTGGACCGCTGGCCCGTGGTGCTGCGCGAGGTGCGACCGGCGCACGGCGCCGGCCGCTGGCACATCCTCGACGATGGCGGCGCCGTGCCGCTTGCCACCACCAATCCCTGGCGCCTGGTGGCCGCATCGGGCGGCCGTCCCATGACCGTCGCCGGCGAATGGACGCCCGGCGGCCTGTTCCCCCTGTCCGGCTGGTACGACGAGGGCCGGGTGATCTTGTGATCACGCCAACCCGCCCCCGACCCGGCGTGACCGCGTCCCGGCCCGGGCCGGTCGGGCTGATTGTGTCGGCGCGGGTGAGGCGGGCCAGGGCCGGCGCGGGTGGACGGGGAGCGCGATGACGGGCTGGGCGGAGCACGTGACGGCGGCGCTGCTCGGCACGCAGCGGCGGCAACCCCCCGCGTTCCCCGACGCGGTGGCGGACGGCGACGATCCGGCCGCCCGGCTGCTCGCGCAGGCCGCGTTGCTCACCGTTCGACGGCGGGCCGGCCGGCGGCCGGAACGGGCCGAGCCGCTGGCGCCGGCGGCGGCCGAGACCGCGCCGGTCGTGCCGCCCGCCGCCGCCCGCCGCATCGAGCGGATCCTCGCGGGCGAGCAGGTCAGGGTGCTGCCCGAGTGGCTGGCCGCGGCGGCGGCGGCCGGCTGGCGAGTGCCGGCCGCGACCCTGCCCGACCTGCTGGAACGTGGCCGCACCGACCGGGCGCTGCGGCCCTACATCGCGGCGGCCGCCGGCCGCAGGGCCATGTGGCTGGCCCTGCGCAACCCGGATTGGGCCTACCTCGTCGGCGAGCCCCCAGAACCGTCGCCGGGGCCCGGCGACCCCGCCGTCTGGGAGATGGGCAGCCGCGGCCGGCGTATGACCTACCTGGAGCGGCTGCGCGATGTCGATCCCGACGCGGCACGCGCCGCGCTGCGCGGCACCTGGACGAGCGAGCCGGCGCCGGACCGAGCCGCCTTCCTCGCCACGTTCGAACGCGGCCTCGGCCCAGCCGACGAGGACTTCCTGGAGGAGGCGCGCGCCGACCGGGCCAAGGACGTACGGCAGGTCGCCGCCGACCTGCTGGCCCGCCTGCCGGGCTCGGCCTACGCGCGGCAGGTGGCCGCGCGAGCCGCCGCCTGCCTGCGTACCGAACGCCGGCCCGGCCGGCAGACCTGGATCATCGTCGAGCCGCCGGACGGCGGCATCGCGGCGCTGTGCGACCTGCTCGCTCATACGCCACCGGGTAATTGGACGACGCGTTTCCGCCGGTCGGCGGCTGAGGTCGTTCACCTGCCGATCGCCGACGACCACGACAAAGACGTCCATATCGGCTGGGCCAGGGCCGCGGTGTCGTGCCGCGACGTCGAATGGGCGCGCGCCCTGCTTGGGGTGCTCGCCGCGGAGATCGACGTGGCCGTGGACCTGCTCGGCGTGTTGCCCGCCGCCGAGCGGGCGGCGCGCGCCGCCGACCTGCTGCGCGGCGCCGACGGCTACCGTGGCCTGATACGGGTCCTCGATCGCATGCCCGGGCCGTGGGCGGGGGAGCTGGCCGACGCGGTGCTCGACGCGTTGGCCGACGCCGCCGCCCGCCCTGACGGGGCACGCTACCTGGGACAGCTGTGCCGGCTGGCCGACGAACGGCTCAGCCCGGGCGTCGCCGACCGCCTAGTGGAGATCACTCGGCGGCACGACACCTGGCCGCTGGCCGAGCTGGCCGAAACCCTGCGGTTCCGCCGCGACATGCTAGAGGAGCTCAGTGAACGATGAGCGCGACCCATGACCGACCCATGAGCAGGAAGCGAGCCCGCCGGACGAGCGAAGGGGCCGGTGAGCCGCTGGACGAGCCGCCGAGGGGTCGGTCGGGGCAGGTTGATAGCGGAGGAACCGTCGTGGGCGGCCGGTCTTCGCCGGTCACCCCCGGGGACGCCCTGCCCGATGAGGACGAAAGAAGGTAGTGCCATCAGCACGGCAGAGTCACTTACCACCACCTCGCCCGGCGTCGCCATCCTGCGGCCGCACGCCGAGCAGGAGTACGCGGACGAACTCGCGCTGCTCGCGGCACGGGACGACCGCCCGCGCCCACCGGGCTGGCGATTGTCGCCGTGGGCCGTCACCACCTACCTGCTGGGCGGCGAGCTGCCGGCCGCCGGGCCCGGCGAGCGCCAGGTGATCACCCCGAAGTACGTCGGATCGCGCCGCCTCATCGAGGTGGCCGTCGCGACGCTGGCCACCGACCGTGCGCTGTTGCTGCTCGGCGTGCCCGGCACCGCCAAGACCTGGGTGTCCGAGCACCTCGCCGCCGCCATCAGCGGCGACTCGACCCTGCTGGTGCAAGGCACCGCCGGCACCGCGGAAGAGGCGATCAGGTACGGCTGGAACTACGCCAGGCTGCTCGCGGAGGGGCCGTCGGAACGCGCCCTGGTGCCGAGCCCGCTGATGCTGGCCATGCGCTCGGGCGCGGTGGCCCGCGTCGAAGAGCTGACCAGGATGCCGTCGGACGTACAGGACGCCCTTATCACGATCCTGTCGGAAAAGACGCTGCCGATCCCCGAGCTGAACACCGAGGTCCAGGCCCGCAAGGGCTTTACCGTGATCGCGACCGCCAACGACCGTGACCGCGGCGTCAACGAGCTGTCCAGCGCGCTGCGGCGGCGTTTCAACACGGTCGTGCTGCCGCTGCCCGCCACCGTAGCGGAGGAGGTCGACATCGTGGCGCGCCGCGTCGACCAGATCGGCCGGGCCCTTGAGCTGCCCGAGACCCCGGCCGGTCTCGAGGAGATCCGGCGTGTCGTGACCGTCTTCCGCGAGCTGCGCGGCGGCCGCACCGAAGACGGCCGCACCAAGCTCAAGTCCCCGAGCGCCACCCTCAGCAGCGCGGAGGCGATCTCCGTCATCACCAACGGCCGGGCGCTGGCCGCCCACTTCGGCGACGGCGTGCTGCGCGCCGCCGACGTCGCCGGCGGCATCATCGGCGCGGTCATCCAAGATCCGGCGTCCGACCGCGTGGTCTGGCAGGAATACCTCGAAACCGTCGTCCGCGACCGCCCGGACTGGCGCGACTTCTACCGGGCCTGCCGCGAGGTCTCGTGACCGGATCACTCGCCCCGACCACCGTGAGCGCGGCGCCGTGAGCATCGTCGACGTCTTCGGGATACGGCACCACGGGCCGGGGTCGGCGCGGGCGCTGTGCCACGCGCTTGCCGACTTCCGGCCCGAGATCGTGCTGATCGAGGGCCCGCCGGAGGCGGACGCGATCGTCGAGCTCGCGACCGATCCCAGTATGGTGCCGCCGGTGGCGCTGCTCGTCTACGTACCCGCCGCGGCCGGGCGGCGCGCCGCGTTCTGGCCGTTCGCCGAGTTCTCCCCGGAGTGGCAGGCGATCCGCTACGCCGGCGAGGCCGCGGTGCCGGTCCGGTTCTGCGACCTGCCGGCAGCTCACCAACTCGCCGCCGCCCGACCGCCGCCGGACCCATCGATCGCGCCGGACGCCCCGGACCCCCCGGACGCCCCGGGGGCCGAGCCGGGTGAGCCGGGCGCCTCAGTTGCACCGGATGAGCTGGGCGCTCCGGACGAACTGGGTGCTCCGGATGAGCCAGGTGCTCCGGATGAGCCGGGTGACCCGGATGCCGCCGGTGTACGGCTGGACCCGCTCGGGTGGCTGGCCCAGGCGGCCGGCTATGACGACGCCGAGCGTTGGTGGGACGACGTCATCGAGCATCGCCGCGACGGCCCGAGTCCGTTCGCCGCGATCGCCGAGGCCATGGCCGCGCTGCGGGAACACGCGCCCGCGCCGGCCGCGGCGTACGGGCGGCGCGAGGACCAGCGCGAGGCCTACATGCGCCGGACGCTGCGGCGCGCCCGCAAGGAGGGCTACGAGCGGATCGCCGTCGTCTGCGGCGCCTGGCACGTGCCGGCGGTGACACGGCAGGTGCCGGCCGCCCACGACGACAGGGTGCTGCGCGGACTGCCGAAGGTCAAGGTGGACGTGACCTGGGTGCCGTGGACCCACGGCCGGTTGGCGAGCCGGTCCGGCTACGGCGCCGGCGTGACGTCGCCCGGCTGGTACCACCATCTGTTCACCAAGAGCGACCGGCCGATCGAGCGCTGGCTGACCGAGGCGGCCCGGGTGCTACGGGACGAAGACCTCCCCGTCTCCTCGGCGCACGTGATCGAGGCGGTACGGCTCGCGGACGCGCTCGCCGCCTTGCGGGACCGGCCGCTGCCCGGGCTCGACGAGGTGACCGAGGCGACCAGGGCCGTGCTGTGCGCGGGCGCCGCGTTGCCCCTCGAACTGATCCAGCGCCGCATGGTCGTCGGCGAGCGGCTCGGCGCCGTACCGGACCGCACCCCGATGGTGCCGCTCCAGCGCGACCTCCAGCGCGAACAGCGGCGCCTGCGCCTCAAGCCGGCGGCGCTCGAGAAGGACTACGACCTCGACCTCCGCAAGCCCGGCGACCTCGACCGCAGCCGGCTGCTGCACCGGCTGCGGCTGCTCGGGGTCGACTGGGGTGTGCCGGGCGAGTCCGCCGTCCGCGCCAGGGGTACCTTCCGCGAGACGTGGACGCTGGCCTGGCGGCCCGAATTCGACGTGGATCTGATCGAGGCGGGTGCGTGGGGCACCACCGTGCCCGGCGCCGCGACCGCCAAGGCGCGGTCGCTGGCCGCCGCCGCTGCGGCCAAGCCCGGCGCCCTGCCCGAGCTCACCGCGCTGGCCGAACGCTGCCTGCTCGCCGACCTCGGCGCCGCGCTGCCCGAAGTCATGCGGGCGCTGGCGGACCAGGCCGCCGCCGACACCGATGTCGCCCACCTCATGGCCGCGGTGCCGGCGCTGGTGCGGTCGCTGCGGTACGGCGACGTGCGCGGCACCTCGACCGGGCCGCTGCGCACCGTCGTGGACGGCCTGATGGTACGGATCCGCGTCGGGCTGCCGCCCGCGCTCTCGGGTCTCGATGACGCCGCCGCGCGGGCCCTGCTCGACCGGATCGACGGCATGCACGCGGCGCTGGCGCTGCTCGGCGACGACGCGCACACCGGCGGCTGGCGCGACATGCTGGCGAGCGCGGTCGACCGGCCCGGCCTGCACGGTCTGATCGAGGGCCGGCTGACCCGGCTGCTGCTCGACGCCGGGCGCCTGACCGATGTCCCGGACCGGATGGCCCGCGCGGTGTCGGTGGGCGAGCCGCCCGCCCGCACGGCGGCCTGGGTCGAGGGTTTCCTCGGCGGTGGCGGCGTCGTTCTCCTCCACGACGAGACGCTTTTGCTGCTGGTCGACGAATGGATCAGTCGCCTGCCGGACGACGCGTTCACCACCGTGCTGCCGCTGTTGCGCCGCACCTTCGGGGCGTACGCGCCGCCGGAGCGGCGGGCCATCGGCGAACGGATTCGCCGGCTCGGGACGGCGGCGTCCGGCGGAGGCCGCCCGACCGGCGGGCCTGGCGAGCCCGGCGGCGCCGACGCGGACGACGTCGACCTGGATCTGGACCGTGCCGCGCCGGCCGTCCGTGCCGTCATCGGCATCCTCGGCTGGTCTTCGGCGTCCGGTGCGAGACCAATGGGGCGGTCATGACGACTGGTGAGAACGAGAAGTTGCGGCGCATGGGGCTGGGGCTCGGTGGCTGGGGTGGGACCGGTGGGCGGTCATGACGACTGATGAGAACGAGAAGTCGCGGCGCTGGCGGCTGGTGCTGGGCGGTCCGGCCGACGAGGCGACCGGCGTCCGGCTCGAGGGCGACGAGGCGCGCATGGATCAGGCGCTCGAGGCGCTGTACGGCGCGGCGGGCGGCGCCGCCGAGGCCCGCTACGGCCGGCGCTCGGCGGGGCTCGGCGCGTCGGCGCCGCAGGTCGCCAGGTGGCTGGGCGACATCCGCCGCTTCTTCCCCTCCACCGTCGTCCAGGTGATGCAGCAGGACGCGATCGAACGACTCGACCTCACCAGATTGCTGCTCGAACCCGAGATGCTGGCCGCGGTCGAGCCCGACGTGCACCTCGTCGGCACGCTGCTGTCGCTGAACCGGGTGCTGCCGGAACGGGCCAGGGAGTCGGCTCGGGACGTGGTCCGCACCGTCGTCAGGGACCTGGAACGGCGCCTCGGCCAGCGCACGCGGTCGGCGATCGGCGGGGCGGTCGACCGATCCGCCAAGACGATGCGGCCCCGGCGGCCCGCCGACGTCGACTGGAACCGGACGATCCGCGCCAACCTGCGGCACTACCAGCCGGCGCACGGGACGGTGGTGCCCGCCCGGCTGATCGGCTACGGCCGCCGCCGGCAGGCGCTGCGGCGCGACGTGGTGCTCTGCGTCGACCAGAGCGGCTCGATGGCCGCCTCCGTCGTGTACGCGGGCGTGTTCGGCGCCGTGCTCGCGTCGCTGCCGTCGCTGCGGACGTCGCTGGTGGTCTTCGACACCGCGGTCGTCGACCTGACCGACCAGCTGCACGACCCGGTGGAACTGCTGTTCGGCGTCCAGCTGGGCGGCGGCACCGACATCAACCGCGCTGTCGGCTACTGCCGGCGCCTCGTCACCCGGCCGGCCGACACCATCTTCGTACTGATCAGCGACCTGTACGAAGGCGGCGATCGCGATGAGATGCTTGGCCGCGTCGGCGCGCTGAAGGCGGCCGGGGCGCAGGTCGTCGTGCTGCTCGCGCTGTCGGACGACGGCGCTCCGTCTTATGATCACGACAACGCCGCCGCGCTCGCCGCGCTCGGGGTGCCGGCCTTCGCGTGCACCCCGGACGCCTTCGCGGACCTGATGGCGGCCGCGGTCGAACGGCGCGACCTGATCGAATGGGCCGAGCGTCACACATAGTAATAGGCCAACGACTGATCGGCGCCTTTTATATTGGTCGCATGGGCGGCGACAACGGGCACGGGCACGCGCATGGGCAGGGTCATGGCCATGGCGTCATGGCCGCATCGGCCGACGGGCCCGCCCGGCGCCGGTTCCTGGTCGCCGCGCTCGTCCTGCTGCTCGCCTTCATGGCCGGCGAGGTGGTCATCGGCCTGATCGCGCATTCGCTCGCGCTGATCTCCGATGCCGCGCACATGCTGACCGACGCGTTCTCGATCGGGCTCGCGCTTTTCGCGATGCGGCTGGCCGCCCGGCCGCCGCAGGGCGAGTACACCTACGGGCGGGGCCGCGCCGAGATCGTGTCCGCGCAACTTAACGGATTGGCGCTGCTAGGCCTCGCCGTCTATTTCGTGGTCGAGTCGATCCGCCGGCTGATCGCGCCGCCGGACGTGGCCGGGCCGTTGGTGTTCGGCACGGCGCTCGCCGGCATCGTGGTGAACCTTGTGGCCAGCGTGCTGATCAGCCGGGCCGGCCGGGCCAGCCTCAACGTCGAGGGCGCGTTCCAGCACATCCTCAACGACCTGTACGCCTTCATCGCCACGGCGCTGTCCGGGCTGGTCGTCTGGGTCAGCGGCTTCGCCCAGGCCGACGCGATCGCCACGATGATCGTCGCCGGGCTCATGGTGAAAGCGGGGTACGGCCTGGTCCGCGACGCCGGGCGGGTCATCATGGAGGCCGCGCCGGCCGGCATCGATCCCGCCGAGGTCGGCGCCCGGCTGGCCGCCCAGCCGGGGGTGGTGGAGGTCCACGACCTGCACGTGTGGGAAGTCACCTCCGGCTACGTCGCGATGTCGGCGCACGTGCTCGTCGAGCCGGGCGGCGACTGTCACGCAGTGCGCCGCAACCTCGGCGATGTGCTGCGCACCGTGTACGGCATCACCCACGCCACCCTCGAAGTCGATCACGAGCCGGAGGAGCGCGGCGACGCGACGGCCCACTGCGCCGATGCACATGGCCCGCGGCACACCCGGTGACCCCCGCGAGGCGGTTAGCATCAAGGGTGCGCACAAAGGCGGAGCTGGAGCGGGCCATCCGATCCGGCGGACGCGCCGTGCTCATCATCAACACCCGGTCGCGTCGCGGTCGGCGGTTGTTCGCCTCCGCCCGCCGCCGGCTCGCCGCCGGCGTGGCGCTCGCCGCGGTCTTTCCCGTGCCCGATCCGGTTGAGCTGGGCAGCGTCTTCCGTACGGCGCTCGCGCTGCGCCCCGATCTGATCATCGTCGGCGGCGGCGACGGCACGCTCAAGGAGGCGGCCGGCCACCTCGTGCACCGCGACGTCGCGCTCGGCGTGCTGCCGCTCGGCACGACGAACAACTTCGCCCGCAGCCTCGGATTGCCGCTGCGGCTGGCCGGTGCCGCCGGCGTGATCCGGCACGGCAAGGTGGCCGACGTCGACGCCGGCCTCGTCGGCACCGCCGCCGACGCCGTAACGGGCGACGCCGTGGCCGGCGAGGTCTTCGCCAACATGGTCAGCCTCGGCATGTCGGTGGCCGTCGCCGAGCGCGCCTCGGCCGGCCTCAAGCGCGTCATCGGACGCTCCGCCTACGCGCTGACCGCCCTGCACCGGATGCCGATGCATCAGCCGTTCCACGCCACCATCCGCACGGCGGACCACGCCTTCGACTTCGTCACCCATCAGCTCAACATCGCCAACGGCGCGCATCACAGCGGCCGGCTGATCGCGCGCGACGCCGGGCCCGACGACCGCCGGCTGGCCGTCTACCGGCTCGGCGACAAGAGCCGGCACCGGCTGGCCGGCGCGACGCTGCGGCACATCTTCGCCGGGCATCGGCGCAGCCTCGACGAGGCGGCGTTCATCACGACCCGCGAGGTCCACGTCGAGACCGATCCGCCGCTGCCGGTCGACGTGGATGGCGAGATCCGCGGCCTGACCCCGGTCACGGTGACGCTGCTGCCCAACGCTTTGCGGGTGCTGGTGCCGCTCGACTTCCTCGATACCTAATATCCGGGCAGGTCGGACAGTTGGGGGAGGGCCGCCGACTCCGGGATCATCAGCTGAACGCCGAAGAACAGGGCGAGCAGCGCGACGACGCCGAAACAGGCCACCCAGGCGAGCCCGGGGACCATGGTCAGCCGGGCCAGTTGGTCGGCGTCGGAGTCCCTGGCCTGCCGGCGGGCCCGTTTTTGCTGGAGTTCGACGACCGGGCGGGCCCCGGCGAGGAGCAGGAAGAAGGCGCCCAGATAGGCGAAACCGGCCTGCACCTTGGCGTCGCCGAGCCAGGACACCGCGAAGATGATCGCTCCGGTGCCGACCACGGACACCACTCCGTACACATTGCGGATCATGATCAGCATCGCGGCGAGCAGCACGATGGCCGTCCACAACATGAGCGTGATGCGGCCGGCGCTGAGCAGCCAGGCGCAGCCGAGGCCGAGCAGCGGCGGCGTGACGTACCCGGCCAGCGCCGTGAAGATCATGCCGGGTCCGTGCGGCTTGCCGCGCGAGACGGTGACGCCCGAGGTGTCGGAGTGCAGCCGGATGCCGTCGAGTTGGCGTCCGGTGACGATGGCCACGAGGGCGTGTCCGCCCTCGTGCGCGATCGTGACGACGTTGCGCGCCATCCGCCAGGTCGGGCCGTGGACGACCGCGAGCAGCGCGGCGACGCCGGCGGCGGCCACGATCCACATCGGCGGGTCCGGCTGGGTCCCGGTCACCCGATCCCACAGGTCACTGACTGTCGTCGCGTCCACGGCCGCCCTCTGGTCGATGATGTGGGGCCACAGATTAGTGGTGTTTGCGGATGAACGTTCGGTTGTTCGCCCGAGTCACTACGAGCCCGTGCTTACAGGGCCGGCCGGGTCGGGCCGCGGAAGACCTGGCGGGCATGCCAGTCGAGGTTGCGGCCGTCCGGCGCCGGGAACCCGCGCTGCGGCGCGATGGCGAGCCGGCCGGCCAGCGCGAGCACCTGATCGCGCGCCGTTGGGGTGGCGCCGACGAAATGGCGTGAGACCAAGATCATGCCGCCCGGCGTCAGGCCCACGACCCCACGGTCAAGCAGCCGATGGTGCAGCACGCACAGGCACAGGCAGTTGGTCAGGTCGTCGGTCCCGTCGAACGCCCGCCAGCGCAGCCGGGCGGACTCGACGCCGACGACGGTGGTGCCCAGCCAGCCCTCGTAGCCGCAGAACGCGCAGCGGCAGGCATACGCGACCAGGACCTGGCGGCCGGCCATCATCTGGTCCGGGCCGGGACCGGCCGCCGGATGCGCGAAGTCCGTCCGCACTCCGGTGGCCGCGCACAGTTCGGCGTGCAGGCTGGGCTCGAAGTTGAGGTCGAGCAAGGCCCGCACGACCTGGCCGAGCAGCGGCGGATCGGTCAGCAGTTCCTTGGCGAACGCGGGCGCCAGCCGGCCGACGGCGTCGCTCGCGCGCAGCGCCTCCTCGTCCGGGCCGGGCGCCGCCGAGCCGTCGGCGGCGGTGACGTCCCACAGCCCTCCGGCCAGCCGGTAAAAGGCCGCCCCCGGGCGCGCCGGTCGAGGCGGACCGTACTCGGTGAGCAACCGGCCGAGCGGCATCTCGACCTCGCGGAACCGTATCGGCTGGGCACCGTACTTGTGGAGCCGGCCCAGCGCGTGGAGGAGGAGCAGCGCGTGGGCGGGATCGCGATCGCCGGCGGCGGTGTCGCGCTGTAGTCGGGCGATTCGCTCCAACCACTCCATAAGCGGCAGGATAGTCAGGGAAAAGTCAGGCCGGTATTGACAAGGTCCCGGCAATGGTTGTCCCAACCCCCGGATGACGATCTCGTCCCGTTCCTAATCTCTCGTCCCGGAAATTCATGACGGGCCCAGAGGAGCCTTCGTGATGGACGAGACAGCCGAGACACGATCCGCGACCGGCGGCGAAATCGCCCCGAGAATCGACAAAAACGACAGCAACGACAAGAGGATCCACAAGAGCATCGACAAGAGATACGTGAAGCTGGTCCGCCTGGCCTACCTCGTGCTGCCGGCCACCGGCCGGCGGAATCACCGCCTCGCGATCGCCCAGCGCATCGTCGACGCCAGCCTGCCGCGGCGGGGCGACAGCGCGGGCGACCACGCGTACGCGCCGATCAGAGGCCAGGTGCTGCGCCAGGCGATGCGCCCCTCGCCCTGGCTGCGGATCGGCCTCGGTCCGCGGCTGCGCCGGCTGCCGAAGCCGGGGCCGGTCACGCCGGCGCGGCTCGCGGCGCTCGATCCGGCGGTCCGGGCCGCGTACGTGCTGCGCCGGGTCGAGTCGCTGCCGCGCTCCCTCGTGCGCGACCAGCTCGTTCAGCTCGGCGTACCGGAGGCGACCGACGTCGTGCGGGCCGCCGACCAAGTCCCGGAGCTGACGCTGCCCCGCGTCGTGCCCGGGCCGCCCCTGCCCAGACGGTCGCGGCTTCCGCTCGCGGCGGCCGGCGCGTTCACGATCGTCGCGCTGGTGGCGGCGCAGGCCGGCCCCCACCATCACCGAACGGCGCCGGACCACCGTGCGGTGCCAGATCACCAAGTGTCGCCGGGTCACGGCGCGGCGCCGGCGGCCGAGGCGGAGGGGGCGGCGCGGCCGGCGGCCGACACGCGCGCCGCGCGATCCCCCGCCGCCACGTCGGCGTTTTGGGTGGGGCGGCTGCCGGGCGGGGTGCGCGCCCGGTGGATATGCCGCCGCGTCGTCGCCGCCGGCCGGCCCGCCACGTCCGCTGGCGTCCTCGTCGCCGGCGCGCGGCGCCTGGCGACGGACTGCGGCCACGTCAACGGGACCACGGTGGGCGGCGCCTGGTGGCGCACGCCCGCCGGCAGGTGGTACTTCGTCGCCGCCGCCGGCCGGGGGTTCGTCGTCAAGGTGGTGCCGCCGCACGGGTTCGCCTACCGGGTACCGACGGCGCGGCGGGGCCTGCTGGTGGTGCCAGGCCCGCGCGGCGGCGCACGGCCGCCGCACGGGCGGATGACGGTCACCGCCGAACACGGGTAAGCCCGTCAAATGCGGGCACACCGGATGTGATTCCATCGGATCCATGGATTCCAAGGGACCTCTTTCCGGGGTGCGGGTCATTGAGCTGGCCGGGATCGGCCCGGGTCCGTTCGCCGCCATGCTGCTCGCCGACCTGGGCGCCGAGGTCATCCGGGTGGATCGCCCGGCCGGTCGGTCCTTTCCCATCCCGGGCAAAGACCTGAGCAACCGGGGCAAGCGGTCCATCGCCGTCGACCTGAAACAGGAACGCGGCAAAGACGTGGTGCTCCGCCTGGTCGAGCGGTCGGACGTACTCATCGAGGGGTTTCGCCCCGGCGTCACCGAGCGACTCGGCATCGGTCCCGGCGACTGCCTCGCGCGCAACCCCGCGCTCGTGTACGGCCGGATGACCGGCTGGGGGCAGGAGGGCCCGCTCGCCCAAAGCGCCGGCCACGACATCGGCTACATCGCGGTCGCCGGGGTCCTGCACGCGATCGGCCGTGCGGGCGGCCCGCCCCAGGTGCCCATCAACCTGCTCGGCGACTTCGCCGGCGGCAGCATGTACCTGGTGGTGGGCGTGCTCGCGGCGCTCATCGAAGCCAAGACGAGCGGCACCGGCCAGGTGGTGGACGCCGCCATCGTCGACGGCGCCGCGCATCTGTCGACCTTCGTCCACGCCTTTCTCGCCGCCGGCGCCTGGCGGGACGAGCGCGGCGTGAACATGCTCGACACCGGGGCTCCCTGGTACGACGTCTATGAGACCGCCGACGGCGAGCACATGGCGGTCGGCGCGATCGAGCCGCAGTTCTACGCCGAGTTCGTCCGCCGGCTCGGCCTGGCCGACCAGGATCTGCCCACCCAGCACGAGACCGAGCGCTGGCCGGAGCTTCGCGAGCGGTTCGCCGCCGCGTTCAAGTCCAAGACGCGCGCCCAGTGGACCGAGATCTTCCTGCCGGGCGACGCCTGCGTGGCCCCGGTGCTGTCGCTCACCGAGGCCAGGGCGCATCCCTACAACACCGCCCGCGAGGTGTTCGTGCCCGGCGCGGACGGGACGCCCCAGCCGGCGCCGGCGCCGCGCTTTTCGCGTACGCCAGGCGCCATCGGCGGCCCGCCCGCGACCTGCGGGGCGCACACCCGCGAGGTGCTCGCCGAGCTTGGCTTCACCGACGCCGAGGAGCTCATCGCGGCCGGCGCCGTCGTCCAGAGCGCCGCCGAAAGTTCGGGCGAGCCGAACCCGGGCCGACCGGGCTGACCAAGGTGTCCTCGATGCTGTTCGAGCCGGCCGCGGAGGAACGGGCGATCATCGACGTGGTCACCCGGTTCGTCGACGACGATGTACGACCGGTGGTGCGCGACCTGGAGCACGCCGACGCCTATCCCGCGGATCTCATCGACCGGATGCGGCGGCTCGGCGTCTTCGGCCTGCTGATCCCCGAGGCCTACGGCGGCGCCGACGTGTCGATCCCCTGCTTCGCCCTGGTCACCGAACAGCTGGCGCGCGGCTGGATGAGTCTCGCCGGGGCGATGGGCGGGCACAGCGTCGTCGCGTTTTTGATCCGCGAGTTCGGCACGCGCCGGCAGCGCGAGCGCTACCTGCCGCGCATGGCCACCGGCGAACTGCGCGCCGCGATGGCGCTGACCGAGCCGGGTGGCGGCTCCGACCTGCAGGCGATGCGCACGGTCGCCAGGGCGGGTCGCGACGGGTTCGTCGTCGACGGCGTGAAGACGTGGATCTCCAACGCCCGCCGGGCCGGTCTCATCGCGCTGCTGTGCAAGACCGACCCGGAAGCCGACCCGCCGCACAAGGGCGTGTCCGTCCTGTTGGTGGAGGCCGGGAGCTACCAGGTCTCGCGGGACCTGTCCAAGCTCGGCTACAAGGGCGTGGAGGCCTGCGAGGTCGTCTTCGACTCCGTACCCGTGCCGGCGGACGCGGTGCTCGGCGCGGCCACCGGCGCCGGGTTCGCCCAGATGATGCGCGGCCTGGAGATCGGCCGGATCCAGGTCGCGGCACGCGCGCTCGGCGTGGGCCAGGCCGCACTCGACGACGCGCTCGGCTACGCCCAGCAGCGCGAGACGTTCGGGGTGCCCATCTGGCGGCACCAGTCGATCGGCAACTACCTCGCAGACATGGCCACCTCGCTGCGCGCGGCCCGGCTGCTCACCTTGGACGCCGCGACCCGCCTGCAGGCCGGACACCGCGCCGACATGGAGGCCGGCATGGCCAAGCTGTTCGCCTCCGAGACCGCGATGAAGATCGCGATGGACGCGCTGCGCGTCCACGGCGGGTACGGCTACTCCACCGAGTTCGACGTGGAGCGCTACTTCAGGGACGCGCCCCTGATGATCGTCGGAGAGGGTACGAACGAGATCCAGCGCAATATCATCGTCCGCCAGCTCATCGCCCGCGATCGCCATTGATGGTGACGTCACCAGCTTGGGAGGCCCCCGTGACCGATGTCGTGATCTGTTCCCCCGTACGTACCCCGGTCGGCCGGTTCGGCGGCGCGCTCAAGGACGTGCCCGCGCAGACGCTCGCCGCCACCGTGATCACCGAACTGCTCAAGCGGACCGGCGCCGACCGGATCGACGACGTGATCCTCGGCCAGTGCTACCCGAACGGCGAGGCCCCGGCGATCGGCAGGGTGGCCGCGCTCGACGCGGGGCTGCCGGTCGAGACGCCCGGCAGCCAGGTGGACCGCCGCTGCGGTTCCGGGCTGCAGGCCGTCATCAACGCCGTGCACGAAGTGGCCTCCGGCGCCTGCGAGTCGGTCATCGCCGGCGGGGTGGAGAGCATGAGCCAGGTCGAGTACTACGCCACCGGCCTGCGCTGGGGTCGCCCCGGCGAGGAGATCAAGCTGACCGACCGGCTGGCCCGCGGCCGGGTCACCGCCGGCGGCGAACACCATCCTGTGCCGGGCGGCATGCTCGAGACCGCGGAGAACCTGCGGCGCCAGTACGGCATTCCGCGCGAGGAACAGGACCGGCTGGCGCTGCTGTCGCACCAGCGGGCCGTCGCCGCGCAGCAGGCCGGCCGGTTCGCCGACGAGATCGTGCCCGTCGAGGTCGCCGGGAGGAAGGAGACCGTCGTCGTCGACCGCGACGAGCACCCCCGCGCCGACACCACCGTGGAGCGGCTCGCCGGGCTGCGGCCC
>OBLR010000100.1_pt1 | contig 15706 bp, 9 predicted proteins | sample 1519891 | NCBI WGS metagenome assembly OBLR01 (sample SAMEA3113583, study PRJEB22503) | soil metagenome | reverse complement strand
GCGGACGCGGAGCCGTATTGCTTGCCGCCGCCCGGCATCTCCCGCACGGCCAAGCGGTCGGCGTTGACCTATGGCGTGTCCGGCACCAGTTCGGCAACTCCCCGGCGGCGACCCGGTGGAACGCCCGCGCTGAAGGCGTCGCTGACCGCGTTGCTGTGCACGCCGGTGACCTGCGAAGACTGCCGTATGCGGAGGCGAGCTTCGACCTGGTCGTCTCCAGCTTGACGGTGCATACCATCTTCGGCAGGGCCGGCCGGGCCAAGGCGATCGCCGAAGCGTACCGGGTGCTGCGGCCGGGCGGTCGCCTGGTGATCGCCGATCTCGCGCGGACACCCCGCGAGTACGCCAGAGTGCTGAAGGGGTTGGACGCTCGGGACGTTCAGGTGCAAGGGCTCGGCTGGCGCGTGTGGTGGGGCAGTCCGTTGGTGCCGACCCGCCTGCTCATCGCTTGCAAACCAGGCACCACGTAACACCCGTTGAGCACGCACACTTCTGCAAGATCCTCAGAGTGCTCCGTCGATAGTGTCGCATGGGCTGGAATCATGGAGTATGGCCAGCTAAGGGGCTCTTCCTGGGTGTCGTCGCATGACGGCTCTGCCGTCCGCTCAGACACGGCCGCGTCCTCCACCCCATGCTGGAAACCTAGTTCGGGCAGATGACGGCGGCTTGTTAGTAGGGCACCCGCACTTAGCGATGTTTGATGCGTCTTTGCCGGTTGTGGCAGCGGCGGGCGCGGAGTTGGTGTCGTCGTCGCCAGCGTGACTCCATGGACAGCACCGGCCGCGACGAACATGTGCCGGGAGGCCGGCAGCACCATCACGAACGCCCACACCGTCCGGCGGCGGCCACTCGCCGGGTCCGGCCACATGCCCAGCTTCCCGTAGTCGATCTGAGCTTCCTGCCCGGGCGGCAGGGTGTCCTTGAGCACCGTCACCCGCGACCGCAGCAGATCCTCGGGCAGGTTGGCGCGCACCCACCGGCGCAGCGACGGCGCCGAGCACGCCAACCCGTGCTCATCGACCAGCCGCTGATGGATCGTGGCCATCGTGACGTTCGCCTTGAGCTGCTCGGCGATGTAGTCCCGACGCTTTTCGATATGCGGCCAGGTCACCTGCCGCAGCCGGGTCTCGGCCAGCTCCGGGAACCACTCGATAACCAGCCGCCGCCACTCGGCCTCCTCTACCGGCGGCCCGCCCGGGACCATCCCCGCAGCCACCGCCGGCGCCAGATACTTCCGGATTGTCTTGCGGTCCACGCCCAAGCTCGCGGACAACTCGTTCCGTGAGCGGCCCGCATACCAGTGCACCATGATCTCGATGATGTCGATCACGACAAAGGTTCTCCTCGCCATCGGCTCCCCCCGCCCAGCCAGTGGACGAAGGAAGGCTCCAACATTGCGAGGACCAGACCCGCCCCGACACGCACACGCCGTCCCCCAGGGGAATTACGTGACCGGCCGGGTGGGGAATTACGTGATCACAACTGCCTAGCTTGGGGAATTCGCTGACCGCCGACACGGAGACCTCGCTCCTTATCGATCACCGACGCACCGCAATCTTCTCAACCCACCGCCGACTTCGACACACGGCCTAGCTGCGGGGCGACAGCTGTTGGGCGGCCAATCATGTAACGGTGACGACAAATCGTCTGTGAGCTTCCGACTTGTATTGGTGTACCGCTCGCGGGGCCGTTGATCTTGGCTCTAGCGTTCGCGGGAGGTGCTGGGCCGGGTTCGCTCGTGAGCTTCCTGCCGCCCGTTTCGGGGTTGGCTCTAACGGGGTGTGCGGCTCGGCCTGGCGCCGGGTCGTGGTCTGGCTCAACAGAGGCGTGTGAACGACAAGAAACTGCAAGTCGGGTTGCCGACCACGATTCCTCCCATGCCTATCTATGTGAAGGGATCTGGTCGGTGGTCATTATTGGGGTGGACCCGCACAAGTCGAGGCATACCGCGACCGCGGTGGATAAGGACACCCACCAGCAGCTGGGGTCGCTGCGGGTGGAGGCGTCGCTGGCGGGATACCGGCGGCTTCGGTCCTGGGCCAAGGCATGGCCGCGGCGGCGGTGGGCGATCGAAAACGCCCACGGTCTGGGTCGTCACCTGGCGCAGTGGCTGCTGGCCCGGGAAGAGGGCGTGGTGGACGTGCCCACCACGGCGACACGGCGGGTGCGGGAACTGTCGCGCGGTGGGCGGCGCAAGAACGACGTGATCGACGCCGCGGCGGCGGCCAGCGTCGCCGCGCTGTATGACGATGCCGCCCCGGTGACCGTCGAGGACACCAGCACGGTGCTCGCGCTTTTGGGCGAGCGGCGCACGAATCTGTCCCAGCAGCGGGTCCGTGCGGTCAACCAGCTGCATGCCCTGCTGCGGGATCTGCTGGCAGGCGGCGCACCCACCAGCTTGACCGCAGACCAGGCCGCCCAACTGCTGCGTGCCGTCCGCCCGGCCGGCCCGGTCGAGCAGACCCGCAAACAGCTGGCCCGCGACCTGATCACCGAGATCCGCCGGATAGACGCCAAGATCAAAGACAACGCCGCGCAGATGGCCGAGGCCGTGACCGCCACCGGCAGCACCCTCACCGCCATCGACGGCGTGGGGCCGGTCACCTCCGCCAGGATCCTCGGCCGCACCCGAGGCGCCAGCCGTTTCGCCACCGGCTCCCACTACGCCAACTACACCGGCACCGCCCCGATCGAGGTGGCCAGCGCCGGCCGAGCCCGGCACCGGCTTTGTCGCGGCGGCGACCGCCAGCTCAACGCCGCCCTGCACGTCATCGCCATCACCCAAGTCCGGATGACCCGCTCCACCGGCCGGGCCTACTACGACCGGAAGATCGCCGAAGGCAAGACCCACAGCGAGGCGCTGCGCTGCCTCAAACGCAGACTCGCCGAACACCTATGGCGCACCATGATCAAAGACGAGCGCCGCCGCGACCGCGACAAGCACCACCCCGAAGCGACGGGCCCGGGAGGACACCCGGGGGCGACTACGAAATCCAGCGCGGCCGGCCCAACCCCGACAGCCGACTCTTCGGACAAAATCACTTCCCGAACCCGCCGATATCGAGCCTACGCCCGCACACCAGATCGCTTGACAAACACAGAGGCACCCTGTTCGAACACTTCCGGGTGCCACTGTGGGTGCCAGAGGTCGGCGAATGCGTGGCTTGCCAAGATGTTCACGCCACACCGCATCACACAGACCATCGCCGACATCGCCCGCGTTCAACACGACCAACCCAACCCTCGCATACTGCGCGCCAAAGCGAAGATCGCCGAATGCGACACCAAACTCGCACGCCACCGCGCAGCGCTCGAAGCCGGAGCCGACCCCGCCACGTCACCAGCTGGATCGCCGACACCAACGCCCAACGTGTTGCCGCCCAAGCCGAACTACGCGCCGCCGACACCCAGCCGCACAAGACCATATCCCCAGACGACATCGAAGACATGATCACCACACTGGGCGGGCTGATCGCGATCCTGCACGATGCGCGGCCCGAAGACCGCCACAGCATCTACAGCCAACTCGGCATCCGAATGACCTATCACCCCGGAAAACACGAGATCCGGGCCGAGGCAACCCTCCACCCGGATCTTCTGGTCGCACCCCATGATTCAAAATTTGGGGTAACGGTTCGTGACCGAGGGGGGACTTGAACCCCCATGCCCTTAACGGGCACTAGCACCTCAAGCTAGCGCGTCTGCCTATTCCGCCACCCGGTCGTGCGTGCGCGTTTCAGTGCGCCGCGGCTGGCCAACCATACCAAACGTCTCGACTCGCGGCGAAGTCGATCGCCGTGCACGATGGGCATTGTATGGCCGGTGACGAGGGAGGACACAGTGACCGAGCGGCGCACCGCAGAGGACGAGGTCGTCGAGCTGTGCCGGGATCTGATTCGGATGGACACCAGCAACTACGGTGATCACTCCGGGCCCGGCGAACGGGTGGCGGCCGAGTACGTGGCGGACAAGCTGGCGGAGGTCGGTCTGGAGCCCAGGGTGGTGGAGTCCCATCCCGGGCGGGCCAGCGTCGTGGCCAGGGTCGAGGGGGTCGACCCGTCCCGGGATGCGCTGTTGCTCCATGGTCACCTGGATGTGGTGCCGGCCCAGGCGAGCGACTGGGAGGTGCCGCCGTTCAGCGGTGAGGTGCGGGACGGTTTCCTGTGGGGCCGCGGCGCGGTGGACATGAAGGACATGGACGCCATGATCCTCGCGGTGCTCCGGCAGCGGCTCATGGAGGGGCGCCGGCCGCCGCGCGATGTCGTGCTGGCGTTCTTGGCCGATGAGGAGGCCGGCGGCGCCTGGGGGGCGCGGTACCTGGTGGACGAGCATCCCGAGCTGTTCGAGGGGTGCACGGAGGCGGTCGGCGAGGTCGGCGGGTTCAGCCTCACGGTGCCCGGTGATCGTCGGTTGTATCTGATCGAGACCGCGGAGAAGGGCATGGCCTGGTTGCGGCTCACCGCGACGGGGACCGCGGGGCACGGCTCGATGGTCAATCCCGACAACGCGGTCACGGCGGTGGCCGCCGCGGTGGCGCGGCTTGGCGAGCACAGGTTCCCCGTCCGGCTGACCAAGACGGTACGGGCGTTCCTGGAACGGGTGTGCGAGGCGTACGGGGTCGCCTTTGACCCGGAAAATCCGGAAGAGTCGGTTAAAGGGCTGGGTTCGGCATCTCGGATGATTGCCGCGACTCTCCGGAATACCGTTAATCCCACGGTGCTGGACGCGGGTTATAAGACCAATGTCATTCCGCAGGAGGCGGTCGCCCAGGTCGACGGCAGATTCCTGCCCGGGTACGAGGCGGAATTCTTCGCGACAGTGGACGAATTGCTCGGACCGGACGTACGGCGAGACTTCGTGCATCACGATGTCGCGCTCGAGACCGAGTTCGACGGCGCCCTGATCGAGGCGATGGAGGCGGCCCTGACCTCGGAGGATCCGGCCGCGGTCGCGGTGCCGTACTGCCTGTCGGGCGGCACGGACGCCAAGTCGTTCTCCCGGCTGGGCATCAGATGCTTTGGGTTCTCGCCGCTACTCCTCCCCCCGGATTTGGATTTTTCCGGAATGTTCCACGGCATCAACGAACGCGTTCCGCTGGCCGGACTCCGCTTTGGCGTGCGCGTTCTGGATCGTTTTCTTGATCAGGCCTGAATTTACCCTCAATTGACGTTGCGAGTGCGCAGCGTGGTGCTACGGTGACCGATTGTACGGAACGTCATCGACGTTCGTTGGGTGAGGAATCCGAGCAGGAGGACCCGTGGCACTTGGGCGCATGCGAGCACGCACCGTGCTCGCCTGGATGCGTTCCCTGACGCCACGGGTTCTCCGCCGCCTGCTCTTCGTCGGCGGTCTCGCGCTCGCCGGGTGGCTGCTGTGCGGCGCCGGGCAGGCGCACGCCGCGGCCGGCGATGGGCCCGACTCGGGTGCCGGTGCCGCCGCCATGGTCGGCTCGCTGCCGTACGCCGACGCACCGGCCAAAACCCTGGCGCACGACCACGCGCCCGGGCGTCGGCTGGCGGAGCCTGCCGACCGGCCGCGTGACCGTTCGCGCGGCGACGTCATGCACGGCGACGTCACGCGTAACGCGGTCACCCGCGACGGCATCGCGCGGAACGTCATCGGCACGGCCGCGCGGTCCGGCGACCTCGTTCGCCGGCCGGGTGCGCTCGACCCGGTGGCGACGCTGCCGACAGGCCGGGCGGGCACCGGTGCGAGCTGGGTCCCCGGACATCGCGCCGCCGCGATGCCCACCGCACCGGCCGTGGCCATTCGCCATGGCTGGCCGCACCACAGCGCGGCACACCGCGATGTCGCGCGCTCCACCACACCGGTGGCGGCCACCGGCATCGACCCGTGCGGTCGCGCCCTCGCCCGCACCGCGCCGGCGACCCCCGCGCCGCCGGTCGGCGGGCCGAATGGAGCGGTCGGCGAGACCGGTGCGCTCCCATCGGCCGGCACCGCGTCAGCAGGTGGCCTGGCCGGTCACACAGCCCGGCCCGAGGCGACGCCGCGGCCGTCCACCTCGCTCAGGTCCGTGTTGGGCGGCGTCCCCCCCGCCGTCCACGCAGCGACGGACGAGCCGGCCGTCTCGCCCGATTAGGCCGAGGCAGCTGAGTGACCTCGTCCGGCTAAAGCGGCGGTCCTCCGCATCGGGAGCGACATGCGAGCGGGCGCGGTCATTCAGCACGGCCTCAGCAGGTGTCCCAGCTCCGTGACCGCGCCGTGGCGCCGGGACGGAGTCGGGCTCGGGCTCGAGTCGGGTACGGGCCGGTCGTGCCGGTGTACCCCTCGGCGGCGCGACGTCCCGTGCACCTCTCACCCGACCCGACCTCGGCTTCCCCTACCCGATCAACAAATCACCCAGTCCGAAATGAGGGAGTTCCTCAATGCGAACAAAGATCATCGGCTCCGCACGGGCCGCCATGCTCACCGCGGGCTTCGTCGCCCTGGGCGCGGGCGCGGCCTTGCCCGCCGGCGCCTACGCCGACACCAGCGGCACCCAAAGCGTGCTGGGCGGCAACCAGGTCAGCGTTCCGGTCAACGCGCCGATCAACGCCTGCGGCAATTCGATCGCGCTGGTCGGGACGGCCGGCGGCTCCTGTGAGGGTGGCGCGACCGCCAAGGGCGGCAGCGGCGCCGGCAGCGGGCGCACCTCCGGTACGCACAGGGTCGGCGGCGGCAACCAAGTCACCGCGCCGATCAAGGCCCCGGTGAACGTGTGCGGCAACGCAGTCGCCGTCTTGGGCTCCTCGGCGGCCGGCTGTGAAGGCAAGGCGAAGGCCAGGTCGGGCGGCTCCGGGAGTGGCGGCGCCGGGCGTACCTCCGGCCGGAACTCGGTGCTGGGCGGCAACCAGGCGAAGGTGCCGGCCAACGTGCCGGTGAACGTCTGCGGGAACGCCGTCGGCAACGCGGCCGCGAGCTGCGAAGGCGGCGCCAAGGCCGGCTCCGGCGGGTCGAGCGGGCCCGGCCGGACATCCGGCCGGAGCAGCGTGGGCGGCGGCAACCAGGCGCACGTCCCCGCCAACGTGCCGGTGAACGTCTGCGGCAACGCGGCCGGCGTCGTCGGCGATGCCGTTGCGGGCTGCAAGGGCGGAAGCGGCGGCGGCAACGGCGGCGGCCACGAAGACGGCGACGGCGGCTACGGCCATGGTGGCGACGGCTACGGGTCCTACGGATCGCATACCCCGCTGACCGGCGTTGGCGCCGGCGACGCGGCCACGCCGAAGCTGCCCGCCGTGCCCGGCGGCACCGCGGTCCAGCCGGTGTCCCCCGCCGGGGCCATGCCGGTCTTGCCCGAGCTTCCGGCCAAGCAGTCGGTCGGATCGTCGCCCCGTACGGACACGACCACGGCCGCGGCTCCCGCGTCGTCCCACCTGTCGGAGCCGGGGACCGGGCTTCCGGGCGAGGTGCGGCACGGACTCAAGGACACCTCGGTCGGCGCGGAGCCGGCGAACCTGCCCATCGGGCAGGACGAGCCGCACACCATGCGCCCTGCGGCCGCCGGCACGCCGCTGTCCAGCGGGATGACCGACGACTCGCTCTACATTCTGGCCCTCGGGGCGCTGCTGGCCGGCGCCTCGGCGGTCATCGGGATCACCCGCCGCGTCCGGTTCACCCGGCGCTAATCTCTTCGGCCGCGTCAAGCCGATCAGGAACCGCTTCGGACGTACAAAAGTACAAATAAGGTACAAGTAGTATTAGATCCGTAGAGCGGAGTGTTTTGCCCGTCTCGGGTGGTGGCCCCGGGACGGGCAAAACCATGTCTGGACATGTTTCGGTCCGTATCTCGCATCCCAATGGCCACCAGACGCCTCTGAAGTCACCTATGATGACTCGGCGTCCGAGCGGATGTGCGCAATGTCACTCCCAGGAATGCCCGGGGGGAGGTCACGGGCATAATCCCTCAGAAGGTTCGCCGCTGCCGGATAATCCTTCGGCGAAGCCTGATATGGCGGCGTCCGTCGGGGTACAGGCGCAACCGGTCGAGCTCCCAGCCACCGAGCTCGGCATGCTCGGTCAGCAACTGCCGGGCGGCATCCCTCGTGGTGCCGCGCGGCAATCGGAGGACGAGGTAGGTGTACTCGGCCATTACCGCCATTATGTCGAGACGTGTCATCCTCTCCACCGGGATCCGGACGGATCCACCGGAGCGACCCGCCGGAACGACCGGAACGAGACGAACGTCCTTCGGCGTTGAGAGAGGTCGGGGGTTAAGCGTAGTGTCTCCCGCCGCGGCGGGACATCGGCCCCGCGGGGGGATGACGGCACGAGACGGCACGAGACGGACGTACGAAACGACACATGAAACGCGGTACCTGAGCAACGCCCGAGGACCACCCGGGACTCGCTGAGGAGCACCCGGCAGCAACGAGCAGCACCCGGCACCATCCAGCGATACCGACGAAAAGTACGAGACAGCGAGGTTGGAGCACCGTGCCAGCCAAGAACGGCGAAGCAAAGCGCAGCCAAGGAGCATCTGGGGGCGACGGCACGACCGACGGCGCCGACGGCGCGACCGGCGGTGCCGGTGGCACCCGTCTGGTGATCGTCGAGTCGCCGGCCAAGGCGAAGACGATCGCCGGCTACCTCGGCCGCGGCTACGTCGTGGAGTCCAGCATCGGCCACATCCGCGATCTGCCCGGAAGCGCGGCCGAGGTGCCGGCCAAGTACAAGGGCGAGGCGTGGGCCAAGCTCGGCGTCAACGTCGACCGCGACTTCGAACCGCTCTACATCGTCAACTCCGACAAAAAGCAGCAGGTCGCCAAGCTCAAGAAGCTGCTCGCCGAAGCCGACGAGCTCTACCTCGCCACTGACGAAGATCGTGAGGGCGAGGCGATCGCCTGGCACCTGCGCGAGGTGCTCAAGCCCAAGGTCCCAGTGCGGCGCATGGTCTTCAATGAGATCACCAAGGACGCGATCCGCACCGCCGCCGAGCACCCGCGCGAGCTCAACCTCCGCCTTGTCGACGCGCAGGAGACTCGCCGCATCCTCGACCGGCTCTATGGGTACGAGGTCAGCCCGGTGCTGTGGAAGAAGGTTATGCCGAAGCTGTCGGCGGGCCGGGTCCAGTCCGTCGCCACCCGCCTCGTCGTCGAGCGCGAGCGCGAGCGCATCGCCTTCGTGCCCGCCCACTACTGGGACATTGAGGCGACCTTCGACTCCGTGGCCGGCGACTCTGTGGCGGACGGCTCCGTGGCCGGCGGCCGGCCGGGCGACCCCGGTCGCCCCGGCGATCCCGGCCGGCGCGAGGAGCCGACGGCGTTCACCGCGACCCTCGTGTCCGTCGACGGCAGGCGCGTGGCGCAGGGCCGCGACTTCACCGCCCGCGGCATACTCAAGTCTCAGTCCCAGGACGTGCTCCACCTCGACGAGCCCGCCGCCCGCGGCCTGGCCGAGCGGCTCGCGGACCGGCCGTACGCGGTCAAGTCCGTCGAGCGCAAGCCGTACACCCGCAAGCCGTACCCGCCGTTCCGCACCACCACGCTGCAGCAAGAGGCCAGCCGCAAGCTGGGCTTTTCCGCCAAGTACACGATGCAGATCGCCCAGCGGCTGTACGAGAACGGCTTCATCACCTACATGCGGACCGACAGCATCACCCTGTCGGAGACCGCGATCACGGCTGCCCGCGATCAAGCCCGGGGACTGTATGGGGCGGAGTACGTACCGGACCGTCCGCGCGTCTACCAGAGCAAGGTCAAAAACGCCCAGGAGGCGCACGAGGCCATCCGTCCCGCCGGTGACACCTTCCGCACCCCCGGTGAGACCGGTCTTACCGGCGACCAGTTCCGGCTGTACGAATTGATCTGGAAGCGCACGATCGCGAGCCAGATGAAGGACGCCACCGGCCAGTCCGTCTCCGTCCGCGTCGCCGGCACGTCGACCACGGGCGAGCGGGCCGAGTTCGGCGCCTCCGGCAAGGTCATCACCTTCTACGGCTTCCTCAAGGCCTACGTCGAAAGCGCCGACGACCCGTCGACCGACCGCGACGACCAAGAACGGCGGCTGCCCCGCCTCGAAGAGGACGACCCGCTGGCCGCGCTGCGCATGGAGGCGGCCGGCCACTCGACCCGGCCGCCTGCCCGTTACACCGAGGCCAGCCTGGTCAAAGAGCTGGAAGAGCGAGAGATCGGCCGGCCGTCCACGTACGCGACGATCATTGGCACGATCCTCGACCGCGGCTATGTCTTTAAAAAGGGCACCGCGCTCGTGCCGTCCTTCCTGGCGTTCGCCGTCGTCCAGTTGCTGGAAAAGCACTTCGGCAACCTGGTCGACTACGACTTCACCGCCCGCATGGAGGACTGCCTCGACGACATCGCCCGCGGCGACGCCGAGCGAGTGCCGTGGCTGCGCCGGTTCTACTTCGGCGAGAACGGCGACGAAGGGCTCAAGGAGCTGGTCAGCGACCTCGGCGAGATCGACGCCAAGGGCGTCAGCTCGTTCCCGATCCCGGACAGCGACATCATGATCAGGGTCGGGCGCTACGGTCCGTACCTCGACCGCGACGGCGAGCGGGTGAACGTCCCCGAGGACCTCGCCCCCGACGAGCTCACCGCGGACAAGGCCGAGGAGCTGTTCGCCCAGCCCAGCGGCGACCGGGAGCTCGGCCGCGATCCGGAGACCGGCCACCAGCTGGTGGCCAAGTCCGGCCGGTTCGGCCCCTACGTCACCGAGCTGCTACCCGACGACGCACCCAAGAGCGCCAAGCCGCGCACCAGCTCGCTGTTCAAATCGATGAGCCTCGATACCGTCACCCTCGACGACGCGCTGCGGCTGCTGTCGCTGCCGCGCACCCTCGGCGAGATCGACGGCGAGCAGGTCACCGCGCAGAACGGGCGGTACGGCCCGTACGTCAAGAAGGGCACCGACAGCCGGTCCCTGCAGACGGAGGATGAGCTCTTCACGATCACCCTGGAGCAGGCCAAGGAGCTGTTCGCCCAGCCCAAGCAGCGCGGGCGGGGCCGGGCCGCGGCGCCGCCGCCGCTGCGCGAGCTGGGCGCCGACCCGGCCAGTGGCAAGCCGGTGGTCGTCAAGGAGGGCCGGTTCGGTCCGTACGTCACCGACGGCGAGACCAACGCCAGCCTGCGCAAGGGCGACGACGTCGAGTCGATCACCATCCAGCGGGCGGCGGAGCTGCTGGCCGAGCGGCGCGAACGAGTCGCAACCGGCGGCGGCCGCAAGAAGTCGGCGAAAACGTCAACGGCCCGGCGCCGCACGGCCAAGTCCCGTTCCTAACGACCCCTGCGTCCGGGGCCGTGCCGGCCGCTCGCTCGGGCTCGCATTCCGTTACCGAGCTGAGTCTCGTTCGTGGCTCAACTCACGCGCCTGACCCACTTGTGCGGTGTCGCGCCGATACGCTGACAGAATGACCAGAACGGGCACCGCCGCGGACTCGCGCGGCGTGTTGTCGATCAAGCCGTTTCGCCGGCTGTGGATCGCATTGTCGCTGTCCAGCCTGGGGGACTGGCTGAGCATCCTCGCCCTGACGGCGTTGGCCAGAGCGCTCGCCGACGGGTCGAACTACCAAGCGGAAAGCTATGCGATCGGCGGCGTGCTGGTCGTCAAGCTGCTGCCCGCGGTCGTCCTCGGCCCGCTGGCCGGTGCGGTGGCCGACCGGTTCGACCGGCGGCGCACGATGGTATTCGCCGACATCCTGCGGTTCGGGTTGTTCCTGTCGATCCCGCTTGTGGGCCGGCTCGACTGGCTGCTGGTCGCGACGTTCCTGGTCGAATGCGTCACGCTGTTCTGGATCCCGGCCAAGGAGGCCACGGTCCCGAACCTGGTGCCCAAGGATCGGCTCGAACGGGCCAACCAACTGAGCCTGCTCACCACGTACGGCTCAGCGCCCGTCGCGGCCGGGCTGTTCTCCGCGGTCTCGCTGGTCGCCGGGGCGGTCATCACGGGGGCGCAAGAGCAGGCCAATGTCGCCCTGTACTTCAACGCCGCGACCTTTCTGATCTCCGCGATCACGATCTTCACTTTGCGAGAGATCCCGGCACGCGACCGCGGCCAGCGCATCTCCGTGCCGTCGATCCCCAAGCAGATCATCGAGGGCTGGCGGTTCGTGGGCTCGACGCCCGTGGTGCGCGGCCTGGTCATCGGCATCATCGGGGCGTTCGCCGCCGGCGGTGTGGTGATCGGCGTGGCCCGGGTGTACGTCGACGCGCTGCGGGGCGGCGACGCCGGGTACGGCGTCGTGTTCGGCGCGGTCTTCCTCGGCATGGCCTTTGGCATGTTCCTCGGGCCGCGGATGTTGCGCGACTTCAGCCGGCGGCGACTGTTCGGCCTCTCGATCGTCGGCGCCGGACTGGCCCTCGTGCTGGTCTCCGTGATCCACAACCTGGTGATCGTCGTCTTCCTCACCGCACTGCTGGGCGGCGGCGCCGGGGTCGCGTGGATCACCGGTTATACCCTCGTCGGGCTGGAGGTCGACGACGAGCTGCGCGGCCGTACGTTCGCGTTCCTGCAGTCGCTGGTACGGGTGGTGCTGCTGCTCGTGCTGGTCGCGGCGCCGCTCGTGTCCGGCGTGATCGGCGCGCACCAGATCGACCTGCCGGGCGACACCGTCTACCGCGTCGACGGCACCAACGCCGTACTGCTGATCGCGGCGGCGATCGCGATGCTGGTCGGGCTGATCGCCTACCGGCAGATGGACGACCGGCGCGGCATCCCGCTCGGCCGCGACCTGCTCGGCGCGCTCAGCGGTGTGCCGTACACCCCGCCAGAGCCGAGCGTGACCGGCCGCGGCATGCTGATCGCCGTCGAGGGCGGCGAGGGGTCGGGCAAAACCACTCAGGCTCGGCTGCTGGCGATCTGGCTGCGCGACCAGGGATACGACGTGGTGAACACGCACGAGCCCGGGTCCACCAAGATCGGCATGCGGCTGCGCGCGATCTTGCTCGATAAGGAGAGCACCGGCCTGTCGGCGCGGGCCGAGACGCTGCTGTACGCGGCGGACCGGGCCGAGCACGTGTCCGCCGTGATCCAGCCGGCGTTGCGGCGCGGCGCCATCGTCATCACCGACCGCTTCGTCGACTCGTCGCTGGCGTATCAGGGCTTCGGTCGTACGCTGCCGACCGAGGAGATCGCCAAGGTCAACGCGTGGGCCACCGGCGGCCTGGTGCCCGACCTCACCATCGTCCTCGACGTGCCGGCCTCCGTGGGGCTCGGCCGATTCGCCTCCCCGGCCGATCGCCTGGAGTCCGAGCCGCCGGAGTTCCACGAGCGCGTGCGCCGCGGCTTCCGCGCGCTCGCCGAGGCCGAGCCGCACCGCTACCTGGTCGTCGACGGCAGCCAGCCCCAGGGCGTGATCACCCGGCAGCTCCAGGACCGGATCAGGGAGATCCTGCCCGACCCGATCCCGGCCGCCTCCGAGGACATCACCAGCACGTTCCCGGCCATCACGGACGCCTGACCCGCCAGTCTGCCCTAGCATGCACGGCATGACTGTGTTCGACGACCTCGTAGGGCAAGAGCCGGTCGTCGCGCAGTTGCGGAGCGCGGCCAAGGCCGCCCGCTTGGCGCTCGCCGCCATCGGCGGCGCGGCCGGTGCCGGCACCGGCCGCCCAAGCGGCCCAGGCGGCCCAAGCGGCCCAGGCGGCTGGGACGAGCGCGGTGGCGGCATGACACACGCATGGCTGTTCACCGGGCCGCCGGGCTCGGGGCGGTCGGTCGCCGCCCGCGCCTTCGCCGCGGCGCTCGAGTGCCGTGAGCCCGAGCCGGGGTGCGGGCACTGCGCCGACTGCCACACCGCGCTGCAGGGCACCCACGCGGACATCGAGGTGGTCCGCCCCGCCGGCCTGTCGTACAGCGTCCGTGAGACAAGAGAGCTGGTGCTGCGGGCCGCGACGTCGCCCAGCGGCGGCCGCTGGCGCATCGTGCTGTTCGAGGACGCCGACCGAGCCACGGAGCAGGCGGCCAACGCGCTGCTCAAGGCGGTCGAAGAGCCGGCGGCCCGTACTGTCTGGCTGCTGTGCGCGCCGTCGCCCGACGACTTGCCGGTGACGATCAGATCCAGGTGCCGGCTGGTGACGCTGCGGACGCCGCCGGCGGACGCGGTCGCGGACGTCTTGGTCCGCCGCGACGGCATCGATCCCGACCTGGCCGCGACGGCGTCGCGCGCCGCGCAGGGCCACATCGGCCGGGCCCGCCGGCTGGCCACCGACCCGGAGGCCAGGCGCCGGCGCGGGGACGTCCTCGGCGTACCGGGCCGCCTGGACGGCCTCGGGCCGAGCATCGAAGCGGCGGCCGCTCTGGTGGCGGCGGCCGAGGCCGAGGCCAAGGCCACGACGGAAGAGCTCAACGAGGGCGAGACCGCCGAGCTGCGGCAGGCCCTTGGCGAGAACGCCAAAGGCCGGATGCCGCGCGGCACGGCCGGCGCCCTCAAGGACCTGGAGGACCGGCAGAAGTCCCGGGCCACCCGGGTCAAGCGCGACGCGCTGGACCGGGCACTGCTTGACCTGGCCTCTTACTACCGAGACGTGCTGGCCGTGCAGTTCGGTGCGGCCGTCGACCTGGTCAACGCCGAACGCGGCCCTGAGCTGCGCGCGAAGGCGGCCGCCGCGACTCCCGAGGAGACGCTGCGCAGGCTCGAGGCGATCATGCTGTGCCGGGAACGGCTCGAAGCCAACGTTAACCCGCTGCTCGCCGTCGAAGCGATGGCGCTCGGCCTATGGTCCGCCCCGGCGGCCACCCCGCGCCGCCCCCGCTGACCCGCCCCGCCACCGGCCGCTGACCCGCCCCGCCACCGGCGCTCCCTCCGCCGGCGGGCGGCGTCCTCGGGGATACGCGCTAAGCTCTGCCCCGTTTAACCCGGCCACCGCCCATCGTGGGAGCGTTCTCGCTGGTAGGGCCGCCCTCGGCGATCCGACTCGCATATTACGGGCGGTGCCGATTCCGGACGACTAGGCCTCTTTCGGCCATCCAGTTAACAAGAAGTGCCCCACTTTGTTACATCTCAACGCGTGACTCTCGGCGACTGCTGGTCTAACGTCGGCTCGCTGAGCCCAAGAACCTTGGGGTCCCTATCCCCTCTCACCAGGAGGTGCGCAGTGCGGCGTACCGCGCTCATCGCCGCCTGCGCCGTCGTCACGACGGCGCTCGCGATCCCCGCGTACGCGGGGCCCAGCAAGGCCCGGCCGGCCGCGGCCGCCGGGCAGGAGAAGGAGTACGTCGTCCTCTACGAGGAAGGCGTCTCCCTCGATCGGGCCCGCGCCGCGGTCAAGTCCGCCGGAGGCACCATCGTCAAGGAGAACACCGCCGTCGGCGTGGCCACCGTCCGGAGCACGAACGGCGGTTTCATGGCCGAGGCCGGTCAGCAATCGGCGCTCGAGGGGGTCGCGCGCAACAGGGTCGTCGGGAGGGCGCCCAAGACGACGCCCGCCGCCGGTGTGTCCAAGGGCCAAGACATCGAAAAGGCGGGCACCGACGGACGCGGTGCCGCCGCATTGTCCAAGGGCTCGGGCGGCGGTACGGCCGCCGAGCCGCTCGCCGGGCTGCAGTGGGACATGGATCAAATCCACGCCACCGCGAGGGGCTCCCACCGCGTAGAGCCGGGCGACAGGCGGGTGCTCGTCGGCGTGATCGACACGGGCATCGACGGCTCGCACCCGGACATCGCCCCGAACTTCAGTCGTGCGCTCAGCCGTAACTTCACCACCGATATCCCGGTGGACGCCAACGGCAACGAGGTCGACGGGCCGTGCGAGGT
>OBLR010000099.1_pt1 | contig 15712 bp, 12 predicted proteins | sample 1519891 | NCBI WGS metagenome assembly OBLR01 (sample SAMEA3113583, study PRJEB22503) | soil metagenome | reverse complement strand
GTCTGGCCGGCCAGGTTGGCGTCGCCGGCGACCTGCCATCCGGACAGGTAAATGGCCTTGAGGCCCGCCTTGACCTGCTGCACCGCCTGATTTCCCGTGAGCGCGCCGAGGGCGTTGACGTAGTCCTCTTCATGCAGGAGCCGCCACAGGCGCTCCGCGCCGATCTTGGCGAGCGTGTGCTCCTCGTGCACCGACCCGCGCAGCTTGATGACGTCCTCGGCCGAGTAGGTCCGCTCGATCCCCGCCCACCGCGGATCGTCGTTCCATTGGCGCCGCAGCTCGTCCGCCGCGTCGTCGAGGGCGCCCTTGAGGCGACGAGTACTCATATCACTTGCCCTTCTTTGTCGTCCCCTGTGCCCTGATGTCCTGAGTGTTGCCACTCGGGAAGCTCCAACCAACTGGCCAGTAATCAGAAGAACAGCAGAATTTTCGCTATGGTGAAGCTATGACGAGCTTGCGGGAAGAAGAATCCGCTAACTTGACGAGTGGTCTAGACCTCGTCATGTTCGGCCAGCGGCTGCGCCATTTGCGCCGTGCGCGCAAGCTGACGCTCTCTGACCTCGGCGAACGGGTCGGCCGGGCCCCTTCGCAACTGTCGCTGCTGGAGAACGGGCGGCGTGAGCCCAAGCTCTCCCTGCTGCAGGCGCTGGCGGCGGCCCTCGGCGTACCGGTCGAAGAGCTGCTCCGCAAACAGCCACCGAGCCGCCGCGCCCAGCTGGAGATCGCCGTGGAGGAGGCCCAGCGCGATCCGCTCTACGCCTCGCTCGGCCTGCCGCATCTGCGGGTCGGCAGCAGGGTGCCCAACGACGTGCTCGAGCACCTGCTCGCGCTGTATCAGGAGCTGCGCCAAAGCCGGACCAAGCCCACGGCAAGCCCAGAGGAGGCGCGCCGGGCCAACGCCGAGCTGCGCGCCAAGATGCACGCGCGCGGCAACTACTTTGGCGAGATCGAGCAAGTCGCGGCCAAGACGCTGACCGCGGTCGGCTATCGCGGGGGCGCGCTGTCCCAGGGCAACCTGACCTCGCTGGTGTCGCACTTCGGCTTCACGCTCCGCTACGTACAGGATCTGCCGCGTTCCGTCCGGTCCATCACCGACCAGCGCAACCACCGGATTTATCTGGAGCGCGAGCAGCTCGGCATGCACACGCCGCGCACGATCGTGCTGCAGACGCTCGGCCACTTCGCTCTCGGGCACGCGGTGCCGCGCGACTTCGCCGACTTCTTGCGCCAGCGGGTCGAGGCCAACTACTTCGCCGCCGCGACGCTCCTCCCCGAGCAGGCCGTCGTGCCGTACCTGCGGGAGGCGAAGGCCGGCAGGGAGCTTTCTGTCGAGGACCTCGCCGACGTGTTCTCCGTCTCCTACGAGATGGCGGCGCACCGGTTCACCAACCTGGCCACGCACCACCTCGACCTGCCGGTGCACTTCGCCAAGAACGACGAGAGCGGCACGATCTACAAGGCCTACGCCAACGACGGTCTGGTGTTCCCCGCCGACGAGTACGGCGCCATCGAGGGGCAGCGGATGTGCCGGGAGTGGGGCGGCCGCCACGTGTTCGCCACCGCGGATCGCTACTCCGTCTACTACCAGTACACCGACACCCCGACCGGCACGTACTGGTGCCTGTCCCACATCGATCCAAGCCACGAACGGGACTTCGCGATCACGCTGGGCGTGCCGTTCGAGCACTCCCGATGGTTCCGCGGCCGCGAGACCACGACCCGCCGGACGTCGCGGTGCCCGAACGGCGAGTGCTGCCAGCGGCCGCCGGCCGAGCTGGCGGCGCGCTGGGAGGGTCACGCCTGGCCGTCGGCCCGCGCGCACTCCCACGTCCTGGCCGTGCTGCCGCCAGGTGCCTTCCCCGGAGTCGACGAGGCCGACGTCTACGCCTTTCTGGACCGCCACGCCGCCGAGTGAGCACGGTCGCCTGCTTTGTCGTCGCGGCGGCGAGACCTCACGTCGTGGGTTCGATGTCCTCCCACGGTGCGGCGGAGCGCGGCTCGGCGTCCAGCGACGGCCCGGGTCGCGCCGGCGGTGGCGCCTGAGACGGCACGACCCTCCGCACCCATGATCTCCACAGCGGTTCAACGCTCTTGCGTCGGCGCAGCCGGCGGGTCGGCAAGTCGTGGGCGAACGGACGCAGCCTGCTCGTGAACATGTGGATGCCCAGCATGCACAGAGCGAAGGACAACGCCATCAGCACGACCATGACGCCGCCGAACAGCATGGCGTCGTTGTTCACGACCTCGTCCGCGGAGTCTCCGGTCACCTGCCCCAGCAGCCCTTTTACCGGTTCCTGCAGGCTGAGCACCATGGCCGCGGTGCCGACGGCCGCGCCGATCAAACCGCCCGTCCATTCCGCGAGGGTGTCGATACGCTCCTGAAACCAGGCGAGATTATCGCGCACCTGTTTTTCCAGGTCGCCGAGATCACGTATCTCCGTCATCTCGTTGATGTGCCGTCGTGCCGGTTCGATCAGCACCCCGATGCGATCGTACAGGACGTAATTGTCGGTGGTGCTGGCCACCATGTGCTGCCAGCGCTCCACCTGGTGGCGGCTGACGGCGAGCCGTTCGGTCAGCACTTGCTGAGTATCGCGCTGAATGCAGCGCAAGACGCCGCGGCGGAGCGTGAGGAATTCCAACAATTGTGTGCGGTCGGGATTATAGACGTCCATTATGGTGTCGACGGATTGGCCCTCCGCGAGGGTGAGCGCGTGGTTTTCGCTGAGAAACCACCAGCCCTCCCGGACGCCGGGACCGAGATTTATAGGTCGCGGCCGCGGCGCCGTGTCGTCGTGTCCGAACAGCGCTTGGGCGAGCGTCTCCCGGCAGTCGGCCAGCGTGCTCAGCACCGAAGCGGAGCCGACCAGCTCATATTGCGTACCAAAGCTCACCGGAAACGGATAGGCCAGCCGGCCTTCCTCCCGCATGGTGTGCAGCCGATCGCATCCCTGAATGCCTTCGTTGGCCCATTCAATAATTGTGCTTGTCGTGTTTGCGGATTGGCAGGCGCGTTCGTACAGATCGAGGAACACCCAGTTCATCAGGCGCCGCCCCCCGCCGGGCAATGGGTCGTGCGTATCGCTGACATGCCAGTTGAGCGGGTATTCGGTGATCCAGAACGCCCGCTCCAACTGCTTGAGCAGCTCCACGCCGTAACCCCCGCGGGGGAGGCGGACCGCTTCGGCGCGTAGGGTGGGCCTGATCACCACGAAGCCGGAGGCGTGCGCGAGAAGGTGGATGTCTACCTCTCCATGGATGGGCTGGTCATCCTCGGCCAGGCGCACGACGCCGTCAAACCGAATCGGGGCCAGCCGCATCCGCGCCACGTGACCACGGCGCAGTGCCTGAATGTCGAAAAAGGCCTGAGCATCGATATCGGGGAAGGTGCTGCCGGCCCGCGCGCCGGATTCAAGGATCTCTTGTGGTCGGAGGTTGGCCAAATCGCCGAGATCGTAGGCCCGGAACCAGCTAATAGTCCAGCGTGAAGGGATTCGCTCACGCATGATCACGTTCCTGATCGTAGCTCATAACGAAGCCGAGTATGTAGAGAATGTAATCGCACAGACGTGCGATGCAATCAGCCCCGGCGATCGAGTGCTGTTGGTCGACAGCGCGTCCACCGATGACACTGCCGCGCTGGGTCGCGCGCGTCGCATCGAGGTCGTGGACGCGCCGCTCGGCAAGGGCGCCGCCATGGTGGTGGGGGCCCGCCGGGTGACCACCCCCTGGCTGTGCTTTCTCGACGGTGACCTGATGGCCCGCGAGCCCAACGTGCCGCGCGCGCTGCGACGGTCCGTCGAGCGGGCTGATGATGACACGATCATGGTGGTCGGGGACTTCGCCGAGCCGCCACCGGGGGCGGTGCTCAGCAACACGATCGCCGTGTACGGCCCGTTGGTGCGGGCCCTGGTGCCGGAGGCGGCCGGACGTTTCGGTACCCACCCGCTGTCGGGTTTCAGGGCGCTGCGGCCCTGGCTGGTCGACGCGAACCTGCCATCGGACTTCGGGGCGGAGACATATCTGAACCTGCTGGTCGCGCTGTCCGGCAGCCCATGGACCGTGAGCCACCTGGGCACGTTCCCGCAGCGGTTCCGTTACCACGGAGCCGACATGGGTCGCGAGATCGCCAAAGCCGTCCTCGACGTGGCCGTCTCGTGCGATCGGCTGGCGCCTGAGCTCCGCGGCGCATGGGAGGAGTGGGTCGGTCGGGTGACCGCCGAGATCGCGGGTTATCACGCTGCGGAAGAGGATCGGGAGGCCCACCGTGCCCGCATCATGCGGCTCGCCGCCACACCGCTGCCGCCGCGCGTCCCCCGAGCGGGCCGCGAGGATGTTACCTTTCGGTAATGACTAGATGCTACCGTTGGTAACACCACGAAGGGCTTGGCGTTCCGCGACGAGGAAGGGACCGTGCGGATGGCAGATGAGGCGGCGGGCTTCTCGCTTGAGCTTGGTGATGACCTGCGCCAGGTGCGGCAGTGGGTGCACGAGTTCGCCCGCGACGTCGTACGTCCTGCCGCCGAAGAGTGGGACGAACGCGAGGAGACCCCATGGCCGATCATTCAGGAGGCGTCCAAGATCGGGCTGTACTCGCTGGACTTCTTCGCCGAGCAGTGGCTTGAGCCGAACGGCCTGGGCATCCCGGTCGCCTTTGAGGAGTTGTTCTGGGGGGACGCCGGCATCGCCCTGTCGATCGTCGGCACCGGTCTTGCCGCCGCCTCCGTCGCCGCCACCGGCCTGCCCGAGCAGGTCGCCGAGTGGGTTCCGCAGATGTTCGGCACCCCCGACGACATCCGCCTCGGCGCCTTTTGCGCATCGGAGCCCGACGCGGGCAGCGACATCGGCTCGATCCGCACCCGCGCCACCTATGACGAGGCAAGGGACGAGTGGGTGCTGAACGGCACGAAGACCTGGGCCACCAACGGCGGCATCGCCGACGTGCATGTGGTGGTCGCCTCGGTCCACCCCGACCTCGGTGCCCGCGGTCAGGCCGGCTTCATCATCCCGCAGCACACGGCCGGCCTGTCGCAGGGGCAGAAGTTCAAAAAGCACGGCATTCGCGCGTCGCACACCGCCGAGGTCATCTTGGACGACGTACGGATCCCCGGCCGGTTGCTGGTCGGCGGCAAGGAGAAGTTCGACGAGCGGATAGCGCGGGTGCGTGAGGGCAAGCGCGGCGGCGGCCAGGCGGCGCTCAAGACGTTCGAGACCACCCGGCCCACCGTCGGCGCCATGGCGCTGGGCGTGGCCAGGGCCGCCTACGACTACGCGCTCGCCTACGCCCGCGAACGCGAGCAGTTCGGCAAGAAGATCGGCGACTTCCAGGCGATCGCCTTCAAGCTCGCCGACATGAAGACTCAGATCGACGCCGCCCGGCTGCTCGTCTGGCGGGCCGCCTGGATGGCCAGGCAGGGCATGGACTTCGACAACGCCGAGGGCTCGATGGCCAAGCTCTACGCGGGGGAGACCGCCGTACGGGTCACCGAGGAGGCCATCCAGATCCTCGGCGGGAACGGCTACACCAGGGAGTTCCCGGTCGAGCGCATGCACCGCGACGCCAAGATCTTCACCATCTTCGAGGGCACCAGCGAAATCCAGCGCCTCGTCATCGGCCGCACCATCACCGGCCTCCCCGTACGGTAACCGGCTCGCCCGTCAGCGGCGTGCGTTCGTGATCGTTTGATGCGGACCGCGCCGGTACCTGAAGGCACCGGCACGGTCGCTCGATCGGTCGCTATTCGGCCGGCCGCAGGACGACGGCGCTACCGCCCCCGAGGCGCACGGGCTCGGCGGCGGCCTGCAGCCGCCCGTCCGGGAGGAACGCCACCCCGGTCATGTTGCCGAGCGTGCTCGATGTGCTGAACTGGTGGCCGAGACTGGCGAGTTCCCGGCCCTCGGGGCTGTTGATCATCTCGGCCTCCGCGGTGGTCGTCGCCGCGTTCTGCTGGGACAGCCGGGGAGCGGCGATCGCCTCCGGCAGGCTCATGCCGAAGTCGAGATGGTTCGCCAGCACCTGCATCACACTGGTGATGATCACTGCGCTGCCCGGGGAGCCCGTGGCCAGCAGTGGCTTGCCGTCCTTCAGCACGACTGTGGGGGTCATGCTGCTGCGCGGGCGCTTGCCGCCGGCCGGGGCGTTGGCCGGGTCGTTCGGGTTGGTGGAGAAGTCGGTGAGCTCGTTGTTCAGCAGGAACCCATAGCCCGGCACCGCGATGCCGCTACCGCTGATCTGCTCGAGCGTGAAGGTGTAGGCGACGACGTTGCCCCACTTGTCCGCCGTGGTCAGGTGGGTGGTCGAACCGTCGCTGTAGGCGTTGACACCCTGGCGGGGCGTGCCGCCGCCGTTGTACGGCCACGGGTCTCCGGCGGGCACCGGCTTGGCCGCCGGGGACGGCCCGATCAGCCGGCGCCGTTCGTCAGCGAAGCCCTGCGAGAGGATGCCGGTCACCGGCACGTTCACGAAGCGGTCGTCGCCGATGTAGGCGTTCCGATCGCCGAACGCCAGCGCGGACGCCTCGATCATGTGGTGCAGCGCCCGCGCCCGCGGCATGGACTTCAGGTCGAAACCCTCAACGATGTTGAGGTACTCCCCGACCGTCATACCCCCACTCGAGGGCGGCGCCATCCCATAGACCTCGGCGCCGCGGTAGTCGACTTTTGTCGGCGCCTTGTCCAACGCCCGGTAGTTCTTCAGGTCATCGACCGTCATCTGGCCCGAACGCACGTTGCGCGTGGTGCTGGGAACCTTCGGCGGGTTCGTGACGGTGCCCGCGATCGCCTCGGCGATCTCACCGGTGTAGAACGCCGACGCCCCGCCATCGGCGAGGATCTCATACGTGCGCGCGAGCTCCTTATTACGGAAGACGGTGCCCTCCCGCGGGGCCTGCCCGTCGACCAGGAACGTGTCGCGACTGGAGGTGAAGTCGCGCAAGATGTCGAGGTTCTGCTCGGTGCGCCGCTGGTACTCCGCGTCAACGACGAAGCCGTCCCGCGCGAGATCGGTCGCCGGCTTCAGCACGTTGTGCAGCGGCATCCTGCCGTGCCGGGAAAGCGCACGCTGCCACGTACTGACAACCCCGGGAACACCGATGGACAGCCCGGACACGCGCCGCTCGGCGAACGGAATCGCCTGCCCGGTGGCCGGGTCGATGAACACGTCCGGCTTCACCGCCGCCGGCGCGGCCTCCCGACCGTCGATCGTGGCGACCTTGCCGGTCTTCGCCGAGTAGATCACCATGAACCCGCCGCCGCCGATGCTGCCGTCATAGGGCCTGGTAACCCCCAGCGCCGCCGACGTCGCCACCGCCGCGTCGATCGCGTTGCCGCCCCGCCTGAGCACCTCAAGCCCGGCATGCGACGCATACGGGTCGAGCGAGGCCACCGCCCCGCCGTACCCGGTGGCCACCGGCTGCCTGGGAAGCGGCTCGGGCTCCGCCACCGCCGCCGGCGCCCCCTGCACCAAGCTGATCGCCGTCACACCGGCCAGCACGGGCACCAGCACCCGCCCGCATGCCCGTCTCACGCCGTCCACTAGGCCTCCCGCTCGTCAGCCCCCGAGCTCACCAAAACACCGCAGGCCACCTCAAACGAGGACCAAGACGCGGCTCCCGTGCATGACATCCCATTTCGCCCCTCGCGAGCAAGGGCCGCCTACGACTACTTACGACTACGCGCTCGCCTACGCCCGCGAACGCGAGCGGTTCGGCGAGAAGATCGGCGACTTTCCGGCCATCGCCGTCAAGCTCGCCTGCATGAAGACCAAGATCGCAGCTGCTCGGCTGCTGTTGCGGTGCGCTCGCCGCCGGCGCCGGCTATCCGCCGTAGGCGTCCTTGAGGGGTATGAGCACATGCAGCGCGAGGGTCTGCCCGGCGAGTACGACCGGGATCGCCGACCACGCCGCGACGCGACCTGCGCGCAAGCAACGCGAGTGCGCCGACCAGCGCGAGGCCGACCCATGAGATGAGCGCCCGTGGTGAAGGGCCTGACGGCGTCCCGCAGGCAGGCCACGGCCGTGTCGCCGAAGACAGGTGGCCACGTGAGAGCAGCGGGAGGGCAGCGCGCCGAACCCGCGTGAGATCTGAAAGGCGTCCAGCACCGCCCGCTTGGCCGACGGCGGGAACTGCGCCGTCACATCGGCGTTAGTGCACGCCTGGTCAATGCCCGTGCGTGCGTAGTGAGCCGCGTTGTGATGCGCCGTGCGACGCTGAGGGCTTGCCAAGACCAGCGCTTCTCGCTGGCGAGATCAGAGACGTTCAATCGGGGGACCGATGGGCTCACCACTTCGCTTGTTCGCTCCTGCCGCGCTGTCCTGCCTTGTGCTGGCCGCCGCCGGGTGCGGCGTGATCGGTGGCGAGCGCTCCGCGAAAGACATAAGCACGCGACCGCCCGCCGGAGGAGAGGGCGGCGGAGGCAACGAGAAAGGCGCGGGGCAGGCGCTCGCCAGCGCGCCGATGGCCGTGCAGAAAGGAAAAGTGCGGGCGGAATTGATCGCGCTGGATCGTGGCCCGGCGAACTCGGTGCTGGTGCGGGTGCGTCTGGTCAACGGGGAGGCCGAGGCGTTTTCCCCCACCTACACACTGGATTGGCCCGCCGCGGACGGAGTGCGGCCAGCTGAACCGACCCGGCCGAAGGCCACCGGGATCACGCTGGTCGATCCGGTCGCGAACAAGCGGTACTTTCCGCTGACCGGGGCCGGCGGCGAATGCCTGTGCAGCGACACCTTGAACACCACCATCGAGCCGGGCCGATCCGCCGAGTTCTACGCGGTCCTGCCGGCACCGCCGGCAGACGTGCACCGGATCGCCGTCTCGGTGCCGCTGACCCAGGTGTTCCCCGACGTTCCGATCGGCCCGGGTCCGGCCGCGCCGCCCGCCGGCGCCGATCCGGCCGGCGCCCGCCCGCCGACGATCCTGCCGCTGGTCAGCACCGTCGAAGGCGGCGATCAGGCGGTAGACGAAGGCGACGCGAACCAGAGCTTCCGGCTGTCCTCGGACGTGCTCTTCGCGCTCAACAAGGCCGACATCACCGCGAAGGCCGAGTCGATCCTCACCGATGTGGCGAAGCGGATCGACCAGTCGGCGGACACGACCGTGCAGATCGACGGGCACACCGACAACACCGGCAACGACGCGATCAACGATCCGCTGTCGCTGCGCCGGGCGCAGGCCGTCCAGCGCGTGCTGAGCAGGCTCATCACCCGACCCGGCGTCGGCTACCAGTCGGCGGGGCACGGGTCCAAGGAACCGGTCGCCGCGAATTCGAGTGACGCCGGCCGGCAGCGCAACCGTCGGGTCACAGTCACCTTCGCCAGACCAGCCCCGGCGCCGGCCGGCCCCGGGCCGGCGCCGGCGGCGCCAGGACGGCCGGTGGGCGCCGCGCAACCGAAGGCTCAGGAGGTGCGTTCTCTCAAATTGGACGTCACCGAGCTGCGGCGCTCGCCGACCGGCCTGGTCAACCTCGTCTGGAAATTGACCAACAACGGCGGCGAGCAGTTCGACAGTACGACCCAGTTCGCCACCCCGGTCACCAACGTCTTTTATTTCGGTGGCGCCAGCGGCGGCACGATGGGCGTCACGCTTTACGATGAGGCGACCGGTCGGCGCTATTACACCTTGCGCGATTCACAAAACCGGTGCCTGTGCATCGGTCTGGGCGGCGGCGGCGACTATCGGATCATGCCGGGCGGCACGATGACGCACGCCAATTCCTACAAGCTGCCGCCCGAAATCAAAAGCATCACCGTCGAGTTCCCCGGCTACCAGCCGCTCAGAGGTGCCGCCGTCGGCTGACCGGCTCAGCCGTCCCGCGACACCGACCAGATGGCGTACGGGGTGAGCGGCGTCGCCGTGATGCGGCCGGCGACGTGGGGGAGCGCGGCGGCGACGGCGTTGCCGACGGCGGCCGGCGCGCTGATCACCCCGCTCTCGCCGACGCCCTTCATGCCGCCCGGGGTCACCGGTGAGGGTACTTGGATCAGCTCGACCTCGATCGGCGGCGACTCGGGCGACGAGGGGAGCAGATAGTCCATGAAGGTGGTCGTGAGCGGCTGGCCGTCCGGTGCGTAGGCGATCTCCTCCGTCAGGGCCATGCCGATGCCCTGCACGATGCCTCCGTGCAGCTGTCCTTCGACGATGGTGGGGTTGACGACCACGCCGCAGTCGGTGACCGCCCAGTATCCCTCGATCTCGATCTTCCCGGTGTCCGGGTCGACGGCGACCGCGGCCGCGTGGGCGGCGTATCCATAGACGTTGGCAGGCGGGTCGTAGACCTCGCGCTCTTCGAGTCCGGGCGACATGCCGTCCGGCAGGTCGCGGCCGCGCCACGCGGCCGCGGCGATGTCGGCCAGGGTGATGGCCGCGGCGGGATCTCCCTTGACCCGGACCGCCGCGCCGGTGATCTCCAGGTCGCCCGGCGTGGCTTCGAGTCGGTGGGCGGCGATCGCCAGGATTCGCCGGCGGAGCCGGTCGGCCGCGCCGATGAGGGCCGCGCCGCCGACCGTGAGCGACCGGCTGGCGATCGAGCCGAGCCCTGAGTACGGCGCGTACGCGGTGTCGCCGAACACGACCTTGACGCGGTCCATCGGGACGGCCAAGCGGTCGGCGGCCAGCTGGGCGAGGGTGGTTTCGATGCCCTGGCCCATGCCGCATACCCCGGAGGAGACCACGATGGAGGCGTCGGGCTCCATCCGCACCACCGCGATCTCGAATCCGCCGGCGTTGATGCCGGCCGCCTCCATCTCCGCGGACGGCCCCATCCCGGTGTGCTCGACGTGGCAGGCGAACCCGACGCCGCGCGGCTTCCCGTCGCGGGGCGTCGCGGCCGCCCGGGCCGCGACGCGGTCGCGCACCAACTCGAGCGCCGCCGCGTAGTCCCCGGAGTCGTACGATTGCCGGGTGCGGCTCGGATAGGGAAACTCCGCCGGCCGGATCATGTTGCGCAGCCGCAGCTCGACCGGGTCGAGGCCGAGACCGCGCGCGGCCTCGTCGATCAGCCGCTCCCGCGTCCAGGTGATCTCGGGCTGCCCGAAGCCACGGAACGAGCCAATGGGGGTCGTCGTGGTGACGACGGCACGGACCTTGGCGCCCGCCTGGTCGAAGTGGTACGGCCCGGGCAGCATCAGCGCCGACACCGCGGCCGGGTTGACCCCGACGCTGGCCGGATACGCGCCGAGATCACTCAGAATGTCGGCGTACAGCGCGATGAAGCGGCCGTCGGCGTCGAGCGCGAGCCGGCCACGGTGAACGGCATCGCGGGCGGGCAGGGTCGAGGTGAAATGCTCGCCGCGCCGCTCGATCCATGTGACCGGCCGGCCCAATCGCCTGGTGGCGAGACAGGCGAGGACTTCTTCGGGGTAGGGGTGCTCCTTCGCGCCGAACCCGCCCCCCACATCGCAGCCGATCACGCGGACCCGGTCGCAGCCGATGCCGAGCGCGCCGGCCAGATGATCGCGAGCCAGATGCGGCGCCTGCGTGGACGTCCAGACCGTCAGCTCGCCCCGGGCCGGCTCCCACGTCGCGACGGTTCCGCGCGGCTCCATCGGGCAGGGCGCGACGCGGCCTAGTCGCAGCGTCAGCTCGACGACGTGGTCCGCCATCGCCGCGGCGGCGTCGGCATCCCCGACAACGAACTCACTGACCAGGTTGGTGCCCCACTCCGGATACAACAGCGGTGCCCCGGTGGCCAGCGCCGCCTCCGCCCCGACCAAGGCGGGCCGCTCGCTGAAGTCCAGCTCGACCAGATCAGCGGCGTCTTCCGCGGCTGCGGCCGACTCGGCGACGACCAGGGCGAGCGGCTGGCCGACATAGCGGATCTCCTCCGTCAGCACCGGATAGGAGGCCTCGCGCTGTCCGGGCGCGGTGCTGATGCATGGCAGCCGTAATGTCGCCGCGTCGCGCGGCGTGAGCACGGCCCGCACTCCCGGCGCGGCCAGCGCGGCGTCCGGGTCGCACCGGGTCACCGCGCCGTGCGCGATCGGGCTGCGCACGACCGTCGCGTGCAGCATCCCGGGCAGCCGCACCCCTGCCACGAACCGGCCCGCCCCGGTCACGAACCGCCCGTCCTCGACCCGCGGCGCCCGCGCGCCCACGTATGCGTTCCCCTGAGTCACGTCCGTCATTGTGCGCCCCCGGTCGCCCGAAGGGACAGCACCCGCGCCGCCACTCGCGCGTTTGCCACCGGTGATCCGCTCGTGGCACACCATCCACGGGCGAGCCAGGAAGGTCGGCGGGTCGCACGCGGCCCGCTGGCCGGATTCGGTCCCGAGGGAAACAGGAACGCCGTGCGGGTCACCACGCCAGTGTCGAGATCCGCCTCGGGAGATCGGTTGCTCATGGCGATCGCCACGCCTCCAATGGTCAAACCGATCGGTACCACGCGCTCGACCGCGAGCGATAGCAACCCCTCGCTCGCGACGGCCCAGAGACCGCCGGCTCCCATCAGAACCAACGGCCCCGCCAAAGCGCCTCGCGGCGCGAGCACCCGCAACAGGAGTATCAGTCCACCGGCGATGAGAAGAAAGGGGATGGCGGCCACCAGGGCCGCGGCACCGCGTTGAACGGCTGCGTACCCACCCGTCGACCAGGCGGCTCCGGCGGCGACCGCGATCAGGCCCAATCCCACCCTCGTTCGGCTCACCCTGACTCCTGGCCTTCTCGGTCACGGGGGACTTCTACGTCTCACGCTGGATAACACACCGTCACCTGATCATTGCCAGGTGTTCCGTATACGCGATTTAACCCTGCGCCATACCCTGTGGTGTGCGACGACCAAGAGGGGAGGCGCAGGGCCGATGGACGCTGGCACGATCGGCGACAGGCTACGGCGACTACGCGGCGACCGGGGGCTTACCCAAGAAGAGCTCGCCGAGGCTGCCGAGGTCAGGCGGGATCTGATCTCCATGCTGGAACGCAACAAGCGCACTTCGGCGCGCTTGTCGACGATCAGTGCGCTGGCACGCGCGCTCGACGTCGAGATCGGCGAACTGGTTGACCGCCGCGACCACCTCAAGGCCGATCGTGACGGTGGCTCGGTGCTGGCCGTACGGGACATGCTGCTCGACCCGAATCTGTTGCCCGGCATCAAGGCCTCCGACGGCGGAGCGCCGACGCCGCTGCCGCAGCTAAAGCGGACGGTCGGCGACGCGTGGCGAGCATACTGGTCTGGGAAGTTTGGTGAGGTACTCGCGCAACTGCCGCGTCTCGTCGGCGAGGCACGCATCACCCACTCCTCCCTGGGGGCACCGGCCGTGCCGGCGCTCGCGCTCGCCTACGACCTCGCGTCCTCTCTCATGACGCAGATCGGGCGCAACGACCTCGGCGCGATCGCGGCAGAGCGCGCCATCACCACGGCGCATGGCGGCGACGACCGGCTGCTGTGGGCGATTCTGCATGCCAGCTACTCGTGGACGCTGTTCCACCAGGGCCGCTATCAACAAGCTGAGCGGCTCACCTGTGTGATGGCGGACCAGGTGGAGCCGAAGTCCTTCCGCGCCGGTGATCTGGAGATCGGTGTGTGGGGGAAGCTGCTGCTGACAGCCGTCGCCCCCTCAGCCGCGCTTGAACGGGACCCGGCCGAGTACCTCGACCTCGCCCGGGCGGGCGCCGGCCGCCTGAACCGGGAAGTGCAGGTCTATCATCACAGCTCATTCGCACCCGCGTTGGTGGACATGCAGGCCACCTACGCCTACAGCACGCTGAGGAAGCCAACGCCCGCTCTGAAGGCGGCGAGGCACATCGAGCCCGGCGACCTTAAGGGCATCACCTGGGGCGCGCACCTGATGGACGTGGCAAAGGCGCATCTGGACGCCGGCCATCGCAAGACCGCCGTCCGGGCGCTGCTCGAAGCCCGGGACGTTTCGCCGGTGTGGTGGCGGCACCAGCGCGTCGCCAAGCAGGCCGTCGCTGAGATCCGCGAACAGGAAAGCCGACTGTCACCCGAGGTGAAGTCGCTGGCCCGGTCGCTCGACCTCTAGCTTTCGTACGCCGCGTACGAGCTCGCTCACAATTAGTTGCGTGATTCGTACAGAGCGTCCATGGCCAGCGGCTCTGATCTGCGGCAGGTTGCTGTGTGCGACCAAACCGGACCTCTCCGCAAGGGGACCGGGCCGTGGGCATCATCGGTGACGGACCAGCCCGATACGTCAACCTTGCCGCCCGCAGACTTGCGCTTCTGTCGAATATTGGCTCGGAGAAGACTAGAGGGACACCAAGGAAATGCACCCCGACGCCTCAGCCGCATACCCCGACCCAGCCACGGGCATCGAGGTAAAGCTGGATCCCGATCCGAAATCGGTGCGAGCGGCCCGCGCTTTCGTGGCGACGAATCTTCGTGCGCTCGGCTTTCCCGAGAGCGTGGACGACGGGGTGCTCATCGTTAGTGAACTAAGCACGAACGCACTCAACGCGACGGTCGATACGCCGTTCTTAGTCGTGGTGAGAGTCGACGCGGAACGTCATCCGGTTATCGAGGTTCACGATAGTTCTCCGGAGGCTCCGGAGCCGCTTCCGCCGGACTTCGTTTCCGAAGGCGGGCGCGGCCTGTATGTCGTCGACGCCCTGTGCGCGGCGTGGACCTGCGTCCCGTCCGGCAGCGGCAAGGCGGTAATCGCCACACTTCGTGGCCGCCAGGAGGTTGGTCCAACCGCGAAGTCCCCGGTCGGATAGGCGAAAAGCGAAGGCGCGCGGCCGGAGACCGCGCAACGCCTGGAATCTCATGAATCAAACATCTATGAACGTGACGATGAAAGGACCAGAAGTGTTGGCCGTTCAACCCGAACTCGGCAACCATGAACAACTGCGCGCCACCGCCGTGGAGCTCCAATCTATGGCCGATCTCATCCAGAAGTATCCGGCCGAGGCCCAACTCATCATGACGGCGCTCGAAGACGGTCTGAAGCTCGGGCCCATGCAAGTAATGGACATTAATTGAAGTCCCCGGATGAGTTGTCGCAATGTTGTGGATCATCGAGGAAACCGACGATTGTGGCGTCCATTGGCGGCGCGCGGAGCTGACGTACTGCTACCCGCGTGCCGACAGCGCCATACTTGACGCCTTGGTAATCGTCGCAGACGAATGGCAACCATCAACGCGTTCATTGCGTCAGCTCGGCCACGCTCTCCAACGGGAGTCGGTGGCTTACTACTGGCACAAGGGGATCCGCATCGTACGAATCGATCACGCGGTATCAACCCGGTGACCCGCCCCACAGGATGAATGACAACAACACCCGGCGGACGGCCGGGACCCAGCGGCTTGTGGAGGTCGGATGGCTCGCTTCGATCGTCCACGTCCAGGACGCCATGTCCGCGACCGTACGGAGGTGCCGCGGCGTGCGGTTGACGCGCCGTACGCCCGCGTCCAGTCCGCGGTTGTGCCGGCAGGCGTTGTGGGACTGGTCGGCTCTGATGAGGCCATCGCGGCGGCCACCGGGTTCAGCATGCTCGCCGGGGCGCTCCATGCGCTCGGCCTGAAGACGGAGACCCGCGGATACTTCATGCGAGTGTCGCGGCCGGGCGGCGACGGCCAGGCGGGACGTCGCGTGGACGTGGTGCTCGGTCATCACCCAGCCGACGGCGAGCGGTTGTGGTGGTGGCACCCGGTCGTGGGCGCAGGTTCGCCTGATGGAGCGTGGGGGCCGGCGGGCTCACTTCGAATGATCGGCCCAATCGACGCGGTCGCGACCGCGGCGGATCACGTCGCCCCGGCGCTGGG
>OBLR010000098.1_pt1 | contig 15828 bp, 12 predicted proteins | sample 1519891 | NCBI WGS metagenome assembly OBLR01 (sample SAMEA3113583, study PRJEB22503) | soil metagenome | reverse complement strand
ATCGCTGCTCCGCCGATCATTAAGCATCGTATCCCGCACAACTTGCGGGTTATGCATAGACGCCGGGACACCAGCCTACTCCTATCGAGGAGTAGTAGCTCATGGCTTCCAAGCCTGACAAGCTGCGCGGCTTGAAGCCGCAGCAGAGTGTCACAAGAAGAGTAAGCCGCTCCTTCTTCTCCTACTAAAAGAGAGGTCTATTCTATTTTAATCTCAGGTATACTTAATTTCATTCTGCTTAATAATTAACCTTACACCTGCTGCATGCAAAACTATCTCGTTATCTCCGCGGTGGGCACTAACAGGCCTGGCTTGGTTCAATCTTTTTCGAAGGCGATCAAAGATTATGGCTGCAATATCGTTGACAGCCGTATGACGGTGATGGGGGGTGAATTTGCCATGATCTTGTTGCTGTCAGGCACCTGGGACGCCATCGCCAAGATCGAGAATATGCTCCCAAGGCTCGAGGAAAACCTCAATCTTACCGTTATCTCCAAACGCACCGAGGCGCGCAAAAAGGTCGCTAATTTTATCCCTTACGCTGTGGAGGTCGTATCTATCGACCATCCCGGGATCGTGCACGATATCGCCCAGTTCTTCTCCAGCCGTAACATCAATATCGAGGATATGTATACCGGCAACTATGCGGCAGCCCATACAGGCGCACCCATGTGTTCTCTGCACATGACCATCAGCGTGCCGACCCACATGTCCATCGCCACTCTACGGGGCGAGTTTATGGATTTCTGTGATCAGGTGAACCTCGATGCCATCATGGAGCCCGTGAAATAATCTTAAACGGATAGGGGTCATTATGAGCGAGGTGAATGTAGGGAGCCCGGTTCCTGACTTCTCGGTCCCCGCCACCGGCGGGAGAGTCTTACGCCTTTCCGATTTCAAGCACACCAATTTCTTCGTGCTGTATTTCTATCCCAAAGACAGCACGCCCGGCTGCACCCGGGAAGGCCAGGATTTCCGGGATCAGATCGCCGCGTTTCAACGACTGAACACGGTGATCGTGGGGGTGTCACGGGACAGCCTGAGATCCCATGAGCGGTTCAAGACAGCGCAGTGCTTTCCTTTCGAGCTCCTTGCCGACGGGGATAAGATCCTCTGCCGTCAGTATGGCGTGCTCAAGGAAAAGAGTATGTACGGCAAGAAGGTCTTAGGTATTGAGCGCAGCACCTTCTTGATCGACGGCCGCGGCATGCTTCGCCGGGAATGGCGCAATGTCAAGGTCGAGGGTCATGTCCAGGAGGTCTTGAAAGCTGTCCAGGAACTCCTGAAGCTTTCCCCGTAGCGGCATGCGTACTGCTTCCCTGCCGCGCCTGTTCGTGCTCGACACCAACGTATTGATGCACGATCCTACCGCTTTGTTTCGTTTTCAAGAGCACGACATCTATCTCCCCATGGGGGTGCTAGAAGAGCTGGATGCACTCAAAAAGGGCGTATCGGAGGTCGCCCGCAACGCCCGCCAGGTCAGCCGCTTTCTGGATGAGTTGATCGGTTGTGCGGATCGCGAGGCCATTGAACGGGGTCTCACCCTGCCTTATCCCCAAAATGCCGGAAACACACCGCGCCCAAGCGGCCGCTTATTTCTCGAAACCCACCCCCTGCCCCACGATCTACCCCCCTCGGTGCCCGGTAACAAACCGGACAACCTGATCCTGAGCACCGCGCTGGCGCTGCAGAGCCTCCATCCGGACAAGACAGTGATCCTGGTCTCCAAAGACATTAATCTCCGGATCAAGGCGCGGGTGCTCGGGGTGCATGCGGAAGACTATTACAGCGACAAGGTGCTGGATGATGTCAGCCTACTTTACAGCGGTATCCAAGCATTGCCCGAGGATTTTTGGGAACAGCAAGGCCAGGATCTGCGTTGCTGGCAGGAGAACGGACGCACCTTTTATTCGATCCAGGGCCCGATCGTGACGCGCTGGTACCCTAACCAGTGCCTCTATCACCGCGATGATTTTGCGGCGATCGTCCAGGAGATTGAAGGCGCCGAGGCGAAGCTGCAACTCGCCGTCGATTTTCGCGTCCCCCGCCATGCCGTCTGGGGGATCACCGCCCGTAATCGCGAACAGAACTACGCCTTGAACCTGCTGATGGATCCCAATGTCGATTTCGTTACCGTGCTTGGGACCGCAGGGACCGGTAAGACCTTACTCGCGCTGGCCGCCGGCCTGGCTCAGACGATGGATATCCAACGCTACCGGGAAATCGTGATGACTCGGGTTACGGTGCCTGTCGGTGAGGACATCGGGTTTCTTCCGGGCACCGAGGAGGAAAAGATGACGCCCTGGATGGGCGCTCTTATCGATAATCTGGAGGTGCTGACGCAAACCGAGATCGGCGGAGAATGGGGGCGTGCTGCGACCGCGGATCTGCTGCAGAAACGCATCAAGATCCGATCGCTCAACTTCATGCGCGGAAGGACCTTTTTAAATCGCTATGTTATCATCGATGAGGCCCAGAATCTGACGCCCAAGCAGGTGAAGACCCTGATCACACGGGCGGGACCCGGCACCAAGATAGTATGTCTCGGTAACATCGGCCAGATCGATACACCTTACTTGAGCGAGACGACCTCGGGCCTCACCTATGTGGTCGACTGCTTCAAGGAGTGGAAATACAGCGGGCATATTATCCTGGTGCGCGGCGAGCGGTCACGCCTGGCGGATTTCGCGGCGGAAGCGCTGTGACCCAATTAACCTCGGTGGTTTGAACCGTCGTTAGGCGCCCGCGCGAGAATCAGAGCAAAATAATTTCACTCCGACCCCGATTTCGGACCCCCCTCCTTTACCCCATATCATGATTTAAAAGGAATGATATTCTGTGTTCACCTTATTGTGCATAGACTAATATGTAAAGTTGTGGATCACGATTTCCAGCTTAAACGACAGCAGCGATCTGCTCATGGCGGAGGAGGATACGATGAGCATAACCGTTACTGCCCCGGCGCGTCTGCACATGGGATTTTTGGATATGAACGGCGAGCTCGGGCGACGTTTTGGTGGACTCGGCCTGACGTTGTCCGGTATATGCACCCGGCTGGCCGTTTCCAAATCCACCCCGATATCGGCCAGCGGTCCCTCCAACCAGCGCGCAAGCATATACGCACAGACCCTGTTCCAAGTCCTGGGACTCACCGGGGGAGTGCATATCGAAGTGCTGGAGGCGATCCCCGAACACGTGGGGCTCGGTTCCGGCACGCAACTGGCCTTGGCTGTGAGCTCGGCCATTGCGCGCTTGTATGAGTTGGATATGGAGTTGCGGGTGTTGGCGGGATTGATGCAGCGAGGGATACGATCGGGGGTGGGTTTAGGTGCATTCGAGCAAGGTGGCTTTATCGTGGATGGCGGTCAAGGTGACCGCACCACAGTACCCCCGGTTATTTGTCGGACACCCTTTCCCGAGGGATGGCGGATCATGCTGATCTTCGACCGGGCTTATCAAGGCTTAAATGGCGCATTGGAAGTAGCCGCTTTCAAGAGGCTCGAACCGATCGAATCCACGCTTGCAATGCACCTGTGCCGTGTGCTGCTCATGCAAGTCTTGCCGGCCTTAATAGAAGAGGATTTTAACCGCTTCAGCGGCGGTATAACCGTTATTCAGGATATCGTCGGTGATTACTTCTCAGGATCCCAAGGCGGGCGCTACAGCAGCCCGAAGGTGGCCGAGGTATTGGGATGGCTAAAAGCAGAGGGCGTCCAAGGGATAGGCCAGAGTTCATGGGGACCCACGGGGTTCGCCCTGTTCGAAAATGCCGAGCGGGCCGAGCACGTAGTGATAGAAGCCCGTAGCCGGTGGGGTGAGCCGTTGAGTTTTATGGTCTGTACCGGCAGGAACAAGGGTGCAGAGATCCTGATCAAGAGCGCGGAACTGTCATCCCACTCTTTGAATGCTTATCCTGCTTAAATAACCCAAGTTGCTACCTACAGTCTTATCCGTCAGGGGGCGACCAGCATAGGTCGTACTCATGAAACGTCGTCTTAGGCTTATGGATCGCGCCTTTTTCAGTCACAATCACATCAATCAGTTTAGCAGGCGTAATATCGAACACCGGATTCCACGCCTCGGCGCCGGCAGCAGCGAGGGGTTCCCGACCGAGGTGAAGCAATTCCTCGGAGGCTCTTTCCTCGATAGGGATGGACTGACCGGTTGGTATAGCTTTATCTAAGGTCGAGGTAGGCGCCACTACCATAAATTTGACACCGTGGGCGCGCGCCGCTACAGCCAAGCCATAGGTACCGATCTTATTAGCCACATCGCCATTGGCAGCGATCCGATCGGCGCCGACGATGACCCAGTCGATCTGACCCTGTTGCATCAAATAAGCAGCGGCGCTGTCCGCTAACAAGGTCACCGGGATACCCTCGCGCACGAGTTCCCAGGCGGTGAGTCGGGCGCCTTGCAACCAGGGACGGGTTTCGCCTACGTACACTGTTTTTATGGCACCGCGGGCATAGGCCGAACGGATCACCCCAAGCGCTGTTCCAAATCCGCCCGTGGCCAGAGAACCCGTATTACAATGGGTCAGGACCGTGGAACCCGGTGCGATGAGCGCGGCGCCAATGCCTGCCATACACCGGTTAGCAGCGATATCCTCGGCCTGGATCGCCTGCGCTGCTGCGAGCAGCTGAGGCTCTGGATCGCTTTTAGCATCTGGAAACGCTGTTTGCATACGCGCTATGGCCCAATGCATGCGAGCAGCTGAGACTCTGGATCGCTTTTAGCGTCTGGAAACGCCGTTTGCATACGCGCTATGGCCCAATGCAGGTTGACTGCTGTGGGGCGTGAGTCGAGCAGGTGTTCGAGGTCCGGTTTTATGGCTTCGCGCCAATTACTTCCTGAGCGCATATAGGCCTCCCGCGCGGCCAGGACAACGCCATAAGCCGCGGTGATACCAATCGCAGGCGCACCCCGCACGACCATATGCCGTATGGCGTGGGCGATCTCTACCGCGGTATTGAACAGCCGGTATTCGCAGCGCTGCGGCAGCAGCCGCTGGTCCAATAATCGGACGCTCCCTTCGGTCCACTCTACAGCGCGGAGGGTGTCGTGACAAGAGAGCTTCGTCTGGGTCGGCATCGATTTGATCGCTCTAAATTATAAAAATCTATCAGCAGTACCCGAAGGGTATATTCAGCGGCTCAACCAGGTATTGATCGAGGTAAGATCGGTGGGGGTGAGCATGCCTGCCGCACGTTTAAGGCGCAGGGTATCGAGGATGTAGTCATAGCGGGACTGGGCATAATCGCGCTTGGCTCGAAACACCTCCCGTTGGGCGTTGACCACATCCACCCCGGTACGCGTCCCAACCTCAAAGCCCGCCTGCGTTGCCTCGCTGGAGGTCTGATTTGAGATCACAGCCTGTCGTAGCGCCTTGACGCGACTGATCCCGGTGATCACGCCGAGGTAGGCATCATGAGCTTGGCGGTGCGCAGCCCGCCGTTCCTGTTCAAGGCGCGCTAACGCCTCTTCATGACGATGCTGGGCCTCGCGGGTGCGCGAGTTGACCTGTCCGCCCTGATAGATCGGGAGGTTGAATTCCAGCCCGATGGCGGATGAATCAATATCCGCTTGCCCAAACCGCCCACCGGTGGTGGAAAAGCCATGGCTGGCTATAAGATCCAGGGTAGGGCGATGCCCCGCACTTTGCCGCGCGATCTCCTGGCGGGCGACCTTGGTGGCCTGGAAAGCCGCGGCCAGCCGCAGGTTCTGCTCTAAGGATTTGGCTATCCACCGATCGATATTGGGGGGGACTGGCGCAATCAATGGGATCTCCTCACCAAGCTTAAGCAGCGTTTGGTGATATTGATTGGTCAGTTCCCTTAAGGCCTCTCTTGCATTCTCCAACAGGTTTTCCGCCTGGATCCGATCGGCAACGGCGCGATCATAACCCGCTTGGGCTTCTTGCACATCGGTGATAGCCACTAACCCGACCTCGAAGCGTTGTTTTGCCTGATCGAGTTGCTGGAACAGCGCCTGCTTTTCAGCGCCGGCGAATTCGAGAGTGTCCATGGCCGCCAATACGTCGAAATAGCGTTCCGCCACACGGACAATCAGATCTTGCCGGGCAGCGCCGAACTCCGCATTGGCTTGTTGGATCCGCGTATCGGCCTGCCGGTATTGAAGGGTACGGTCATAATGGTAAACCGGTTGGGTGATGCTCAGGGTATAATCTCCGCTGGTGAACTCGGTGTATCCGACGCCAACGCCCTGGAGGTCTGTGGCAGGGATAAAACCGATAACACGGCCCTGGGTGTCTGTGATAGGGGTAGGGCCCTGGGCCTGGGTGTCGATAGAGATATCCTGGAAGTTTCGAGTGACATTGGCGCTGATAGTGACCGAGGGTAACATCAGTTGGGCACGCGCCTGCGGTTTTGCCTCTAGGATCGCACGTCGCGAGGCTTCGACCTGCTGGAATTGCGGGTCCTGTTGCTCGGCGAGTGTGTAGATAGCCGCTAGATCTTCGGCACCGATCGGTGCTGCTACACCGATCCCGATGACTATCAGGGCGATGGGGAGCGTATGGTCAAGCTTTATCATAGTGTAGACGAGGAGGTTAAAGAGGTTCCCAGTCCATTGTAAAGCATGACGTTATTTAATCCTCTTAGTTCCTCGAGCATTAACCACAAAAAAAAGCCCCCGCCAAGGAGGGCTTTTAAAGGAATTTGGTCGGTAAGAAGGATTATCCTAGGAAAGCACCTATAACAAATTATCTAGACGTCACCTCGAGCTCGACGCGACGGTTGCGATACCGACCCTCTTGAGTGGCGTTCGAAGCCACGGGTTCCGATTCACCATAACCGACGGGTTCTAGACGGTTCGCCTCTATCCCCTGGCCGACAAGATAGTTCACTACCGCTTCTGCGCGCCTTTGGGAAAGCTTGAGATTGTATTGCTCCGAGCCGATGCTGTCGGTATGGCCTTCAACCCTGACATGGATTGTTGGAGCGTTCTTGAGGGCCTCCACGGCTTTGTCGAGGATAGCCTCGGACTCGGGCGCGATCGCGGCGCTGTCGAAGGCAAAGTTAACACCTTCAAGGATCATCAAGGTTTCCCCTACCTTGGGACAACCATCGCTATCGACCTCGACATCTTTTGGAGTGCCTGGGCATTTGTCCGGACAACCTGCGATCCCATCACCGCCTATACCGTCGCCATCCGGATCCTCGTCACAGCTGGGTTCAGGGGCGGGCGGTGGCGCAGGCGGTGGCTCCGGAGGCTTTTCCTGGGGACATAGTATCGATCCCGCTGCTGCTCCAATGGCAGCACCGATAGCAGCGGATGCTTCATCCCCATCCTGATGATCCAAAGCTTCCTCGTTTACTGCCCAACCCGCACCACCGCCTATCAAGGCGCCTCCGATAGCGCACCATGGCTGTCGTATACCACCGGGTCCGGGGCTTGCGCAGGCCGCGAGCAAGGATGCACATAGAAGCCATATAAGGGTTCGTAGCTGACTCATAGTTTGTGGTTCCTATTGTTCATGTTATTGTTCAAATTGAACAATAGGCCAATCTTTGCCGTGGGGATGATCCACGCGATAAGAAACCACCGGGATCCGCTTCCCTGAGCTAGATCGACCCTTGTTCCCCTTCCTTTGTTATAATAATTAATACTTAAAGGATAGGCAATTAAACGCTGGTCTTCAAGTAATTTTTAAAATAAATATGAAACAGCGGATAAAAGCAGATATATAGTATATTAAAGGTTATAAAATTTGATTTATGTCACACTTAAATCTTATAACAGAATTATTTATAGGGATATTAATAGGGCCTTCCTGGGTCCATTGGTTAACAGAGGAAGATTTAAACGCTGAAATAATATTTAATTTCTGTTTTAATTTGTTCGTTATTATCAAAACTACAGAATGAGGGGTAAATCATGATCGATTCAAAATACTCCAAACCGGGTTCTAAGATCCCCCCGAGGACCGATGTCACCGAACGACTCGGATCTGTTCCGCCTCCGAGTGGAGAGACCATTGCTCCTGGAACTGTCCCCCCTGCAAGCGAGCCGCCTGCTTCACTCGGCCGTTCCAGACGTGTCCCGCTGCCCCCTCCCGAGGAACCCGAGCCTAAACGTGCCTTGATCTGGGGTGCATTGGCGTTGATCGCGCTGATTGCAGGGGGTATTATTTGGTTTTCTCTAAGCCCGGAGGAGGCTGAACAAACCCCCGTGGTCGAGGGCACCGACGAGATAGCTGCTCCGCCGGCCGAAGTGGCGGAGGCTCCTCCTGGCACTGAGCCGTCTGCACCCGCCCCAGAAGACGCGGGTGTCGCCGAGACGGAGGCACCGCCAGCACTGGAGCCCTCTGAGCGTGCAGAAATGCCCTCTGGTGAGCTGCTGGATAAGGAAGTAGAGGAGGGGGAGACGCCCGAAGCTCCAGCGGCAGTGACAGAGGAGATGCCTGAACCTCCTGCGGCTACTGCACCTGAAGTAGCCACAGAAGAGCCTCCTGTCGAGCTACCCGAACCGCCCGCTGCTCCGGCAGGTGAGGAGGAGCCCCCGGAATCTCCGGCAGCCACTACTCCCGAAGCACCTCCCAGCCCAGCAGCGGAGGAGCCTGCTGCTGCGGTAGAAACCCCGGCGGCCACCGGTGCGCCAGGCACCTATACCATCGCACGTGGAGACACGCTTGGCGAGATCGCCACCAGGCTATATGGGGATGCCACAAGGTGGAGGGTGATTGCGAGGGCCAACCCTAAGCAGACCGCGGATTAGCGGGTTTTAGAGCTCACGTCGTCGGGTCATGGACAGCCCGACGACGCTGTATCGGCCGGCGGTGTCGTCGGGAAGGAGTGCGTGTGCTTGCCGTGAGCGCAATGCCAGAACCGGTAACGAAGGGGGAAAAGCGCCTTTGTGACCCTGGCTTTGTGATTGAATGACACTCAACTGCTTCCATCCCGCTGTCACGCAGTGGTTCAAGGGAAGTTTTCTATCCCCAACCCCCTGTCAAGAACAGGCCTGGCCTGTGATCCGGGCAGGCCAGTCTACCCTCATTGCGGCGCCCACGGGGTCGGGTAAGACCTTGGCGGCTTTCTTGGTAGCCATTGATGATCTGGTGCGTCAAGCGGAAAACGGCACGCTGGTGGAGGCTACCCAGGTGGTCTATATCTCACCGCTCAAAGCATTGAGCAATGATATTCAACGTAACCTGGAACAGCCGCTTCGAGGTATCCTGGAGCACTTCAGGCAGCAAAACCCTAGGGGGATTGACATCCGTACGATGGTGCGAACCGGCGATACTTCCCAAGTGGATCGCCAGGCCATGCGCAAACGCCCGCCTCACATCGTCGTTACCACCCCCGAATCGTTTTATATTCTGTTGACAAGTGAAGGCGGACGGCGGATGTTATCCACCACCCGTACCGTGATCGTCGATGAGCTCCATGCCGTTGCAGGCAACAAACGCGGCGCCCATCTCGCCTTGAGCTTGGAACGCTTGGATGCACTCGTGGCAAGCCGGGTCTTGCGCATCGGTCTCTCGGCCACTCAGCGCCCCATTATAGAGATCGCCCGGTTTCTGGTAGGCGGATGTGCAGCCGGCGAACCGCCGTGCACGATCATCGATACCGGCTATAGCCGAGCGCGAGATCTGGCAATAGAGCTGCCGCGCTCGCCCTTACAAGCCGTGATGTCCAATGAGGTGTGGCAGGAGGTCTATGATCGCCTCGCTGGGCTTATCCTGGCTCATCGAACTACGCTGGTGTTTGTCAATACCCGGCGCATGGCGGAGCGTGTGACCCGGCATTTAAGTGAGCGGATCGGCGAGCAGCCTATCGCTACCCATCATGGCAGCCTGGCACGCGAGCACAGGCTGCAGGCAGAGCAAAGGCTCAAGGCCGGTCAATTGCGAGCGTTAGTGGCGACGGCCTCACTCGAGCTTGGGATTGATATCGGCGAAATAGAGCTGGTGTGCCAGCTTGGGAGTACCCGTGCTATCGCCACCGTGTTGCAGCGCGTCGGGCGCTCGAGGCATGGGATCGACGGCCTGCCAAAGGGGCGATTGTTTCCCTTGAGCCGCGATGATCTCATCGAGTGTGTGGCGCTCCTCGATGCCGTTCGCCGGGGCGAATTGGATTGCCTGACCATCCCAAAACAGCCGCTGGATGTGCTGGCCCAGCAGATCGTGGCGATCGTAGCCGGTGAGGAGTGGTCTGAAGAGGCGTTATACAGGTTAGTCCGCCGGGCCTATTCCTATCGGGATCTGATCTGGGAGGATTTCAAGGCGGTAGTCCGCCGGGCCTATCCCTACCGGGACCTGATCCGAGAGGATTTCAAGGCGGTGGTGCGCATGCTGGCGGAGGGCTTCAGCACCCGGCGAGGGCGGCGGGGCGCCTATTTGCATCAAGATGCGGTCAACAAACGCCTACGGGCGCGGCGCGGTACGCGGCTCATAGCCATTACCTCTGGCGGTGCGATCCCAGAGCTTGCGGATTACGAGGTCCGGCAAGCGCCCACCGATACCTTTGTAGGGAGCGTGAACGAGGACTTCGCCCTCGAGAGTCTCGCCGGTGATATCTTTCAGCTGGGCAATACCTCCTGGCGAGTCCTGCAGGTGGAGGGTAGGGGGGTCGTGCGGGTCCAAGATGCCCACGGTCAGCCGCCTACGATCCCATTCTGGTTTGGCGAGGCTCCCGCACGGACGGCAGAGCTTTCTACCGCGGTATCGCGTTTGCGGGCGGCGGTTGAGGCTCAGCTCACCCGAGGATCGATAGAAACCGTCCAAGCGTGGCTGAGTCAAGAAATCGGGGGGATCGCACCGGCTGCCGCTCACCAGATCCTAGACTATCTTGCCAGCGGCCGAGCCGCCTTAGGTATCATGCCAACCCAGGATACGCTTGTTATGGAGCGGTTCTTCGATGAATCGGGCGGCATGCAACTGGTGCTGCATGCTCCGTTCGGTTCACGGCTCAACCGGGCCTGGGGGCTCGCCTTGCGCAAGCGTTTTTGCCGTAAGTTCAATTTCGAGCTGCAAGCCGCTGCGACGGAGGATGCCGTGGTGCTCTCGCTGGGGGAGATGCATAGCTTTCCGCTTACTGATGTCTGGCAGTATCTGAGCTCGGCCACTGTCCGCGAGGTGCTGATCCAGGCGCTGCTGGATGCGCCGATGTTCACAGTGCGTTGGCGCTGGAACGCAACCACCTCCCTGGCCGTTCCCCGCTGTTGGTCAGGCAAGCGGGTGCCGCCAAGGCTTCAGCGGATCCAGGCTCAGGATCTATTGGGCTTAGTGTTCCCGGATCAACAGGCGTGTATCGAGAATCTTGCCGGGGCACGCGAGATCCCGGACCATCCCCTGGTCCATCAAACCCTCTACGACGGCTTGACCGAAGCCATGGACATCGATGGCCTGGAGAAGCTGCTCAAGGAGATAGAATGCGGCAAGAAACGCTTAGTTGCGCGCGATCTCACCGAACCCTCACCGCTCGCGCAAGAGATATTGACGGCCAAGCCGTATGCTTTTCTCGATGATGCGCCGCTTGAGGAGCGCCGCACCCAGGTGGTGATGAGCCGGCGCTGGCTGGACCCAGACACCGTCTCCGATCTGGGCCGGCTTGATCCGGTGGCCATCGAGCGCGTGAAGCGAGAGGCTTGGCCCGCACCCGAGTCGGCCGATGAGCTGCACGAGGCTTTAGTGTTGTTAGGGTTTGTCACGGAAGAGGAAGCGGCCGCTCAGCTATGTGGCCAGAGGACGGCTACTGAGGTTCAGGAATGGCTCGGTGAGCTCATCTCCGAACGCCGGGCCACCGTGTTGGAGATCGCCCCGCCGATCGGGGTGCCGCAGGAATATGCTCAAACCCATTGGTCGCGGGCAGCGGCGCTCGTGGAATTGGTGCGCAGTCGGCTCGAGGGATCAGGGCCAGTGACTACTGCCCAACTCGGAAGCTCCCTGGGTGTGACTGAAGGCGCGCTGATGCCGGCTCTGCTGGCGCTCGAGGGAGAGGGCTTTGCCTTGCGCGGAAGTTTTACCGAGCATGTGCTTGAGCCTCAGTGGTGTGAGCGGCGGCTGCTCGCTCGTATCCATCGCTATACCCTAAAGCGTCTGCGCCAGGAGATCGAGCCCGTCTCACAGGCCGATTTCATGCGCTTTTTGTTCCACTGGCATCACCTGGGCGTGTCTGAGCCGCTGGCAGGTCCTCAGGCCCTTAATGCTGTACTTGAACAACTGACGGGTTTTATCGCCCCGGCGGCTGCTTGGGAGGCCGATCTCCTGCCGGCACGGGTGAGCGACTACCAGCCAGACTGGCTGGATAGCGCCTGTCTATCGGGACGGGTGATATGGAGGCGGCTGACCACCCTACCTAAAAATGGTTTTACCAAGGGATCGGGCACCGGACCGATCCGCACCACGCCGATCACCTTACTTAGCCGCGCCTGGGCTTCTTGGTGGCAGGCAAGCGCGCCTCCCGATCCGACAGAGAGGCCGCTGACCCCGGCAGCGCAACGCCTGGCTCACTATCTTCACGATCGAGGTGCATCCTTTTTCCAGGACTTCGTCGATACCCTGGGATTACTGAGAGCACAGGTAGAGGAAGCCCTGGCGGAACTGGTCAACAAAGGGATGGTAAGCTCCGATAGCTTCGCCGGACTGCGATCGTTGCTTGCGCCTGCCCCTAGACGCGGTTCGTTCAAGGGATATAAGCGCCGGCGGATTGCCTCTTCTATAGAGGATGCAGGCCGCTGGGCGTTGGTGGAGAGCACACGCCGTGATGCATGTGCCGCCGGTGAACAGGAGGGTCAGGGGCAGGTGGCGGGGATGGAAGCGATCGCCTGGACCCTCCTGCGCCGCTATGGTGTTATCTGCCGGCAACTGTTGGAGCGGGAACCGGCACTGCCGCCCTGGCGTGAGTTACTCAAGGTCTACCGCCGCCTCGAGGCGCGTGGAGAGATCCGGGGTGGGCGGTTTGTGGCGGGGATGAGTGGGGAACAGTTTGCCTTGCCGGAAGCGGTAGGGGCCTTACGGGATATTCGCCGGCAGCCTAAGGAGAATAAGCTCGTCTCAATCACTGGGGCAGATCCCTTGAATCTCGTGGGCATCGTTACTCCAGGCGCACGCGTCCCTGCCCTGCTCACCAATCGGATCCTCTATCGGGATGGCGTGCCTATTGCCCTTCAGCTTGGCCGTGAGATACGGTTATTAGACCGAGGAGAAGATCAACAAGAGGATGAATGGACCTTGAAACAAGCCCTGATCCGCCGGTCGCGAAAGGGGCCTGTTTCCCTGAGCACTGCCCACAGACCATCGTTTGCCATATAGCAAGAGTTCAAAAAATACCCTCTAAGAGAAAGATAAAAACGATGAAGATCGTTATCACGCCCGATTCTTTCAAAGAAAACCTGACCTCTCTTGAGGTCGCTACGGCCATTGAAAAGGGCATCAAACGGGTTTTGCCAGGCGCCAAATGCATCAAGGTGCCGATGGCCGATGGTGGGGAAGGGACTGTCCAATCCGTGGTGGATGCCACGGCAGGCAAGCTCCTTAAGAAAGAAGTGGTGGGGCCTTTAGGCGAACCCGTGACTGCCCATTATGGGGTGCTGGGCGATGGCAAGACCGCCGTGATCGAAATGGCCGAGGCTTCGGGATCACCCCTGGTGCCTAAGGAGCGACGCGATCCCTTAAAAGCCACCACCTATGGAACCGGTCAGTTGATTATCGATGCTCTAGATCAAGGCGCAAAGGCGATCATCATCGGTATTGGAGGATCGGCGACGGTGGATGGAGGCGCAGGGATGGCCCAGGCGCTCGGAGTTCGGTTTCTGCAAAAGAATAAAAAACCGATCGAAGGTTACGCAGCAGGCGGTATATTGGACAGCATCGCCGGTATCGATATGAGCGGGATTGATCCCAGGATAGAAGACACTCGAATCACCATTGCCTCCGATGTGGAGAATCCCTTGATCGGTCGCAAAGGCGCCGCCTATGTATTCGGCCCGCAGAAGGGCGCTACCCCAGAGATGGTGGAGCAATTGGACCGTAACCTTAAATTGTTTGCGCGTGCGATCAAAAAAGAACTCGGTATCGATGTAGCCTCATTGCCAGGGGCGGGCGCTGCCGGCGGACTCGGTGCGGGCCTGGTGGCGTTTACCGGGGCCAAGCTTAGGAGTGGCATCGAGCTGGTGATTGAGGTAACTCGCCTCAAGGATCACCTCAAAGGTGCCGATCTGGTGATCACCGGGGAAGGCCGGGTAGACCTTCAGACAGCCTTTGGCAAGACCCCGGCAGGGATCGCTAAGGCCGCCAAGCGGTTCAGGGTACCCGTGATTGCGATCGGTGGCAGCCTCTCAGACGACGCGCCCAGGCTATATGAGCACGGCATCGATGCCTTGGCGAGTGCGGCAGCGCGGGATATGGATCTGGCGGAGGCCCTGAGAAATTCGCGAGAGCATCTCGAAAATGCAGCTGAGCGCGTGATTCGTCTGATTCTGATTGGGCGGAATATGCAAAAGAAGGCCCAGCGCAAAGCAAAATAATCCCCAGGGACAGGGATAAGCCCTCGTTACGAACAGGATACCGGATTTAGCAGAGTATAGCAGCCTCAGTATTTTCTAATGGAGAGAAGCGCACGGGAAGCACCTCCCGGGTTGAAATACGTCCATCCATCGCCTTCTCCACCACGATAAGTTGTTGGGAGTCGGGCAGACCCGCCGGAAGCACCAGCTTGCCGCCGCATTTAAGCTGTTGGATAAGGGGGGGTGGGATCAAGTCGGGGGCGGCAGTAACAATGATCTTATCGAAGGGGGCAACTTCAGGCCAACCATAATACCCATTGCCAAGCTGCATCTCGATGTTGTTATAGCCGAGATGCTGCAATCGCCGCTGCGCTTGTTCGAAGAGTTCTTCGATGATCTCCATGGTGTAGATCTTGGCCGCCAGTTCGGCCAGGATGGCAGCCTGATATCCAAGACCTGTGCCGATCTCGAGAATCATGTCGGTCTCGCGTAACGCTAACAGATCGGTCATCAAGGCTACGATAAAAGGTTGAGAAATGGTCTTATCGTAGCCTATAGGAAGCGGTGTGTCTGCATAGGCGTAGAGCCGCATTTCCGAGGGAACGAATTCATGTCTTGGAACCTTGCCCATGATGTGCATGACCCGTGGATCGAGGGTCTCTTTGCCAATGTGCTCCTGGACATAGCTTACGTGGATGGCGATGTCTGTGAGCATTTGCTGCTGCGATAAACTAAAATAAGCATCATCCATAGCGGTATCCTTTTCAACCTTGCCAATATACCTTAAGAGGATTACTCCCTGCGGTCAAAAACCCAAGGCAGTGAGTGGAGGTTATATCTATGTCGTTGCAATCCGTCAATCCTGCTAATAGCCAGATCTTAAAGCGATTCGAAAGCTGGCGCTACGGTCAGTTGGAGATCGCTCTCAGTGAAGCGGCGGCAGTGACCTCACGCTGGTCTGCAATATCGCTTGCAGCGCGCGCAACAGTGCTGCGAAAAGCAGCCTCAGTATTGCGCGCCGGCCGTGATGAATTGGCCCGTTTGATTACCCTTGAGATGGGCAAGCTTATTAAGGAGTCACGGGCTGAGATCGAGAAGTGCGCCTGGGCCTGTGAGCACTATGCCGATAACAGCGCACCGTTCCTCGCTGATGAGCTGATCGCCACCGAGGCTGGCAAAAGCTATGTCACTTACGAACCTTTGGGCACGGTGCTCGCGGTCATGCCCTGGAATTTCCCCTTCTGGCAAGTGTTCCGATTTGCCGCACCGAGCCTCATGGCGGGTAATACAGCTCTGCTCAGAATGGCACTTCCTGGGCTGCAATTAATTGCTGGGACAAGGTATATACAGGATAGGCCC
>OBLR010000097.1_pt1 | contig 15834 bp, 17 predicted proteins | sample 1519891 | NCBI WGS metagenome assembly OBLR01 (sample SAMEA3113583, study PRJEB22503) | soil metagenome | reverse complement strand
CCAAGCAGGATTTTCAATCAAAACAGCCAAGCTTGAGTGAGCATCTCTTGAAGGAACCTTTGCTAGGAGCTCAACATACAAAAGACCTTTCATTCCAAGACTTATAATCGGTCTGTTCATTTCGTCCACATATCCAAATTCCCAAATTATACCATCACATGCAAACAGATTCTTATACTGCTTAAGGTACTCCGAGATATGATTACTCCCAATCTCTTCCTCTCCTTCCACGACAAACTTTACGTTGCACGGTACATCACCTGTCTTTCTTACAAGACACTCTACAGCCTTTACGCGTGTAATCAACTCGCCCTTATCATCTGAGGCACCGCGGCCAAAGACATAATTCCCCTCCACGTCTCCACTATACGGGTCCTTGTCCCATAGCTCAATTGGATCCTCAGGTTGAACGTCGTAGTGATTATAAAATAAAATGGTCTTTCCGTTCGGATTTGTTTTAGATTTAACTTCTCCATATACTATGGGATTGGCTTTACTATTAAAACCTGGACGATCATCACCAACGCCACGATCAAGATATAATATTTGAGAGTCAATTCCCGCGTCGCCCATAATATCTGCGACAAGAGAAGCGCATTCTGTAATTCCTTGGTTTTTTGCAGAAACACTTGGTTGTCTAATCAGCCTCTGAAGGTCTCGTATGAGATTATCCATTTCAGAATCCACTGCGCTAGCAATGATCTCGTTCAATAACTCAGAGCTTTACATTTTAGATTAAAAGGCTTTTCTTTCATCTTTTACATCATCCTTGAGGTAAGTCAAGGAGTATAAAGGCATTTATAAGTACTATTGCTTACTTTTTCTATACATTTGGCAACAGGTACTTCCTCTTCATCCTCTTTCCCCTCGACGTCTTCCTCCTCCCTTAACCCCCCTCTATCGAAGAGCAATTTTCTTGATCCACAATCCATCGCTGTCATAGGGGCATCCGAAAAGCCAGGTGTCGGAAAGGCTATATTTTCCAACATCATTAATGGATATAAGGGAAAGATCTATCCAATCACACCGTCAAACCCTTCTGTATTTGGTTTTAAGGCTTACAAGAGTGTCCTTGAGGTTCCGGAAGAAATTGATCTTGCAGTAATTGCAACTCCGAACAAAATTGTCCCGGCAGTGATGGAGGAAGTAGGCAAGAAAAATATCAAGGGTGTAATTATTGTTTCGGCGGGATTTAAGGAAGCCGATGAGCAAGGAGCAAAATTAGAAAAGGAAATATCAACTATTGGTAAAAAATATGGCATCAGGATCATAGGTCCCAATTGTCTTGGCATCATGAGCCTATCACAGCGTAATTTGATGAATGCAACCTTCCTGAAAATCACGCCTAAATTCGGTGGAATCGCTTTGGTTTCACAAAGCGGTGCGATATGTGCAGCCACAGTAGAAGATGCAATTGGCCAGGGAATTGGATTTTCAAAAGTAGTTAGCATGGGAAACAAAGTAGACATGGATGAAAATGATATCCTGGAGTTGCTATCGGAGGATACAGAAACGAAAGTCATCGTGATGTATCTAGAAGATATACATGACGGAAGACGATTTATGGAGATCGCCAAAAGGATAACTATACAAAATAAGAAACCAATTATTGTATTAAAGGCGGGTCGAACTCCGGAAGGAGCCAAGGCTGCAATGTCACATACAGGCGCTTTAATGGGTTCTGATGAAATTTATGATTCATTGTTTGCCCAATCTGGAGTAATAAGGGTAGATACGATGCAGGATCTATTTGACCTTTCCACCGCTTTTTCAAAGCAACCTATACCTTCAGATCAAGGTGGAGTAGTAATAGTGTCAAATGCCGGGGGACCTGCAATCATTTCGACTGATGCTTGTTCTAAGTACAGGCTGAAAATGGCTGACCTATCTTCGTCCATAGAGGCAATTGCCGAAGTCATACCGCCCCATGGCTCAGCGAGAAATCCCGTAGATATAGTAGGCGACGCAGACTATGGCCGTTTTGAAAAAGTTCTAGCCATAGTACTGTCAAATCAAAATGTTGGGTCCGTGGTTACAATGTGTACACCATCTGCCACTCTGGATTACAATGAATTAGCACGAACAATTGTGAAAGCATCAAAGAATAGTGGAAAGACTATGTTAGCCGCACTGATGGGACTCGCCGAAGGAACTGAAAATAAACAAATCCTGTCTGATGGCAATATACCACACTTTATGTATGCAGAACCAGCGATTAAAACACTCAACGCGATGTACAGTTATAGGGATTGGTTAGGGTCAGCCAGAGCCAGTCCACGCGAGTTCAAGGTAGATAAACAAAGGGTAAAAGCACTTTTTGATAATATCACACAACAGGGTCGAAAGAATGTACTCGAGGAAGAAGGTTATGAAGTACTCTCTTCATATGGATTCTCTACACCGAGAAGCTTTCTTGGAACCACCGAGGAGGAGTGCACAATAGCGGCTAGGGATCAAATCGGATATCCAGTTGTGATGAAAATTGTCTCCCCTGATATTATACATAAATCAGATGCAGGGGGAGTTAAAGTTGGGCTAAAAAATGATAACGAAGTCAGAGCAGCCTTTAAAGAAATATCGAATAATGCCAAAAAATACAAGTCAAATGCACAGATTAAAGGCATACTTGTGCAGGAGATGATAACATCTGCAAAAGAAATAATTCTTGGCTCAAAAAAAGATCCTTTATTCGGGCCGCTGATTATGGTCGGTCTGGGAGGCATTTATGTCGAGATTCTTAAAGACGTCGTTTTCAGATTGGCACCTATTGACGAACATGAGGCTGAAAAAATGGTTGAATCCATAAGGGCAATTAAATTACTAAAAGGTATTAGAGGAGAACCCCCATCGGATCTAGCCGCAGTAGTGGATTGCTTACAGAGATTATCACAATTAATAATTGACTTTCCTGAAATAGAAGAATTCGACATAAATCCACTCCTGGTTTTAGAGAGGGGAAAGGGTGTACGTGTGGCAGATGTTCGAATAGGGCTTAAAAAATGAATTTACTTGGGAATTACTTTTTCTATAGAGATAAAAACAGGAGTCATGTTCATCATGACAATTTGTTTCCACACTCCTCACAAAAAGCTGCTTCTTCTTCATTTTGATGACCACATGATGAACATTTTCCTATGACTGAGGCGGTGTGAGAATCTCGAGAACGGGAATTGAGTGGTCCTTTACTGAGAAGTACGATGTCACCGATCTTTGAAATCTCGTTCCAGAGGATCTCTACTAGGGTTTCACCTAGATCATTTTTACTGCCAGGCTGGTTATCACTCTTTTCTTTGTTACTACCACCAGCTCGGTTGATCTTGACACTAATCTGCGTCTCCCCACTTCTCCTTGCTGATCTTCTTAACCCAATTTCCTGAACTTTTCCAATCAATAGGGCTTCGCTATCGTAGGCAGGCATGCCCACAAGGGATTGAATTGGTTGAAATGTTATATCTTCCTGCAATTTCTGCGAAGGAACTTTTTCAGACGCGTCAACTGAGCCCCTACTAATTTTTGAAGATTCTTGCGAAGTAGAGTCTTGAGCTAATAAAGATTCAGACTGAGCCTTATCCCCTTCAACAGTTTGCTGTCCTGTTTGGCTCTCTACCCCTCTGGATCTATTGTCAGTACCACTTTTAGAAATGGTAGCCTGTTGACTATCTGCCTCATGTGATGAAACCGATGATGAGTCAAATTTTCTGTACTGAGCAATAGTGCTATCGCATGTGGCACACTTGTATTCGCCTTTTTCTGCTAAAGTGACGCCTTCTCCAAGGTCCTCATTAGGATTCTCGAATTTAAGTGGAGGAGAGCCTTTGTATTCTTTTTCGCATTTGTTACAGTAGTACTTTGAAAATCTTTCCTCAGGTAGTCTGCCTACCCCTGCTAAAAATAGTTCAGGGCCACCAAGGTTGCCTCTTTTTTGTTCCTCATCTGTTACCTTTGCCAAAACATACCCTCCAGAGCCACGTAGTTTCTTTTCACGTAGGCTAGGTTCTTCGCTCATCATGTTACAACATTGAATTTAATTAGAAGTTATTTAAAATATTCTGATGTAGTAGGCTTAATGCTAAATCCAATGCTAGATCCAATATTTATCCTGCTAGGCCTAAACCGCCAATATGCCTCGTTTTCAATGAAGCCAGAGACAAATCCCATAAGTATAGACAGTAATTAGCTTACAGGCACTTGTTCAGCTAATTTTTCAAACTCATTGAACCTGATATGATCATATACTCTCGATATAATTATATTCGAGTAAATCATAGTTTGACCTGTCAAAAAGATTGCGGCGGATTAAGGAAGTACATGAACGAAAATAGTCACTTTCATATCTTCCGTGGCTTTTGTAGGCTTACGGCAATCAAAGTGAAAGAATTTGAAGACATTTCAAGAATTAGGAATAGATGTTGAAACAACTAAAGCACTAAGGGAGCATGGCTACGAGGATCCCTTTCCTATTCAACAGGAAGCAATACCCCTAATGTTGAAAGGTTTAGACGTAATAGGACAGGCACACACAGGTACTGGCAAGACGGCAGCTTTTGCATTGCCTATATTAACCAAGATAAAACGCAGAGGTCCAATACAGGCTCTCATACTCGTACCTACAAGGGAGCTGGCAGTGCAGGTTTCTGCCGAAATTAACAAGTTTGCTAAGTACACCGGCATTAGAACAGTATCCATTTACGGCGGCCAAAGTATAGGTATTCAATATGATCAATTGAGAAGAGGAGTTCAGATACTTGTTGCGACGCCTGGAAGGTTGATAGATCATATCAAACAGGGATCAATTGATTTAGAGAATGTAAAGTTTGTTGTCCTAGATGAGGCAGATAGGATGCTTGACATGGGTTTCATTGAAGATATTAAGTTCATTTTGTTTTATGTAAATGAAGATAGACAAACATGCCTGTTCTCTGCTACAATGCCACCAGAGATTTTAAGACTTGCACAGGAATATATGAAAGAGTTTGAAGAAGTCAGATTAAATGAAGAGGAATTAAGTCTCGACACAATTGACCAGTCATACCTAATAGTGTATGAAAAAGAAAAATTCAGGCATTTATGTGACCTTATCAGGATTAGAGATAAAAAACAGACAATCGTTTTTGCTGCTACTAAGCAAAGAACACATAGATTAGCTTCTGAATTGAAGCAAGAGGGATTCAGAGCCATAACAATACATGGGGATCTCACCCAGAGGCAAAGAGACAATGCAATGTATCGATTCAAGAGAGGTGATGAAGATATTTTGGTAGCAACCGATATTGCCGCACGAGGCATTGACGTCCCGGCTGTAGGTCATGTTATAAACTATGACATTCCTGAGGATCCGCTAATATATTTTCACAGAATAGGAAGAACTGCAAGAGCTGGCGCAACAGGTAAGGCCATATCATTGGTCTCGCAAGACAGGATCGACGATTTTGGGCGAATCCTGAGGCAGACAAAACATCCCATTCGAAAGCTTAATGAGGAAATGGGAGTTGAGGTTCCTACCGTCCAACGACATCACACACACTCACGTTCTTTTGGTCGCAGATATCAAGGGTATGAATATGGAAATCAAAATAGGGACCGATGGAGTAGAGGAACAAGATATCGAAAAGATGTAGGCAACAGATACAGACAAGCCAAACGCCATGACCGGAGTTACTCTCACAAGGGGCATTATAGCCACAGTGGCTATCGCAATAATCGGTTATAGAGCGTCGATACGATACATCAGTTGTATAATACATAGTTAAAATGTGTATGTCGAGGTGGCATGCCGTGACCCAGCCATACCAATTGGAGGGAGTGTTTGTAAGAAACGATGCTTCCCCTTTATGCTGTATTCTTAAGTAGTTCTGATGATATGAAACTTGTTTCTCAACCAAGTTTGAATGAATAGTGATACTATCTGAAGCTTGCTCCAAAGTCATTCCAATATCTCTATTGCTATAAGCCTTTCCTACACAATTTCAGCTAACCACTTACTGTAATCGTATCTAATTTTTTTAGCTTATGAAGTTAAATTGTAGGAATAAGACTGCACCTAGCAAGTAGGAGTCTAGTGAGGGTAGTATTATATGACCATTACAGCTCTAGTTGGGTTGTCTTTTAGCATAATTGCTATCAGATTAATGATGATTATTGAAAGTAGACAAAGCTTCACAAATACTAGTGAATCATATGATATTCCTTTAGAACTAGTTGCATGTAAGACGAGAAGGATGCGCAAGTTAACTTTAATGAAATTGATGGCCAGAGTTCTCTCTAAAGTAAGCATGGCTATATTCTGTTTGCAAGGATTATATCCTGAGATTAGGTCTCCGCTGCCTGCTTGTTATTCTACTACAAGATAATACAATTATTATTTTAATAGCAAACAGATCCTCTGATATGAGACAAAAACCAATCGAAATCAGCGAAAACAATAACCAGCTGTCTCGATTGGTAGGTGCCAGACGATACCAGAAGTGAAACTAGGACAGTTATCATATCATTACAACGGATCTTCTCGGCTCACCTTTTAAGTCAGTTCCGCGAACTAGAATCGTCGGTAACTATATATCCAAAAATTACAGATTATACTATATGCATTCAGTTAAATACGAGGATTCTTTTGTTAAAATCGCCAACCTGATTGGAGGAGAAGAATATCTTAAGGTTGCACGCGCCCTCTTAAATACCGAAGATGCTACTGACGAAGAAATCGCTAGTGCTACCGGTTTAAGAATCAACATTATAAGAAAAGTCCTTTATGACATGTTCGGTAAGGCACTTATAACCGGAATAAGAGTCAAAGACGAAAAAAAGGGTTGGTTTGTATATAGATGGCGTGCAAAACAAGATCAGGTCGACAACTTTATTGATAATCAAAAGAAGAAAATTCTTGACAGATTGCAAAAACGGTTAGAATACGAAGAATCTTCAGAATTCTATCACTGTGGAAACAAAGATTGCCCTCGAATTAAATTTGATTCGGCTGTAGAATTATTCTTCAAATGTAACAATTGTAAAGGTCCACTCAATATGGTAGACAATGCCAGAGTTAAGGAAGCTCTTCGCTTCAAGATAAATCAAATAACTGAGGATATATACCGTCAAGCAGAAAATAAAAGAACCGGCTAGTCATATTTCATCTTCAAATACTAACTAGTTTCGCAGTTTATAATACAAAACCAGTTCCCCATTAGTTTGCATTTGGACCTTCTGTAACTGCAATTTTACTCCGCTAGAAATACTTGGATATCCCTCTCCTTCTACTAGAGTAGTTGCTTGCCTGCCACCAACTATCCTTGGTGCAATCGTTACAATTAGTTCATTCACAAGTCCTTGACTAAAAAAAGACCAATTTATTTCGCCTCCGCCTTCTACAAGAATTTTCTTAATACCCATTTTTTTAACAGTCGAGAGTACCTTTTTCAGATTAACTGTATTTTTTCCGGAAACAATAACCACTGCCCCCATCTTCTCGATTTTGCTTATCGTGTCTGTATGTGCTAATTCTGTGACAGCAACTATTGTCTTTACTTTAGAAGCGGTGCGTAGAACCCGCGAATCGAGTGGTATCTTCCCGGTACTATCAATTATTATTCTTGCTGGATGTTTTCTCCTGACCTGTTTCGTGGCCAGTCTTACTGTAAGCCTTGGATCATCAACAAGGACAGTAGATATACCAACGACTATTCCATCGACCGAAGCCCGCAATTCGTGAACCCTTGAGAGATCCTCTTCTGATGAGATCTCCGAATTTCCAAGGATTGTAGCAATCTTTCCGTCAACTGTCATTGCAGCGTTAACTGTTATTTGCATCAACTATTCCCACAATTCTGCCCCATCTGCCAGTCTTCCGTCTATCATTACTCCTTTGATGGAATCCGGACTGGCCCTGTGTATAATCGATACGTAGGGATTATGAATAGGGTACAAGTCAAGATATTTTTTATCAATAAATAACAAGTCAGCCGACCTGCCTTCTTCGATGCAGCCGGAATTGAGACCAAGAATGTGAGCAGCATTTACTGTAGACATTTTCAATATTTCTTTAGCCTCTATAAAATTACCTCCAATGGCCCTTGAAGTCTTCCAAATATAGTCCATTTCTCTAAATATATCTGGAGAATTCAACATGACATTATCTGTTCCTATAGCTACCATACATCCTCTCGATAACATTTCTGCAACCCTTGGAATTCCTGCTCCAAGAACTCCGTTGGCCCTGGGGCATATTACAACACCAGTTCTGCTGCTTGCAACCAAAGAAATGTCTTCATCTGTTGCATTAGTCATATGAACAATATAGTCTGGTTTTAGAAACCTCATGATTCTAAAAACCTCTGTCTTTCCTGTTAAGGATTTTGAAAATTCAACGGACTCCCTTGATTCTGCTCCGTGAATCCCTAAGAGTAGCTTTCGATTCTTGTTTTTTAGCTTTTTATCCCTTCTCTTCTTATTCATGCTATCGATTAGTTGCTTATATTGTTGTAGGGAGAGGTCAGTATTTTCGTTTGCACCGCTAATTCCTAACCCTTCAGCAACTCTTAGAATGTCAGAAGCCTCCAGCAAGGCTTTTGGTGGTAGCTTCAGTTGCACTTTTCTCAAAACATGATGCTGCTTGTAAAATTTTGTAGCCATTGCTTTGATGTTCTTTTTAGCACTTGTATCATGGACCAATTTTTCTTTTCTATCTGGTCTGGTATCCTTAGTGAGATCAAAATAATATTCGACCCTGCCAAATACGATACACTTAATCGGGAGGGCAGAGATTGCCTGCTTTAGCAATTCTAATCCTTCAAAACCACCTTCCCTAAAATCTGCAAACGCTACAATACCTTTTTTCATCATAGATATTACGGAGGCCCTCATGAGAATCTTTAGATGACTTGGCTTACTCTTTCCTAAAATGACTTTCTTTGCACCATATACAGGATGAACTCTCGTATTAAGTCCTGATTCAACCAACACGTCTTTTGCAAGAGAATCGCCAATATGAGTGTGAGCGTTTATGAAACCTGGTATTATTAAAAGTCCATCAGAATCAATTGTACTACGATTACACTCGGTTTTATTGTTAAGAACCTTTTCACTATAGTTTCCAGGGCCAGCCCTGAGTATCGTTCCATTTTTTCCTATTTCAATAAATCCTGATTCAATATATTTTAAATCTCTGCCAAGTAGAAGGCTCGCCTTTTCTATTATCGTATTCATTGAACTTCATATATAGACTGGATCATTCCTTTTTCCCTAAGTTCCCTTATAGTGTCAAGTGCCCTGGTTGCATTTTTAGCTGCTTCTCTACCGTTCTTTCCCCTACCAATTCCACAATTTAGCTTCGTTCCCGAAGCTCTGCCGACTGTATCAATAATCCTACCTGCATCTTCTTTCGTTGTTTCGTTTGAGATTACCATAAAGTTGTCTCCACCAATAAAAAACATCATCGAACCTTTTTTAAAAAATTCATCTGACAAAAGAGTATGTATCTTTCCCATTAAGCATGTGACCTCATATGGAGATAGATCTAAACTCATTTTCCTTGAGTTATTCACATCTATGTGCATAATCTGTACAAAGTCTCCATTCAGCGAAGGTGCCAATGTTGATTTCGAAAGTGAAAATTCAGTAGGAGAGTCGTTAGAGGAATACATTACACGATGACCGAATATACTAGCAACAGTTGTAAGTGCTTCTTTTGCTTGTCTAGATCTGTGGGCATTAACATTTGCTTCAAACGGAGTACTACCTTTACCAATTGTCATTGATAGCTCTAAATTTGGGTACATGTTTGCAAGCTGGTTATGTATATTGATGTGACCTGCAACAGAAAGACCATTAGATACGGCAAAATATTCATCAAATCTATTCGAGTAAACCAAACATTCTCTCTCTGAAAATAGTCGTTGTATGTCGTAATACATCCTTGATTGCAACATCTGCAGCCTAGCTTCTCTGTCGCTGCCGAGTCTGAGTGTCCACGGGCCATACCCTTCAATCCTAATTATTGTGATCTGTATTGTCAATCCGATATCGTCACTGCCTTTTTAAAATTAGGCATCCTTTTCTTTCTTAGTTTTCTGATTCTGTTAGTCATACAGACAGCTGCAATGACAGCGCGCCTTGGTACAATTTCTATTCTATCTTTAGCCTGTTCTATTGTCATGTCCGGACCAGAAATTCCAAGTGATACAGGTTTACCATATTTAAGTGACAGATCTGCTATTAATCTTGCCGCATTTTCTGCAACAATACTGTCATGTCGTGTTTCACCCTTAATTATAGCACCTATAGTTATTGCAGCATCTATGTCCTTTCTTTTTAAAAGCTCTTCGACCATAAGTGGCATATCGAATGAACCTGGCACGTAGCATATGTATTTGAGTTGTAAATTTGCTTTATTTGCTTGGTTTAAGGCGACTGCAAGCATCTGAGATGTTATACCCTTATTAAACTCTGAAACAACTATCCCTGCCCTGATTCGCTCCAATCTTAGTTAGCCACCCTCGAATATGATCGTATGAGCTGATTCGACTCTACCAAGACAATACCAAACTTGTTTGCATAATTCTTCGCCTTATTTATCGATAACGACCTATGGGTCGTGGAATCCAACATTTCGCATATTACGACTGCCGGAACCAGCTTTGAGATATGCATCAAGTATATAGATAACTCGGTATGACCAGTTCTCTCTTCAAGCAGATTATTAGACGCAATGAGAAGAGGTACGTGACCGGGTGCCCTAAAACTATTCGCAAATTCCTCTATTCCGCCGGAGTCGATTTTCCTACATACATCAGCCATTTTCGAAATTGTTAGGGCTCTGTCTACGTCTGTAATTCCAGTAAAGGTATCTATGTGATTGATGGATAAGGAAAAAGAGGGTCTATCACCGTATGGTGTTTTATCTACAACTATCTTTGAAAGAATAGAATTAGGACGGGCTGAAGACCGAAGGATATCACTCATGTACATAAGACCCAGTTTTTCTGTAATCTTGTGTGAAATTGCCAAACATATTAATCCGCCTGCTTTATTTCTCATTATTTCAATATCCCGGGGTTTGATATGCTCCGCTGCTATAACCATATCAACCTCATTCTCTCGTCGAGTATCGTCATGAATCAGCACAAAGTTTCCTCTCTTCAGCGCACCTATTGCCTGTTCAATTAATTGCAAATGATTATTTACAATAGAGATTTATTATATAGTTTACTAAATATTGAGTTGATACTAATCTTGTGGTAACTCTCTTGTTATGTATTTGCCAAGAAGATCTGTCTCTATGTTTACACAACTGCCTTTTAACTTGGAACCTAGAGTTGTGCGACCCAGCGTGTGGGGAATTAAGGCAAGAGATATCTCATCGTTGGTCATTTCCACTACCGTAAGGCTCACACCGTCTATTGCTATTGATCCCTTGGGAATAATTGAATTCAAGAGCTTTACATTTTCAACCTTTATCCATATCTTTGTCCCAGTCTCAGTCTTTAGAATCTTGTCGATCTTTCCAGTACCCTCAACGTGGCCTAGGACTAGGTGACCCTCTAATCGATCTCCTAGTCTCAAGCTTCTCTCTATATTTACTTTATCACCTGTTTTCAAATGAGATAGACATGTTCGTTTGGCAGTTTCATCAATAACATCAAAATCGGCTTCATGATTTCGAACTCTTGTAATAGTGAGACACGCGCCGTTCACACTTACACTACTTCCGGTTTTTAGACCCTTGCTTAGCCTTCCAAGAGCTATCCTGATCCTCATGGAAGACCCGGTGTTTTTATTGTTAGTAGTAGTAACATATTTTACTTCTCCAAGACCCTCTATAATTCCTGTGAACATTCTATACTCAATATTCCTAAACATTAAATAAAAATTAACGCATAGTCTAGCCAGACTCTCCATATTGGGATATAGAGATAATATGTTCAAATTCCCTAATGTCAGATTAATAGGTTGCATTGTCTACACTTTTCATATTCTTTTGTCATTGATTATCGGTGACTCAATTAGCAAGAATTAAATCATGAATACGTCTTCTAAAATAAATGAAGAGATCTACCGCAAGAGAAATTGCTAAGGAGAGGGTTCGTCTACTGGCAGACCATGCATTACGAGAGGCATTGTATGATGACATTCTTGCGAACTATCAAGCAAAACTCGCAAGAAAGATCGCGATGCGTATGCGCTTAAGACTTCCTTATGAGATTCGTCAACTTTACTGTAAAAGATGTAAAGAGTTTATCCTGCCTGGGATAAGCTCAAGGATCAGGATAGGAAGATCAAGGCTCAAAGCCATAAGAATAACATGCTTAAAATGCGGTCATATTTACCATAAAGTATTGTAACAGATTGACCGATAACCTTCAATATTTAAAATAAGGATTTATAGGGGAATACAGACTGATCTGTTACAATGGCGAAGGCATATGATATACCTGCTACTAAGCTTATAGACAGATTGAGTGAACAGCTAAAAAAAGAGAAGAAGATTGAACCTCCCAATTGGTCTGCTTTTGTCAAAACTGGTGCCCATGTCGAAAAAATTCCCCAAAATAAAGATTGGTGGTATACCAGGTGTGCCTCATTATTAAGAAAAGTTTACATGCACGGTCCCATTGGAGTTTCAGATTTGAAAAGTGAGTACGGTGGTAAGAAACAGGCTGGTTACAACCTTGCCCATCATAGGGACGCCGGAGGTGCTATTATCCGGAAGTCATTGCAGCAGCTAGAGGTGGCAGGTTATATAATCAAGAAAAACAAAGGCAGGCTAATATCTCAGGAAGGAATGAAAAAGATTGACAAATTGGCAACTGAGATTTATAAGGATATCATCAAAGTTTCTCCAGAATTGCAAAGATATGCCTGATCTACGCAGATAGGATAAGCAAGTATGTCATTTCCCCAATCCCAACAGCCTAATGATGAAGAATCTAGAAGACGTGAGGCTGAAGCCGCGGCGGTACGACAACGTGCACTTATGGTGTTGCTTGAACCAAATGCTCGGCAGAGATTGATGAATGTTAGGATTGTAAAGCCCGAACTTGCTACCGCAGTCGAAAATTATTTAATAAATGCAGCCTCTTCTGGGAGGCTGAATAGATCTATCACCGACGAAGAGCTAAAGCAAATACTACTAAGTATACAGCAACCAAAAAAAGATTTTAAGATAAATAGACGCTAACCGGTCGCTATAACCTTTTAACATGCTGATCATTATACTTTCATTTTGAAAATTTTGACCGTATAAGACCTTAACTCTGTACCTTAATGGAACTTAATGTTTATCATCTAGCGTTTATAATGCAAATCGTCTCTCGAAGATGCTGGAAAAATATTTCTTTCTTTTTCAATTTTGACTTTGCAGTTCCAGACGTAGTAATAGGAGAACTCTAAGAATGAACAATATGACGTTATCTTACTGAGTTAACTATATTAAGGCTAAATATTCTTCTCTCGTCATGAAGGCAGCCGTATTTAGAGAATATAATCAAGATCCAATGCAAGTAGTAAAAATTGAAGATGTAGATACACCCAAATTGAGACCTAATGAGGTTATGATAAAAGTTGAATCAGCGGCATATAACTATAATGATCTATGGGCAATATGGGGTGATCCTGTCAAGACTCCACTGCCTCATATTTCAGGTAGCGATGTAGCTGGTACAGTGGTAGAAACCGGAGAAGATGTTACAAGATTCAGAACAGGAGATAGAGTTGTTTCCCATTCTAATATGAGTTGTAGAGTATGTGAAAAGTGTACCGATGGAAGAGAGTTTGATTGCGATAACCGGCTGATATGGGGATTTCAAACCGGCCCGCTATGGGGAGGCTTTAGTCAATATACGCACTTACCCGAAGTAAACGTTGCCAAATTACCTGACAATGTATCTTTCAATGATGCAGCTGCAGTTTCCATGGTTGGTATGACCTCGTGGCATATGCTAGTTGGAAGAGCAAAGATAAGACCAGGGCAAACAGTCCTGATTATGGGCGGTACAAGCGGTGTAGGAATGGTAGGGATTCAAATTGCAAAATTGTACAATTGTACGGTTATTGCAACAGCAGGAAATAAAGACAAGATGGACAAGTGCTCAGAAATAGGAGCAGATCATGTGGTTAATCATAGAGAGGCAGACTGGTACAAGAAAGTAAGAGAAATAACGAAGAAGCAGGGAGTTGATATTGTGTTTGAACATATAGGTAAGGCAACTTTTCCACAGGAAGTTGGCCTTTTAAAAAACGGTGGAACGCTAGTTGCTACAGGAGCCACCACTGGTTACGATTCAACTATAGACTTAAGATATCTATTCTTTAAGGGAACTAATTTACTTGGATCAACCCAGGGAACCAAGGCTGAACTGGAAGAAGTAATTTATTGGACTAGCAAGGGTAAAATTAAACCCGTAATCCATACCATTCTTCCTTTCAATGATATGGTGAGGGGTCACACTATGATGGCAAAGGCTGAACAGATGGGGAAAATTTTAACTACTCCACAAAAACTCTAATCTTCTACCTGTCTGCTTCTAATGTGTAATATCTTGTTCGATATACAAATTCTGTGAGGCAGGACATGTTTAGAAGCCTTATTTTTGTACCTAGCAACAGTGAGAGGTATCTTAACAAGGCCAAGATTCTGAATGCCGATATTGTATGTCTTGACTTAGAAGATTCTGTTCCAATAGCTGAAAAAGATCAAGCAAGACAGCTCATTAAGGTGGCCCTAGCCACCAGGAGCACCTATCGGACAAAAAATATCTATATTAGAATAAATTCATTTGACTCTGGACTGATCTTTAATGATTTAAAAGCTGTTATCCAGAAAGGAATTGATGGTATAGTTCTGCCAAAAGTTAATAACGAAAACGAAATCTCCGTCGTTGATCGTATCTTGTCCACACTTGAGCAGGAAATTGGAATTCAAGAAAAAACTATCAAGATAGGAGCCTCAATCGAATCAGCTAAAGGTGTGGTCAATAGCTATTCTATTGCTAAAGCTAGTGATAGAGTAAATATGTTAATTTTTGGAGTTTTTGACTTTCTGAATGACATGCATTTAGACTATAAGGAAGGGAGTAATAATGAATTAGAGTACGCGTACGCCCGTTCAAAGATTCCAGTCGATGCTCGCGCCGCAGGGATAGAAGCTATTGACGGCATCTGGCAGAAAATAGACGACATAAGCGGGTTGAAAAAAGATGCTTCTCTTGCCAGGAGATTAGGATATGCAGGTAAAAGCCTAATTCATCCTAGTCAAATAGAAATAGTGCACGAAGAGTTTATACCGAGCAGGAGCGAAATTGAATGGGCAACAAAGGTAGTCAAGGCACTTGATGAAGAGTCCAAAAGCGGAGGAACCAGGGGCGCATTGAGACTCGAAGGTAAAATGATTGATGCGGTGCATTACAAGCAGGCAAAGGCAATTTTAGAGGATGTAGATGAAAACAGATAAGATTTTGTGATGGACTAATTACGTCAGTTAAAATATTTTCCCTAGCTAGCCTGTAGTGAAAATGCAAGTTAGTGTTGCATTGCCGGAGATGAAGGTATTATCAGTTCTTAGGTTAAACCCAAGAAAGGCCAGCCTGACCTATAAAATAAGATCTTCACAGGTGCATATGTATATCCGTTTTGTCTTCATTCTTACCAAACTAACGATGAAGGAAAAATCAACTATTATTAATGATTATATGTTCAACATTTTATCAATATTAATAAGATTTGATATCTTATGAAACGGAATTAGCAATGATTTCAGCTAATGACTACATGTTGCCTGTCCCGAAGATAAAACTTGCGCGCATAGATAGGACTTCGTCACCAGCTCACATGGGCAAACTTAAAAAC